>JAABUZ0100001055.1_pt1 | contig 56362 bp, 48 predicted proteins | sample 5562091 | NCBI WGS metagenome assembly JAABUZ01 (sample SAMN12813069, study PRJNA571459) | rock metagenome | isolation source: Antarctica rocks | place: Antarctica: Victoria Land, Linnaeus Terrace sud | collected 2015-12-21 | reverse complement strand
ACCCTGTTGGCGGGGCGTCCGCTGCCACGGGGCCCCTTCGTCCCGTTGCCCTGGCCCGCGACGTTCCCGACCGCCTCACCGTCACGTGCCTTGCAGGTGGCTTAATGGCTAACCTACCCTCAAAAGGAGGGGCGGGGGGGGGAGGGTTCCCCCGCGCACGGGAGAGGAGCGGGGGCGAGGGCTGCTATCCGGTCAGCTTGGTCTGCGGATCGAACGCGTCGCGCAGGCCGTCGCCGAGGAAGGCGAAGGCCACGATAAGGATGGTGAGCAGCACGCTGGGGGCCATGGTCTCCACCCAGTTCACCTCGAGCTGCCCCAGGGCGGAATTGGCCATCAGCCCCAGGTCGGGGGTCGGGATCTGCACCCCGAATCCGAGGATGGTCAGCACGACCTCGTTGTAGATAAAGCCGGCCACCAGGAACGAGGCCTGCACCAGCACCAGGCCCCAGGTATTGGGCAGGATGTGCTGCATGATGATCTGCCGGTTGGAGACGCCCAGCGAGCGCGCCGCCTCGACAAACTGCATCTCCTTGTACTGCAGGGTCAGGCCGCGCACGAAGCGCATCAGCGGCGGCCAACCAAAGAGGGCGAAGACGACGATCATCACGATCACACGCGCCGAGCCGCCAAGGGCGACGGCGATGGGCAGGCCGGGATTCGCGAACAGCCCCTCGGCCAGGAGGGCGATGACGAGCACGGGCATGGCGAACATCAACTCGGTGAAGCGGCTGAGCACGCTGTCGATCCAGCCGCTGAAGTAGCCCGCGATCACGCCGAGGGCGACACCGATGAAGGTGTTGATGACCGTCCCCGAGATGCCCACCAGCAGCGGGGTACGCAGGCCGAAGATCATGGAGCTGAACAGGTCATGGCCGCTGCTGTCAGTACCCAGGATGTGGGCCCCGCCGGGGAATGCGTCCTGGTTGATCGGGTCGGGTACCGTGGGATCGATCAAGGGCAGCCACTGCGCGATCAGCGTGAGGACGACCAGGAAGACCAGGGTGGCGAGGCTGACTACGGCCAGCTTGTTGCGCGCGAAGCGGCGCACGGCCTGGCGCCGCGGCGAGAGGGGCTTGGCCATGGCCTCGTTGTCACCGGGAGGCTGGATGGCGGCCTCGGTGCGGCGCGATTCCTCCTCGACAAGCGGCGCGTTCAGCCCGCTGCTGTAGCTCACGTCATTGGCCATAGCTCACAACCTCACACGCGGATCGACGATGGCGTAAAAGAGATCGGTCAGGGCGTTGACGACGACGACGACGATGGCCAGCAGGATGGTCGTCGCCAGCGTCACGTTGTAGTCGTTGTTGATCGTCGAACTGACCGTTTGCTGCGCGATGCCGGGGATGCCGAACACGGTCTCGACGACAAAGGCGCCGACGACCAGGAAGGCGACCGTGGGGCCGAAGACCGACGCGAACGGCACGAGGCAGTTCTTCCCCGCCTGTACGAACACGATGCGCCAGTAGGCCAGCCCTTTGGCCTTGGCCGTGCGGATGTATTGCTGGTTGAGCACTTCGAGCATGAACGAGCGCATCGAGCGGGCGAACAGGCCCACAATGCCGCTGGCATAGACCAACACCGGCAGGATAAGGTAGTGGAAGTCCGTGAAGCCGCCCCAGCCGGATCCGTAGATGAACGGCTCGTGTTTGCTTAGTCCGAAGACGATGACGCCGAAGCGCAGGATCGCGATCAGGAACAACGGCGGCACGGCATACAGCGCCATCATGAGGCCCATGTTGAAATTATCGCTGAGCAGGCGGTTGTGGCGCACCGCCGCCAGGACGCCAAGGGGGATACCGATGATGAGGGCGACAACGGTGGCCAGGAAACCGAGCCACAGGGTGATGGGCAACCCCTGGCCCAGGATAGTGTTCACGTTATGCGTCGGGTCCGGATCGAAGTACGACGGCCCGAGGTAGCCGTGCAGGAAGTCCTTGATGTAATTGACATACTGGATGTAAACCGGTTGGTCCAGGCCGAACTGATGCGTGAGTTGCGCCACTTCCTGAGGGTTCTGTCCCGCCCGCTGCCCCAGGGCGAACACGACGGGGTTGCCCGGCGCGAGGTGTACCAGAAAAAAGGTGATGGCGCTCACAAAGACCAGGACGGCGACCGCTCCAACAAGGCGCTTGGCGACAAAAGCACCCAATCCCATGTTACCCTCCCCCGTCGTATGACCGTGGTATCGACGTTGCGACTCTACCTCGTGGATATATTACGTCCAGTATAGCCGGAATGGGCGGGGCGCATGCGCCCCGCCCATTCCACACGCCTCCAGGCATCGCGTTCGCACGCCGCGGTAGGACACTACTGCCTACTGCCTACTGCCTACTGCCGGGCGTATGCGATACGCCCCTACTGCCCGGGCGTATGCGATACACCCCTACTGCACGTCCACCTGCGTCCAGTCGTTGTTGACCGGGACGGGGTAGATCTCGCCGCTCCACATGGTCATGCCCTTGATGTTGGAGACCCAGCGCCAGGAGTAGACGTTCTGGCCGATCATGGCCCAGGCCACATCGTTGAGGGCGACGCGCGAGGCCTGGACGTAGAGCTGGGCGCGCTCGTTGCCCTTGGCCGTCAGCGCCTGGTTGGTCAGGGCGTTGAATTGGGGGTTGTTGTAGTTGCCGACGTTGTAGCCGGAGGATGGGGTCAGCAGGTTGGTGGTGAAGTCCTGCGCGTCCGGGTAGTCGTCGATCCAGGCGTTCTCGACCCACGACTCGTTGCCGGTCGGCTTCTGCACCAGGTTGAGCCACGAGTTGAAGTCGAGGTTCTGCGGCTGCACGTTGAGGCCGATGGCCTTCCACTCGCTCTGCAGCACGATGTACTCGCGGGTCAGGTCGGGTCCGCTATTCTGATAGCGGATCACGATGGGGCCGGTGGGGAAGCTCGCGCCCATCTGCTGCTTGGCCTTGGCCAGGTACTGCTTGGCCAGTGTCGGGTTGTAGTAGGGCACTTTGCCCTGACCGGCGGCGTCGTAGCCAGGGATGCCCTTGGGCACCAGGCTGTAGATGGTCAACTGCGAGCCGTGCAGCACCTGGTTGTTGATGGTGTCGCGGTCGATGGCGTAGCTCATGGCCAGGCGCAGATTTTTGTTGTTGAACGGCGCCTTGTTGAAGTTGAACGAGATGTAGTCGATGCCCAGGATCGGGATCGCGTGGAAGTCGGGCTTGGACCGGTCACTGGCCAAGTGGTTCGACGTCACGTAGCCCATCGAATACTGGCTGCTCTCGTAGTCGCTGTAGCTCGTCTGAAAGTCCGGCACGAACGGCATGTCGACGCGCGTGAGCTTCATGGCCTTGGCGTTATACCAGTACGGATTGGGCGTGAAGCTCAACAGGCTCTTGAAGCGGTAGCCCGAGATCTTGAACGGGCCGCTGCTAATCTGATTCTGCTCGGGGTTCGACGTGGTCAGCCCGTTAATCGGCGTGCCCTTCTTGAGCACGTCCGCCGTGGGATAGCTCAACGTTTGCAGGAAGAAGGAGATGGGGCTATCGAGCGTGATCTGCAGCGTGTGCGCGTCGATCCGCTTCAGACCCGCGACATCGCCCTTGCCGTTGTAGGTCGCCGCGCCGACGATGTGTCCCAGGTACAGGCCCGCCACGGGCGAGGCCTTGCCGTTGAAGACGTGCGGGTTGAGCGCGCGGTCGAGCGAGTAGATGGCATCGTCCGCCGTGACCGGGCTGCCGTCCGAGAACCTGGCGTTGCCGCGGATCTTGAAGGTGTAGACCTTGCCGCCGCCGCCGACGGTCCAGGTGGCCAGGTCGGGGACGACGACGTTATTCGTATTCAGCTTCACCAGGTTGCCGTAGAGCATCGGCAGGACCTGGATGGACTGCGAGTCGGTGACGTTGGCGGGGTCGAACGTCTTGGGGAAGAGGCCGCTGTCGACGTTGGGGTAGTTCAACACATGCGGCGTGGTGGCGAAGATGTGCGTGGCGGGGACCGCCTGCGGGGCCTGGCGCGCCGCGGAGAAGCCGGCCGCGCCGAGCACGACGGCGCCGAGCGCCGCGGCGCCGACCGTTTGCTGGACCAGACGTTTACGTACCATAAGGCTGTACCTCATCGGAAGAATAGGCGAATAAACCGGGGGATTGGGTTGGGTCTGAGCAGGTCTCTGGCGACCGCTACACCTTTAACGACAGGCTAAACCTGGCGGCTCCGTCTTCACCTCCCTTTGCCCTTTGCCCTGTGCCTTCGGGCGTCGTGATGTGTGTCGCCGGCCCTCACCATAGACGATGGATACGCAACCCACATGTCTTATGGAGAGCATAACATAGTGTATCGCCCCCATGTGAACGGCAGATGACCTACACCTTACGCTTGTGCGCGCTCTATTCCTGTGCCGTCATCCTGCGACTAAAGTCGCATGGCAGGATACGGACACTAAAGTGTCTGCTGGAAGGTTCCCCTACGTGCCTGTAGGATATCGGTCGGTCACGGATTGTGACCTGCTTACACCATTACGTCCGCCGCATTCGTGAGCGACTTTAGTCGCCGGTCCCTGCCATGCGACTTTAGTCGCAGGCTGTTCGGACGCAAAAAAACCCCTCGCGGTATGCGGCAATCAAAGCGCACTATCGCGAGGGGCATCCAGCAACAGACGACCGTCGATCTAGACAAGGGAAAGTGCCGAAGGAGAGACTCGAACTCTCACGGGCGTGAGCCCACCGCGCCCTGAACACGGCGTGTCTGCCAATTTCACCACTTCGGCCTGTATTGTCGCCCCAGTTGCGCACTACAGTAGATACGCGTTTGCCCTGACCGCTGCTCTGCTACTGCGCCAGCTTTGATGCGACGAGCAGCGAGGTCAGCAGGAACGTGATCGCGGTCCCGATCGTAAACCGGAACAGCGTCCGCTCGATGCCACGCCTGGTCACGAAGACCGACTCGTTGCCGCCAAAGATACTACCCAGGCCCGCCCCACGCGACTGGAACAGGATCAGCGCCATCAAGAAGATGGCCAGGACAGCCTGGACGATGTGCAGCGCAGCGTTCACCCTACCCCCAAAACCTTGCTTTCACGGTGCTCACGCACGGGAACATTGGTGAGTATAGCACAGGCGCACGGCTCTCACAAGCTACACAAACGCCCTGACAATCGCGGCGAACTCGTCCGCCTTCAAGCTGGCCCCTCCGACGAGCGCGCCGTCGATGTCCGGCTGCGCGGCGAACTCGGACGCGTTCGCGCCGGCTACGCTCCCGCCGTACTGCACGCGGACCGCCGCCGCGACCGACTCGCCGTACGACGCCCGCACCACGGCGCGGATCAGGGCGGCCACCTCCTGCGCGTCGGGTCCCGTCGCGGGCTGTCCCGACCCGATGGCCCACAGGGGCTCGTAGGCGATCACGACGCGGCGCGCCGCGTCCGGCGTCACATCCTCGAAGACAGCCCGCACCTGCCCCGCGATGACGTCATGCGTCTCGCCGGCCTTGCGCTGCTCCCCGCGTTCGCCCACGCAGGCGATGGGCGTCAGGCGGGCGCCGAGCGCCGCCCGCACCTTGGCGTTGACGTCCGCGTCGGTCTCATGATAGTAGGTGCGGCGCTCGGAATGGCCGACGATCACATGGCTGCACAGCCCCTGGAGCATGCGCCACGACACCTCTCCCGTGAAGGCGCCCTTCTCGGCCGCGTTCATGGTCTGCGCGCCGAGTAAGAGCGGCCCAAGCCCCAGCGCGGTCCCGACCGCGGTCAGGCTCACGAAGGGGGGACACAGCACCACGTCCAGGTCGCCCGGCGCCCCCAACGCGGATAGCAGCGCCTCGGCCAGAGCGGCGGCCTCCGACACCGTGGTATGCATTTTCCAATTGCCGGCCACGATAGGCCGGCGATGAGTTGTCGGTTGTCGGTTGTCGGTTGTCAGTTGCCAGTTGTCAGTTGTCAGAAGGGACCTCCGTTGGAGTAAGCAGTTGGGGGTATCGCATACGCTCAGACGGTGAGCAGTAGGAGCGTATCGCATACGTTCAGGCAGTGGGCAGTAGAACGTTAAGCCTGGAGATAGCAATAGTATAGGGCATAGCCCAATGGATCACCTCAAGGGGCCGTATCCTGACCAGGAGCACCAGGAAACAGGCCGACGGCGCATAGATAATCTGTCAACTGGGAGCGCGGGCAGCTTGCCCGCTTGGCGTCATTCCACCGGGAGCGCGGGCAGCTTGCCCGCTTGGCGTCATTCCACCGGGAGCGCGGGCAGCTTGCCCGCTCGGTTCGGCCTCCGCGGTGGTTGAGAACACCGACCTGTGCCGTCGCGACGAAAGCGGGCAAGCTGCCCGCGCTCCCAGTATGCCTTGCCCACGGCCCATTTCCACTGCCTGGGCGTATGCGATACGCCCCTACGGCCCACGGGTCCCTTCCGACAACTGGCAACTGGCAACTGGCAACTGGCAACTGGCAACTGGCAACTGGCAACTGGCAACTGGCAACTGCCTACTGCCTACTACCCAGCACCGCGCGGGCCGCGCCGGCCAGTTCGGAATCGCGGTACGGCTTGGTGAAGTAGCGCGTGGCGCCGAGTTGGTCGGCCGCGCGACGGTGCTTCGATCCCCCGCGCGACGACAACATGAACACCGGGATATCCCGCGCGCCGGGCAGCTGGCGCACGGCAAACAGCGTCTCCAGCCCATCCATACGCGGCATCTCGATGTCGAGCATGATCAGCGCCGGCAGGCCCTCGCGCTTCATCACCTCGAGTGCCTCTTGCCCATCGCGGGCCGTCAGCACCTGGAAGCCAACGTTCTGCAAGGTCCCGGTTAGAGCGACGCGCATGCTCATACTATCGTCCACGACGAGAGCTCGCGGTTCGCGCTCCTCGCGCTCGACGACGGTTGGCGCCAGGGTCGAGATGGGCTGCAGGTCGGCCAGCATGCGTGGCAGGTTGACCACGGGAGCGACCGTGCCATTGGGCAGCACATACGCGCCGAGCAACGTGGGTATCGCCCGCAACAATAGGGGAGGCGCTTTGATCAGGATTTCTTCCTCGTCGAGCACGTCCTCGATCACGATGCCGATGGACCCGCCGTCGTGCCGTACCTGCAGGACGTTAACTTCACCGTTCTGGACGTACGATGAGGGCCTGGCGCCGGGGAGCGCCGGCAGGTTATAGATGGCTAGGTCCTGCCCCTCCAGGCGGGCAACTTGCCCAGTTGGCGTCCGCGCGATGTCTGACACGGGTACCAGGTGCAACGCATCGATGTGCGCGATCGGGAGCGCCAGCAGACAGCCGCCATCGCGCACGATGAGGCCGCGCGTCACCGAGAGGCTCAGCGGCAGGCGCATGGTCACGCTCGTGCCGGCTCCCAACTGACTGCTCACGCCGATCGAGCCGCCCATGCGCAGGCAGGCCTCGCGCACCGCGTCCATGCCCACGCCGCGTCCGCTGAGGTGGCTGACCGCGCCGGCCGTGCTGAAGCCCGGGGTGAAGATCAGGTTGACCTTCTGCTGCGCGGTCAGGGATGGCGCCTGCTGGCGCGTGATGATGCCGCGCTCCATGGCCAGGGTTGCGATACGCTCCGGGTCGATCCCGGCGCCGTCGTCGGTCGCGGTGATCACGATCTGGTTGCCCTCCTGCGCCGCTGCCACCGTGATCGAGCCGCTCTCCGGCTTGCCGGCGGCACGGCGCGCCTCGGGACTCTCCAGGCCATGGTCGACGGAGTTGCGCAGCAGGTGCATCAACGGTTCGAAGAGACGGTCGAACACATTCTTCTCAACCGCGACCTGGCCGCCCTGCAACTGCCAGCGCGCCTTTTTTCCGGTTGCCTGCGCGGCCTGTCGGACCACGCCGTCGAGCCGCACGCGCATGTGGGCGATGGGAATAAGCCGGATACTCATCAGGGCGCCCTGAATGTCGGCATTGGCGCGCCCCTCTGTCGCGCGCAGGCGCCAGTGCATGGTGATCGTGTCATAGACCCGTTGCACCAACGCCTGCTGGTCCGAGACGGCCTCCTGTAGCTGCAGCACGATGCTGCTCAGGCCGGTATACATCTCCATGGCGCGCTCGTCGTCCACCTCGTCGTCCGGCTGCATGTCGGCCCACTCATTGCCTAACCGTGCGGATAGATCCCGCAACCGCGTCGCGTTGCGTCGCGCCTCCTCGGCCGTCTCCATCAACTGGCCGACCATGCCCTGCGATGAGGCCCACGTCGCCGCCAATTCCGTGACCTTGGCGACCACGGTGTCGACTTTAGCCAGATCGACGTTAATCGATGTAGCGCCGCGCCGGGCGGAGGTTGGGCGCGCCGCCTCGGAGTCGGGCGATAGCCCGTCCACTGCTGTCCCTGGGGGTTGGGAAGCCGCGACCGGCGCGGGCGCGGGTAGTGCGGCGTCCGCCACGCTCACGGCGGTAGCCATGCCGGGTGCGATGACAGTGGGCAGGGACGCGGACAGTTGTGTCGCGTCGGACTGCACGGCGATCCGCTGCGCCCATGAAGGCGCGGAGGATGACGGTTGGGCGGCCTCCTCGACAGATACGGTCGGGACATCGGGTTGCTCGGGCTTGGGCTCGGGCTGGGACACGAGGGTGTCCCATGGCGCGCAGAGAGCATCGAAACGGGCGGCCAGAGCGAGCAACGCCTCGTCGCGCCCCGTCGTGATGCCCGCGAAAGCGTCCTGAATAGCCCCACGCAGCAGCGGTTCGCACGCAAATAAAGCGTCGAGCGTCGGTGCGTCGAGCGGAGCCGTTCCCGCGGCAATCAGGTCGAACAGGTTTTCGCAGGAGTGGGTCAGCAGCGCGACCGCTTCGAAGCCGCACAGCGTGGCGCCCCCCTTGAGCGTATGGATGCACCGCCGCGTTTCCAGCAGGGCATCGCGGTCGCTCGGGTCCGCTTCCAGGCGCTCGAGTTCGACGTGGATGCCGTCGAGCAACTCCGCGCTCTCCTCGGCGAAGGCCGCCAACAAGTCGGGGTCGATCTGTGCTCCCGGCGGCGCCATGGTCGCCGGCGTCGCCGCCACGAGGGGCTGGGCAGCAGGCGTCGCCGCCCCCACGGGCGTCTCGGGCGCGACGGATTCGGCGCGGTCCGGACCGCGCAGTTCCTCGGGCGAGAGCCTAAGGAGGGCCGCCACCCCGACGTCGCCCGCATCCTCAGCAAGGTTGTCGAGGGGCGCATTCGCGCGCGACGAGGCGCGGTCCCCGGCGCCGTTGGCCTGCCTCCGCTGGCCGGACGCGCGACTCTCCCCCTGCTCCACCGGCGCCATGCCCGTGGGCTGTGACGCGTCGACGAGAGGCGCGCGGGGCGCGGGGCGCGGGGGGCGCGGGAACAGAGGGGGCGCGGGAACAGAGGGGGCGTGGGATGTGTGGGGGGGGTGGAGGGTAAGGGCGGCAGGTTCAGCGGCGTCGAGCATGGCAAACAAGTCCAACTCGTCCGCTCGACGCGCCCGCTCGTCCCAGGCGGCCGGAGGCACGGATACAACGGGAGGGGCCGCCTCTTGCGCATCGGCCACAAGCCGGCCCTGGAACGCGGGTGCGGTGGGCTCCTGTGTCTCTTCTGGAGCGTCCAGGCCCAGGCCCCGAACCTCCTCCGCGGACAGCTCAAACAGGGACGCGACGTCGAGATCGTCCCCCTCCGGCGCAAGCAACGCGTCGGGGGTGTCCGGGGGGGACGGGGCGGCGCGTTCGTCTGCAGGGGGCGCGGCCACCGGGGGCGCGGCCACCGGGGGCGCGGCCACCGGGGGCGCGGCCACCGGGGGCGCGGCCACCGGGGGCGCGGGTACCATGAGGGGCGCGTCAAAAAACGCGCGCATGCTCTTGCCAGTGCCGCTGACTCCTCCGCCGATAGGTTCCCGACCGGCCGCGTTTGGAGATAGCGCATCGGACGCCGGCAGCACGGGGTCCGCGGCCCGAGGTTCGACTGGTACGGCATCGCTTTCTGCGCCGGTGGAGGTACCCCGACGGATAAAGCCCTTCAGCCGGCGCGTGATACTCGGACGGATATCGCTGTTTGTGTCACCGACGGGCGACGCCGCGGCGAGCGGCCGCTCGCCAGGGGGCTCACTGTCGCGGGCGGTGAGCGGCGGACGTGGCAACTCCGGGCTCACAAACGTGGCTGGGTAGGACGGTTGCCTGACCGTCGTACGCGGCGGTTGAATGGGAGCGGGGACAGCGGACAGCGCGCGGCGTGATCCATCTGGCGCCGTCGAAGCAGCGTCGTGGGACAACGGCGACGGGTCTGCGGGCAGGTGATCGTCACGCGATAGTCCCGCGGCATCGAGCCCCAAGCCGCCAACCTCTTCGGCGCTCAGTCCGAAAAGGCGCACCAGATCGATATCGTCGCCTTCAATCATCGTCTCATGCCTCCATCGCCGTCGCCGTCGTCGCTTTGACCATCCCGGCCTGGTGTGCGGGCTCGGCCTGCCTGCCCTTGTCCACCATCGTGTCCCGCATCGCCTGGGCCATGCTCGTGTCGGCTAATAGAGCGTCCATCGCGCTGCTCAACTCGCCCAACGCCAGGCTCTGTAGGCGCAGAGACTCCGCGAGTTGATCGCTCAGCGCCGTCACTTGACCGGAGAGCAGCCGCATCTGGCGCGCGATCTCGGCGATGGCCGCGCTCCCTTCCAGGCGGGACGCCTCCAGACTGGTGTTGCTGGCCAGTGTACGTAGCTGACGGGCCACCGCGCCGAGCGCGTCGCCGGCGCTGATCCCCTCCGACACGCTCCTGGAAAGACGAGACGTACGATCGCCGATATGCTCCGCCGTCTCCAGGATCACATCCAGGGCGCGGCCGTCTCCCGCGGACCGCGTTTGCGTGGGGCCATCGTGAGACCTGGAAAAGTCGCTCATGCTGTGCCCTTTCATTAGCTGACTTTGAGCGTCGAGACGGAGTTGTTGAGCTGGTCGGTCAGGGAGCGCAGGTGGACCGCCGCCTCGGCCGAGGCGGCGGTGCCGCGCGACGTCTCGACCGAGATGCCGTTGAGCACACCCATCATGACCGTTAACTCGTGGGCTTGCTGTGCCTGGTCGGCGCTGGCGCCGGCAATAAAGGCGTTGAGATCGGCCAGTTCGTGGACCACGCCGTCGACGGTGCTGAACGCATCGGCGGCGATGCGCACCGCGCGGACGCTCGTGGCCACCTGGACCGTCACGTCCTCAATCGACTCGACGACAGCGGTGGTCTCGCTTTGATTGCGCCCCGCCACCTCCAGCACCTGGCGGAGGGCCAGTTGCGACTGTTCGGCCAGGGCCTCGATGCTGTCGGCCACCGCGCCGAAAATCCCCCCGCTCTCGGCATAGCGGGCCGCTTCGATGGACGCGTTCCCGGCCACAATATGGAGGTCTTCGGTATTATGCTGTACCAGGGCCAGGGCCTGGCTCATCAAGTGGGCGCTCTCGCCCAGGACCTTGACCTGGCGCGCCGCGCGCCGGGTCAATCCGCGCATTGTCTCCATGGTCTCATGCACTTTGAGCACGGCCTCGTGCCCGTTGCGCACGGCGTCGAGGGCGCGGGACGACACCGTCATGGCCGACTGTGTTCGCTGACTGACCGCCGACGCCGAATCGGCCAGGGTCCCAATGCCCTCGGCGCCGCGCGTGAGGGCCGAGGCCTGTTTATGCGCCTCCCGCGAGACCTGCTGCACCGTCTCGGCCATGCGCAGCGTGCCTGTGCTGACCTCTCGCGCGGTCTCCTGGATGCCGCGCACAATTGTGCTGAAGCGATCGAGTAAGGACGAAACACCGTCGGCCACTGCCCCCAACGATCCTTCGCTCAGCGTCGGACGCACCGTCAGATTGCCATTGACGGCCTCGGACAGCTCCACGAATAGCTGGATAATCTCATTTTCCAATGACAGGCGTTGCGCATCGAGTTCCGCGATCAGCGTCTGCGCCCGCTCGGTCAGGGCGTCGAAAGCGGCCGCGATCTGGCCGATCTCATCGCGCTGGTCGATGCCGGAGCGCGCGGACAGGTCGCCCGCTTGCACACGCTCGATCATGACTTTGAGGTGGCCGATCGGGGCCAGCAAGAGGCGCGTCAGCACCACGGCCAGCAGCATGGCGCTGGTTACGCCCGGCAACGCCTGGAGCGGCGAGAAACCCGCGATGAGCATCGTCAGCGCCAGCGGGATAACGCCCACGGCCACGAGGCCGGCGCCGACCTTGAGACGCAAGCTCCAGCCGCGCCATCCGAAGCGGCGCTGCCGTGTAAGGTTCATTGACGTGCCCGTGGCCTGCATGTGCGCTCTCCCTGCGTCTATACTCTGAGCTTGCTCCGCTGCGTGCCTGCTGCGTGCCTGCTGCGTGCCTGCTGCGTGCCTGTTCGCGCCTGTTCGCGCCTGTTCGCGCCTGTTCGCGCCTGTTCGCGCCTGTTCGCGCCTGCTCCGCGTTTCCGCGCGGTCCGAATTGGTCGTGCCGGCGCTTCGGTTCGTGGATCAGTGCCTCGTGCGTCCCTCTCCCGGCCGCGGGAGTAGATCAGTGCCTCGCGCTCCCCTCTCCCGCGGCCGGGAGAGGGGCCGGGGGTGAGGGTTGCCCCGTGGCAACGCCGGCAACCTCGGGGGGATCGAGCGCGCGCACGAGGGCATCGAGCAGCGCGCCGCCATCGAGCACGCGCACATCCTCACCCTCGACCTGCGCCATCGTGACGATGAGCGGCGAGCCGGCCTCCCATGGCGCCCGAGCCGGAGACGAGACCGGGGCGGGAGGCAGGGGCGCGTCGAGGTGGTGGACGACCGAGGAGGCGTCCACCAGGAGGCCGACATAGATATCGTCGCGCCGGAGAAAGACCAGGCGCGTCTCGTCGCCGGGCGTCGCCATGCCCAGGCCAAGGAAGGCGCCGAGGTCGACGATGGCCTGCACCGTCCCCTGCACGCTGAGCAGGCCCAGCATCCAGGGCGGCACGCCGGGGATCGGGCCCGGGGCGACATAGCGTTGGGTCCACGGCAACAGCGTGACATCCCCGGCGCAGAGCAGGCCGTAGGGCTGCTCGCGCACGCGACAGGCGAAAATGGCGCGGCGGCCGGTCTCCTGGCTTGACGCGTGCGAACCGCGCGCCCCCGCGTTGGGCGGGCTCTCCTCGCTGGACACCTGCTACATCTCCTCGCCGGCGCCCTCGGCGTAGGCCCGATCCATGTACGGACTTGACCGCAGGCGGCGGGCAACCGACTTCTGGAGCAGCATATCGCGCAGGGTTGTCTTGAGCACATCCTGGTCGACCGGCTTGATGAGGTACTTATCGGCGTGGACGATCCGCCCGCGCACCTTGTCCACGATCCCGTCGCGGCTGGTCAGCATGATGACGGGGGTCTCCTTGAAAGGCGAGCGCTTGATGGCCGCGCACACGTCGAGGCCGTCCATCTTCTTGACCGGCTGGTCGGCGGGGGCGCCGCGGGCGCGGTCCTTGAGATTGACGTCGAGCAAGACCACATCGGGGCGGACCATGGCCACTTGCTTGAGGGCGCCGAGGGGGTCTTCGGCGAAGACCAGGCGGTACTCGCTCTCCAGCAGCCTTTTGTACGCGTACCGGATGGTCGCGCTGTCCTCGACGATCAGGACGCAGAACGAATTTTCCTCATGCATGATGCCTCCTCGCGCTAGGTTCCAGAGTGGGGTGTGGCCGAAAGGGCGGATGCGCCGGCATACAGATGCCCCTGAACCGTGTCGACGATGGCGCGGCGCGCCGCCTGCCGTGCCGCGTCATCGGTCATACCGTCGGTCCACCCGTGGAGCAGGAGGAGGGCTAACAGACGTTGCATGGCGCTCACCGCCTGGCGAAACGCGGCGGGCCGCTGAGGGGCTGGGATACGCTGGCACGACAGCAGCAGTTCGCCGACGGTCAGATGGTTCCGCTTGTCGATGCGCAGGTCTCCGGCCACACCGATCTGCACCTCCACGTTGTCGCCGGTCACCGCCAATTCGCTGATGCGCTCGATTAGGTCCGGCACAAGCTCCGGATTGGCCATGCCGGTCAGCTCTTGAAGCGTGTCCAGGACGAGATTGACCGCGGCGCAGAGACGGCGCACCCGCTCGTCGACGGCAAGGCCAGGCGTCGTGGCCGCCAGCGGCGCGATGCGCTCCAGCACCACACGGAGCGACGTGCGGAACTCGTCACTGCCATCTTCGAGCGGCCCGACCTCGATCTCGCTCACGTCAACGTTCACGCCGCCCATCCCTGCACACACCGCTTTCTATCGTCTCTTATCTTCATGGGTACCTTGTTGTCTTACGACCGCCCTGTTATCTCCGCTATCCGCCCCAGCGCCGCGGGCAAGCCGCAAGCGGGTGGGGACGTGAGCGCTCATCATGGGCGCATACTACACATGATCGTTCTCGCGCTACCATCCCCCGTTCGTGCTATTGATCGGATTGCACGAGATGGGTACGTTCAGAGCAAACAGAGCAAGCAGCACGCAAGAGTAAAGGCGCAGACGCCCGGTCTGCGCGCGGCGGCGCGCGGCGGTATGCCGCGCCTCCCACGGTGGACGCGGCGGCTCCCGTGGCAACGCGCGGCGCCTCAGACTGCCGACCAAACCGCCGCATCTGCGTACCAGGCCTGGAGGGCGCCGTAGCGATGGCCATCAACCGTGTCCCATACATCACCAGCCTGCGCATCCTGGGACGTCTGCTCAACGACGACAGGGGACGCATGGCGACGGTTTGCGAGATCGACCAGGGATTCCTCTTGCACTACGTCCCCTCCGGCGATCCGCGCCGCGTGGTCAGCCGCGCGATCGACAGCGCCGAGATCATGGACGCCGACGATGCGCTGCCAGGACAGGACGGGCGCGGAGGACTCTTCGGGCGGCGGCAGGGCACGGGTCATCGCTTCCAAAAATCGCACCCTCTGGTTCCCATGGGCTACGAGGAGTTCTTGCGCGCGCTGGGCAGTACCCTGGACCGGCGCCGCGCGGGCTCGGTCCTCGTGACCGAGCTTGACGACACCGTCCACGTCGAATACACCGTGGACCGCTCGGACTTCGTGGTGCGCCACGGGCAGCGCATCGTGCTGCCCGGCCGTCGCGAGGAACACTACACGGCGGCGCAGGCTGGCGCCATGGTCGAGGGCGCCTATCAACAGACCCTGGACGCGCTGCAGCGCGGCACGGAGCAACTCTCTTTCAATCCGCTCGACGTGGCGGCGCACCTGTACCTTGCCCAGGCGCTGGAAGAGAACGCGCAACCGCGCGAGGCCGAAGACATGTACTACCGCGCCGCGCAGCTTGCCCCGGCCATGGCGGAGCCGCAGTACCACCTGGCGCGTTACGCGCGACGCCGCGGCGACCGACGCTCCGCGCTCAGATACCTGCAGCGCGCGGTCACCCTCGATCCCGACGACGGGCGCATCCTGCACCTGCTTGGCCGCCTCAACATCGAGCGCGACCACCTGGACGCCGCGGTCGCCGCGCTCCAACGCGCCATCGACTATGATCCTGGCAATCCTCTCTACTACGGCGACCTCAGCCGCGCCTACGAGCGCCTGGGCCGGACCGACGAGGCCCGCGCTGCCTTGGCCGGGTGTGGCGCTGGACGCGAGGGCGCGGCGCCCATCGGCGACCTGACGGCGGTGGCGTCAAGGACAGACGTTGCCGACACGCTACCGTCGGCGCCAGATTTGCCCGACGCCGGCAACCAGACGACCGAGGACGACAGCCGGACCGCTCGTGAGACTGTTGACGAGCGCGACAACGATTGGAACGCCGATACCGCGACGATGGCGCCTCCGCCGGCCTCTCCCGTCTCGCTGCAGCAGCGCCACGCGGCGTTGCGCCCGGAGCAACCGCAAACGCCGGACGTGGCTGCGCAAGCGGAGGGCATCCGTCAGGCTCCGGAACAGGCGGCCGAGGCGCCCCGGCCACTCCCGTTGTCCCTTGTCGCATCGGCATTCCCGCCGGCAAGGACGTCGACCAACGCATCCGTCCCACCAGCCGCCCCACCGGCGGACAGGAGAGCCGAGACGACCAAGACGGCCGAGACGACCAAGACGGCCGGGACGACCGAGACGGCCGAGACGGCCGAGAATCCGACCGCGCCGCCTGTTGGCGCAGGGACGACAGCGCCCTGGAGCCGCGATGCGGATGGATCAAGAGCGGACGAACTGGGGGCGAACGAGTCGGGGGCGGACGAGCCGGCGTCGGGAGCAGGGCAACAGGCCCTGCCCTCGTTGGGACCGGACATAACGAGCGCGTGGGTCACACCAACGGTCCCCACGATAAAGGAGCCCCCACCCGCCGACGAGCCCAGCGCCGGCAGCGGGGACATGCCGCTTGCCATCGTTCCTGCCGCGGCGCGACTGGCCGAACGCCATGTGGCCCCGCACGCGCCACACGTCTCGCCTGGAGTGGGAACGCCGGATGTGGCGCCTGACCTCGAAGGGAACGAGAGCGCGGTCCAACTCGCCGCCGTCATTATGCGCGTCGAGGATATGGTCCGGACGGAACCCCACCGGGCCGACCTCCATCGTCGTCTCGGATTCTTACTGGCTAAACAGGGACACAGCGAAGAGGCGGCGGCCGCGTTCAGGCAAGCGGCCGAGTGCGGGCGCCGGCGCCTGAGCGTCTGACGGAGTTGCCAGGCGCCTGGCGTTGCGATCCGTCCGATCTGTCGCGGCTGTCCTGTGCCTGGGGTCATGTCATTCTCAGTCGGCATGAGCCATCAACGTGGTAGGGGCGTATGCAATGCGCCCGGTCGTGCCCGCGAGGGCGCATTGCATACGCCCGGTCGTGCCCGCGAGGGCGTATGCATTGCGCCCCTATAGCATCCCGCGATCGACAATGGAACGGCCCTGCTATGCGCGGGACGCTTGACACGGCGCACGCCTGGTCCTATAATCGAACATGAACTCTAGTTCAAGTAACATCGAGTCGAGGTCGGGAGATGTCTATGGGGGCTATTGCCGCGTCCGCTCCGTCCGTTTCGTCGGGTGTCAACTATCATGAGGTCGCGCTGCCACAGGGGACCGTGCGCTACCGCGACGAGGGCAGCGGGCCGGCGCTCGTCTTCGTCCACGGCATCCTGGCGAATAGCACGCTGTGGCGGGACGTGATCCCGCTCCTGCGCGGCTCCTTCCGCTGCATCGCCCCCGACCTCCCGCTCGGCGGCCATCCCTACCCCATGCGCCGGGACGCGGATCTGAGTCCCGGCGGGGTAGCCCATCTGCTTGCCAGCTTCCTCGACGATTTGGACCTGCGCGACGTCACGCTGGTCGGCAACGACACGGGGGGCGCTATCTGCCAGCTGGTCATCGCGCGCCATCCCGCGCGCATCGCGCGCCTCGTGCTCACGAACTGCGACGCCTACGAGGCGTTCTTCCCGCTCCTGATCAGTCCCTTCCACCACGGAGCGCGTCTCTTTGGCGCGCGTTTCGTGGACGCCCTGGCATGGGCCTTGCGCGCCCGCGTCGCCCAACGCGTCCTGCTCTGGTCCGTCGCCCTGCGGCGCGTGGACAACGCCACGCTCGACGCCTACTTCGACCCGCTCCTGCGCGACGGGGAGGTCCGGCGCGACCTGGCGCGCTTCCTGGCGGCGGTCTCGAACCGCGATACGCTCGACGCCGCGCGATCCTTCGCGCGCTTCAATCATCCCGTGCTGATCGTGTGGGGGAAAAACGCCCCCTTCTTCTCGTCGCGCTACGCCCGACGGCTGCAGCGGGACTTTCCGGACGCCGCACTGGAGTTTGTGTCGCCGTCGCGCGCCTTTGTCCCCGAGGACCAACCCGACGCCCTCGCCCGCCACATCGCGGGATTCATGCATGCATCCGCCAGCGCCTGAGCCTATAGGGGAGGCGACGCCGACGCCTGAGCCTATGGGGGAGACGCCGACGGGCGGACGGCCCAATCTGCTCGCGGGGCAGCGATTCCCGCCCCCTGCGCGGCAAGAGCGCAGCCGCCGTAAGCGGGACGCGCTGCTCTCCGCGGCCCTCGCCCTGTTCGCCGAGCATGGCTACGAGGAGACATCGATTGAGGAGATCGCCCGGCGCGCAGGCGTCGCCGTCGGCGGCTTCTATCAGCACTTCGCCTCCAAGCGGCAAGTTCTGCTCGTGCTGATGAACGACCTCCTCGACGAGTCCGCGGCGCTGGCGCCCCCGGCCGATGGGACGCCCCCGGCCTCCTCGCCGCGCGACGCTATAGAGGGCCTCGTCCGCCAGGGGCTGCGCGTCGATTGGGCCTACGCGGGGGCCTACCGGGCCTGGCGCGAGGCGGCGGTGCGGGACGCCGAGGTGCGCGCGCTGTATCGCGAGGTCGAGGATTGGATGGCTGGGCAGCTCGAACAGATCGTGCGCGCGCTGCTCCAGGCTCCGGGAGCACGCCGCGATGTCGTCGTCGCCCCCCTCTCGTGGGTGCTCGGCCTGCTCTTCTGGCGGCTGGCCGAAACTCCCCTCGACGATGCCGACGCGGTGGTCGCCAGCGTCACGGACCTCATCTACCATGCGCTGTTCGGCGACGACACCGCGCTCCACGCCATCTACGATAAGTAGCTGTAGCCGGGTAGGGTCAGGAACTCGATGAATTCATCGGCGGTGGTGAGGCGGGTGAACAGCTCGGCCGCCGTACGGTATTGTCCCTCCGCGAAGCGCTCCTCGCCCAGGCGCTCGCGTAGCGTGTCCAACTCCGTTTGCAGCATCGACTCGAACAACTCGCGCGTGACCTTGCGCCCGTCGTCCAGGACGCCCCCGGGGTGGCGGATCCATTGCCACAGTTGCGCCCGTGAGATCTCGGCCGTGGCCGCGTCCTCCATCAGGTTGTTGATCGGCACCGCGCCCATGCCGCGCAGCCAGGCTTCGATGTACTGCGTGCCCACGCTGATGTTGGTGCGCAGGCCGCCCTCGGTGATAGGCCCCTCCGGGACCGCCAGCAGGCCCGCCGCCGTCACCCGCACGTCCTCGCGCTTGCGCTCGATCTGGTTCGGCCCCTTGGCCCGTGGCATCAACTCGTCGAAGACCTCCAGGGCGGTCGGGACCAGGCCGGGGTGCGCCACCCAGGTGCCGTCGTGGCCGTCGCGCGCCTCGCGCTGCTTGTCCTCGCGCACCTTGCTGGTGGCCAACTCGTTGGCCGCGGGATCATTCTTGATGGGGATGTAGGCGGCCATGCCGCCGATGGCGTGGGCGTTGCGACGGTGACAGGTCTGGATGCACAGCAGCGAGTACGCGCGCATGAACGGCGTGGTCATGGTCACCAGGGCGCGGTCGGGCAGGATCACCTCGGGCCGGTTGCGCAGCTTTTTGATGTAGCTGAAGATATAGTCCCAGCGCCCGCAGTTGAGCCCGGACGAGTGGTCGCGCAGTTCGTAGAGGATCTCGTCCATCTCGAACGAGGCCAGGATCGTCTCGATCAGTACGGTAGCGCGGATCGTCCCTCGCGGCAGCCCCAGTTCGTCCTGGGCGCGCACGAACACGTCGTTCCACAGCCGCGCCTCCAGATGGCTCTCTAGCTTGGGCAAATAATAGTAGGGACCGCTGCCGCGCGCCAGCAGTTCACGGGCATTGTGGAACAGGTACAGTCCAAAGTCGAACAGGCTGCCCGAGACCTCCTGCCCGTCGACCAGCACGTGCTTCTCGGGCAGGTGCCAGCCGCGCGGACGCACGATCAGCGTGGCCACCCGCGGGTTGAGCGCATAGGCCTTGCCCTCGGGGCTGGTGTAGTCGATCGTGCGGCGGATGGCGTCGTAGAGGTTGAGTTGGCCGCCGACCGTGTTCTCCCAGGTGGGCGAGTTGGCGTCCTCGAAGTCGGCCATAAAGACCCTGGCGCCGGAGTTGAGCGCGTTGATGACCATCTTGCGGTCGCCGGAGGGACCGGTGATCTCCACGCGGCGGTCCTGCAGGTCGGCCGGGATCGGGGCGACGCTCCACTCCGCGGCGCGCACCTCGGCGGTGTCGGGTAGGAAGTCAGGCAGGACGCCCGCGTCGAGCTCCTCCTGTCGCTCTGTGCGCCGCCCCAGCAAGGCCGCGCGGCGCTCACGAAAAGCGCGCTCCAGGATGGCCACAAAGGCCAGCGCGTCGTGGGACAGGATCGTCTCGGCGCCGGGAGGGACCGGGCGCAGGACGCTGACCCCCTCCGGGTAGGCTCCGTGCCCACCAGCGTTATCCTCGTGCCGATTTGACCGGCCGCTCTCATCTCCATGTGTCGTCATGGCGCTCTACCCCTACCTTTCCTTATCGCTCTACCACGTTGCCGGGCCTGGCCGTGGGGGTCACGCGCCGGATAGAGCGTCTTACAGGTGCTGACCAATTCCTCCCTGTCATCTTGCCCCATTGTCTCATAGTTCCTGATGATTGTGGTCATGGGTACGCCACAGCCTGCGACGAAAATCGTCTGGCACACCACGGACACCGACGTGTCTTTTCCACCCGTGGCTGACGCCCAACCAGTGACACTCCCGGCATCCCATCAAGGCATCCGAGCGACTGTAGTCGCCTTGGTTTGCCCTGCGACTTTAGTCACAGGTCCTACCTCATAATCTTGACGCGCGGCTCGAACCATGGGGACGCGCCCTACGATTGTGGAATCCGGACTGCGACTGCGGTCGCAGGGCAAACGACGAACACTGCGGTGTCAGGAGGGGGCCAGGAGCAGCGTGACGGCGGACCACATCCGACCGCAATCGGCCCGTGGTGTGCCAGGCGACTCTAGTCGCAGGCCCTACCTCATAGTCGCGAGGCGCGTTCAGGATCGTACCAGTCGTATAGCGTCCAATACCAATTTCTCATACACTTTATAGTAATTGGTTATGCATAGCTGTTAGTAATTAGCTATTAGCCGTTAGACAAGGTTCTTCTCGGCCCATTCTGACTTTACAGTTTGACGCCCCTGTCACAGGCTCGAACTGTAAAGTGCCCACGAACCTTGTCTTAGTCATATAGGCTCGGACATAGTAGGTCTACCCAATGACCGGCTAATGGCTAACGGCTAACGGCTAACGGCTAACGGCTAATAGCTCGAAAGGGGCTCTGAATGAACCTGCATCAGTTGGAGCTTTTCGTGGCCGTGGCGGAGCACGGCAGCTTCACGCGCGCGGCGGCGGCCCTGCACATCAGCCAGCCCTCGGTCTCGGCGCGCATCCGCGACTTGGAAGACTCGCTGCGCACGCCCCTGTTCGAGCAGATCGGCCGCCGTATCTACCTGACCGACGCCGGGCAGGAACTGCGCGAGCATGCCGAGGTCATCCTGTTGCGCGTGGAGGAGGCGCGGCGCGCCCTGGAGCAGATCGAAGGGTTGGAGCGCGGCGCCCTGCGCGTGGTGGCCACGACCACCGTCGGCTCATACGTCCTGCCCAAGGTGCTGGGCCGCTTCCACCGCGCTTACCCCGGCGTCTCGCTGGCCCTCGACGTAACTAACTGGTCGCGCGCCATCGAACTGCTGCGCCACCACCGCATGGACCTGGCGGTGCTGGGCCCGACCGAGGAGTTGGACGACATGGTGGTGGCCACTTTCCTACCCAATGAGTTGGTCGTGGCCGCGGCGCCCGCGCACGCGCTGGCCGGGCGGCCGGGCATCGCGTTCGAGGAACTGGCCCGCTATCCCATCCTGGTGCGCGAGCACGGGTCCGGGACGCGGTCCGACACCGAGCGGCTCTTCGCCGAGCGCGGCCTGACGCCGATCGTGGCCATGGAGTTGCGCCATAGCACCGCTATCAAGCAGGGCGTCGCGGCCGGGCTTGGCGTCTCGCTGCTCTCCCGGCAGGCCATGGGGCTGGAGGTCGCCAACGGCACCCTGGTCGTGCTCGACGTGGAGGGCTTGCCGCTGCGCCGCGACTGGCACATCGTGCATCGCCACGGCAGCCGCCTGCCGCGCGCCGCCGCCGCCTTCAAGGAGATGCTGTTGAGTTACGCCGCCGAGCAGACCTAGCGCCCATGTGGCAACGTCAGCTGATGAGCTATGGGATCAGTACTCCACCCGGGCAGGGAGGCCGCGTGGTGGCGCACCCCGCCGACAGCGTCAGATGCACGCGCAGCGTGCGGCTGCCGCCCCAGCGGAATAGCGTCGGCCCGACGACGGGCAGCGTGTGCAGACCCATGCCGGCCTCGACGAGCAGATCAGCGCGGGTCAGGTCCGGGCCGGTGCGCGGCAACAGCACGGGGAAAGTCTCCGGTCCCTGGGCGGGGAAGCCCGGCGTCAGCATGAGCCACGCTCGCTTGCAGGTTGCCCACAACGAGTAGAGCCCCCGAGCGCCCGGACGTGGCATGACGCATCCCACCCCGCTCGCGCTGTTGCTCCAGCCACGGATGAGGATGGTGCGTCCGGCCCATGCGCCCGGCTGCCGCTGCAAACCGGTCTGGACCTCATCGACCGAGTAGATCCGCGGGGATGGCGCGACCAGCCCAACGGCGCCGCCGACGAGCGCCGCGACGAGGACGAGACAGAGAACACCGATCACGATACGTTTCACAAAGATTGCCCTTCCGCTTCATGATGGGTTTCTTGACCAACTGTGGTCATGGTACATCTATTATGAGGCAACAGAGCGGCTGCTCGTGCTACTCTGTTGTAGACGCGCCGTTGCCGCTGCTCGTGGCATTCGAGCAACCGGTCTATCCAGTGCGGCCGATGGCGGCCGGAGCCCAGTGCTCGGTTGCCCTCTATGAGTAGGATGAGTGGAAGTGGAGGAGATGATGACTCGCCGTATTGTTCACGATCTCGGCTGTGTCTGCGGGCGCCACTTCCGCCGCGCGCTCTACCATTCCCTCACCGTCACGGAGCACCCCGGCCTGCGCTACGGCGTGCTGGCCGGCGTACTCAACGCCGTGCAGTGCCCCTCCTGCGAGCGGGTCGCGCGGGTCAACCTGCCTTTCCTGTACCAGGATAACGCGCGCGACCACCTGATCTACGTCTATCCCCTGGATACGGACGAGGATGACGCGGGCGACGAGGGTGGGGACAACGGTGAGCCCCGCGGCCAGACGGCGCAGATGGAACTCGTCGGCGCCTTCGACGGGACGGTCCCTGGCATCGAAGACCTGCCGCGCCCGACCGTGCTTTTTGGGCTGGAGCGCCTGGCCGACATCATCTCGGACGAGCTGGCCCCGGACGAGCAACCGGGCTCCATCGCCTTCGATGTGCGGCCCGGTCTGCGCTCTGAGCGCACCGCGCGCCTGGTTGCCAACCGCCTGGCCGCCCAGTCCGGGGGCTACGTCTACGCCTGGCGCGACGGAGGCCGGCTGCACCTGCAGGTCCTCGGCCCCGGCGCCCGCCTGCAAGAGTTGACCGGCGACGACGAGTGACGAGTGACGAGTAGGCTCCTAATTGCGCTCATGCTGGCGCAGGCTGTCCTTGGCGTCCGCGTGCTGGCGCGTTTTGTGCGTGGCAGTGTCGGCGTGCAGCGGGTGGAAGCGGCTCCATCGGGGCAGGCGTTGTGCGAGGGCTGCGTCTCGGTGGTGGTCCCGGTGCTGGACGAGGACGCGCGGCTCGGCCCGTGCCTGGAGGGGCTGATGGCGCAAGGGCCGGAGGTCGGTGAGATCCTGGTCGTGGACGGCGGTTCGCGCGACGGCACGCCGGAGCTAGTCATAACCTACCAGCGCCGCGATGCGCGGGTGCGGCTGATCGACGCCAGCCCGGTCCCCGAGGGCTGGAACGGCAAGGCCTGGGGGCTGCAGGTGGGTTTGACGCGCGGCGACCCCGCGACCGAGTGGGTGCTGACCGTCGACGCCGACGTCCGTCCGTCCGCGGTATTGGCGCGCGCGCTGCTGGCGCATGCCCGCCGCGCCAGCGTGCCAGCTCTTAGCGTGGCCACGCGGCAGGAGCTACACGGGCCGGGCGAGGCGCTGCCGCATCCTGCCCTGCTGACCACGGTGGTCTACCGGCTGGGACTGCCCGGCCATGCCACCCGCCGCGTCCATGAGGTCCAGGCCAACGGCCAGTGCTTCCTGGCGCGGCGCGAGGCGCTGCGGGAAACGGACGCCTTTGCCGTGGCGCGGGCCTCGCGCTGCGAGGACGTCACCGTGGCGCGCTGCCTGGCCGCGGCCGGCCACGCCGTCGGGTTCTACGAGGCGGGCGACCTCGTGTCGGCGCATATGTACGAGGGCTGGCGCGAGACCTGGCGCAACTGGCCCCGCTCTCTCCCGCTCCATGACCAATTCTCGGGCGTCACAGGTATCATAGGGTTATGCGAGGTCACGCTGGTCCAGGCGTTGCCGCTGCCGCTGGTCCTGGCCCTGGGGTTGCGTGCCCTGTGGCGCCCTCGCCCGGCGCGACGGCCGTCCTGGCTGTTCGCCGCCATCGGTGTGTCCGGCGTCCTGGCGGTGGTCCGTCTGGGCGTGCTCGTCGGGACGGCGCGGGCCTACCGCCAGCCCCCGCGGTCCTACTGGCTGTCGCCGTTGTGCGACCTGCCGGTCGCGCTGGCCCTCTGGCGTAGCCGGTTCCGGCGGCGGCACGTCTGGCGCGGCCGCGTTCTGGTCTAGGGAGAGAGTACGTGACGTACCTGAAGCGCGTGAAGCCCATCCCCGTGGTGATTCTGTTCGTCCTCCATGTGATGTCGATCTTTTTCGGGCTGGCGGGCCTGCTGGTCATGTCGCCCCATCCCGAGCTGTATAGCGGCATCCCCTGGCTGGCCTCGCTCTACCCCTCGGCCATGCTGCACGGAGCCGAGCTGCAGATGATCCTCGGCGCGGCGACGATGTTCGCCTTCGGCGTCTATACCATCGGCCCGTGGAAGACGGGCGTCTTCTTTGCCATCGGCACGATCCTGCCGCTGGGCGCCGAGCTGATGGGCACGGGGACCGGTTGGCCGTTCGGCGGCTACGGCTACGAGGGCCTGCTGGGCGCGAAGCTGGGTGGCCGCGTCCCCTACAGCGTGCCGCTCTCCTGGTTCTATATGGGCTTCGCCTCGTATCTGCTGGCCATCGCCATCGTCGGCGCGGGCAAGATACGCGGCCGCTCCGTCCTGACGCTGTTGCTGGGGGGGTGGCTGCTGGTGGCCTGGGATCTGGTGCTCGACCCGGCCATGGCCAGCCCTAACATGCATATCCACTTCTGGGACTGGCACGTGAATGGCGTCTACTTCGGCATGCCGTTGCGCAATCTCGTGGGCTGGTTCGGTACCGGCCTGGTCTTCATGACGCTGAGCCGCCTGCTGTGGTTCGTGGACGCCGACGCGCGGCGCATCCCGGCGTGGCTGCCGTTCGGCATGTACCTGGCCAATACCGTCTGGGCCATGTCGCTGAGCCTCAGCGTGGGCCTGTGGCAGACCGCGGTTGCGGCCATCGTCTTCGGGCTGCTCCCCGCCTCGCTGGTGTGGCGTCGCCATCGGACCGGTAGCGGCAGCGGGGAGCAACAGCCGGGCTTCGCCGTCGAGTCGCCGCTGTCGCCGTCGAGGGTGTCGGGTCCGTCGCTCGGCCGTTAGCCTGCGTTATTCACGAGACGACACGCTAGGACGAGCAGTCGCCGCCCAATTCGGGGTCTATCAAAAGTTGGTGGGGAGCGACTTGTCTCTGGGGAGCCGGGCGATGAGGACGTTGTTCGATCTCTGCATTCGCCACTCTATCCGCTTCGGCGCGTGGTTGATCGTCAAACGCGTCATGACGGTGCGCGTGGAGGGGTTGGAGCATGTGCCGCGCGACGAGCCTGTTCTATTTGCCGCGCGACACTTCCACCACCTCTATGATGGCGCGCTGCTGCTGGTGGTCGTGCCGCGTCCCGTCCACATCATCGTCGCGCTCGATTGGGTGCGAGGATGCTTGCTGCGCCTGGCCATGGAGTTTATCTGTCGGCTGGCGCGCTGGCCCGTGGTGCTGCGCGACGGGCAACCCTCACCCCCCGCCCCTCTCCCGGCCGCGGGAGAGGGGAGTCACGTGGGTCGGCCGGCCGCGGGAAAGGGGAGTCGTGCCAGATCATGGGCTGTGGGAGATCAGGAAGGCGTCACGAGAGCGGGGAGTCGTGCTGATGCGCGGGTTATGGGAGATCAGGAAGGCGTCACGAGAGCGGGGAGCGCCTACGACGTGACGGAGCGCGGCGGCTACTTGCGCCGCGCGTTGCGCGACACGACGCGGCTGCTGCGTGAGGACCACACGGTCGTCATCTTCCCCGAGGGCTACCCCAACGTCGATCCCGGCTACAGCCCCAAGGCCGCGCTCGGCGACGGCGCCTTCCTGCCCTTCCAGGCCGGCTTCATCCGCCTGGCGGAGCTGGCGCAACGCGACCGGCATACGCGCGTGGCGATCGTCCCCACTGGCCTGTCCTACCGCCGCCTCGACGACGACCCGCGTGGCCGCGCCTGGGCGGTCGCCCTCCGCTTCGGCGCGCCCGTCTACATCACCTCGCGCGCCGACCGCGACCACATCCTGCGCACAGTCGAAGAACAGGTGCGCCTACTCTCGGGACTCGCAGCGCCGCCTATCGCTACAACGTTTGGATCAGCCTTTGACCCAAGTCGCATGGCAAAGAACGACGACTAAAGTCGTTATAGTAGTGCGTGCTGAGACACTTTAGTGTCCATCTCCTGCCATGCGACTTGGGTCAAAGGCCGATGTCATGGCGCCGCGGGTTCGAGTAGTTCCATGCGGTTGCCGAAGGGGTCATTCACGTAGCAGCGTTCGTAGCCGGGCAGCGGCTCGTCGTCGGCGATGGTGTAGCCTGCGTTGATTAGGCGCTCGCGTAGGGCGGCTAAACCATCGACCTCGAAGGCGATGTGGGCCTTCTCAGCCGGGCGGAACGCCTTGTCGACGCCCAGGTGCACCTGCAGATTGCCGGTCATAAACCACACGCCGCCGCGCTGTCGCAGGTTGGCCGGCTTCTCGACCTCGTCGAATTCCAGCAACGCGCCGTAGAATTGGCGCGCCCGAGCTTCCCCGCCCGTCGGCATCGCCACCTGGACGTGATGTATACGTGGATGCATCGCCCTGGTTACCGCTTACCGACCGTGTAGGCGGGCGCCGAGGCGAGGCCGTGGCCCGTGTACGTGTCGCTGGCGATGACGGTGACGCTGTAGGAGCGGTACGTTTGGGGTGCGGTCGGGATGCTGAAAGCAGTGTCGAGCGAGCCCTGCCGGTCGACGATCAGATTCTGGAACAGCGTGTAGTAGAGGTCGTATGGTTGTACCGCGCGCCGGGGCACGCCGGTCCAGTAGACCCGCACGCTGACGGCCTCTCCGGGGCGGAAAACGGCGCCCTGCACATAGATGGTGACGGTCGCGCTGACCGCCGGTCGCGCCGTGAGCACGGGTAGGCGCCGCGGATTGCCCTGCGCCGGGACGAACGGGCCCGGCACGTCGGCGGGCGGGAAGGGGCCGACGCGCGGGATGAAGCGCAGCGTGGCCAGGGCCGCCCGCTGGTCGGGCTGGAGCGTCGCGCCCCCGAAGGTCACGATGTCGTAGGTCGCGCCGCCGTACGCGACCACGGTCTGGAGCGTTGGCTGCTGGCCCGGCAACCCCTGGAGGGCGACGGCGGGGACGCCGCCGACCGTCACCATGGTGCGCGTCACCGGAAGCGATCCATTGCTCCGCGCGACGAGCGCATCGGCCGCGGCCATCGCGGCGGTAACGGCGTTGCTCGTCGTTATCGTGCCCAGTGGCTGGACGGACAGGCGCAACTTGCCTCCAAGAGAGGACGTCATGGCTCTGACGAAGGTGAGCGCGCCCGGAGTGTACTGGCCGGCCGGCGCCGCGGACCAGCCCGCCGGCGGCACGACCGAGACGCCCAGCGCCGTGTCGCAGGTCGCCAGGGCCGGGCAGGTGACGACGGCGGGCGCGGGAGCAGGGGGCGCCGCGCGGGCGGTCAGCGCGCGCGGCGGACCGGCGGCGCCGAGCGCCAAAACGGCGCTCAGGGCGAGGAAAGAGCGGACGTGGGATCGTGTGCGGGTCATAGAGAGTCCTTTCATCCGGCGATAGTGCCGGTAGGATCGACGATAGCGGGCTACCCCCTATTCTGACGCATCGGGACCCCTTCTGTCGACTACGACGCGTTTGCCAGGCGCCCGCTATCCCATGCGCCGGTGGGAGCATATCGCGCGCGGCGCGCGTCGTGTCATAACCTTTGCCCTTCCCTACGACACTGTCGACTTCTCCGCTCTCCTCTGTCATCGCAGGGCGCCCGTGTCCTTGTAGGATATGAAGTAGAGCGGGCGTGCGGTGGAAGGGGGGCTCCACCGCGGGCCCGCTTTTTGTATGCGCTGGCTGGTGGCAGGCGTCGGCCAAGCACTACCCATGGGCAATAGCCGCGTTGATTCATGCGCGCCTTCCGCGGTCACGGCGTTCGCGGCTCGGCCACGAGGTGGATAGGGGCGCCAGGGACGGTCTGCGCATGATCGTTGCGCCCGCGTCCCCGGCCCGGCAACTCACAAACCCTGGGGCGCCGGAGAGCCGCGACGTTGATTTGATAAGATGCGAAGGTTAGCCCGAGGCCCGTTCGAGGCGGACGGATCATCGGCGGACGGATCGACAACGACGGACGGACGCGTCGTCGCGCTGTCACACCTCGTCGCCGTCTACGCTCGTGGCGTGGCCAGCGTCGAGCGAGACATCTATCGCGAGGGCCACGTGAGGAAACGGAGACTGATGCGCCAAGGGAACGGGGATGCCGGCGACAGGGGAGTCCTGCCAGACCTGTCGCGCACGCAAGTGTCGGCGCGCACCGTCCTGGCCGTCCTGCTGACGGTGCTTGCCCTGCTGGGAACCCTCTACCTGCTCTACGAGTTGCGGCAGCTCGTGCAATGGGCGGTCATCGCGCTGTTCCTGGCCGTGGCCCTCGCGCCCGCGGTGGATGTCCTCCATCGTCGCCATATGCCGCGCGTCCTGGCCATCCTGGTGGTGTATCTGCTGCTGCTGCTCGCCCTGGTGGGGCTGGGCGCGCTGTTCTTGCCGCCGCTTATCACGCAGGCGCAGCAGCTCACGGCCGATATCACGCGCCTCGTGCAGCGGCCCGGCGGCGCCTACGCGGCGCTGCAATCGCTGGCCAACCGCTACGGGCTCGGCAGCTACCTCACGTCGCTGCGCGGGCAGGTCGGTGCGCTGCCGGGGAGGCTGGGCGCGGTGACAGGCCCGCTCCTCTCGGTGACGCAGGGCATCGTCACCAGCATCACCGCCCTGATCAGCATCGCGATCGTCACCTTCTTCCTGCTCCTCGACGGCGACCGCTACGCCGCGGCCATCCTCTCGCTCGCGGCGCGCGACCGCCGGCCGCGCCTGCGCCGGTTGCTGGAGCGCTCGGCCGCCGCGGTGCGCGGCTACATCACGGGCAACCTGCTGATCAGCCTCATCGCCGGCGTGGCCGCCTTCATCGGCCTCGAGATCCTGGGCATCCCCTACGCCGCGGCGCTGGGTCTGGTCGTCGCGCTGCTCGACCTCATCCCGCTGGTGGGCGCGACCCTGGCCGGCATTATCCTGGTCATCGTCGCCTTTTTCATCTCCCCGATCAAAGCGTTGATCCTGATCGTCTACTTCATCGTTTACCAGCAGGTGGAGAGCAACATCCTGCAGCCCCTGATCTACGGCCGCAGCGTCGAGCTCCCCCCGCTGGTCGTCTTCCTGGCGGTCCTGGCCGGCGGCGAGTTGCTTGGCATCCTGGGCGCCTTGATCGCCATCCCCATCGCCGAGATCGTGCGCATCATCGGCGCCGAGTGGTTGGCCCTGCGCAGGGGCGAGCCCGGTCCTCTGGAGCAACCGGCCTCGGAGGGTGCGACGGGATGACCGGCGAGGAGGCAAGGTTTGTGCATTCTCGCTTCTGCCGTGTTCTGAGATCGATGGGTCAGAGACCGTGGGCCAGGAAGGGATTGGGCGGCCAACCGTGCTGTCCATAAGCCCGACGTTTTGCACATAGCTATTGGCGTCCGCACACGAGGATCGAGAGGATGGACCAGAGGAGGTAGGGCAGCATGCGCATAGCCAATCCGCAGCGGTGGGACGTGACGCCGGCCGAGGCCGAGGCGCTGCAGCGGCGGTTGCGCGGCGAGGTGATTACCGTCGACGACGATGCTGTCGCGGCGCCGCGCCTGGTCGCCGGCGTCGACAACAGCTACGTCGAGGCGACGGGGACGACCTACGGCGGCGTGGTGGTGCTCTCCTGGCCGGACCTGCGGGTGGTGGAGCAGCAGGTCTCGCGCACGCCGACGGCATTTCCCTACGTGCCGGGCTTGCTCTCGTTCCGCGAGGCGCCGGGCATCCTGGCGGCGATTGAGCTGCTGGAGCACGAGCCCGACCTCTTTATCTTCGACGGGCAGGGCATCGCCCACCCGCGCGGCCTGGGGCTGGCCAGCCACCTCGGGCTGGTGCTGGACCGGCCCAGCATTGGCTGCGCCAAGAGCCTGCTGGTCGGCCGCTACGCCGATCCCGGGCCGCAACAGGGCGACATCTCCCCGCTGACCTATGGCGGCCGCACCGTGGGCACGGTGCTGCGTCCCGCCAGCGGCCGCAAGGCGCTGCTCTACGTCTCGCCCGGCCACCGCATCAGTCTAGAGCGCGCGACGCGGATCGTCGCGGAGTGCTGCCGCGGCTACATCATGCCCGAGCCGACGCGCCTGGCCCACAATCTGGTCACGCAAGCGCGCAGAGACGATTAAGGTTGGACTGACGTCTGTCCCGGTAGGTCGAACGCGATGAGCAGCGCACGGTCTATCTGTGCCAGTGCCCCTGACGAGAGGGTTCCTCGCAAGCGCCCGAGGCGTTCGGCCGTCAGGGCGCGCCGTGCTCGGCGAGGGCAACCGAGTCGGTGGTAAGCCCACCATTGGGTGCGCGCAGCAATACCTGGCTCGGATAAAGCCGGCGTCCGGGGCGGTAGGTCGTGCAGGGGACGGCCAACACAACAGTGCTGGCTCTATTGATTGCGTCTCGGCTGACGATGATGACCGGACGCGTACCGGCCTGCTCGGACCCTTCCGTGGGGTCGAGACGAGACTCGTAGACCTCGCCGCGCTTCACACGGCCCCTTCCCCGCGTCGGAACACCTCCCAGTCCGCGATCGCAAACTCATCGCGTAGCGCTTGCGCCTCGGCGCGATGATCCGCGTCGCTGGCCAGCGGCGCGAAGGCGGCGTCGATAGCAGCGCGTTCCAGCGCTTCCAATTCGTGTCGCAGCGCCGTCGCCACCAACTCGTTTCGGCTGCGCGCTTGACCGGCGCGGATAGCTCGATCCGTAGCTTCAAGGATATCGGGTGGTAGGGCTACTGTTGTTCGCACCGCACGATTGTTCATGTCCCGTCCCGCCTGTTGTTGATTATGACATCTCCGTCGTGCGTTATCCGGTCGAGCGTGACATCCCATATTTCGCCCCAGTCCAGCGTCGGCGTCGCAAGAGACAACGTATCCCCAACATGGAGAGTCGTCGGCCCAAGGCCCGTCAAAGGGTTCACAGGTTCCAAGTGCGTTTGGGCATACAGGTTTTCGTCGGCCGGGATGGGTAAAATCTCGATACTCGTCGATTCACATCGCACCACCTCAACAACGAACGCGCCGAGGTCAGGTAACAAGGCGAAGCGCTCCCCTTGGACCAGCGTCACTCGTCCCGTCCACTCGGAGGGTAAGGCCCCGTTCTGGCCGGACCACGTATGGTAGCGGACGACGATGTGTGCCCGCAACATCCGTGATTACTCCTTATTCCGTTACATAAGCGAGGCGGCTGCCGTACCGGATCTGCCGATGTCGCGGAGCGCGATAACGTGTTACGACGGGCGCTATTTGTTCCGAGCAGCCAGGATGCCGAAGGCTTGCAACAGCAGCGCCAGCAGCGTCATAATGGCGAGGGTCAGCACAAAAATATTAATCTCAGTGAGCCAAAACTCGCGAGGATGAAAGATGTACATGGTCAACGCCGCAGCGATACCGCCGCTGACACCACCACAAAGTCCGACGGCTATGAGCGCCCGTGGCGCCAATGTTGTCCTGGCCATCAAAGCAGTTCCGTTTCCCATCGCCGTGTCAGAATCTTGCCACTAGCCTATCACGATCTCAGGGATGCCAGTAAACCTTAACTGGATGAGCGGCAGAGGGAGGACCAGGACGGGGGCAGCATCCAACCCAGCTTATCGCCGGTTCATCATCCGTTATCCGGTCAAGTGTGACATCCCATGTGTCGCTCCAGTCCGGCGTTGGCATCGCAATGGCGCATCACACCTGATCACACGCGTTTGGTCTCCGCGCTCGATGGGCTAATGGACCGGCGCGCGACCGGCGAGGACAGGACGATCGAGGTCGTGAGGTCGCCGTAGGGCGTCAGGCGATCGAGCAACGCCTCCAGATGCGCCACGTCGGCGACGGCGACTTTCATGATATACGAGTCGTTGCCCGTGATGCGATGGCATTCCACAATCTCGGGTATGGTCGCGGACAGGCCGGCCACCGCCGCGCACCGTCCCCCGGCCGCGTTGATGCGGACGATGGCCATCAGCGGCAGGCCAATCTTATCCGGCCGTACGTCGGCATGATACCCCGCGATCACGCCGGCGTTTTCCATGCGGCGCACGCGCTCCGCGACGGCCGGCGGCGTGAGCCCCACGCGCCGTCCAAGCTCGTTGTAGGACAGTCGCGCATCCTCTTGCAGCAGACTCAGGATGCGCCAACTCGTCGGATCAAGTAGCCTATCGTTATCAAGGGTCATTTCTATTTTTACCCCCACATGATACGTCTTATTTACTGTAACACTTTTCATCGCGTACTCAAATACGCGCCGCTACCCTTTATCATGAAAGGATGGAGGAGATACGTATGCAGCAGTTCGACCTTGCCCACCTGGTTGCCGCGCGCGATGCGTCGGAGCGGCCCTATCTGGAGTTCTTACGCGTACCGGCGCTCGGCGTCGAACACCGCTTCCACACCATCGTCGAAGGGCTCACCATACTCATCTCCTTCGCGCCTGCCGAATATATCCAGGCGACGACCGACGATGGATCCTTGGGAGGCGCGTCATGCTAGGGCAGGCGCGCGCGCGATATGCTCCAACCGTCTTCGGCAGCGAACGGTCGCTGGTCTTGCTAACGCTGTTCGCCGTCTATGTCGTGTGGGGCTCGACCTACCTGGCCATGCGCGTCGCGTTGCAAGGGTTCCCGCCATTCATCATGGCGGGGCTACGCTTCGTCGTCGCGGGTGGCGCCCTGTTTCTCTACTTGCGCGCGCACGGCGCAGCCCTTCCCGGCCTTCGACGGAGCGCGGCGGCGGTTTTGGTTGGCGCGCTCCTGCTGGTGGGCGGCAACGGCGGCGTGGCGCTGGCCGAGCAGCGCGTTTCTTCGGGGCTGGCCGCGTTGGGCGTGGCGACGGTGCCGCTCTGGGCGGTGCTCTTCGGGGGGCTATGGCGACGATGGCCGGGTCGCCTGGAGTGGGCTGGCCTGGCGCTGGGTTTCGCCGGCATCATCCTGCTCAATGTCCAGGGCGATCTACGGGCCAATCCGATCGGCGCGCTGACGCTGCTGGTAGCGGCGGCAAGCTGGGCGCTGGGCTCGGTCTGGAGCGGGCATCTGACATTGCCGGAGGGCATGATGGGCACGGCGGTTGAGATGTTGGGCGCTGGCGTGTTGCTCTTGCTCTGCGGCGCGGCGTTCGGCGAACGGATATACGGCGTCCCATCCCTATGGTCCGTGAGCGCCTTGCTCTACCTCACCGTGTTCGGTTCGCTCATCGCCTTCAGTTCCTACACCTACCTGTTGCGCCATGTGCCGCCGGCGCTGGCCACGAGTTACGCCTACGTCAACCCGCTGGTCGCCGTCGGCCTCGGCGCCGCGCTGGCGGGGGAGCGCGTGACGCCGGTGGAGTTGCTGGCGATGCCGGTCATCCTGACCGGCGTCGTGCTGGTGGTGCTGGGACGAGACAAAGGGAAAGCGTAGTCATGGCTGCACGCCGAGCACGACGGCGTCGTCGTACCACTGCCGCTGTCCGTGGTTGCGATGGGACACGAGGCGGAGCCGGAACAGGCCGGAGAGGACGAAGCCGTGCGATGAGGGCGCGGGCGGCCCAGGGAACAGCGACTGTACAATGGGCCACTATCTCAGGAAGGCGGGAACAAGATCGTTTGTCGCGGCTGTCATCGGGGTATGGAACGGTATGGAGAGCGTCCCCGGCGGATGCTGCGGCGTCAGCCCTCCGCCGACGTAGCTGAAGTCCTGAAACTGTGATGCCAGCGCAGCATGGATCGTCGTACTGCCACGACCCCCCTATTAAGAGCAGGATGGTTGGAATACTATGCGGACCAGCGTCACTTCTGTGCCTGACAGATAGCCGTCATCTCCTGATTCACCAGGTTATGATGGCATTTCGCGGCCCTGGAAATTGGGAAATTAATTCAGTCGGCTCCTTGCGGCCAATCTCAGAACCAGGACATGTTATCTTTGCGTTCGCCCATGCAAGCGACGGCAGATGACAGCAACACCAAGCACCATTATGACAACATCGGCAGCCAATTGCGGACCGGGTATTGGCAGATCGAGTAGGTAGCAATAAATGACGATGTGCATCGGCAGCAGCAATGGCATCATCACGATGACACCTCGCATATTCCACTTCATGAGACTGATAAAGGCAGGCTTGAGTTTCATAAGGCATTATCATCATCGAAACGCCTGCCACGGCAATAGCCTGATAGGATACTCTTGCTCCTCCCTTCTCATGGCCGTGAGAAGGGGGTTGGGGGTGAGGGGCGCTCGTTGGTTGTGACAGTCGACGATGAGCGGCTTGCCATGCGAGGGGTATACTGTGTGGAGATTGTACGAATGCCCCGACCCTCGGGCAATGGGGCCTGGAACGAGGAGAGGCAGCACATGATTATTGATCGACCGGCGCCGCGGGACGCGACGCCGACACCCGTGAACGAGGCGACGCAGGCGACGCAGGCGACGGCGCCGTCACCCGCCCAGCGCCAGGGACGCTTCACGACCGTCTCCGACGACGAGGTGGCGCCCCTCTATACGCCGGCGGACGTGCGGGACCTGGACTACGCCCGCGACCTGGGCGACCCCGGACAGTTCCCCTACACGCGCGGTATCCACCCCACCATGTACCGCGGCAAGCTCTGGACGATGCGCCAGTTCGCTGGCTTTGGTACCGCGCGCGAGACAAACGAACGTTTCCGCTTCCTGCTGGCCCAGGGCCAGACCGGCCTTTCCACCGCCTTCGACCTGCCCACCCTGATGGGCCTGGACTCCGACGACCCCATGTCCCTGGGCGAGGTGGGTCACTGCGGCGTGGCCATCGATTCGCTCGACGATATGGAGACGCTCTTCGCCGGCATCCCGCTCGACGAGGTCACCACCTCCATGACCATCTCCTCGCCGGCCATCATCATGCTGGCCATGTACGTGGCCATGGCCGAGCGGCGCGGCATCCCGCCCGAGGCCCTTGGCGGCACGCTGCAGACCGACATCCTCAAGGAGTTTATCGCCGAGAACGAGTACATCTTCCCGCCCGAGCCCTCTATGCGCCTGGTGACCGACATCATCGTCTACGCCACGCGCCACATGCCGCGCTGGAATCCCGTCTCCGTCTCGGGCTACCACATCCGCGAGGCCGGCTCGACCGCCGCCCAGGAGTTGGCCTTTACCCTGGCCGACGGCATGGCCTACGTACAGACGGCCATCGACGCCGGGCTCGACGTCGACGAGTTTGCCCCGCGCCTGTCGTTTTTCTTCAACAGCCACATCGACTTCTTCGAGGAGATCGCCAAGTTCCGCGCCGCGCGCCGCATCTGGGCGCGCGTGATGCGCGACCGGTTCGGCGCCAAGAACCCGCGCTCATGGCTGCTGCGCTTCCACACGCAGACGGCCGGCTGCTCGCTGACGGCGCAGCAGCCGGAGAACAACATCACGCGCACCGCCCTGGAGGCGCTGGCTGCCGTGCTGGGCGGGACGCAGAGCCTGCACACCAATTCGATGGACGAGGCCCTGGCGCTGCCGACCGAGAAAGCGGTCGGGATCGCCCTGCGCACGCAGCAGGTCATCGCCTATGAGACCGGCGTGGTCAATACCGCCGACCCGCTCGCCGGCTCCTACGTCGTCGAGGCGCTGACCGACCGCATGGAGGAACAGGCCAACCGCTACTTTGAGCGCATTGAGGAGCAGGGCGGCGTGCTGGCCTGCATCGACAACGGCTACCTGGTGCGTGAGATCCACGAGGCGGCGCGCGCCTACCAGCAGCAGATCGAGCGCGGCGAGCGCGTCCAGGTCGGCGTCAATAAATTTGTCGACCCCGACGAGCAGCAGATCCCTATTCTGGAGATCGACCCGGCTTTCGAGCGAGACCAGATCGCGCGCGTGCGGGCCCTGCGCGCACGCCGTGACGCCCAGGTCCACGCCGCGTCCCTGCAGCAGCTGGAGAACGCCGCGCGCGGCACGGATAACCTGATGTACCCCATCATCGACGCTCTCAAGGCCGATGCCACCGAGGGCGAGATTGTGACCGTCCTGACCAACGTGTTCGGTCGTTATCAGGAGCCGCCGTTTGTGTAGCACAGCGGCGCATAATGACTGATGCCGCGCAAGGTTCGGGAGTTGAAGGCCGACCTACGCCGCGCGGGATTCACCGAACGGCCGGGCAAAGGGAGCCATACGGTGTGGACCCATCCACGGGCATCGGGTCGGGTAACCGTATCGGGGCACGACGGTGACGATGCGCGGCCCTATCAGGAGCAGGAGGCGCGTCTCCGTATCGCCGAGACGCAGGCCAGCTAAAGGAGACCGTCTATGGTTGAGCAGGACGTCTATCCTCGCTACTCCATGATCATCGAATGGAGCGCGGAGGATGGGGCTTTTGTCGTCACCGTCCCCGAACTCGTGGGCTGTCGTACGCATGGAGCTACTTATGAGGAGGCCGTGCGACAGGGACAGGATGCCCTGGAGAGTTGGGTCGACGCGGCGCGCGCCGACGGGGATACGCTACCGGTCCCGGCGGACTTTGCGCAACGCGCCCGTGCGGAGGAAAGCAAGTACGGTTGGGAGGCAGTGAGATGACACAGACGCAAACGGGCGCGCCGCCGGTGCGCGTGCTGGTGGCCAAGCCGGGGCTGGACGGCCACGACCGCGGCGCCAAGGTGATCGCGCGGGCCTTGCGCGACGCCGGCTTTGAGGTGATCTACACCGGGCTGCGCCAGACCCCCGAGCAGGTGGCCAACGCCGCCGTGCAGGAGGACGTCGCCGTGGTGGCGATCAGCATCCTCTCCGGCGCGCACATGACCCTGATCCCGCGCATCATGGAGTTGCTGCGCGAGCAGGACGCCGCGGACATCATGGTGCTGGCCGGCGGCACTATCCCCGACGCCGACATCCCTAAACTTAAGGCCGCGGGCGTGACCGAGGTGTTCACCCCCGGTACAGACACCAACGACGTGGTGGCCTACCTGCGCCGGCACGTGACGCCCCAGGCAATGGGCGCCACTGCTGGCGCAACGCCAGGGACCGAGCAAGAGGAGCAATTGGCATGAGCGAGACCGGTATGACTCCCTCAATGCCCCAACGCGCGCCGCGCGTCGAGGCGCTGCTCTCGGCCCGCCTCTTCGTGTCGCCCCAATTGGTGGGGCAGCGCCTCTACTTCATCAGCAACCTGAGTGGCAGGCTCAGCCTCTACGTCATGGACGCGGAGGGTAGCGTGCCGGAGCCGCTGCTGCCGCCGGATCTCGCGCTGCAGAATCCCTCGCTGATGGGCGGCCAGCCCTACTATGTCTTCCCGCGGCTGGGCTCGATCCTGGTCATGGTCGACCAAAACGGTGACGAGAACTACCAGCCTATGCTGATCCCCATCGACGGCGGCTTCCCCGAGCCGGCCTTTGGCGACCGCTTCGCCGACGATCGCGTGGAGTGCATGCACTGCGACCCCGAGCGCGACATCGCGTACGTCGTGGCCGGCGGCCGCCACGCGCAGCGCTTCCGGGCCTACCAGGCCGACCTGGCGACGCGCACGCTGCGGGAACTGGGCGAGAGCCGGTGGGGCTGCTACGTCGACGGCGTCGACGAGGAGCATACCCGCGCCATCATGCTCGATCAGTACACCACCGGCGACCACGCGCTCTATCTATGGTCACGAGACGCCGACGGGAATGCGAGTCGCGCGTTGCTGTACGGGACGCCGCTGGAGGAGCGCACCAAGGGGCAGACCGTGCCGCTCAACAGCATCTTCAACTGCCACTTCACGCCGGGCAGCGGGGTGCTGTGCGTCACGGCCCTGTTCGACGACGCCTACAGCCTGGGCTACCTCCCGCTGAATGGGCAGCGCCGCATGGAGCCTGTCGCCGTCTCCGGGACCGTTCACCAGGGCGCCGGCGAATTGGTGGGTCTGCACCACCTGGACGGCGACCGCTACTCCGTGGAGTACAACATCGACGGGTGCTCCTGGCTCTACACGGGCCGCTTCGACGAGGCGGCGCGCGCGATGACCCTGGATACGGTGGTGTGCGGACAGGGCGCGCTGTCCGACGGCGTGCTTGACGCCGTCTACTATGACAAGGCAACCGATCGCTTCGCCCTGTCGTTCTGCACCGCGACGGCGCCAACACAGCTCTACATCGTCGATGGCCCACAACACGAGACGCCGCTGCAGCGGACGCGCGAGCGTGTGCTGGGCATCCCGCGGGGCGACCTGTCGCCGGGCGAGGACGCCTCGTTTACCTCGTTTGACGGCACGCGCGTCTCCGCCCGCCTCTACCTGCCCGCGTCGCGGCTGGGCTTCGCCGAACCGCGCCCGCTCGTCTACTACATCCACGGCGGGCCGCAGGGCCAGGAGCGTCCCGACTTCGCCTGGTTCTCCATGCCCCTGATCCAGTACCTGACCCTCAACGGGTTCGCCGTCTTCGTGCCCAACGTGCGCGGCAGCACCGGCTACGGCCTGGCCTACACAAAGCGGGTGGATCGCGACTGGGGGGAGACGACCGCCTGGACCACGTCCACGCTATGGGCGTGCTGGCGGGCGACGGCCGCGTCAACACGGCGCGGGCGGGCGTGATGGGCCGCTCCTACGGCGGCTACATGACGCTGACCCTGGCCTCGCGCCACCCCGAGTTGTGGTCCGCCGCGGTCGACATGTTCGGCCCCTACAAGCTCGACGACTTCATCAGCCGCATTCCCGAGACCTGGAAACCCTACTTCGCCCAGGCGGTCGGCGACCCGGTGAGGGACCACGATGTCTTGGTCGAGCGTTCGCCGAGCACTTATATCGACGGGATCACGTGCCCGCTGCTGGTCATCCAGGGCCAGAATGACCCGCGCGTGATCGAGCGGGAGTCCCGCGAGGTGGTGGAGCGCGTGCGCGGGCAGGGTAAGACGGTTGAGTACCTGCTGTTCCCCGACGAGGGCCACGACGTGCTCAAGTTCGAGAACCGCGTGCGCTGCTATAATTGCATTACGCGGTTTTTCACCACGCAGTTGCATCCATAACGATGATGCGCGGCCGAGTCCCCTGTGGTTCGCATCATGCTGAATTAATGTACGTGCACAGGGAGACGGTCAGTCATCACCAATCACGAGCAGGACAATAACGACGATCCAGTTCGCTTCGTACATGGTACGACGAACCACTGGATCGGGGATAGAGTTCTTGGTACAGGCGTAGGGGATTTTGGGGCTGGATTTTACACGTTTAAGGACAATTCTTGGGGAAGAAAGGCAGCCGAGAGATGGGCACGCCGAAAGGTGACCGATTCCGATAGAGGTGGAACTATTAGGATACTTCCTTCTGGTATTCCCATACGCGTCGAACCAATACTTGTACTTGTAAATTTGAGCTTGAACACCTTCCAAAGTCTGCGGAGACGTGATGTTGCCGACACCGATCTTGATGTGACGTATCGAAACTACTACCCGGATCAGTTAATGGGCTACGATCTCATCGTCGGGCGTGTCGGGAAAAAGAACCTGCACGGAGTTCGAGTGCCTAATTACAACTTCCCGCCCCAATACAAGTTTGAGGGAGATATCATCGAAGAACTCGTTATATCCCGTTTGCTTTCGGTATCGTAAGTGTGGATAGGCTAGATAACAAAGGAATAGGCTCGTGAATAACTCCGTCAATCCCCTCAAAGAGTACTACCTCAATGCTTGGAAGTGTATGCTGCGCGAATTTCTGGGATGGCCAGAATCGTCGGTTACAGATTGGGTACGCCAAACCGGAAAGGCGCGCTTTCTTGACGACCCTGATGACATCTTTTATCACGAAAACCCTCAGTATTGGATAACCAACATCCTGATACCGGAAGAGGTTAAGGCACGGCTGTCGACCTTGGAGTTCATCGAGCTACAGCATCGCTTAATAGCGGCATTCAAGGACGAAAACCACTTTTCCTTCCCTGATGATACGGATTGGGGACCCTACAGGAACAAATTAGAACGAATACTCAACGAATATGGAGCGCATCTTCCCGAAAGATCGAACCATCCTCAAGAAGCGAGCGGCCGCTTGCGCTAACATCTGTCTTTAATCGCTATCTACCTGAATAGCAGGGTATCGGTAAATTGAGATGGATAATGGTCGAGTGCCTGTGTGCGGCGACGAAGGGCACGACGTGCTCAAGTTCCAGAACAGCGTGCGTACTGCTCTAACCGTATCATACAGTTCTTCAAGGACATCCCCCATCATGATGGAAGCGAGTTCGACCTCCACGTCCCTCCCAACCGCCGGCGCGACAGCGGCCCATGACCAGGCGTTCACCGAGCGGCGCCTCAACGGTGTGGCCCTGGCCGGCGTCCTCGGCGCCCTCCTCCTGACCTTGCTGCTCGAAGCCCTGGATCAGACCGTCGTCGGGACCGCCCTGCCGCGCATCATCGCCAGCCTCCATGGGTTCGACCGCTATACCTGGGCGGTCATCGCCTATACCCTGGCCTCGACGACGGTAGTCCCCGTCGCGGGGTCACTGTCGGACCAGTTCGGCCGCAAGTGGTTTGTGATCGTCGGCGTGCTGCTCTTCCTGGTCGGCTCGGTCGCCTGTGGCGCCGCGCAAACGATGAATCAGCTCATCGCCTTCCGCGCCCTGCAGGGACTGGGCGCGGGCATCGGCATCGGGTTGAGCTTCACGGTCGTGGCCGACATCTTTCCGCCGCGTGAGCGCGCCAAATGGGGCGGCTTGTTCGGCGCCGTCTACGGCGTGTCGAACCTCGTCGGCCCCACCCTCGGCGGCTGGCTGACCGACCACGGTCCCCTGGTGGGCGGGTTGGTCACCAACGATGCGCGCTGGCGGTGGGTTTTCTACGTCAACCTCCCCATCGGCGTCATCGCTCTGGTGGGCCTCCTGATCTGGCTGCCCAGCAATCTGTCGGCCCGCACCACGACGCGGACCGGCTGGGCTGCAGTGCGGCACATCGACATCTTCGGCGCCTTGCTCGCCGCGGGCGCCACGACGTGCCTCGTCCTCGGGCTGACCTGGGGCAGCAACGCGACCTATGCCTGGGGCTCCGCCCAGGTCGTCGGCGCGCTAGCGGGGTCTGTCGCGCTGCTGGCGGCGTTCATCCTGGCCGAGCGCGTCGTCGCCGAGCCCATCGTGCCGCTCGACCTCTTCAAGAACCGCATCTTTGCGCCCGCCGCCGCCCTCTCGCTGGTGACCTTGATGGCCCTGATCGGGCTAGTCATCTATTTGCCCCTCTACCTCCAGGGCGTGCTTGGCGAGTCGGCCACCAACGCGGGGGAGTTGATCACGCCGCTCACGCTCAGCTCCGTGGTCGGGGCGATGGCCGGCGCCCTGCTGATCAATCGGCTCAACGGGTATCGCGCCATCATCATCGTGGGCGCCGTCCTGCTCACGGTTGGCACGTTCCTCTTGACGCGCATGACGCCTACCACCAGCCTGCTCTTTGCGTCGGTGGCCATGGTCATCGCCGGCCTGGGCATGGGGCCGTTCTTCTCGGTGCTCACGCTGGTGGCCCAGAACGCGCTGCCCCCCAACCGGCTCGGGGCCGGGACCAGTTCTATCCGCTACCTCGGCCAGCTCGGGGCAGTCCTCGGCGTGGCCGTCGTGGGGACCGTGGTCAACCACACCATCGCCGACGACAGCGCGCGGCGGCTGCCCGCGGACGCCTTGAAGCTGCTGACGCCGGCAGGGGTGAAAGCAGTGACCAACCCCCAGGTGCTGGTGAGCAGCAGCACGCGCGACGGGGTGACGCGGCAGGCGCTGCAGTTCACGCGGCAGGCCGTGGCGGCCCATACGCTGCCGGGTCCTCGGCAAGCGCTAGCCATCGCGCACGCCGAGCAGCAGACGCGGACCCTGCTCGGCGTCATTTTCCACGACCTCACGTTGTCGTTGAACGTGGCCATTCAGAACGGGTTCCTGGCCGTGCTCGTCTTCTGCGTGATCACGCTGGTCTCGGCCTTCTTCCTCAAGGACGTCGCGCCGCTCCCGCCGCTCCACGGCGACGCCGAGACGGCAGCGGCGGCCGCGCCCGCACTGGCATAGTGTCAACTTACAGCGGTTTGGTCGCGGGGCCGCCCGCGACTATAGGCGCATGGCAAACGACGGCGACTGACGTCGCCAGTACAGCTTGGCTGACATAATGTGACGTCTGTGTGGGCCTCCGCAGACACTTCAGTGTCCGTGTCCTGCTGTGCAAATCGCAGATTTTTATCCGTGGGGGCGTCCCGCAGGGACATGACAATCTGCCATGCGACTGTAGTCGCAGGCCGTGCTGTCCCTGTATCATGCATCATGCGCCAGGACGATAGGCGCCGCGTATTCCAGGAAGAGAAACGACCTTGATTCGATTGACGCTGATGAAGGAGTGGTTCGACGGGGTGGACGAGCAGCGGCGGAGTCCCATGGCGGAGCGGATAGCCGCGCGCTGGTTCGACGCCGACGCCCTGGTGCGCTGCGGTCCCGCCAGTTCCAACATCGTGTGCCGGGTGACGGCGGAGGGGCACGCATACTACCTGCGCTTCAACCACGAGAGTGAGCGGACCGCCGCTGACTATGCGGCGGAGATGGCGTTCGTGGAGCATGTTGTGGAGCGTGGGGTGCGGGCCGCGCGTCCCGTGCGGTCGAAGACAGGGGCGCTCGTGGAGAGCGTGCCGACGGCGATGGGGACCTTCCACGCCGTGCTGCTGGAGGAGATGCCCGGCGAGGATCCGGAGCTGCTGGAGCTGGACGAGCCGTCCCTGCGCGCGTGGGGACGGGCCATGGCCGGCCTGCACGACGCGGCGGAAGGGTACGAGGGCCGGGGCCGCCCCGATTGGCGGGAGCATCTCGCATGGGCACGGGACACCATTCCCGCCGCCGAAGAGGCGGCGCACGCGGAACTGGCGGTCGTGGCGCGGGCGCTCGGCGCGCTGCATACAGATTCGTCGCGTTTTGGCCTGATCCACTTCGACATGGAGGCGGACAACATGCGCTGGCAGGATGGCGCGCCAGGAGTATTCGACTTCGACGACTGCGCGCGCTACCCGTTCGCGGCCGACATCGCGTATGCGCTGCGCGACCTGTACGAGGACCGCATCGAGCGGATCGATCTGGCGGACAGGAGCTTGCGCCTGTTCGTGGAGGGCTACCGCTCGCGACGCTCCCTGCCCGAGGAGGACCTGCGGCTGCTGCCCCTGTTCGTGCGCGCCCACAACCTCTACTGGTTCGCCCGCCTGCACCGGTCGGTCGCGGATGGCATGTTGCCCGGAGAACCGCAATGGACGAGCAGCCTGAGGGCCAGGCTGGTGAGCACGATGGACGGATACAGGGACGGCTTCGAGAGGTATCCGGTGGACAGCTACCTGGACTGAGGTCCGACATCCCCGTAGCCATGCACCTGCTCACAGATCAGCTTCAAGGCTTGGCCGACATCCCCGGCGGCGGCCTTGAAGGCGTCGGCGTCGATGGTGAGCGGCGCGCCCAGCACCACCAGCGGCGCTCCGTAGGCGGGCGTGCCGATGGCCTGCTCCAGGGAAAGCCCGCCCACCGCCTGCACGGGGATGCCGACCGCCTCGACGATCGTCCGCAGCTCGTCGAGCGGGCTGGGATAGGGCAGGCCCGCCGCGGCCAGGCCCCGGCGCTCGTCATACCCGATGTGGTGGATAATGTAGTCGCAGCCGAGCCTCTCCAGCCGTCGCGCGGCGGCGACCTTATCCGGGGCGGCGAGGGTATCGCCCATCACGCGCAGCCCGACCTCGCGTCCGACGCGCACCACCTCCTTAACCGTTTCCTCGTGCGCGCGCTCCATGACCACCACGTGGGTCGCCCCGGCCCGCGCCATCAGTTCGGCTTCGAGCCCGCCGCCGTCCATGGTCTTCAGGTCGGCCACGATGGGGACCGTGGGGAAGGCCTGGCGCAGCGCCCGCACGCCGTGCATGCCCTCCGCGATGATCAGGGGCGTGCCCGCCTCCAGCCAGTCCACGCCCGCTTCCATCGCCACGCGAGCGAGGTCGAGCGCCTCGGGCACCGTCGTCACGTCGAGCGAAATCTGCACTATTGTTTGCACCGTGCCCTCCTGTTCATCTTTCCCTCCCCCACTCCGCTCCTTGTTGATGATACGCTAGATCAGCGGGTCATCGTCCACACCTATCTGTCAACATAAGTGAGGTGACAGTGCCAAACGACGACTTCTCGTGGGCCTTCCTGGATGGAAGCAGCGCGATGATAGGGGAGGATCGCGTCCCGGCAACCCTCTCTGTGCGGGAGGTGGCCGACTTGATCCTTCCGTCGGGAGAGATCGTGGCCTGCGATCCGCTCGTGGGCCCCGATGAACCGGCGTTCGAACGTAGGGTAGCGTCTGGTTCCTATCCGGTCATCCTCTGCATTGCCCGTCGGCGCAACGCGCAGGATCGCGTGGCCTGTGCGGTCCTGCGCTTCTCCGACGCGCTCGTCTCCCGTTACGTCATGGCCACTCGGCCCGACCAGGACATCGCCAGCCTGAAGCCCGGATACGTCTTCGCCTACGGCGTCGACTCGGGGATCGATTGCTTCATGGCCCCCCTGGCGGCGCGCGCTTTAATCGCTCGCTGGGACCAGGAGGACGACGGCGACTGGCTCATTGGCGAGATGGAGCAGGCAGGTATGTATCGTGTGGGGTGGTCAAACGTATCGCTCGACCGACAGACCGGCGCTAACATGATCGCCTTTGAGTCCGGGTGGGGCGACGGACGTTTCGCGTCGTACTGGGGGCCCGACCACGATGGTTCTCCCGTTTGCTTGCTTACGGATTTCGGGGTCGTCAACGCGGACGAGTCGTAGCGCCGTACCGCGCAGATAATTCGTCTCGTGCCGCTGCAGGCGGCTCATTCGCCTCGTCTAACTGACCGCAGTCGGCCCATGGCTGACTGGCCCCCGACTGGCTGCGGCCGGTCCCGGTCCAGCGCGGCGGTTTGCCATGTGGCCGCAGTCGCAGGCTGGTTAACCGATTCTTCCACCTACAATAGTGATAGGATGAAGCGCATTGGACAGATGAGAGGGAGGGTGCTGTCATGGATAACGTTGGGGTTGCCGACTTGCTGCACCGCATCGCGCTGCTGCTGGATATGAAGGGCGAGAATACGTACCGCATCCGCGCCTACCAGCGCGCCGCCGAGACCGTGGCCAGCCTCGCGCAGCCGTTGGCCACGCTGCGGGCAAAGGGCCAGCTGGTGGGCCAGCCGGGGATCGGCGCCGGGCTGGCCGAGACCATCGAGCAGGCCCTCGACGGCCAGCCCGTCGCCGTGCTGGAGGACCTCTATAAGACTTTCCCCCCCGGCGTGGTCTCCCTGCTCGGCGTGTCGGGCGTCGGACCCAAGCTAGCCGCGCGCGTCTACCAGGACCTCGGCGTCGACTCGGTGGAGGGGCTGGAGGCCGCGGCGCGCGACGGGCGGCTGGCCAAACTGCCGCGCGTGGGCGAGAAGACGAGCGCCAATATCCTGCGCAACGTCGAGGCCCTGCGCAGCCGTGGCTCACGCCTGCCCATTGCTGCCGCCATTCCCCTCGTGGGCAGCGTTATGGCCGCGCTGCGCTCCTCGCCGCATATGCACAACCTGACCGCCGCCGGCTCGTTCCGCCGCTTCCAGGAGACCGTCGGCGACCTCGACCTGATCGGGACCTCCGACGCGCCCGACGAGGTGATGGCGCTGCTGCTGGGACTGCCCATCGTGCGCGAGGTCGTGGCCCACGGCAGCACCAAGACAAGCGTGATCATCGAGCCCGGTATCCAGCTCGACCTGCGCCTGGTCCCCGACGGGGATTTCGGCTCGCTGCTCCAGCACTTCAGCGGCAACCAGCAGCACAATATCCAACTGCGCGAGTACGCGGTGGCGCGCGGCCAGAAGGTGCGCGAGTACGGCATCCTGGACGCCGCCAGCGGGCAGGAGCATCACTTCGCGCGCGAGGAGGACGTCTACGACTACCTGGGGCTGCAATACATCCCGCCCGAGATCCGCCAGGGGCTCGACGAGGTCGAGCTGGCGGCGCGGCACGCCCTGCCCACCCTGGTCGAGGAGGGCGACCTGCGCGGCGACTTGCACATGCACACTACGGCCAGCGACGGCCACAACACCCTGGAGGAGATGGTGGCGGCGGCGCGGGCGCGCGGCTACGCCTACGTCGCCATTGCGGACCACTCGGCCGGGCTCGGCGTGGCCAACGGGCTCTCCGTGGAGCGGCTGCGCACGCGCATCGCCGAGATCGCCGACCTTAACCAGCGACTGCGGGCCGAGGGCGCGGAGTTCCGCGTGCTCAGCGCCAGCGAGGTCGACATCCGCGCCGATGGCGCGCTCGACTACCCGGACGACGTGCTGGCCGACCTTGACCTCGTGGTGGCCTCGATCCACTCCGCGATGGGCCAGGACGAGGAGACGACCACGCGACGCCTCCTCGCCGCCATCGAGAATCCCCACGTCGACATCATCGGCCACCCCACCGCGCGCCTGGTCGGCCATCGCGAGCCGGTGCGCCTGGACCGCGCGGCCGTCTTCGCCGCCGCCGCGCGCACGGGCACGGCGCTGGAGGTCAACGCGCATCCCACGCGCCTCGACCTCAAGGACACCGACGTGCGCATGGCGCGCGAGGCCGGCTGCCTGCTGACCATCGACACCGACGCCCACTCGGTGGCCGACCTCGATCTGATGACCTACGGCGTGCGCACCGCGCGTCGCGGCTGGGCCGAAGCCCGCGACGTGCTCAACGCCCGCCCGCTGCCCGAGTTGCTGGCCTGGCTCAAACGGTAAACGAGGCAAATGAGGCAGGCACAAACGAGCGCCTGCCACTGGATTGCACCATGACACGTCTAACGCGGCTATAATAACGCTACAGTAGCGCGCAATGAGGTTGCCCCACGTCGCTTTAACCGATAGAGGAAATACATGCTAACGCCACCCGCCACCCGCCACCCGCCTCTTGCCTCCACAGCACGATTTGGAACAGACATTTGACGCCCTTGTAGAACAGTGGCGCGGCGACACGCTGTTCGTGTCGTCGACCACCGAGATCGTTATGCACGCCGCCTATCAGCGGATTATCGGTCTGGGGCCGCAAGTACTGCCCTTCATTTTCCACGAATTACAGGCTCGTCCTGGTCAATGGTTCTGGGCGCTCCATGCAATCACCGGAGACGACTCCATTGAGGCTGGAGATAGTTTCGCCGCGATGACTTCAAAGTGGCTGGGGTGGGGTAGAGAACACGGTTACATTGAGTAGATGCGGGGGGTCGACAGACGGCCGCGAATAGTGTAGCATCGTAGCAGGCGCCGGTGTTTCCCGCGCACGATGTCGATATGAGGTGACTCTGGCGTTCTTGCCGCATTCAGTCGATAGCGGGGCGGCGTCGAGGTGGTGGCGATGGACCCGTACAGGAGAGAGGGCGCGGATGCGTGCGATGAACGGTCTCGGATGCGGCGCGCCCATGACGGCGTGCGACGTGCGTGTCCTCCCGCGTGCCGGCGCGTCGTCCCTGTTTAGTGGGTCCAGTTGTTGAGTTGGCGGTAGCGGCGCTATGAAAGAGTATGCGGCCCCCGAGCACGCGGAGCGCAAGAACGTGCCGGTGCGGCGGCGTCCGCAGCAAAAGAGCACGCCCGCGCCCACCTATGAGGAGAGCGCGGCGGACTCCCCCCTGATCCGGCGCGCCCAGCGCCACAAGGCGGAGGTGACCCTGCGCCAGTTTGCGGTGGAGCGCGCGGCGCGGCAGGCCGAGCGCGGTGAGCCCGTCTCCGCGCCCGCGCCCGTCTCCCTGCCGCCCACCGCGACGCTGGTCCGGCGGCTCGAGGAGCGGCCCGTTGATGCGGTCACGGGCGCCTTGATGCGCCAGTTTGCGGCGGAGCGGGCGGCGCGCGAGGCCGAGGCGGACGCGTGGCCTGCCCCCATTCCCCTGCGCCGCCGGGCCGCCGCGGCGGACGGGGTTGCGGGCGGGGGCCAACGGGCCGAGACGCCTGCCGTCGCGCTGCAACGCGAGGTTGAGGAGAGCGTCGCGGGAGCTGTTCCACTGGCGCGCCTGTCCGCCAAGGCCCCACCCGTCGCCGTACCCGCGCCAATCGCGACTGTCCATAGCGAGCGGCAGAGCGACACGATAGCGCGCCTGGCCACGGAGCCCGCGCAACAGGCCACGGCCGGTCCGGCGCCGGTGGTCCCGCCGTCGGCGCCCCCGGCCGCGCTCGCGTCCGCCACTCGGCTGGTGGAACAGACGGCGACCCCGGAGGCGGCGGCGCCGGGTGAGGGCGAGGCGCTGCACAGGCGCGCCGAGACGCCGCCGGTCGGCGCCGACGGCGGGACCGCGGGGCCGGGCGCCTCCGGGCTCCAGCGACAGGCTGCCGTGTCGCCGCCGGTCGGCCCGAGCGGGCTCGCGCCCCTGGTCATCCCGTCGATCTCCCGCCAACTCCAGACCTTGCGTGAGCGGGGGAGCGGCGTGCCGCTCGACCCCCAGACGCTGCGGCGCATGGAGGCGAATATGCGCGTACACCTGGGCGACATGCGCATCCACAACGATCCGGAGGCCTGGGCGCTGTGTCAGCGCCTCGGCGCGCAGGCCTACGCCGACGGCACGAACATCCTCTTCCAGAAGGGCGCCTACCAGCCGGGCACGCCCCAGGGCCGCAACCTGCTGGGACGTCAACTGCAGCGGGCGGTGGCCTGGCGCACCGAGCAGCAAGCCAGAGAGGCCGCGGCCGCGCAGACGGCGCAAGCCCTGGTGGCGCGGGCGACGGAGCAACCGGAGGCCGCGGCGCCGATGGGACAGCAGCACGCCCCGTCCGGCGTCGTGCAGGCGCAGGCCGAAGTGGGCCTGGCGGGCGGGCCGCTGAGCGCCGAGCTGTCCGGGCGCATCCAGGCAAAGCGCGGCGCCGGCGCCGCGCTCGACCCGGCCACGCGCGCCGGGATGGAGACGGCGTTCGGGACCAGCTTCTCCGGAGTTAACATCCACACCGACGGCGAGGCCGACGCGCTCAACCGCAACGTCAGCGCCGTGGCCTTTACCATCGGGCAGGATATCTTCTTCCGGCAGGGGGCCTATCAGCCGGAGACGCCGCGCGGGCGGCAGTTGCTGGCGCACGAGTTGACGCACGTGGTGCAGCAGCGGTCGGGCGCCGGTGGCGGCAGCGGCCCGCTCACCGTTGGGCCGGCGGGCGATCACCACGAGCAGCAGGCCGACGCCACCGCCGCGACGGTCGCCGCGGCCCTGCACAGCGGGGCCAATAGCGCGGGACATGCTGGCGCGCATAGGGACGCCGCGGCGCCGTCGGTCGCGCGCCACGCGCTGCGCCGCCGTATCTCCCCTGATGCCCCGGGCTGGCGGGTGCAGCGCCGCGTGGCCATGATCGCCTCGCCCGAGCAGGATCCCGCGTTCCAGGGCGTTACAGCGCACGTCAAGTCCAGCGCCACGAGTCAGAAGACCCACGAGCCGGCGCCGCTCAAGGCTGGTCAGGCGCAGGCCGCCGCGGTCCCGCCGCACAACGAGCTGCCCAGCCGCGCCGCGGCCAAGCAGACCGACAAGATGGCCAGCCGCGAGCCGCAGCCCTTCGACAAGGTCGCCTTCAAGGCCGCGCTGAGCGACCGCATCGCCGCCCTCACGCCGCGCAACCTGGAGGAGGTCGACACCTTCAAGAGCAGCGGCCGGGTCAGCCAGATGCACGGGGCGCTGGCCGGGCAGGTGCAGCAGGGCGCCAAACAGGCCGACAACGGCATGGGCGACGCCACGCGCGAGACGCCGAGCACGGCCGGCATCACGCCCAAGCCGGTGACGCCGCTGCCCTCCAACAATCCCGGCGCGGCCCCGGCGGTTCCCCCCGGCGCGGCCGCCGCGCCCAAGCCGCTGGCCCCCGGCGCGGTGGAGACGCCGCTCAAGGCCGACAGCGCGCGCCTGGACGCGCAGCTGTCCGGCGCCCACGTGACCGAGGAGCAGTTGCGCGCTTCCAACGAGCCGAGCTTCACCGCCGCCCTCGACGCCAAGCACCAGGCGCAGACCGAGGCCATGCACGCGCCGGTCGCCTTCCACCGCGACGAGGCGGCGACCATCGACGGGGCGCGCGGCGACGCCACGGCCGCGTTGCACAAGAATCTGGCCGGCATGCACGACGCGCGCGCCACGGGCCTAGCCCACGTGACCACGCGCCAGCAGGACGCCAAGGGCAAGGACGAGGCCGAGCGGCTGCAGGTGGCCACGCACATCGGGGACCTCTACACCGCGACCAAGCGCACCGTCGAGGGGCGGCTGGACCGGCTCAACCGCGAGGTGCTGGCGGCGTTCGACGCGGGTGCGGGGGCGGCCACGGCGGCCTTCGAGGACGGCGTCAAGCGGCGCATGGACGCCTACAAGGCCGATCGCTACGGCGGCTTGTTAGGGCCGCTCAAGTGGCTCAAGGACAAGCTGCTGGGCATGCCGTCGGAGGTCAACGCCTTCTACGAGGGGGGCAAGCGGCAGTTCGTGGCCGACATGGACCGCGTGCTGACCACCGTGACCGGGCTGGTGGCGACGGGGCTGACCGAGGCCAAGACCATGATCGCCGCGGGGCGGCGGCAGGTCACGGCCTACGTGGAGAGCCTGCCGCAATCGCTGCGCAAGGTCGGCCAGGACGCGGCGAATCAGATCAAGGGGCAGTTCGACGGGCTGGAGGGGGAGGTCGAGGCCGCCAAGAACGGGCTGATCGACACGCTGGCGCACCGCTACGTGGACCGGCTGCACCACATCGAGGACCGCGTACACCAGCTGGAGGACGAGAATCGCGGCCTGGTAGACCGGGCTGTGTCGGCGCTGGCGGGGGTCATTAAGACCATCATGGAGTTCAAGGCCCTGCTGGAGCGGGTGCTGGCGCGGGCGGCGGGGGTGATCGAGGAGATCATCAAGAACCCGATGCGCTTCCTGGGCTACCTGATCCAGGGCATCGGGCAAGGCCTCAAGAACTTCGTGTCGCACATCGGCACGCACCTGGGCTCGGGCCTGATGAGTTGGCTGTTCGGGGTGGTGGGGCAGGCGGGGATCGCGCTGCCGCGGAGCTTCGACGTCAAGGGCATCCTGATGCTGGTGGCGGAGGTGATCGGGCTGAGCGCGCAGAACATCCGGGCGCGGGCGGTGGCGCAACTGGGCGAGCCGACGGTGCATGGGATGGAGCAGGGGGTTGGGCTGTTCCAGCGGCTGATGAAACAGGGGCCGGCCGGGGTGTGGGACGAGATCCGTGAGCGGCTGGGCGACCTCAAGGCCATGGTGCTAGGGCCGATCACGGCGTGGCTGACCACGGACGTGATCATCGCGGGCATCACGTGGATCCTGAGCCTCTTGACGCTGGCGTCGGCGTTCATCAAGGCCTGCAAGGCGATCTTCGACATCGTGATGTTCTTCATCCAGCGGGGCAGCCAGATCATGGCCCTGGTCAACGCGGTGATCGGCACGATCGGGGCGGTGGCGTCGGGGAATGTGGGGGCCATCGCGGGGGCGGTGGAGAACGCGCTGGCGCGGTCGATCCCGGTGGCGATCGGGTTCCTGGCCAGCCTGCTGGGGCTGGGCGGGATCGCGGAGAAGATCACGGGCTTTATCCAGAAGATCCAGGCGCCGATCACCAAGGCCATCGACTGGGTGATCGGCAAGGCCAAGGGCCTCTTCAAGTTTATCGTGGACAAGGCCAAGAACGTTGCCGGCAAGGTCGGCGACAAGCTCGGCCTTGGCAAGGACAAGGATGCTCATGATCATGACGGACACGACAAAGGTGCCGATCCCGAGCACGATCAAAAGGTGCAGGCGGGACTTGCGCAGATTGATCGCGAACAGGCCCCGTACACGCAAGAGGACAACGCGATAACGAGGCAGAATGCCGAGAAGGTTGCCGCTAAGGTCAAGGCTGACAATTCAATCTTCAAGGCGATCAACGTCGTTGATTCGGGTGGGAGATGGGATTATGCATGGGTAGCCAGTACTGGCACAAGGCCGGGTCCCGAACAAGCCGAGAAGGAAATCATTAAAGTCCGAACGGAGATCAAGGAAAAATTGGCAAGCCCATGGTTTAAGCCAGGGCCATTCGCCGGGCCGGGTGTGGAAGGATGGACCCCGGCGAGCGACCCGCATTCAGTGCCAGCAGCTGATCAAAGAGAAATCAATCGTATAGGCGCTAAATATGGCTGTCATCATACAGGCTTAAAGGACCCTGGACAACTCCAATGGACCGGCGACCACCAGCCAGTGACCAAGGTGGTGGAAGTAGCACAAACAAGCGAGGAATTAAAGACGCTCATGCAGGAGGTGGGCTTGTCCACTACATTGGATGGGCAACGGCTATACCCTCATTGCTTTGCAGCTTATAAGACGCAAGGCGGAACAGTTACCGCAGTCCTACTCAAACTAAAGAAGTTAGAACGATTGAAAGGGAAGACGCAATGAGCCTTGCACGAGCAAGTCACGACGAATGGGAATCTGATATTCTCGAACAACTCGACAACTACGCAAAAGAGTATGACTTCCCGATGCTCAACAATGCATATTTCCTTAACGCAGATGTGCGGCTCACCGCTTTTCGTGGTTCCTCGGAGTGGCTGCTCGTCTTCCAAGAGATATTGCTGTCTGAGCAGCATGGTTTCGTGAACTCTGTTAGTACCTATGGAAACAGGGTTAGTAATCCGGGAACACAACAAGCAATCCCAGCACTTTCTGCGCCACCGAATCATTCTATATGGGATGGCGATAGACAATTCTTGCTAGACCAGTTCGACTTTGAGGTGGTAGTCGGGGATAATATCAGACACTTTACGCCTTCACGCGAGGATTATAGAAGGGCGGGGGTCGATGTAGATTCTGATATGCCGGTACCAGCGCAAGTTCTTAGATTGGTGGCACATCTAGCTCCCGATGATCTTTTTACAGCAGATGAAAAGCTCTTGGAGCTATGCGGCAGGATTGACGCGGACGTGGAGAAATTTATGCAACTGGAGGATTGGCATCATCCGGATATTGCGGACGACGAACTGCCGAGTGGAAGTGAATGCTTTCAAACCCTCGCCCTTGCTATCGCAAGAGATGACAAGAGCTTGTATAGCTGTCCTGAGAATAATGTGAATACCCATTGGTCCAATTGGCAATTGGAGGACGTATAAAATTACTACTTTGGCGGGAATAAAGGGATAAACGACAATTCGAAGTAGTTTCCGACGCGTTATTTTTAGGGGAACCTGGCGACGAAGCAATGGATTGTGACGATGTGATGAAGCCATTGGCGCTCTATTTGCCCGATCCGATGCGCCATATGAGAGCGCCAAGCAGGTGATGCTTACGGGCTGATTCTGGATGCCCACTCATCCACGCGCACACCGGTTGTGACCGTTCCCATCGACAGCAGCTATGAGGGCCACATCGAGTGGATGGAGTCGAAGCTGGCGTAAGGCAGGGCGGCCTGATGCCGGTGACTGAGGTAGTGGACCTGGGTTCGTGAAACGTGTCGGCGCGCGATACCAGTTACTTGATCCGCGCCGGACTTGCGACTGTGGCCATGTCAATGCTCTGAAGGAAACGGTTATGCAGTTGGTCTTGTGTACTTGTCCGGCCAGCGCGGCGATGGATATGGCCCGCGCCGTTATGGATGCGCGCGTGGTTGCGTACGCGGACATCGTCTCGGGAGCTCAGCGCATCTCGCGGGTGGGACCGGGTGACGAGGTGTCCGTGCAGGAGACCGCTGTCCTTCTGATGCACACGGTGGAGGAGAAACTCGGGGACCTGGTCAAGACACTGGTTGCCGCTGGCCCGATGGACACGCCACCTATCATTGCCCTTTCGGTCTATGAAGGGGCGACTGACTTTATGCGGCGCATCGAGGATGAATGGACCGACACAGATGTCAGCGAGATGTTGCAGATCGGGAAGGGTTAGGTCATGGACATCGACCTTGGCCTAATCTACTGCACCTGCCCGCGAGAGTTAGCAATCGAAATGGCCCGCGCGTTGGTCCAGAGGCGGCTCGCGATCAGCGTAGATGTCCTCCCAATCGCCCGCAGTTTCGCATACTGGGATAGCGATTCGCACGCCGGGACCAATGTCACGTTACTCATTACCGCCGCTGACGATCTAACCGATGAGATTTATGATGCGATCCTGGAACATCATCCAGGCGAACGGCCACCGGTCGTTACAACGGCCGTCGGACGGAGCTATGCTGGCTACATCGATTGGATGTACAAACAACTGCCCACGGCCTAACAGGTGAGTGCGTTGCGTTGACTAAAATCCTGGTCAATGTTGCGGATGATTGCGAGTGGTTTGGGCGACCTCAAGGCGATGGTGCTGGGGCCGATCACGGCGTGGCTGACCACGGACGTGATCATCGCGGGCATCACCTGGATCCTGAGCCTCTTGACGCCGGCCTCGGCGTTCATTAAGGCCTGCAAGGCGATCTTCGACATCGTGATGTTCTTCATCCAGCGGGGCAGCCAGATCATGGCCTTGGTCAACGCGATCATCGGCACGATCGGGGCGGTGGCGTCGGGGAACGTGGGGGCCATCGCGGGGGCGGTGGAGAACGCGCTGGCACGGTCGATCCCGGTGGCGATCGGCTTCCTGGCCAGCCTGCTGGGGCTGGGCGGGATCGCGGAGAAGATCACGGGCTTCATTCAGAAGATCCAGGCGCCGGTGAACAAGGCCATCGACTGGGTGATCGGCAAGGCCAAGAGCCTCTTCAAGGTCATCGCGGACAAGGCCAAGGGCCTGGCCGGCAAGGTCGGCGACAAGCTCGGCTTCGGCAAGGGTAAGGAGCGTGAAGCAGCGTCGCACCATGATCCTCACAAGCCTGATGAGGCCAGGGATACCCATGCTTCAGACGCGCACGGCCATCAGCACGGGCACGATCCGAAGCCGGGGGAGCCCTTGACGCCTCATCAGAAACTCGACAAGGCAGTAACCGAACTGCGGCCGCGTATCGAGGCTTTGCTGCAGCGAGGTGTGCCCGGTCTTTTCCTCCGCGCCCGCTTGCAGCTATGGCGCTTGCAGTACGGCTTGTCGGCCTTGTCGGCGGAGCGACAAGGCGAAGGTAACGTCCAAATCATCGCACGGGTCAATCCTTGGGCGGTGGTTGGGCAAGGTGTCGTGCCTAAAGGTGAAACTTTGCGAGTGTTGGTCCATGAAGTCGTGCAGGAAATCCACGCACAGGATGACGTTGTTGACATAGCCCGTCACATGGATCGCCAGCGCGACGAGACCAATGATCCGGTGACAATCCCCAATGGGCCAGGATGGGCGGCATTGCAGGTCCATTATCGCAGGCCTGGTCGCCCAGTTCCCAGAGTGGGCACAGTGCATCAGTACGAGGTGGGCGATAGTAGTACGACTGTATCCGAGTAACGTACTATCTTTGGCGGCGATCAGAACCGTTTCGTGCGGGGCGTGGGACGGTATAGCTCCGGTCCGAGGATTCCCGAAGAGCAGCAACTGCTTATACCGACGCAGCTTGAAGAAATCAAAGCGGCGACTGGAGCGACAGATCAAAGGATTGCTATTGGGTTGCGGCAGTATATGAAAACCGGGCAACTCCCCGGCGTTCTGCAGCCGCATGAGCAAACATTGTCCACTCTCCTGTACCTCATGAACGGCCAGGAAAGTAGGCGTAACATGAGCAACCAGGCCTGGGCTCCGATGACATTCGATTTGATCGCCCGCGGCAGGATGACCTTCAAAGAGGCACTCTGGCAGGATTTGCCCGCGGAGGATAGGACAAAAGATTCGCTATGGAAGAGATTGAAAGTGCGCGGAGGCGGGGCATTCCCGATGTCGATGCGCGATGCGGAAAGTAGCGCGCGCGCGAGAAGCCGAGGAGATCGGTCGAGGTGATGGGTCGGTGGTAGATCGAGACGACGAACACGTCCCGCATCGAAGCGCCAGGGCGCGTGATTTAGCTCTGCGTGAGACGGCGCTGGCGGAGCGTTGGCTAACATTCAGAATGGGCGGTGAGGATCGTTACTTCGAAACACGGCAGCAGGCTAAGGACTTCATCAAGCAACACTTGCTGCAGTTCTACTCTTTGCGCAGCGCATCAGGGGGATAGTAGATGACAGCACAACAGGTACGTTTTGCCCTCAAGGATGAGAAGACGGAAAGTGACTTCGATTCCCTCGCCTGGGATGAAAAGGGGCGTCACGCGGCAGGCGCTTTCGGTGTGATGGACACGTCGAAGCCCAGAGCCTGCAACTGCTGCACGAGGTGATCGCGGGTGGGTGCCTGACGGGACAGTACGGGCCGCGGG
>JAABUZ0100001053.1_pt1 | contig 56437 bp, 63 predicted proteins | sample 5562091 | NCBI WGS metagenome assembly JAABUZ01 (sample SAMN12813069, study PRJNA571459) | rock metagenome | isolation source: Antarctica rocks | place: Antarctica: Victoria Land, Linnaeus Terrace sud | collected 2015-12-21 | reverse complement strand
GGTGCGAAGGGACAAAGGAAAACGGGAGTACGATGGCGAGGGTTTGAGAGAGAGCGCTTGTATGCGCAAACTATCGGTGTGATTGACCAACGGGAAGATATAAAGCAGCGACTTTGGCCAGGTTACAGGCAACTTAGCATACATACAGCGCCTAGACAGTGCCATAGCCAAAGGCTGCATGCACTTAATGAAGAAATAAAAAATAAAAAAATGGTTCATGCATCGTCATTTCTGCATCTTTTTCAGATTCGCTTTTTTGACGACAGCGTCTTTCGCATTTCGATAAGCTTCTTGTTTCATCAAAGTTTTGATTTTGCACATATTCGCTGTTTAAATATGAATAATTTCACTGTATTCTTGATGCATTTAATCAAACAAATGACTTTTGCTTCTAAACTCGTGATTCTTTGCATCTTGACTATCATTTTGTCTTTTGTCTTTTGCAAATGTTCATCAAAGTCTTTTCAGTTGACTTTTTGCAGATTGTATGATGCGTTCAGCGAGTTTTCGATCAACTTCACTTTTTTCGTAACTATTGTAAATAAAATTACTTCATGATTGAATTCTGTGTTTGCATTCTCATTTATATGTTAATTCTTGATGTGATTGCGCATATTCTTTGATGCAAATGCTAAATCAAGTATTGAGCTTGACTGACTTAAATAGCTGTGATATATGTCTATATCAGAAGTGTTAATCAGATTGCACTTATGTAAATTTACTCACTTTATTAACGCTTTCGTTCTAATAGAGTTTGAAATTTTTGCGTTTCATCAGCTATAATGTGCATTAAAGTCTTCGATGATAATAACTTTTTGCTCAGAATTTAGCATAACTTTTGCTAATTCTCGCTCAATCGTGTATAATTGCTCGTTATCTGCATTTTGTGACTTTTCGTTGTAAATATTGAACAATAAAATTTCTTTGTGAATTTTATTGTTTGCTATTGATATCGCTTGCATATCTTCGCTATTGACTATGTCTGATCTTGATGTGCATGTAAATTTCTTTGCGTTTTTCGCAACAAATATCAGTACTCTGACATGAGTACTCTGACCATTTGGTTTGATGCAGATAAACGATGAATGCAAAATTGTTATATTTTCGTCTCTCATTCATGATTCTTGTAGTATAACAATATCTGTCTTGTTTTTCGCAAATTTCATGCATGCATGCATAATTTGCGTTGATCTTGCACAATTGTGCTGTAGAATTCAAATATTCGACGTGTTTGCAAAGCTTTCGTCATTTGCGTTGTTTTGTGATTCTTCGAATGCAATACTCATTATAATTTCGTGACTAAATAATCTTTTTGTGAGCTAATAGACTGAGCTGTCTGATATGTTTTGCACATTACACTATTTGCGAAGTGCACATTTTGACAGTTGCAGCATCTAGAAATCATGTGATTGCATGATTGCTTGTCTTTGCACGTAGGTAATTGACATTTATGCTCTCATGTCAGATGATTTCGTTCACAAAACAAGCATCTTGATGATTTATTGCACTTGTTCTGCAAATGTTTGAATGTTTGACATCTTTGACACTGATCGCTTGATCGATAATCTCAATATTCGACCGTTCAATATGTTGATCTCGCTGCTAGAACTCATTTTTTCAAATGCTTTTGTGCTTCGACTTCGATTTTGAACGTCAATATCGTCGAAGCATGATTCTTTCTTGCTTTATTTTCATCTTTTGATAATCATATTGAATTGATTATTAGCTTCAATTCAGAATTGTACTTCTCTAGCTCAATTCTCAGATATTTCATTTCAATCTTCATGTTGAAGATATTGATTTTCAGACTGTGTATCACTATCTTGTATCATTTTTCATTCTTCTTGATACTTTTGACTTCGAATATATGCTCTCATATATCTCTTTGCTTCAGTAGAGCTTTCGCGATGTATTTCTCTGAAATCATTAAAGCAATATTGTTATCTCTTTGTGTTTTAGCCACTGTAGCGACTATTATGTCAGACTTTGCCTTCTTCAGTGCGTTGTTCACTGCATTGCGCATTTTCATCGCTTGTAAAATTCAGTTCTCATTTTTTGAAGTGATTATCAATATTCTTTCGCGATATGATATCTCTTATGACTTTGGCGAGAGTTTTTTGATAATCAGATTTCATTCGTCTGCATTTGCATTTGCATTTGCATTTGTGTTTGCATTTGCATTTGCGCTTGTGACTTGAGCTGCTTTTTGCACATATGTAAGCTTCTGCGTTGGTTTTTGCGAATTTTGCATGACTTGCGACGTTTGCGAAATCTGCTTCTTCTGCGAAGTTTGCGAATTCTCTGTCATTTGCTTTGCATTGATTTTCTTTTTGATGTTTTCAGCATTTTGTTGAATCAGTTGTAGAATGATCTTCAGTTTGTTGTTTGTTTGACTTTGAATTCGATCAATTTGCTTCTGAATTGAGTTTTCTATGCTTTCGTTGCATGCTCTTTAAATGTAGATTAAGCTATGACTTATAGTCTTTTTCTGTTCTGATATTGCTTGTCTTAGCTGATTGACTGCAAATTCAATTCTTTCGCGCAGTCTCTTTATCTGCATTTCTTTAAAGATGACATTGTAGCACTTGCTAGTACTAACTTCAATGCTAGCTTCTTTTTGCGAACTTTTCATTGCTTTTCACTTTTTCATTTCTTTGAATTTCACAATCACTCATGTTTGCTCTTTTTGTTGCGAATTTGCATTTCGTAGATTGTGCGCATTTGCATGAGAATTTAGCATTAATGCATCGAGTGAACTAAACATGTATTGCGTTTTTCTATTTGCTGATGTGAGCGATTTTTGTTGACTGCAAAATAAATCAACAATGTCGTTTTGCAGTTGTTTGCTTGTTGACGAACTCATGCTAAGTTCGTTTCATAAATCTGTTTCAATCTCTGACGTTGACTTTTTGATTTCTATCGTCAACGTTTTGAGTTTTGACTCTGAGCTATTGCTTCTGCTGAGTTTCGCGTTACTATTCGCGAAATGAGGCGAGAAAGAGAGCATAAAGCGACTCTTTATATTTCTTTTCATAAAGAGTTTTTTCAAGTTTCAAGCTTCGAGCTTCTAAGAAATTCACTTGACATCACTTAAATATCTCTTTAACCTTTTACTCAGAGTGTTTCATGTAGACAGTAACTCTAGTGTAGAGATTTCTTAATTTCTATCTTGAAATCTGCAATAAATCGTCTTTTATTATCGACTTATGTCAGATGAAAATGATATAAATCTAGTCTGCAAGAATCTAGATTACTCTTTTTGATAGAAAATGCTTGACGCAATTGCTTTATATCTTGTGTATCGAAGTAGTCACATTATTTCGCTCAGAATAGTAACGACTGATCTCGACTTATTGTCTTATGCATCAAGAAAAGATAAAACAGATAGTGATTTGATAAGAAATGCTGTACTTCTCTGAAACAACGTTGTTTTCTGTGTGATCTTCAAGCACAAAAGAGTTCGATTTCGATTTTTGCATCAGTACGCAGTCTTCTGTGCTGTTCTGAAGTCAATTGATGACTTGTTCTTTTTATGTGAGTTTGCTTTTCGATTTATCAATCAAATTACTGTCTGAATTGATGATTCTTTCTTCTGTGTTGATGAACTCTCGTTTCGCCGCCGATTTTGACCTGCGTGAGCGCGAAAAATTTCGATTTTCGATTTTTGACTTGCGACGCAGTCATCTGTGAAGTTATTGAGTCGAATGAGAACTTGTTTTGATCGTACGATTGTGCTCTATAACTTGTCGATCGATTTGATATATCATATGCTTTGATAGATTGCTGTCGCTATAATATGATGCTTTCAAATCAATACTGATCTATAATTATAATTGATAAATTGAAGAGCAAACTCACATAAAAAGAACAAGTCATCAATCGACTTCAGAACAGCACAGAAGACTGTGTACTGATGCAAAAATCGAAATCAAACTCTTTTGTGTTCAAAGATTGCACAGAAAACAATGTTGTTTCAAAGAAGTACAACATTTCTTATTAAATCACTATTTGTTTTATCTTTTCTTGATGTGCAAAACAATAAATCAAGATCAGTCGTTACTATTCTAAGTAAGATGACATGACTACTTTGATACATAAGATATAAAGTAATTGCATCAAGTATTTTCTATCAAAAAGAGTAATCTAGATTCTTGCAGACTAAATTTATATCATTTTCATTTGACATAAGTTGATAATAAAAGACGATTTATTGCAGATTTCAAGATAGAAATTGAGAAATTTCTACACTAAAGTTACTATCTATGTGAAATGCTTTGAATAAAAGATTAAAGAAATATTTAAGTGATGTCAAGTGAATTTCTTAGAAGCTCGAAGCTTGAAACTCGAAAAAACTCTTTATGAAAAGAAATATAAAGAGTCGCTTTATGCACTTTTCTTCGTCTCGTTTCGCGAATAGTAACATGAAACTCAGCATTTTTCTGGATTAGGATCGCGACCGATGTAGTAAAAATTTTCTGCGTAGTTTGTTGTACATCGAGAAGTAGAATGACCGAACTTGCTTCTACATGGTGAATTTGACTGAAAGTAGAGAATAATACATTATGTGAGGGATTCACATGTAGTGGCAATAGTCTCTCTGCACATCATGCTATTGAAGATCTAGTGTTTGGACCCCAAAAAGCGAGGCCATCCATACAAGCTGTCCAATGACTTCGTTGAGGTGAACCGGAGATTGTGTAAAAACCGGTCTACCCCCGAAGACAGAGAGTAGCTGATGAAAGCAGTATCCTAGAGACATCAGATGATGAGCCTACTATGACTTGCCTCCCGCCCGTATGCTGCGAAGTCAGCAGGGCGCTAACCCGAAGGGGCTTAGCGACGTTGGCACGTCTGAGAACTGAGGCAAACTATGACCAGCTACCTAAACACCGCTTATAGCATCCGGTGAGTGGCTATTCATGCCTCCTTGGAAGTTGCTGCAACCCTCACAAATGTTGACAGTATTGTCGGTCACACTCACCGTTGGTGGTCTTGCATTGACAGCACCACTCTTGTCCTGTCTGCTTTTCTTGTAGAGAGCAATATCCGATTCCAGGTCACTTAGCACAGTGCATAGATAGACTCTCTTCGACATCTTTGGGATAGGCATCTCATAATTAATAGTTTTCTTTCTACTAATATGACTACTGTACTGCGCATCTTCGTCCTCTGCTCATTCTGTCTGTTTTACAGCCATCTGAAACCCTAATTCCGTATGTCAATTTTGAACTTCGTTCTTCTCTTCTTCACTCCTTCATATCGCTGTCGTCATGCCATCAATTCAGCTGGGGTCAAAAGGAGGAGAAGGAGAACACTTCTACGCGCTACAAACTCTCGCATTAAAAGCACAGGAGAAGACTGAGTTGGCAGTACACTGCGCAACGTGATGGATTTTAACGGGTGGGTGCAGCGGTGGGTTGGGGTTTGAACGAGGGAACTATCAAAAAGATAGGGAAAAGTATTTGTAAAGCAAATTTAATGCTTCAAAGCGCCATGTACAGCGCTTGGAAGAGTCATGCAGAACCTTTAATAAGAAGCCATATAGGGTGCTTGGTGTGTAGGGAAAATATAAGCTGAGCTGGGTCAGCAGGCTTTGAAGGCTTAGAGTCAGCCCAGGGCTCCCAGAGCCTGCATATCATAATATTAGGTTCTCAGGGCCAAGCTTTTGAACAGGTACCAATTTCCCTTATCAAACTTGAATTAAGGTCGAAGACGGGATTTATGCTATGACCAGAAGGGAAGCCAATACAAATGAAAGAAGGCTATCTTTGGTGGGCCTTCTTAAAAGAAAAGAGACTCTTACATCACATTCTACTTGTGGCCTTCAACAATAAGTATCAGGTAGGTGATAGGTCTAGTTACACTAAAGCAACATCCGCCCACACACTATCGATGCAAATCAAAGCCGCCTTTGACTGCTTCCTGCTAACAGTGTGATGCACACAGTCTCATCACACTTCGTCAGGGGAAACCCCGAGGAGTGAACAGTATGCTATATAAATTCAGCTGCTACAAGGCTGCACAATCTCCAAACATGACAACTCTGTTGCCTTGCTCCACTTCCTTGCCCGTGCAGATTCATTTGCCTTACCTGCAGTACGCGGCGACTCGCTCACGACAAAATGGCCAATCTAGGGGCCATTCTCTTGAGCGTCTCATTGGTAAGCCTTGTATCTGCAGGCTTCATGCTCTGGAGCGCTTTAGTGCAGAAGCATGTGTCACCAGAAGGCATTCTGACATGGCCTGTAATCGGGGCAATTGCTAGTAGTTTATCGTTATTCTGGTTCCCCTTGCTTTTCGCCCATTTAAAGGGTACAGATTTCCCAATGTGTTGGGTGCGGCCTATTTCCATGATCTTCGCCTTTTCAGCTGCATATGCATTGTTGCCTTGTTGAAGTCCGATTCAGAAGCAGTTGCCTTCCCCGGAATTGATACACACTATCAGGACAATGTCTAACCCTTGGCCACCAGGGTCGAGCAGTGAGCAAACCTCCTGCCATGATCTCCCAACTCTTACAAGAGCATCGAGCGTTGCAACTACGAAATCTGAGTCTTCGTCGTTGGGTGTAAGGCAGCTGGGGATTTTAAATTCAAGGTTGCTGCTCGCCGAGGAAGAGGGCGGTGTTCTTGTCGACAACCGTGCACCAGCCCAAGGCAACCTCGAATGCCTGTTCAACCTTCTTTTTTGTTTCAAGACCTTCTCCAACATGGAAGACTGGGTCGGACACAGCTTGACACACTTCAGTAACGTTGGGCCGCCAGATTCTAACCACTGTTGCTTCTGCGATGCGCGGTTCAGCTCCTCATCAGAGATTTCCGGCTGGGCTAGACGAATGGAGCACGTCGCTTGTCATCACAGACTCGGTGATAAACTAGCTCATGCTCGACCGGACTTTGAGCTCTATACGTACCTGTGGAACAATCGGCTGATCACCAATGCTGAGTATCGGGATTTAAAAGGGAATAACGAGGATCGGTCGCAGGCGGCAAGGGCAAATCCACCTCAACCTGAGTTTTCAGAAGAGCCGCCTAAAATATACACCGACACTTATTCAAATTCACGTACACGTCGTGATCGCGGACGACAAGGTCGAGGAGCTTCTAGTGGCTGATAATAGCTTCCGGTTGCTTGCTGCCCCAATACAAGCTTCACAGTGTGATGTAGTTAAAGCAATTACGGTAGCCTTTTGTTTAACCTTGCTATACCCTCTGAAAAACGACCTTATGCAGCTCTTTCAGGCGAGAGCATCAACGCCTTGCATAGCCATCGAATATCTGAGAACTGTCCAATCAAACACCTGATCGTATTCAAAGCCTTCGCGTATGAAGAGATCACGGAAAATCTTGCGTAGATATGAATATTTCGGTTTGTCGTCAACGCCAAGGGAACCGACATGGTGGAAATAAATCGCGAATTCCTTAGGAAGACCGTTGCAAAGATCTCTGGTACTCATGGTCTCCTTCGTCTCCAAGATGAGCTCCTCCTTTTGCTTCTGCTTTCATCTCAATTCAGATCTTCAAATCTCGTCTTCACATCCACAAGATAAGCGTCCAAAAAAAGCATGTTATACCTGCCAATCTCATCATCTTCTTGGATGAGAACAACAAATTGCTCATTTGCCAGCCTTCTGATGAATCCATGAGTTAGTAGACAACCCAGAATCCTTGCTGACCTGACGGCTTCCATCACCTCTGCTGACAGGCCTCCCACCTCTTGCTGGAAGGTCTGCCAGAACGTTTCCTGTAGAGTCTCATGATCTTTGTATTGCCTCCAGCCATTATTCCGATGCAGTGTACCCGAAAAATCTTGCAGCGTGTATAGATTCTGTCCAAATGGACAGATTGTTGCTTCAGCCCAGTCGATAACGCCGGTCAGCCGGCCAGAGACTTGCTGGACCATTATGTTACAGGAGCTAAAGTCGGCGTGCGACAGAATGAATGGAAGACGGGAGAAAATCGATGACATCGAGTCGAGGGATTTTTGTATGATTGGATGGAATCTCGACGGAAGGTGGTAGAGCAGGAGTCGGAGACCTTTGGTGTACTTTTGACGTAGCTCCTCTGTGGAACTTGGGTCAATTCTTTGTGGTGCCTTCCATGATGCGGCAAAGAACCTGCCATAGCATTATCAGCAATGTCCGAGCGTCAAGTAGAGAGGACAACTTACCGTGCAAGGTCCACCATGAGATCTGCTCGCAAGGCTAAGTTTTCTTCAGAGTTTTCGACATAGTTATTTGCAAGGCAAAACTCAAGATAACTGATGCCTGAAATCCTGCCTAGGGAATACACTAATGCTGTCTCTTGGCTTGTATCTCCAAGCTGTCCATAATATGCGGTGGTAGGAGCTAGATTGCCATGAATCTTCCTCGCGAGGGCCGTAATCTTAAGATTCAGTGATAGTGACTGTAGCCGAAACTGGACGACGAACTCGGAACGAGTTCCACCGTAGACGGTGTAGCTGCAACTTCCTTGAATTGGAACTGGTATTATGTTGCCTCCAACCAAGGATGCAGCTTTCTCGTCACAAGCTTCACGCGTGGCAGACGTCCTTGTGAAGAACTCGGCAATGGAAATGTCAAGGGAGTACTGAACATAAGCAGGCATTACTTACGAGTGAATGTGTAGACTGTAGTGCTGGCGCAGACGAGAGAAAACGCGCTTGCCGTAGGTAAAATTAGCCTCCGAATTTTTTTTTAGAATACGGGTCCACTGCAAGGTCGGTATCGAAATCCCTCTGGGCAAAGCTCAAAGCTCAAAGCTCGAGGATATGTGCCTGACAACCCGGCCCCACGGTACTTTTCATCATATCATGTTCTAAAGTGCATATGATTGCCACGTTCTAAATGGGTCACCAAGGACAATTAAGCTACCTAAAAGTGGTGACGATTTCACTGCCCCCCAAGCCATCACTTACTCGTTCCCAAGAGGTTTAGGTGGATGGCCGCGATAACATCTGGCTTTCGAATACTGCTGCGCGACCGTTCACAATGTTTCTCGCTCTCGGAAACCACATTAGCCTAGCCCATCAAGAGATAATCTTGGCTGTCACAAGAGCCTCCTTGAGATCAGCGACACTGGCCAGCTTTGGCTGAGCCTTGCCGGCGTTAAACACTTGATGGTTTCCAGAAGTCTTCTTTGCATGCGTTTCATTTCTTGCACCTCTATCTGAAGGAAGCGATACGATAATCGCTATGTTAGAGGTAATGTGAGTGTCTGCTAGATGTTTGCATTAGAGCGGAATTCTGTTGACGCTGTTACAATTGGTGTGACGGTATTTTCTTTAAGGTGAGAAGCTTGCGGTATGTCTTACAAAGGGTAGCTGTCTAGCAAGCGCTTAGCTTTCTCGCAGTTTACTTAAAAACTTGAAAGGGTTAGAGCAAGATACAGACTATACTACGCATACTCGTATGCGTAGCAGAAGCAGAAGTTACAAAATTCCAAATCACACAAAATCCTAAACCACAGAAGAACCGGCCGAAGGGGAGCGCATATGCTTTGCATGAGCAAAGCATTGAGGTTCACTTCACTTTGCGGCGATACGGCGTGTGTCTGTGTGATGCGTTAGCGTGGCGCGACGCTTATGCCATGCTTACCTGTGCCCTTGCCTTTGCCTCCAGCAGCGGCTTTCTTGGGCGTTTTGCTTGAGGGGGCCCCTAAGAGAAATATTAAAGTTCAATTAGCGTATGCAGAAAGCTATGGATTCCTTGGCATCGCAATTGTCGCGCCCCCCCCCCAAATTTACTATTGAATTCAGACATTCTTGACATTCTCAAACCTTCAACGCTCTATTGGAAAATTTTTAGAAAATCAAACCGGAAGCTGTTCAAACCTTTCACAGCTGACATCCTTTTAGCTATGACAGGTCAACTGGCTCCGGCCCTTCGCTCGAAGATACTACGTCTTCTGCTTTTACATTGGACCCCCTTCGCCATCGCCGAAGAGGTTCACTGTCACCGTAACACCGTTTATACTATGCAAGAGAACCTCTTCATGTATGACTCTCCCTTTAGACCTCAGCTTCGTCCTAAGGGCCCCCCGAAAGGTCTTTCCAGCAGCTGAAGACTCCCTAATTACATACCTGGAGCAACAGCCATGGGCCATGCAGAAAGAGATGGTGTGGTTCCTATGGGAAGAGTGGGGTATACATGTTCATAGGTTCACGATATCCAGGATTCTGAAGAAAAGACACTGGAGCAATAAAAAGGGACAGCGTGTGGGCATCAGACAGAACGATGAGCTGCGATTAAACTGGGTTGCAGATCTGCTTCGTCTGACTGCTGAGCAGCTTGTCTTCGTTGACGAGACCCTGTTCAACGAGACTACGGGGTGGCGTCATCAAGCCTATGCACCAATTGGTGAGCCAGCTCGCTATCAAGCCTCTAGAAAGAGAGGGCATTCCTGAAGCGTTCTTCCGGCGTATACAATCGATGGCTATCTACCCTGTACCGGTATTCGTGAAGGCTGGTTCAACGGCGAGGCTTTCTTTCGATGGCTAGCAGATGAATTGCTACCTCTATGCAGTCCCTTTCCGGCTCCGAGGAGTGTGATCATCATGGATAACGCCAGCATACACTGTAATGCTCGTATCGAGGAACTCATTATCTCACACGGGTGTGAAGTACGATATCTGCCTCCATATTCGCCGGATTTCAACCCCATCGAGCTCAGTTTTAGTGTTTTGAAGGCCTGGGTCAGAAGGCACTTTCATGAAATATGGCCCAGCTTCGAGGGCTCCTTCGGTGAGTTCCTGCACTATGCAGTAGCTAGAAGTCGCTGTGACCGGTTTCCAAGGCAGCATTTCAAGCATAGCGCCGGTGGTTATATATTTGAGGCGGATATCAAAGCGTTGGAAAGGGAATTGGAAACGGGTAACATAGATTTCGATTCTATTTAAACCGAAGTTTGTCCTATATGTAGAAGATCCTTTGCCTGACGCCATTGAGATGCTTGAGGGGATGAGTGAATCCTCTAGAGGTGGTTTCTGACTTCGACGTGACGACGGCATGATGGCTTCGGGGGTCGGGGGGGCTAAAAGGATGTCAGCACTGTGAAAGGTTTGAACAGCTTCAAATTTACCGGTTTGATTTTTCTAAAATTTTTCCAATAGAGCGTTGAAGGTTTGAGAATGTCTGGATTCAATATCTAGTAAATCGCGATGCCAAGGAATCCATAGCTTTCTGCACACGCTAATAAGCCGAGGCTAGTTCCACCTTCCTGTTAACTTACATAACCACGATCTAACGTGTCCTGCTCTGTCAAGCAAATCATTTGCCGGGTATTCATCGCCTATCATTGTTAAATACCATCGGTGCTAAGTAACGAGGGACGCAAACCAAGATTCTGTAACTGCCACACTAAATGGAGATTACGTGTGCGAACCTCAGCCCGATTGAACCCTTGTATCAGCTCTTCCAACAACGGCAGCTGCGCTGTGAGGGACATGTCTCCAAAGAGCATAAGCGATGGTGATGGCCAATGCCTGATGACAACGAAGGAAGACTTCATAGGGCAGCGGTCGAAAGAAACGCAACGACAGCGAGACCATGCCAATGATTGCCAACGATGAAGATCAGTAAAGAATCTTTTCCTGGGACAGATAGACTCACGATCAGTCCAAACATTAGCCATGACTTGCCGAAGTTCAAAGTCAACTTGCTGATCGCATGAATAAGAACGTGGAGCAAATCAAGAAGAACCGACATGGTCCCCGTTGATGCGTGAAACAAACGGTACATGGTCAATGGAACGTTCAACAAGTCGCAAACGAAGCTGAGGTGAAATCCAAAATAGGTTGGAATCATGTTGATTAGCGATAGATGACTGGCGCGAGTGCTTACTTCCTTCGCGGTGTGGACCTTGAAACTGGCACAGAAGACGTTGGCCGCAAGGTAGATCAGCTGAAATGATATCTGTGCGGGGTTCCAGAGCCCAACAAAACGATGTCGCCTGACAAACATGGGAAGCAGAAAGTATTTCTGTAGCAACGCTCGACCAGGCGCAAGAAGTTCGGGCAGATGACGTGCAGAATTGACGACGAGCAGTAGAACAATGCTGCCGCCTGCGGCAATTGCATAGAATTGAGTCGCGTCCATCTACTATTTAAGGAAGGCGACGATGGTGAATGGTAAAGGGATTGTTCGCTTCAGAAACCACCGCCAGTCATTGAATACTTATATCTCACTGTCTTCCGTAACTGAAGATGATGGTTCAACATGAAGTACTCGGCCAGAAGAGGGGGGGGGAAAGAACTGAATATAAGGGAGCCAATTCTCAAGGTGAGCCAAGATTGGAGGAGTCGTTTTTGAAGCCTCATACTGTCAAACTAATAATAGACACGCAAACTTTCAAACACTGCCGAGGGCGAAGAAGAAAGAAAATCAGAATCAAGACTTGTGTAGGTCCGAAAGAAGAGGAAGTATCAGGAGGGATGGGGTTGAGGCAATGCGAGGATTTATTGCGAACACGTCTCGTGCATCACTATTGATTGCTATCAGATCCAGATATGGCTCGCTTTGTTGGTTCACTAATAGGTATTCATAGCGCTCCCGAACGGAAAGGTATTTTAAACCATACACATGCTTCATCAGGGATCACCTCTCAGCTGATGACCTGCAGATATTTCAAGAGAAGAGTTGAACGTTTTGCGGTTCGGTCAGGATACCTCTTGACAAAATCCGTCATGAAGAGCTTCCTAACAATCCGCGCCAACTTAACAAGAAGAATGTTACGACGTTGCTGAACTTATTTCGCTTGGAGGGATGCTTGCGCCTGGACCCCGAACACCACGTTCCGGCGCTGATATCTCGGTCTGCTGTGCCCCAAGGCCTTCATCCAGGAGCGGAACCACCGCGCTTCAATCCAGAGCATCCTGTTGTCTGCCTGCACGGAAGACATCGCGTTGAAGCGACGCGAAAGCTTCTCACGGGGAACGAGGACAGATGGTGGGTTGTGGATCTTTATTCTGAGGGTGGGAGGGCCCGCGCTAGCTAAGATATATGTTCGCTGACAAGCGCCAGATCTTAGCCCCAAGGTGAAGGAGGTCTTGCGTGAGCACAATGCAAAGTCCTCGAAATTCTATGATGGAGACACTCTTCGTCAGATTCGCATTTCCACCTTGCGTGGTGATACCGCAAGAAGGCGAAGATGGCTCACCAGGCTTTCCCAAAGCATGCGAAGATGCGTCCTGCGATTGGAGGCACTCCCGGAGAAATTTGTGGAGAGCCTGGACGCTCTGATCCCGTTTGCAGGTCTGTGGCCCGCATTGCTGATAGGGACTTTCACCCGACTCCTGGATCTACGTTGCCCCGAGGTATGAGCTTCGCCTTTATGCCATGTCCATCTCTAACGTACTATCAAAGGAGATGACCCGCTATTTGCGTCAGATCAAGAAAACATGGACACATATCGTCGGGGATAGCGAGGCAGATCAGCTTGGGCTCGATGCCAACACGGTCGCGATCCTTCAAGGTCGATGCCCCTTCCTTTCATTGGAAGACCGCGCGCACATTCAGAACAGGATAGTCCCTGGTGATGTTCTACCCGCAGTCCAAATCAACGATCAATGATCACGAATCTTCGACCGAGTCTGCTCAATACAGCATGTAATTCCATCCATTCATACCTTCCTTGAAGACACGAAATATCTGGAACCTGGCGCACGGATTCTGAAAAAAATTCTACCGGGGAAATGTAAGGTTTCCATATCTCAAGATTTCGGCGCACTTCACAGCGGACAAACAAGGATGGAAGTGCAGACGAGTGAGTTTACTTTTGAGGATCGCACATTGACTACTTACCATTCATCGTGGTTGTCGTACAGACAGCTCTGGCTCTTTGCTCTTCGCCACTTCCCGGCCATGGACGGCCAGGCACCCCGAAGAGACATTGCTCGACAGACCACCTTGCACGCAGGACGACAGCAGCGACGCTGGTATGAGCTCTACTCGCTGGCATCGAAGAATGGGTATCGACGATTACGATGTACATATCGTGACCGAAAAGCAGCGGATGCCAGCGCAATCGAGGAGTGTGTGCATGGTATTCTGCCTTTGAAGGATTATGCCATGGATGCTGAGCAAATGCGTCGAATAGTGCAGCTTAACTGTCAACTTCTCAGTGACGTGCCGTACGTTGAAAAAGGGACGGCAACTCCAGGATTGGCTTCGAATCACGACGGCTGTGGACAGGACATCTCCGACCGATGCGGCAGGCCGAAGGAGCATTCTTTTCAAGCAGACGAGGAAAGCCTTTTCCTTGATCACATCTATTCAAGTTCTTACTGCACCCTTCCCAAACAATATCTGACATCCTTTGCCGTCAAACGAGACTTCTTTCGCGCCTTTTTTGGTTCAAAAGAAGACGACCTGGATCAGCAATCATTAACGCGCGTACATCAAGAAAACTATGCTCAGCATCAGGATGAAAATGTTGCTATGTCCAATTCGGAAGTGCAGCCAGTGGTGGATCGTCTTCCAACCTCGCTGGACGTGGCACTGGCGGGTGAAGATGTTGTTGTAGAACAAGATGGTCTTGGTGACGGGTTAGATCCTGATCATGCGGTTGACCCAATCACTTCTCCTAGGGAGTCAATACTGCCGCAGCCCGTGTCAGTCTCCCCAGCCTTGCCAGCCTCACCAATCTTGCCAGCCTCCCCAGTCTCGCCAGCCTCCCCACTCTTTACCTCGCCAGCCTCCCCACTCGTTGTCTCGCCAGTCTCGCCAGCCTCCTCAAAACCGTCGATTGGAAGCCCTCAAACATCTCTTGTCCCTTATGTACCGTCTGCAATTGCCAACCAACCCGAGCCGCCTTTGCATATGGCTCAGCAACAGCGTGGAGAGGAAAGTCTGTCCTTTGCGCAGGCTTCGCGATTTCTGTTTCGCCGACAAAGCGGGCGTATGCTCGTGGTGCTCTCGCCGACTGGGGACAACAGGTTTCGCAAGCATCATGCTGATGCACGCAGTGTAGTCTCTGTGATGAATGCTTTGGGACTGCCGTCTGAACCCAGCTTCATTGTACAGGATAATGGTAAGCGAATGAAGATGACAACACCAATTACCATCTGGGAAGAGGCTCGTTTGCAGCGGCTTCAGGCCGTGGTTGCAGTGCCGCAAAACAATGTCACTGCACTGATTCGTCGCTTCGAAACTTATAAAGATCCTGATGAGGAACTGTGAAGTCGTGGAATCTACGAACCCAAGAAAAATATCAACACCTCACAAGGAAACAGCGACGATGGGGCGTGGTTGCTTTCTGCTCGTATTTAGGCTGAAACCAACTTCCTATGCGAACCAAGTATCTACTGTCGCTTTCCTTCTCCCTCTCGCTCTCAGTATTGTAGCGCCTGTATTCCCTCTTCCACATCTCTCACCCGTTCATTGAAGTTCATGTCAGATAATTCGAAAGTCTCCATGAAGCCCTTTATACGGTTTTCTTCAGCCGCCAGCTTTCGTATCAGCGCTGCCTGTACCTCCAGCATGCATTCTTTCATATCTAGCTTTCTGGAGTAATCTGAATTCGAAGCAGATAGATTCTCGAGCCGTTGCTGTCGCTTCTCTAAATTTGAATCGCGATGTAGCCTAGTTTCTTTCTGGATTGCCTTCTTCTCCACGTCTTGAAAGTTGTGTGACGAGCGAGACGTAGCTCCGTCGTCTACTATGTATTTTTTTGGTCCTCTGCTTGCATTGAGGCCGATCTGAATTGGTAGACAATGCATTGAGCCCTTCACAGGAGGGCGCAATGTGTTCTTAGCAGCCGTCATATCTAATGCCCGAGCGCGAAACAATTAAGCGTCTCCCTCCGCCCAAGATTCAAATGAAGAGATGTGTTTGATGTGACCAGACACTGAGGCTGCCAAGATCGAAACAGGATTCGAAGTGTTTCCGTTGATAATCTTAGTCTGAGGCACCTTCGAAATCAATTTCGTCTCCCATCTTCGGCACTTATTTTTAGACAAGATTCTTTTCCGGCTCCCTCTCCAACATTCATTTTTGGCTTCCAGCGTTTATTTTTAGATTCTGTCCAGCATTCTTTTTCGGCTCTTCCTTCGGAATTCGTTTTTAGGTTCGTCTCCAGCATTCTTTTTCGGGTCCCTTTTCGGTGCCAAAATGTTCCGTCCCTTTAGGTACTTGTTCCATCACACATGCCTATGGAACAACAGAATGCGATGTCCCTTGTGGCACCGAGGTGACGGCGAGCTCAAAACTATCACAGGGCGAGCCATGCCAATAAGCGTAGAGTATTTCTATCCATGGATGGGGATTGGGGATTGAGGATTAGGTGTTGTGAAATGAGGAGCCGGAAGTGAGGATTAAAAGAATGGAGATTCGAAATTGAAGGGTAATTAATGTCTTATAGAAATTGTCTTTCTACTTGACTATCATGTAAGATTTACCCAGGGTGAAGGTCCTTGCGCAACCATCCCACGACAGTCTGTCCCCACATCTCATAATTGTTAGAGCGACGGAACCTTCTATTCCTTGGTATAAATCCATAAGTCTCTCGGTCACCTTCAGAAGATTTGAGATACAGTAAGACTACATATTCAGGACCATTCGGCAGATCTCTTCTGCTATAACTCTTGGTATACGAGGACATGAGGGCAGAGAGGCATATAGATATATTGGTTGAACTATCTAGTAGGTAGGAACTACGGAGGAAGGAAGAAGTGGGAGGAAGGTAAATACCCTGAATCCCCTGAATCCCCTAGCGCCAGCCCTATAGGGCTCGGAGCGGCTCGGAGCGGAGATTACTAACCACAGGGGTAACAGTACTGTTCCCTGTTTCCAACACTCCCTCTTAGGAATTGAAGCTCCAGATGAAGCTATCCAGACCCTCTACTGACTGTATATCCATGCTCTTTTACTCGCCGGCGCCATGCTCGGCGGCAGCGTCGTTGCCCGACGCTAGTCTCATGACTACCTGGACCTTAGGAATTTGCCTGAGTTCAGGGGCTTGGTTAGGCCGTCGGCCACCATTTGATCGGTGGGTATGATTGCTCCCTCTTCTACCTTATTCCGGACATAGTGATAGGACGTATCAATGTGCTTGGCCCGGGGGTGATTGACGGGGTTGCTACCCATTTTTATAGCCGCTTGATTGTCAGCTAAAATGGTGGTTGGGTTCGTATCCGAACCTTCATATCCCACCTCTTTCAATGCTTGAACCAGGAAGGTGACTTCTTTGGCTGCATTACATTCGCTGACATATTCAGCTTCAGCAGATGACGTACTGACGCATTGCTGACGTTTGGAGCTCCAGCTAATTGGTCCATTCCATAGGAAAAACATATAGCCGGAGGTGGACCTTCGGGAATCCAAGCAATCCGCATGGGCTGAATCGGTATATCCAAAGAATTCAGCTCCCCCAACTCCCTCCACTTTGGAAGGTCCATATCGAAGCCCCAGCTCAGCAGTACCGGCTAGATATCGAATGATTTGTTTGACAGCTAGGTCATGGTCGGGGGTAGGATTCGCCGAATATCTGCTGCATTTGCCCACTGCTATGTCTGGCCATGTTTGGCAGGCTACCCACATCAGTGTTCCGATGATTGATTGGTAGCCCCCTATTTCTTCAGGGGTGGCTTGATATTCGACCCACTCCTTTGACTTCCAATAGACGTTCTTCTTGAGCTGGCACCTGTGGTGCATCGGTATTTTAGTTGGGCTGCAATTGCTCATGCCCAGGAGCTCGATGGCTCGCTTGATATAGGTGCTTTGGTTGATCCAAAGAGTTCGTTCAGCCCTATTACGAGTTATGTGCATTCCTAGATACCACCCGATTGAGCCAAGATCTTTCATTTGGAAGCGTTCTGCAAATTGCAGCTTCAGAGCTTGGATATCGGATATATTTGGTCCTAGGATAAAGCAGATCGTCCACATAGATGGCGATAATGATGCCATTATCATGAATGAACACTGAATGGTCAATTTCTACCCTTTGGTAGCCGATGGAGATGAGGTAAACTTTCAGAGTTGCATACCATTCCCGAGGTGCCTGTTTTAATCCATATAGAGCCTTGTTTAGGCGACAGGCCAAAAAGGTTCCATTTGGTCCTTTTTGCTCAAACCCCGGCGGTTGCTGCACCCAGACCTCCTCTTTTAGGTGTGCTTCTAGAAAAGCGGTGACGACGTCCATTTGTTCGGCTTCGTAGTCATATTTGGCCGCCAATGCTAGGAGCATTTTGATGATCGTGGCTCTGACCACCGAAGCAAAGGTCTCATCATAGTCAATTCCCTGCTCCTGGCGGAACCCCTTACACACCCATCTAGCTTTGTATTTGATCACCTCCCCTTTGGGTCCTCGCTTAATGGTAGTTACCCAGCGCATCGGCAGTATTCGCCGGTCCGGCGGAGGTGTCTCCAGGGTAAAGGTGTCATTTTTGGTGTGAGCGTCGAGCTCACTCCTGAATGCGAGCTTCCATTGTTCCCAATCGGGACTAGCTCTAGCTTGTTCCACTGTTTGTGGAGTATCCGATTCAATTTGAACTCGGTTTGCTCGACTGGCAAAGCCCCGATTATGGCCTCTGGTCCAGGGGTCGTTTAGTGTCCTGTAGTCAACAGGTCCAGCGGTGGCCCGTTTGGGACGTCCGCTCGGAGCATCAGGTGCATCAGAATCGCTTGAGCTATCTGGCTCGCTTGATTCTAGTTCTAGTGGCCTGCTCCTACTAGCTTTCTGTGGAGCGGCTGGTGTTCTTGTTTGGTGATCGTCGGTAATTTCCGCGATCTCCGCATTTTCAGTGGTTTTTATCGGGGAAGGTGCATCGTCGGTTTGGTCATCGAAGCTTAGTACCGAAAGGTCTTCATCATACCCCCCGGCTTCGGTGACTACCTCGTCCCATTGAACATGACTAGATATTAGTACGTTCTTCCCATTCCACAAGCGAAACTGATTGGCTCCCTCGTAGCCCAAGAACTGACATTTTAAGCTCTTGTCATCGAGCTTTCGACGGGCTCCCTCCACATGGTGGTAGGCTATGCATCCAAACGTATGTAGGTAGCTAAGGTCAGGCTTCTTGCCATGCCATGCCTCATAGGGAGTTATTTTGTCCAACGCAGTGGTAGGACTCCTGTTCTTCAGGTAGGTGACAGTCATTATTGCTTCACCCCATAGCCGTATCGGCAATTTGGCGCTAGTCAGTATAGCGCGAGTTCGTTCAAAAAGAGTGCGAAAACATCGCTCTGCAACTCCATTTTGACTCGGGTTATATGGTGCCGTCGGCTCCCATTTGACCCCATGCTCTTTGAGCAATTCAATGGTTTGATGACCAGCATACTCACCTCCATTATCTGAACGCAGTCGATGGACCGGGGTGTCCCGAGTCTTCATCAATTTCAGGTAGTTCCGAAGTTCGTCTTTTAGATCGGACTTTCGTTCCAGTAGATATGTGGTCGTATATTGGCTGTAGTCATCAATGAAAGTAGCTACATATCTGGATCCTCCATCGGTCTTAGGTATCTTACCACCGCCGGCGAGGTCCGAATGTACTAGCTCACCTACTTTGGTGGCTCTGGTGTGGGGTTTTCGGCTTGGCGTTCTATTTTGCTTGCCTATGGCACAGGCCCCACATACCGATTCTGGGGATTCTTCGTTTTCCAGGCTATTAGCCGAATCCACATCGATGCCGGTGCTCATGTTGGCCAGGCGTTTGACGTCTGCCATATTCAGATGAGCTAACCGCTTATGCCATTGGCGCCATGACGCCTTGGCTGATCCTGAACTGCTTGCCAGAATGACTGATTTTGGGGGGATGAATGGTGTATCCACGAAATAGGCTCCCCCTGCATTTCTCGAGCCAGTGAGGGCGACGGCACCCTTTGGATCCATAAACCGGAACCTGCCGTTCTTTATACTACACGTATACCCTTTGGCTTCCACCTGACCGACTGACATCAAATTATAGTGTAGTCCTGGACAGTGGTAAACATCGGTCAGCCGGATTTTGGTTGGTTGATCGTTCAACAAAATGTCGATTATAACCGAACCTTTTCCGACTATGGCTACTGCTTCATTATTTGCAGTAACAATACTATTACCGGTGACCTTCCGGTATGACTGTTCATCGAACAAGTCCTTGTTATAGCAGACATGATCCTCCGCTCCGGTGTCTATCAACCAGGCTTCTGTGTGGCTGCCAGCTCGGCAGGCCATGGAGACCTTCATTGATCTGACTATTCTGGCCCCGGAGCTTTTTCCGGAGTCATGTTCTTCTTTGGCCAGGTTCTTCCTTTCCTGACTGGGCTTCCATCCTTCTGGACGGAGCTTCGGATGTAGAAGCCAGCAATTCTGTTCGCTGTGACCCATTTTCTCGCAGTGAGGGCATGGTTTATCCGAGCCCTTCCTAAATCTGCTGTTGTTCCTGGCCGGTTTCCCCAGCTTCCCCGAGGTGACCCACCAGAGACCTTTGGCTTTCAGGTCACTGGTTGCATCTACCCTCCATGATTCGTAATTCTCGCTCCCCCTTAGCTTGGGGAACCGATAGGAATTCGAACCTCCCATTGTGGTTGAGGTATGGAGGGGATGGAGGTCGAGGAAAATCTTCGCCGATTTTGGTGACAGCGAGTTCGATGCTTCTGCCCTTTGTTATTTTTTCGGTAGCGGAATAGAGCTAACCCGGGCTCATAACCTATTGGTATATGAGGGTCAGAGCGAATATGTGCATATATTGACTATCTAGTAGGTAGGAACTACTAGGTATGGAGGAAGGAAGAAGTGGGCGAAGGGTAAATACCCATTCCACTAGCGCCGGATGAATGCGGAGATTACTAACCACAGGGGTAACAGTACTGTTCCCTGTTTCCAACATAGTATCCCTTTTCGACGTACCAGAAGGGATCGGAGTCCTCGAAAGCGTTTTCGTAGATTCGAATTCGAAGCTCGTAAGGTAAACGCTGAAAACGTTGAAAGATACTTTCACTTATGTTTATTAGTTCCTGTGTTTTAGATTTGATATGGCAACTTACCCTTCTTTGATCTCAGACGTCAAGTCTCTTTCAGCAATGAATGTCATCATCTACGAAAACCTTTGACATTTACTTCAAAGCACGAGAGCCTTGGGACACCGCTGATAAAAGGTATTCGAGTTTTCGAAGCTGTTTCGCGCGCATACGTTCTTGAGTCGTTACCGTTATCCGTACCCCGCACTAGCATATCTTTCGGAAGTCTCAACCATAGCATGTCCTTCAAAACGCCCCTTAGGACGTTTTGTAAGCCTCTAGCTTGATGTTTATTCCGACCGCATCAAATATTGCTATACTTTCGTAGTTGCCCCGCATCTTGGGCACATTCTAGTTCGACGAAATGTGTAACTCACCGTGTGAATATTCGGAATTAGATTGTTCGTGCTCGCTTGATGCAAGATTCAATCAGCGACGTTGTCATGGGGCTGTATGTACGCCGGGGGAATGCCCCCGGCTCTCCTATCGTTGGCCCAGGTGGCCCCTGATAACTGCTCGGGGGATGTCGCGGACAGCAGCTTTGTGTCATCATACATAAGGTAGTGTCAGCTATAGAAGATACTCATCATGAAACGGATGAAACATGGAGCGGCAGAGCAGATTTAATGCTTGGTCCTGAACATGAATAATCGCCTCCAAACCCACGATGGTCTCGTTTTGAGGCTTCAGCCGCAACCATCGACCCACCGCAGCTCTAGAAGTCGTAGCATTGGGTTTCGAACAGGCGAGTTTGATATTCAACGTTCCGATGTACTTTAGTAATCTCCGCTCCGAGCATGCACATGCATATACTCCTTCTGACCCTCATATACCAAAACGATGATGCATCTTGGAATAAAAAATCTAGCATATGTGTGTGTCCCATCACCTTAAACAAAACATTATGATTCTCCGAACAAAAAGCCTTGAATCAAAACCAGGGTTGATTGTAGACAACTCCGAAGCCTCATTCAACATTCAATTCCCTGTTACCATCATCCCCTCCTCCCTCGCCCTCCTTCAGTTCCTTAAGCGTTTGCTGGAGAGCATTTTGAATTATGGCAAATAATTTCGTGTTCCTCGCCTGTTCGTACGCGAGGGCTTTCTTCGTGCCTCGGAGGGTTTCCTCTGTGTTTCGGTGGCACTTGAATTCGTGAGCAAGACTCTGCTCCGCTATCTCTAGTTTCGTAGTTTTGTTGTCCAAGCGGACTGTTGGATCTTCGTAAATCTTCTGCCGGTCGGCATCGATTTTTTGAAGATTTTTCTCGTACTCCCGTTCCTGCTGATGGAATTGCTCGATGTTGAAACGGGAGTTATGCTCGGACCTATCGAGGTCACATGACGCACTGTATTTAACCGAAGCTTGAACCTCCATAGAATTTCACTCAAACATACATTCTTCATATGCTGCAAACCTTCATACTTCTACAGCTCGCGGTAGAGAGCGATATTCCACAACTCACTCTTGGTCAATCGAGCAATATAGTCTGTCATTTCGTTGAGCTGACATTGAAGGTTATGGCAGTTTTTGCATGTCACAACGATGTCTGACATGGTATTATTAACTGCTTGCATGAAAGGATAAGGGTCAAGACGAAGGGAGAGCAACGTTTATAACCAGTCTTCCACACTCAATAGTCGCTAGAATGGTTTCAGCCAAATTTCAAATCTATTTCACTATGTGACTATGTACGAGACCAGTTCTGTCAACGCCTTCAAAGTAGTAATAGCACGGATGGGATGAATCCCCCAAAATGTCATCCGACATGACTGAAAACACATTGCTGATATTGTCACCGGAAGAAAATGCTCGAGTGCGAGAGACTTCACGAAAAAGAAAGAATGCTTATGGCAGAAAGATGACCAAGGGCGCCTGAATCTGATACAAACGCCTTGAGATATGATGTCAAACCATTCGCTGCTGTTGTCATTACTTGCAGTATCGAAGTAGAGTGAATGACTCTGACCGTGGCTGTCAGCAAGAGGCTACCCCTTTTGGAAACAGGCCTCAGGGATAATTTTCATCAATGGACCCCAGCATCCGACCGCGCTGGCAGCATAAGTACTGCAGATACGTTCTTCTCGCAATGCGCAGTGGTCAGCTTCAGCTATGCTAATGCAAGCCATCAAGGGGACTTTTAGTGTTTCTCTTCCAGTTGCCATAGTAAATAGCGAAGATTACAGGTCAATCTCGCTGTTGTCAAATTATGAAGGCATGAAGATATAGAGTCAAAATTTCAATAGATTCCTGTATAACCTCATTTCTAACGCCACGCCCCCCCCCCCCTTGTGATGCCGCCGCCGTCTTTTGGGCGAAGCTTTGAGCAGTAGACGTGTCATACCATGGGGAGCCAGCTCCCTCAAGCGGTCTTCAGTGGTCATGGACAGATTGCTCTTCTCGAAATACTTCTTTGTCTCGATGACTCATCCTCGTGGTTTTATCTAAACCTCCGCTTATTAGCCAATTAACGTACTTGTTCCGCTAATTCGGCAGTTCGCTTCGCCTTCCTCTTCTGTATAGCTTCGTCTTCCTTCGACTTCTGAAGCGTAGTCGTTGACTTTTATCCTCTGTCGCCAGATAGAGCCTTTACCACTGTGAGTATCGATCTCGCTGATGGAACCGGAACTGTGAGGTCGGTGAGGTTGAAGGGGGCGGTAACAGCGAGGTCAGTACAGTCCGGAGCGAAGAAGATGAATTTGAACATGTTGATGATGTTGACAGTGAGGTGCTATAGTGGTTGTGGTGGTTAGCGACAGGAATATCAAATAAATCAAATAAAATGAAGTGTAGAAATGCGCGATGATGCTAGTAGGGGGACCCCACCAATGACTAAGCATACGAACATTTATTTGTTTTGTTTTTGCCTCATTTCTCAGACGTAGTAGATGGAACCTAGCCCCTTTGGGTTAGCTGCCTTGCTTACAACGTCAGATCAGCGGTCGCCTTATCTGTCACTCGGCTCATCTACCTTATGTATTTAAAATTTACCTACTCGCTAGGGTAGTCACCACCCTACATGCTCACCACCCTACTCACCACCCTACCCACCACCCTACCTACTCGCCTACCTACATGTTCAGCTACCAACTCAGCTACCTACTCGTCGCCTACTTGATCTACTTCATAGTATGCTTCATACGAGTACATGCTTCATAGCACATGCTAATTAGCTCAAATGCTCAATAGAAAGCATCCTTCATGGCTCTCTACCAAACGCCCTACCAAATTCCCTACCAACCGCCCTACCGAATTCCCTATCGAACTCCCTACCAAACTCCCTACCGACCTTCCTACCAAACGCCCTACCGAACTTCCTACCAAACTCTCTACCAAACGCCCTACCAAACCCTATCGAACTCCCTACCAAAATCCCTACCAAACTCCTTACCGACCTCCCTATCAAACATCCTTTATGACTTTCTACCAAATCTACCTACCTATCTACTGAGGGCCTATCTACCTACCTGCTGAGAATCTATACCTGCGTGCTGAGGATCTACCTACCTATCTACTGAGAGCCTATCTACCTAATAAACGATCGAGCCGTTACAGAACCATATTCCAACCGCTGAAAAGTCTTCAAACTATACTCGAACAGTCGAACGAGCAGCTGAACTCATCGAGCAATGAAACATGGACCTAGCCTATCTTTGAAAATTTGGAAATAATTTTGGAAATATGGATGAAAATCAGGTCATCACCGAGATTATACTCAATTTTCGACGGAATATGTATTTAGAATTTATGTCAATAGATAGAATGAATATACTAGTATTGATTGCCGTTGTCGATATTGAAAGAATATATGTGTTGCGTTGTCTGAAAGACGAATGTTGATGATTTTCAGTACGACGCTGATCTGGCAAAGATACGAAGTGGTGTCCTCAGACCTGTAACCCGTAGGCTGCGTAGTCATCCAGAGGGTCCCTAACCCAAAGGGGCTTAGGGGGAGAGGTTTAACCCGAAGGGGCTTAGCCACGGAAACAGGTCTGAGAACTGAGGCAATGTTTGTTTATGACCTTAATCCCTTTTCCATCCGGCGTGTTGTGATCCCGTGTCTGATATGCTCTAGACTACGCTCACCTGCCCGACAAGCGAAGCAGCAGCTTGCCTTACTACTGTTAGCAGATAGGCACAATATCATCTGGCGCCATGTCATCGGTTCCCTGCAATTCTATCGATCCCGAGAGTACCTCTATTGAAGACACAGTGTTCCAATTGTCGAATCAGGACCTTAGATGTGCCCGAATCGAAGATAGCTCAACGCCGGACGAAAATGGCAAGCTTCTCGTTGTCATTCCATCAACCGATGCGACTTCCTCTATACTCAAGGATTTTGGGAAGAGGAATAAGTCTTCTTTCCAGCGTACCATCATGTCATCCATTGTGGCTCAGTTGTCGAGTGAAATGTTTGACTGGAACAGCCAGGGGCGATGGTCTCAGTCGGAAAACCTTCTCTTGTTCTCAACCCGATCCCCTGGAACACTTTCCTTTTCACCGAAGCCAGATCTCTCCATATCTTTCACGCTGAACTCTTTAACAGGAGAAGACGTGGATATCCCTGTTCCCTCTGATCTCGAGAGATGCCTTTCACCCGAAGATTCTCATCGCTGCTTTCCGTTCCTGTTTTTGGAGACGAATCACAAGGAGGCAGATTTAATACTGGCTTTTAGAATAAATTTGGGCACTACTGCTCTGGCGCTGAAGAATATTTACGAGTTCATGGTGCGTGCGGAACGAGAAGAAGACTTTTTCAAAGATGTACGTGTGTTCTCGTTCGTTTTAAATCCAGGATATTTGAACCTGCGAGAGCATAGAGCTGAAAAGCAACCGGATGGAGAGATCATCTTTCGATTTCAACAACTTCTGAATCTCAGTCCATACACTCAGAGTCAGGCAAATCTTCTGAGCGAGAAGATCGTGACCAAATATGCGGCAAAAATACTTCATCCCCTTCTGGTTACTACATTCAAAATAGTTGGAAAGCAGACAGCGCAACAGGTTGAATACTTGCGATCAGTGTCGAGACGAGGAATGAAGCCATAACCTTCTCTCGTCAGGAAGGAATGGGCGCATGGGAGAAAGGGAGCGCCTGACCATAAATGACTGCTGCGAGTTCCAATACCAGGACAGGAGAACTTGAAGCCTGAGCCGGCAAGGCATCTACAAGCATCCAGGTATCACTATCTTTCAAAGCCTCTTCAGACCTGTAAAGCATCCTGATCACATCCTCTTCCCCGGTCGCCCAGCCACAATCTTGACCCGTCATCGCTGGTCTCATTTGGCGGTCATGCCAGCGCCGCCAACTGATTCAGCTACTTCGTTATCAGCTTTCAGATCCTTGCGCTAGGACAGGCTAGAATCAAGAGAGACCATCACCACTGGTTGCCTGGATACCGGATGCGGAGTAATCTACTGGACCGCAAAGAACAGCTTCCGGAAGCAAAGATTCTGAAAATGACATCGGGGCAGACCAACCGTCCCGCTATACATACTTGGGATTGATGAGCAAGGAAAGCACGTCCACGTCCAGTTAAGCGGGAAATACATTCGGTAGATGACTTGCGCACCAATATGCTCATTAGGAATGACATTATCGGTCCGAAGGGCATCACCATAGACGTAGAGAATAAAAAGCTTTTATTGACAGCTGCAAATTGACCGTTCCCATTGCGGCCAACCAACGCGGTCAGTATATATGGAAAAGGGCTTATACCAAGGGCGTCACGCTAGTACCATTTTCCTTTTCGATTTACTCCCGGCCGAGACGTACTCTTAAAGTACCGCTCCCCCTCCCCATCTCGTCCCCCCCTCTTGGCCGCATCCCGTCGCCGACTCACCTGCTAGTATACCAAGAACTTCTGTCATGAACCCCCGAATGCCACAATCCATCTCCCTGTGTTCTTCAAGAATTTCCTTCAAAATTGCGGGCGTGTTCTGAGATTAATTCGCCCTGACAGCACACCTTACAGAAGTATGGCGCCGTTACGCTTCGCAATAGTACTCTCAGGGCTTTGAGGAGTTCAATGAACCGTACAAAAAATAGTGCACTGCGCAGGCAGGCTTTGGCCGATGGTAGCATCGTCACAATACTGATGGAGTCCCCACTAGGCCATCTTGCACCTTGCACCCTGCACCCCACAACCATGCTTCTTTTCGTTCCTGCATCCCGCAAGGCGCTTCGATCCAGTCTTCTATCTCTCTTTCGTGCGACGCTACATATATAATACCCTCGCCCCCCTCTCTCTTCCTCTCTTTGTCTCCAGAACTGGCTCCTGTGCTCAGCCTTTCCTCACGTTCTCTTTCACTCACCACCACCTTTCCTACACGTTTTCGCTTCCTTCCGCTTCCTTTGTCCCATCTGTTCTTTCGCCCAAGGGTCTTGGCAAATGGTCTGCGAGACGGATAGTGCGGTGCGGTGTCATACTTACATTTCGCCGACTCTCAGGTGATATCTGAAGAATTGGGGTTTTCCTTGGCGAGGGCGAGGAGCGGTGGCTGTGGCTAGGGGGCTGAGCTGGCGCAGACACTTTGGTGTAAGCTGAAGGTAGAGAGATAGTGGGTGCCCGAAATTGCTGTAGGAGTGCAACTGCATCATCTTCGTTCTTGATCGTAGTTTTGATAAGATGGTTTTTCTAACATCTGAAGTGAATGAGTCTAACCCGAAGGGGATTAGCGGGAGCGCTAACCCGAAGAGGCTTAGGCTGGCACGTCTGAGAACTGAGGCAATCTCCGGAACCAGGGGGCCGAGCGAAAGGCTAGGTGTTGGCGCACTTGAAGGTGAGAGCTTGTCAGATGAAGAAAATGGGGCCTGAAACTGTTACAGAAGAGATACTTCATCTTCTGAATCTTCTTTACAGGAATCTTCGTATTGAGGCTCTAGGTTTTGATTGAGAGGCTCGTCATCCGAATCTTCAACGAAGTTTTCGGTGGGAATTGCATTGGGAGATTTACCTTCTAGTGAGTTAGATAATGTATGATGTTTTGCAGGCTTGTTCTCGAGTATGCAAATGTTCTGCCTACTTATAGATGTCTTGACCTGTTTGCTTCTCAGATCTCTGCAAGTCAGGCTTGCTTGAAGCGTAGCAGGATTCGTAGCGCTGAAGACTACTGAAATCGAAGCTAATGATAAACGGCTGAGATGAGCCGACAGCGACCTTTGTTGAAAGTGAAATTTGTTTTCTTGAAGAAAAATACACGTCTGAAGCTATCAAAGAAGAAGATAACCACAACACCATTGTACCATAGAAATCGAACCTAATATAATATAATGCACGTCTCGAGGCAACGGAACTTTAAAACCTGCGGCTAACAGCGCTGCCAAAGAGAAGATAACTAAGCGCTGTTAGGAATCGAACCTACCTAATATAATATAACTACCCAAAGAAACTGCTATATCAATGGTTGTGACACTGACATCATATCGGCGAAATGTTTGGCAGCTAAAGTCACATTTGTGAATGCGACTCATCATTCGCCATCCCACATGCTCACCACCCTACTCACCATTCTACATGCTTGCCATCCTACATGCTCACCACTCTACTTGTCATTCCACATGCTCAGCTACCTACTCAGCTACCTACTTTGTGTTGAAGCAATAGAAGCTGCAGTAGAAGCTGTAGTAGAAGCAGGGGAAGTAGTCGTTCAATTAGGAACATAGTTGTTGCAGTGCCATTACACTTCCCGCTAGCCTGGTTGGGGCTAGCGTCAGTTGCGGCACAAAACATAGATAGCTTCTGCTGTAGAAAACACATACCTTTAGTCAACCATCAGATCTACACTTCATCACTTCGCTACCTACTCAGCTATCTACTTCGCTACCTACTTCGCTACCTACTTCATCGGCAAATCCTCGAGTGCTAATTAGTCAACCACACGCAGCTAATCACCACGTTGGCTACCATTGGCACCGTTGGCAGCTGATTAGATCAAAGGTTCAACCAAACACTGATAACCTCGATGCGCATGCTTCAAGCGAGGGAGTCACCCTTGCGTTTGGCCTGTTGAGGGTGAAATAGCAGGAAGAACCCGGATCACAGACATCCTTTAAACCTACGTGCTGACTACGTATAGACTTCGATTTTCTTCACGTATTTCATGGATGACGGAATATGATTTACAATATCCTTTTTTTTTTTTTAGCTTGAGAGTTGAGGACTACCTCCGAATGAAGGTGGGCCATTTAGCTTTCGGGCAGAGAGCGAATATCTGTGTGGAAGAAGATAATGGCTTGGTCCATTTCACGATTTGGGAAGGTTTTCCCGTTGATACCTCGTTCAGATTACTTATAATTGACTTAGGTATGATTTTTCCTGCTCGCACCAGTGGAAACAACATGCTAGTGAGACTTAGGCTGACAGCTTTCTTGAAACTGACCATTGAGAAGGCCACAAAAATTTATAAAAATCTATACATGGTGTCTCGATTTGTGTCTTACGTGTTGGGACCAGAGGAGCTAGTATTCAGGGAACGTCGGATCAAACTCCTTCCTTCAAGCATGTAGGCCTCCTTTGATATCCCCTTTGACCATATGTGGCGCAGTCCACTCTGGAAATCTCTGTACTGTAAACTGCGAATCGTTCCCGAATCGACAAATGGAAAATCGTTTAAGACAGTGTCATGAGGCGTCAAGGGATAGGGTGGAAATATGCTATACATACCTGAATAGGATTGTTTCAAAATGTGTTCACATTTTGGCCAATTCGTAAACTCAACAGGTTATGGGCCCGGAAGGCACGATGGAGACGTCATAAAAATAAGGCGGGTGCTGACAAATGCATCTTCGAGCTTCATTGTTCGAATACGTTCGCTGTCAACTTCAAAAGAAATGTATATGTAATTATACACACTTTCGAAAAACAACCATGGCAACCGAACTACGATATGCATAACATGAGGGAGTGCTGAAATATGTTTGATTTGATTTGATTTGAGTTCATACACCCTTGTGACATCGGTTTAAGCCCGACCCATGGGGGACACTATGCTATGTGTATCGAACGGACAAAACCCTCTGGGGGAGAAAACCGTTCGCCGGCTACACAGCGACTGCACGTCGCCGAGACAATAAAACTGAAACAATAGTACCAGTAATGAACCTATAGCTCCTATTCAGCGCGTGACGCTTGAACTCTTGATGCGTGTCTGTGCTGTTTCTTTGCAATACACCGTTCTTGCCCTGCTCTTCGTAGACGATATCCTATACAAAGATGTCCCGGTCTCCGATCGCGAAGACCATGATTCCTTTGCACCCGTGGTGCTCGTGGTTGTAATGCCGAAAACTGTATTCTTTTGCTTGATGATTGCCATTCATCGAGCAAGGAAATATGCGATGGAAGAGAGGCGCGTACGATGGGGAGGTAGAGTGTGGTTGTATCAAATAACCCTATCCTGCTCTTGTCTTGTGTCACGTAGACGTTGAATGTGTTGCTGATATAGGTGTGCGGTCGCAGTCGTAGTCGAATGCTTAGCTCTGATCGATAGTAGAGGATGCGGTCTGATCGTCCTCATGCGCTTTCGATCGCTCACGTAGATAGATGCACGACTTGTCGTTATAAGTAAAGAAGTTGGGCTCGTCGAGCCCCCCCAGTATACCAGCGCAGCCGACGGGTCACTACTCCTTCGACCACTTGTAGTCACGAACTCGAGACACTTCTGGACTTACACGGAACGGTTATTCTACCGTGCTGAAATATGTTATGACATAATTAATCACACATCCAAAAATAACCGTGGCAATCGGAAGAATTATGCATAAGATAAGAAAGTGTTGGAATATGCTATACATACCTGAATAGGATTGTTCCAAAGTGTGTTCACATTTTGGTCAATTCATAAACTCAACACGTAGTAGACACTGATTGAATTTGTAATAGATAATTCATTGCTATTCATGAAGGAAGCTATGAAGGGTATTCGATAGAAAATCTTGGAGAGAGTCATGAAGGGGGTCATGAAGGATGTTCGGTAGAGAATCATGAAGAAAGCCAGAAGGGAGCCATGAAGTGTGTTTGGTAGAAAGAATTTGGTAGGAAGTTTGGTAGAGAGTTTGATAGGGAGTTTGGTATCGAGTTTGGTATTGAGTTTGGTAGGGAGTTTGGTAGGGAGTTCGATATCGAGCCATGAAGGGTGCTTTCTATTGAGCTAGTTAGCATGTGCTATGAAGTATGTATGAAGCATACTATGAAGTAGGTCACGAAGTAGGCTGGCGAGTAGGCGAACGAGTAGATAGCTGAACATGTAGATAGGCGAGCATGTAGAATGATGAGTAGGGTGGTGAGCATGTAGGGTGGCGAGTAGATAGCTGAACATGTAGGTAGGCGAGCATGTAGAGTGGTGAGTAGAGTGGTGAGTAGGGTGGTGAGCATGTAGGGTGGTGAGTAGGGTGGTGAGCATGTAGGATGGCGAGTAGTAGCTGAACATGTAGGTAGGCGAGCATGTAGAATGATGTGATCAAGAAGTCTCGAAGACTTATAAAATCGTTGTTTAACCGTTAGCTTTGAAATAACGCTTATTCTATTGAAACGTTTACAGCAATTCTATGTAGTGATATTGCTACTGTTCATTAACAGTTCGCAGCGTTCAATGCTTATATTTAGGGAGCACACCCCTTTTGCTTACATGTACACTCCCCCCTGGGAAACCTGAAATTTCCATTGCGCATCACTCAGTTACATACCAAATTTAGTAGGCAATTCAAGTGTTTACATATGATTCTGAGCAACTTCTCCACAGTAATTTTGCACTGTTTAAAGAGCTTCAATATCGCTGTTTCAGCACCTCCTTCGCTACATATGAAACGCTGCAAACAGGCCTGCATCCGTTTGAATGGAAGGGGGTGTGACAGCACGTTCACCTCGCTGCCCTCCACCTCGCTGCCCTCCATCTCTTGCTCCGTGTGAGATCTCGATCCCAACTTTGATAATCGAACTTATTGATTCCCGAATCTCCTCTGTCATGGCTAGCCTTCGAAGAGCTGAATGTGTTGGGACCGTGCCTAGAATCTAACCACACTGCAGCGAAGGTAGTGCGTAGCTGGATAGAATGTTTGATCAATAGAGGTAGCTCTAACTAGGAAACTAAGAATACAGAAGGAAGAAGACAGTTCCGAGCTGTATCTATAGTAGGGCGAACAAAGGGGCGAAGTAGCCGGTTTGCTAGGGCTCGGATAGATGAAATGTTCCAGCATATTCCGATCCGGAACATCGCTGTTCCTTGTTCACATACCGAAATCCCTAGGGCCTATTGGCTAGACCCTATTCAACGCCGACACGCTTCGTAACAGAATGAGCTGAGGCGAGTGTAGGAGTATGATTGTGACTCCCGTTCGTATGACTTCAAGATATCAGTCATCATCCTCGTTCCGTTTACCGACGGCGCTGAAAGAACACTTCATGAGTCGTATGTCACTGTGGAGACGTCTTTCAAACCCCTCTGAGTTTAGACTTGCTTTTCCCTCACGATCGCACCGTATATAGACGATTCGATCAACATCTTTCTTGTGTTGGAAATAGGGAAGTTGGTAACCTTCGCCTCATAGGGCTGGTAGGGCTGGGGCCCGCTAGTAGAGTTTTCACCTTCCACCTCCTAGGTAGCCTTCTAACAACAACCAATATATCAATATGCCCCCATATGACCTCGAATTCCAACAGGTTATGAGCCCGGGTTAGCGCAAGCTGCTTAAGTTGTTGTTCCGTTCATGAGTACGTCAACTCACCGATCATGTCTATCGTCGTCGACGTCGTCACTCGGAAGCCTCTATGCGATAGAGCCCAACGTCGATAATTCAAGCCTCTACGCGATAGAGCCAATCAGAAACACCGTGAATACGTTCCTTCGATGAAGGGTAGCGGTGCAGCCAAGTCAGGTTCAGGTAGTCGATTGCTACTGAGCCGAAGAGAGTCAGTCATCGTGAATAGATGAAGCGATGCACAAGTTATATCAGGATGGATCAGAAACGAGCCAGAAACGAGTTAGAAACGAGGCTAGAATGCCAGAAACGAGACAGAAACGACGCAGAAACGAGGTCATCCTGAATGGATCAGATTAAGCCGTGGATGTATGCCTTCGAAGCGAGGGGAGCGGTGGATCCAAATAGGACCGTGGATAGCCCCGGGCGGGGACCCAAACGGTATAAAAGAACGTAGCCAACCGTGGATAGCCTCAGGCGAGAAGCAAACGGTATATAAAAGTATAGCCATCTGGAATCCGTGGACAGGCCTCTGGAAGTCTGATCAGCTTCAAATGGTACTGCTCCGTGTAGGAACCAGGGGAGCTTCAGTCGGGGGAGCCTGGAAGCTTCAGCCGGGGGAGCTCGAAAGGTTCAAAAAAGGGAGCTTCAAAGCTTCAAAAAGGGTAGTTTGAAGGCTTCGATTCCCAAAGGGGAGTGTTGGAAATAGGGAAGTTGGTAACCTTCGCCTCATAGGGCTGGTAGGGCTGGGGCCCGCTAGTAGAGTTTTCACCTTCCACCTCCTAGGTAGCCTTCTAACAACAACAACCAATATATCAATATGCCCCCATATGACCTCGAATTCCAACATCTTGAACTTCTTGAAGCGTGCAGTGACGACAGCATAGCTCTCTGGCTCAGCGTGTTTATTGAGTTCTTCAATCAGGAGTTTCGCATCGTTATAGACCTTCCTCGAAACGGGAGGTGAAGTCAAAGACATGAGGTCGGCGAAGGCGATGCTGGCAGGTGAGGCGTCGGTGAGGATGGTCATGACAATGGCGATGATGAGTGTCAGAAGAAGGTTTACAGCAAGTCTGATGTGTGGGTTTACTAGGCTAGATTAACCGAATTTGAGGCTGTGGAGAAGATCATGAAGAGATTGCTCAGAATCATATGTAAACACTTGAATTGCCTACTAAATTTGATGTGTAGAAGCAAAGGGGGGTGTACATGTAAGCAAAAGGGGTGTACGGGTAGGTGCTCCCTACTATTTTCTGATTTACAACTACCAACTCGGTAGAACTACGGTTGTTACTAGTTAACCATACAATAACTGTAAATACTTTCTATGTTGCTTCGCTAAGGTAGGCGAGCATGTAGAATGATGAGTAGATTGTACTATTGTGATCAAGATCATTGTTTAACCGTTAGCTCTGAAATAACGCTTATTCTATTGAAACGTTTACAGCAATTCAACGTAGTGATATTGCTACTGTTCATTAACAGTTCGCAGCTGTGAGGCGGCGAGGCCTCTTTGCGTGGAACGGCGTAGTAAAAGATAATAAGGTAGCACCCTATTGATGGTAGAACTAATTGCTAAGGAACAAATGCGAGGGCCGGCAGAGTTTTCGTCTTCTGCCAAGCCGCTACCCCTATTCACCCGTTAGCCCCTTCGGCCTAACCTCGCGGGCTAGCCTCGCAGGCACGCATCGTTCATAGCCGGTGAGGTGCGTCCTCACAGCAGCGTTCAATGCTTATATTTATGAGAACGTAGTTGATTATTTACTATTTGCTCAAAAGTAACGCTCGTTCTATTGAAGCGTTTACGAGATTTTTACGTAAAATGTTTACTACGGTTCATTGACAGTTTATGACATTTAATGCTTGTGCTTTTAATTATGTAATCAATATCTTACTATTTACTGATTTACAACTACCAACCCGGTAGAACTCGGTTGTTACTAGTTAACCATACAATAACTGTAAACACTTTCTATGTTGCTTCGCTAAGGTACCTTAGCGGAATTATGAGGAATGGCTCTACCGTAGCAGCACCGTCACCGTAGTACTACCATAAATTATTGTTACTGTAATTCCTGAGTTACATCGCCTTTAGGCAGTTCTCTTAATGACACGTTATTATAAAAAATACGCATAGAATTTCCAAACGACCTTGTAAAGGAACGGTGATGAAAATAAGCATATGTAAAATACAGTATCAGGTATCATGAGCAATACCTGCATCATCCTCCTGCAATGCCTCTCCGTAGTCACCCACCTATCAGGCTATCATCTATGCTCTGCACCCACCTTCGTATCAACCTACCCAATACCAACAGCGGCCATGCGCATGATGCTCACGCATCTCACGCAATGCGCCCCCGCGTAAAAATTGGCTGAATCGATCGATTCTAAGCTTGAAAATACAGAAATACAGTCTATCCGAAGATAAGGCTTGGCAGTATTGTAGCAGTTATCTTGAAACTACACAGAGCTTCAGGTTCTATCGTAGCAACATTGTTTTATTTGATATCAGTGTATTATCTTTTAAATGAATATTCATCTAGACTGTAAGAGTATCATTCTTTTTAATACTCGGTTATCATTTTGTCACATATATAATGAGCTACTGTAAGTCAGTATATACATTATAATACCGCCTTTAGACGGTAACTTGAACGGTTCTTGAACCATTACTGAATAGATACAGTTAAAGGAAACCATATATTTCCGCTAAGGTAGGTAAAGTACCTTAGCGACTCATGCAGGATTCTTTTTACGGTGAATCTACGGTTGGGTTACGGTAAAGGTTTTGTAACGATGTTACCCAACCCTCTCGCCTTTAGGCGAAGAAATTTGGAACACGTAGTAAGCGTCATACGGTTAATTACCATAGTACGTCATATAGTTCAAACCGTTTAGACCTTTTTATACGTCAACTTGATGTCATGTTTTGATGGTTAACACGGATTTAAATTTATGACGTTACAGCAATGTTAACCATCCTGCTACCGCAAAGCAGCCGAAAACCTGTAAATAACCTGTAATCTACCAAAGACTATCGTAAACCAAACTTCATCCTGAGTTCTCGACTTGCGATTCACAAATTGCTTCACCATTCACCATCGATATTCCCACTATACTTCGTATTATGCATCGCTTCGATCAATAGTATCATATCTCATGCAACAGTCGCTCTAGTTCTTTCTGCAGCGGACTGAACATTGCATTAGCAAAAAGTCTCTTAACAAGAATTATTTGTATGAGAGCCTAAGTCAACTATACCTGAACAAGCCCGGCAACGCTTAAGCTTCAGTTCGCTGCAGAAAGAATCTGTAGATCTAGAAGATAAGCTAGATACAGATAGATAGATAGATAGATAGATATGACTGCGTGTGTCATGTCTGTGTAGAAAGAAGAAAACTCTGCTCAGAAAATCTCTGGCTAACCCAAAAAGGCTTAGTAGCTGCCGCTTACCCGATAAGGTGTAGCAAACCTAGCCCCGAAGGGGCTAGGTTCCATCTACCTACCTACCTACTTCTGCGCATTGCAACAGTCCAAACATCAATGTCGCTCTTGCTCATCTTTCAATACAGTTGCCACTGAACTATTCGGAAGAGACCGCCCTGACCGTTACATCGATGTCCGAAGAGAAAATGGGCTACTTACGTGAGCCAGAGAGTGACACGGTTCCGAATGGAGGTTTGGTAGCCTGGGTTCAAGTTGCTGGAGCGTTCTGTATTTTTTTCAATACTTGGTAAATTTCCCATGCCCTGGTTGATGAAATGAAGCATGACTAACAGGTATCTTTATTCTCAGGGGAGTGGTGAACATGTATGGGGTATATCAGACGTTCTACCAGACCAACTTTCTGAGATCAGAATCTGCTTCAAACATTTCATGGATTGGCTCTATTCAGTCCTTTCTCCTTCTGTTTGTTGGTGCCATGACAGGAATTATTTATGATGCGGGCTATCTACGATCCTTGCTCTGGTTAGGAGCTGGCCTGTCGATCTTCGGTATGATGGTGACCAGTATCTGTAAAACCTACTGGCAAGTTCTTCTAGCCCAAGGTATCGTGGTTGGGTGCGGATTCGGCCTTCTCTTCGTGCCAAGTCTAGCTGTTGTATCCCAGTATTGGTATATGAGGGTCAGAGCGAGTATGTGCATGTAGATGTATTGACTATCTAGTAGGTAGAGCATATGTATATGGTATTGAGTATATCGGATAAAGGAAGAAGTGGGAGGAAGGATAAATACCCCTAGCGCCAAGCCGCTTCGGCCGGAGCGGAATTACTAACCGCCGGGGTAAGTGTATACGTACTCCATTACGTATCGTACCCCGTTTCCAACATTGAGTGCTCTTGGCATATGCTTCGCATAGGGCCTGAGGCTTTTCCAACCCGACGTCAACTCTTGGATGTGCTGGGCATAGAACTAGAGAATTTTTTCCGACCCCGGCTCAACTTTTCCAACCCCCCGCGAGCTAAAACCCGTTTGATCCTACAGATGGATCCGAAAGCTGTAGGATAACCAGTAATCGACTACGTCAACACATGGCGGGCGCATTGGAGCCGAGTGGTACGAGTGTATGATTGGCGGATTGTGCTTTGAACACTAGGTACTCTGGGGCATTGACAGTCTACTTTGATCATAGGAAGGCGAGGGTTTTTGACCCTGTTGAATAGGCGCCTCTCCTACTGAATCATCGCTACTGAATCCTTCGAGGCCCCGACTACGACACCTGGCTTCCCTATTTCTGCTCTCTCACAGAAGGCTGGTTGATTTTCTAACTCGCCGAGCCACTGAAACGGAATCGAGCTCCGTGTTGGTCGAGGAGATGACCGTGTGGTGGTAATAGTGGGAGAAGGAGGGGGAGGAGGGAGGAGGTGAAGGAGGAATCAACTGAAGGATACTAGGTGAGGAAAGGTAGGAGGGTCAACGGCTTCTTGTCATGAGACAACTCCATCGCACTGCTGAGGCTTTCTTTCGCATTTAAATTGTTCCCTCGAAGCACAAATACCTCAAACAAATCACGAGTAGCCCCAACCCCAACAAAGCTCGCGGCTAGAAACGATAATATCGACCCAAACACCTCGTTGTCATCGGTGAAATCCCCAAAGCTGATGAAGCGCCTCGATAACAATGAATATTGTGGACCCCGAGGCTTTGGCTACAACTCAAGGACGTGTTTCAATTATTGCTCCCAGGACTTTGACTAATTCTGGAATTAGCGACTTCGATTATGCAAATTGCCAACACTCTCTCCTTGCTCAAGGCCACCTCCCACCCTCGCCCTAAGCACAACTACTCATCTTTCATTCACGCCACAACTAACACCCACTCAACATCCATCCCTGCCCCAAGCCAGTCCCACCTCCCCGAATTCCCCCTCGCCCATTTGGGGTCTGGGCAAACAGTCCTTATTTCTGTTGGAATCCGAGGTCATATGGGGCATATTGGTATTTTGGTTGTTGTTGTTCGGAGGCTATCTAGGAGGTGGAAGGTGAAAACTCTAATGAGGCGGAGGTTACCAACTCCTCTATTTCCAACAATTTCGCTCTTGTCGAATCTCGACGCAAGGCCAACTTCTCTGCAAGGGCTCGTTCCACTGCCTCCTCTTGCAACACTGCCGCCAGCCGGGCCAATCCGCCGTTGCCTCACCCAATGGTTGGTCTTTAATACGTGATCTGACATACCCTGGATTTAGCCAGATTCGGTTCGGGTGCTAGGTCCCTGCCCTCTTTCTTTCTTGACGCAACAGTTTCACTATTCCCATTCCTTTCTACAATCGTAACTCAAAGTCTTATGCACCGATCCCTCCACCCTATCTCAAATGCTTTCGAAGTACCTGTATCAGCTGTTCACTAATAGTACAGCGGCGCCGTGAATTCTTCCACAATGGTGGATGATTGCCTCGTGTTCGTTTTGCTTTGCCGCGACCAGCCGTCGTTATCAAAGTCTACTATCTGTCGTAACGGGTTGGATTGGCCCAGGTTTGGACCTCCAGGGACTAACTCAATAGAGCTGCATATGGGGGAAAGGGAGGACTGAGATAGTGTTTCGTTTGACGGGGAGAATCGATCAGATGGCACGACAGAAGACTTGGATGGACTTGAACAATACGCTTGGTCGTTACCTTTGTCATGTTTCTCGGACTAATTCAAGGTTACGAGGTCACCACGAGGAAAGAATTAAGCCTGTTTGCCAGTTATGGAGTCCCTCCTCCTTCTATCAATCGTAGAGTCCTGCTGAAGAATATGTAACAGTTCGAGCTTTGTTGAGCCAATTTCTTCCTGGCCTTTCCCTAGACAGCTTGTCCCTCTGATATGGCACGCGGTGCTTGGATTCCACCGAGGGACATCTCGACACGTTGTCCGCGTGGCATACGGTTTCACCTTTGCGGGATCGAGGCCATTGTTTCCGCCATTGCTATCGATATTGTAGTTTTTAGGGGTGGTTGCATGGTGTGAATATGGGTTTCAAAGCTTATTTGAGGGGTTGAGGAACGCAATGGGTTCCCAACACTATAAATCTGCGTCTGCATCTTTTATAGTCTGGAGGAGGTGGTTGTGATGGAGAGTCAAAGAAAGCAATTCCCACTCAGCAGAATCCGAAAAACGTGTCACTTTGTTATCGAACTGTTTACTAGACCGACGTGCTTATTTACGCTACATAAAGGGTGGGTCGATCTTTCACGAACCGGAAGGGGAAGTGTTTTAGTGATGGGTCAATCAAGAATAAGTTTGACAAAGGAAATTGAGAAACCAAAATCTCAGCGGCGGGTATCCGTGCCCCCAAATTTCGCTCATACTTCTTGAACGAAAGATGTGTTCATGGAATCGAGAGGTATCTAAGCCGTAAGCATTTAACATCAAAATCTCATGTGAATGACGGTAATAGTGTAAATATAAAGAGCGAAATTTGCCTGTCACTCTTTCATAGAAAATGACTCGCACGGCTTATCACGGCTGGAGTAAGGATGATGTTCTCCTACTACGTTTCCAAATAGATGGAACTAAACAGCAGCCTTATGTTATCTTCAAAGAGAGACGCGATGAGGCAGAAACTCCTAATTATCCAGAGATTCTTGCTGACGAGAAGAAGCGACATGAGCGGAAAACCAGAAAGGATTTAGATGACTTGTTATTTGATGCTAACTTCTGTGCATTCCTTTATTTAGATGAAGACTTAGTGCCCTCGAATCATGAGACCACTAAGGATCTAGACGCGCTACTAGGGGTTTCGAAACTTCTTCGAAACATTAAAATTGAATACAATTCTTGGTGTGGCTGCAAGAAGTTAGGTGAAGGAGCCATGATTGAATGTAACAATGCTAAATGCGACATTGGATGGTATCATAAGCGCTGTGTAAAGCTTCGCGATGATTATACCGCGAAGTTCTGGCTGTGCACAAGATGTCAAATATATGAAGAAGGAGATGCTAGATACGACTATATTCCAGATCTTGAAGTGAATTACGATAAAGTAGCCCTGGAGAGTTCTAAGCGAGTTAATCTTACCAGATCTGTTTACCGCAAGTGGGACGAGTACGTTTTGCCACCAAAACAAGATATCTCCAGGTTGTTCGAGGCTGTTCCCACGGAGTGCAAGGGAAGATATTTTCGGCTTGAGAAAGCGGAAGAAGGGGAAGAAGGGGAAGAAGGGGAAGCGGAAGAAGCGGAAGAAGGGAAAGAAGCGGAAGAAGCGGAAGAAGCGGAAGAAGCGGAAGAAGGGAAAGAAGGGAAAGAGGGGGAAGAAGCGGAAGAAGGGGAAGAAGCGGAAGAAGGGAAAGAGGCGGAAGAAGCGGAAGGAGCGGAAGAAGCGGAAGAAGGGAAAGAGGGGGAAGAAGCGGAAGAAGAGGGGAAAAAAGGAAGAGGAGGGGAAGAAGAGGGAGGAGGGGAAGAAGCGGAAGAAGGGAAAGAGGGGGAAGAAGCGGAAGAAGAGGGGAAAAAAGGAAGAGGAGGGGAAGAAGAGGGAGGAGGGGAAGCAGAGGGAGAAGAAAGATATATCACATTCCCCGCTCCATCGCCCTGAGGTCAAATTCGCCGTTTGATATATACTGCACGCTTGGGCCTGAACTTACTGTGAAAGGGTGTTAATAAAATTTATTCTATGTAGAAACAGTCCGTACTTGCGGTACATTATTATTAGTATTAGTGCTTCACTACGAATGCAACATTCAATCCAATCTTTGGTCCCATCTCTGATATCTTGATCGAGGTTTCTCGACGGAGCCATCATTGATGACTTCGGAAAGGCGAGCACCGTATGCTTTCCTGTAATCTGATAAGTGAATGCTGAGGTTGAAATGGACTCTGGCGAACCTTGGTCCTGAAGGGAACTGTTGCTCTGAACCGTGCCTGCGGCGGCCAGCTGTGGTACTCATGATGATGATGAACGCCGCCAGCTTGTTCAAGACAGTACGCGTTTCGAAATATGCTTACTTCGTCAGCCCATACTAGCGGGTGAAAGAAAAGGTGACAGTCTCTCATGACCGGATCGCAAATATCATGAACTAGCTGGAGTTCTTATCAGCCTGGCCCTTCGGGGATGCGCTACCCTCCTGTCAGTGTTCATCTGGTCCTTGTCTTTGAGGGCGGTCTTTCTCTCAAACTCGAACTTCTAGAAGGTTTTGCTTGTCAAAGCTTCGCTTCGATCTGTCACTGGTGTCTACGTGTCGAGGCTGCCTTCAATTCTTAGAAGGGTTTCTAATTCTAGTGTGCACTTCCTTTCACTAAAGGATCCTCCGCTATTGAGCCCCCTTCCTCCCCATCATCCGTAACAATCACATTCCAACCTCATTGTCTTCTCATCGTTTGTGCCCGACCTAGCTTTCGACTCGCTCTTAACCCGCTTCCTCTTTTGCTCAGAACAGGTCGCGCCCTTCTGTCATGAGGAAGAGGGAACTTCGAAGTCGTATATCCCAAAATCAACCTCGACAATCGCAGGCGTACAACTTCAGTTACAATCTTTCTCCTCATCATCTTCTTCTTCCTCTCTTCTCTCGCCCTCGCACCCTCCTCTCTCGTATCTTAATTTACGCCTTGAATCATACGTAGGACAGCGCGAGGGAAGAAGCCACCAAGAGGCGTCGGATGGCGACATTCAAGCCCTGCGGTTTCATGATTATCTGAATATTCGACTGAAGTAATCGCAATGCTCCCTTGATAGACTCCTCTTCTACAGAACCTAAGAACTATAGATCTAACGAAGGTGTGGTGCCCAGGAATGCAGCATCTGAGATCAAGCAGCACAAGTGCGCGAGAAGGAAGAATGTGATTTGCCGTTTTCAGGAGTCCGCGTTTCCGCGACGTCTGTGCACACCTCAACAACTTCGTAAGGACGGCCAGGAATGATAAGCTGTTTCCTCTCTACACCTGTTGTCATTTTAGTTTGCGGTTTTGATTATCCACAGTTGAATATTGGTTCCTGACTTGAATAAAGGCTGGGGCGGAAATGCCTTCTCATTCATATCGACCCCCAGCCCTATGAGCCCTATGAAGGCAAAGATTACCACCTCCCCTATTTCCAACACATTCAACAAGCCTCGAGCCGGTGTGTAGTCATTTTGCCCTACTACATTGCCTCGTTTGCCACCTCTATCGTATTTTAACACTATCTTTCGAAGTATGCCTTTCTTCGAGATCAAAGCTTCTGGTGATTGACATAGATTTCCCTCATGGGCGGTGGAGTTAAATTCATGGCCGCGAAGTGCTGAAGGCCGATGACGAGAATTAATTAGCAGATAGAAGTAGCAAATGAAAGTAATAGGTAGGCGCAATTAGTAGGGCGTTCATAAGGATAAACAAAAATTTCTACACGAGAAATATTTCGACCCGAAGGAAAGGAGAAAGAAAACCACAACACCATTGTACCAGCGCTGCTAGGAATCGAACCTAATATAATCAAATTACCCAACGACTGAAGGTACATGACCAAAAATGAAGTACCTACCTATGCATAATGCTACTAAGTCTTTTTGGGTGGGGGTATACGTAGTGAAATGGAGGGTACGTTTACGAGTGGTGGCTCCCATAATAAATATCAAAATTGTCATATACATATTTAAATTTAAATTTAAAGAACAAACATATCATTTTTTTAATCGGCCAGCGACGAGATTCACCTGTACGTGGTGCCGGCTACGAACCTTTAGATTCTATCCTCAAATAGAAGTCAGAAGAGCCAAGAGATCTCAATCCGACGCAATTCGAACGGTGTTAGGACGTTGCGTGGTCATTCTAACAGCTACAACTCATGAAGACGATAGACAACACGTTGTTATCAGCAAGAGACGGAAAGATACTAGTAGAAGAGTCGATTTGAGTGATCTAAGCCTCGAGATCATGACTACAAGTGGTCGAAGGAGTAGTGACCCGTTGGCTACGCCGGTACACTGACCAACTTTACTCATATCAACAGTTGCCACTATCTGTAAGAGATGGAAAGATACTAGTAGAATAATCGTTCCGGATAAGTCCTGGGAGGCCTCGACCCGTCGACCACGTCGTTATACTGGAGGGGCCTTACTCATAGCAACATCTATCTACGCGAGTGATCGAGAGCACATGAGGACGACCAGGATTGTTGGTCCCGGGCAGACCGCATCCTCTACCATCGATCAGAGCTAAGCATCGAAGGACTGCGACCGCACGCCTATATCAGCAAGTTATTCAACGTCTACGTGACACAAGACAAGAGCAGGATAGGGTTATTTGATTACAACCACACTCTACCTCCCCATCGTACGCGCCTCTCTTTCATCACACATACAGTTTTCGGCATTACAACCACGAGCATCACGGGTGCTAATCTTCGCGATCGGAGACCGGAACATCGTTGTATAGAATATCACCAATATGAAGAGCAGGGCAAGGACTGCAAAGGAACAACGCAGACACGCATCAAGAGTTTACTCGAGCGTCATGCGCTGGATAGAAGCTATAGGTTCATAAATGGTACATAGCCTCAGCGTTATGGTCTCGGCGGCGTGCAGCCACCGCATAGCGGGCGAGCAATTTTCTCCCCCAGAGGTCATAGTATAGTGTCCCTCATGGGTCGGACTTAATCGATGTCATAAGGGTGTATGAGTCAATCAATCAATCAATCAACTTTAATATGTACACTTTAACTTGATAAATATAAATATAATTTATTTGGTATCTTTTACTTTGCTCGTTAACAAAGAATGACAGAAGGTTTTTAAGTGTGTGAGTCACTAGGTAATGTACTGATTACTTTTAGTTGTTAGATCAGCATTAGATGGGCAAAGAATTCATATAAGTACCTCCTTTCGATAGCCTCTCATCTCTATCCTCAGAGAACGGCCACAACAACATGACTCAACCCCGATGCGACAAAGATTATTCCTTAGTTGAGCGAATTCATACTACCCAACAAGCTTATACTATACAACATAACAAGATAGTTGAAACATGGAGTAACAAGATCCATCAGCCCAAATTTCTGATCGTGGACGACATAAACGCAATCAGGCTGGAGATCTCAAAGTCAGGAGCACAGTATAATGCTTGAGAGTCTATCGAAACCACCTATTGTAAAGACCAATTGTTGGGTTATACGAAATATCATCGAAAAGCAACTTGCAAGCGCCTAACAACCGTGTCCGCTCATTCATCTTAACAACTTATCCTTTTAAACCAAGCGGTCCGCCAGGTCACGGTGGAGGCGATATAGACTGCATGAACCGTCAATGAGTATCTCTAACAAACCAGAGAGGCGGAAAGGGGCGGAGCTCACCCCTGAATACGGCAGAGTAGGGCACTAGGGATGTTCATTATATAAACTCATGAAATGTCTCCTGGCTTACCATTGTGCCAGAAGTCATGGTAGAATGTGTGTGAGTGAAATGTCTAATCTTTGCTGTAATCTGTAGAAGATATATGAAGATCGAGAGTGAAATAGTCAGACCGAAGCAGCCTTTTGCAAGGCTCAGGCTATGAACTTGCGAAAGCAGGCGTTCCTGAAGTGGAAGACAGCAGAGTGATCTTTTCTGATGAGTATGTAAGCCAGGGATCTCACAGCTCAAGAGCATTGACGTCTCGATATAGTTCCGTATCAGAGATTTGCCTGCTCCAGACATATGACAATACCAGCTCTATCAGAGACATGAGAAGTATGACAGCTAAGTTAGTATCTCGTTTGTCGAAACATTGAAGCTCGTGCCGGATATTCATGGAGACTGATTTAGTAGGTTGGTTTACTCTATCTCACGCTTGCGGTTCACAATCGACCGAGTTTTTGTGTTTGAAGACCGTTTACAGTGATCTTGGGATTACTATTATGTCAGTATGTCTTGCCTACGATTATAAGAAATGAAGCGCTTATCTTGAGAGGTGACTGATGGCCTTTACCGAATAAGCTTCTTAAAGTAATCGTTGAAGGAAGAAAAGACCCAGGCCCTATGCGAAGCATATGACGCTCAAAATCGAGCTGATGAGATAACGAGTTGGCTAAATGGTTTGAAGGTGTCGCATCCCGAACGCAGCTCAAGGTACTCCGTAAGCATAGCACAAACTTCGCATATTAGCCGTCAACACCGCTGGCAAGCGCAGTTCCGCTCGTCTGGCCAAGAAGTAGATCGGCGGTGATAGCCTGTGGTTGTTCTTTTCTGACCCATTCATACGTAGTACGCCGTGCATATTTCATGCTTCGCATATGCAGAAAGCTGAGCCGGGGTTGGAATAATCTTGAACTCATGCTTAGCATAGCACAAAGTTGCCGGAATCCCAAAAACAAGTTCCGGCCCTGGCTCAACTTTTCCAACCCCCCGCGAGCTGCACCCCGGAAGAGGCTGTGGGAGGTAAATACCCCTAGCGCCAAGCCGGCTTCGGCCGGAGCGGAAATAACTAACCACCGGGTTACGGAGTACCTTAGCGGAAATAGCCTATCCCTTTGACAGCCACGACAGCCACAAAGTCGGCCACCCCTATGATCAACAGCTAGGCCAAATTTGGTAGCAGCTTAACCAGATGGGATACGGATACTTAATAGACCCCGCTATCGCCGACTCGCCGAATCCAAATAGCTCGTATGCTTGATCATCCCCCTGCGAACATTGTAGATCATAGGGGGTGGTCGACTTTGTGTTTCGGGCTTACAGTTTGTGGGGGGTTGAGCCACTTTTTTTTTTGATTCCGGCCCCAGCTCAACTTTGTGCATACCATGAGCTCAGAATTATTCCAACCCCGACTCAGCTTTCTGCATATGCTAATCATGAGCTCAAGAATTTGGCTGGAAGACAAACAGCAAGAGCGAAGTGTTGAAGTCGTGCATATGCACAGCTTGAGCGAAACATCACATATATTATGTATCTACTTTGCAGCAACACTTTTCTCATCTTGAGCGAGCTGAGTTTCTTCTTAGTATATGCGCGGCATATGCGGAGTGCGACACTCATCTTCAAACCATTCCCATCCACTCGATTTTCAGCGTCGTCGTTGTTCGTTGATGATGTTGCGCATATGCACAGATGATGCTTTGATGATCAGATGTGTGTGACTTTGCTTAATGCTCTTGACATATGTAATGCTTCGCATAGGGCCCGAAGAAATCCAACCCGACGCCAAGAAAATTTTCCGACCCCGGCTTAACTTTTCCAACCCCCCGACACCCCCCTTTAACTGTATCTATACAGTAATGGTTCAAATTACCGTCTAAAGGCGGTAATATAGTGAATATACTGACTTACAGTAGCTCAAATATGACTATTTGCGTCTTGGACGAGTGCTGCACCATCTTGGTCCCAAGTGGCACATGTTCAGCCAACGCAAGCGTGATATGGAGAAACAGATTAGGGAGGAGGGATGGAGAGGCCGTCGATAAAGATCAACTAGCAATGTCTACTTAACATCGAGTTTCAAATACCCCAGCAAGAGCTGGAATCCCAAATAACATACATGGTTACGCTGAAAAGTTTCTGTGGATTTTTCACCTTTACCGACTTCATCCACATCGCTCCCCTTAAATTGACCGTCGCATCGTCAATGTCGAGGATCGTTGAGCCATATCCAAAATCACACTAAGCAGTGACCAGTGCAAGAGCAAAGCTCATCTCTAATTCACGGAAAAGCAGACCGATCGAGTGCTTAACAAATTTCGAAAGGATGGATGTTCTACTTACACTATCTAGTCGTAGATTACGAGGAGTTGACAGAGCATGGGTATAATAATCCTGATAAGCTTACCTAGATTACCGCTTATGAAAGCCTGAGAGTACTAATAACATGTTTATTCCTGAATTAATGTCTGTAGAGACATGGGTCAAGTATCAACGGCGTTGAAAACATATTTGATATATATTCAGGTTTTGGAACAACTGTCAATAACGGACGCCGTAAACTTTTGTCTGGCATTGAAAATTAAATTATCATCATATGAACAGAAAAGATATTTCAATTTCATAACACTATAAGATTCTTGAAATGAGGAAGCTGCAACGGTGAAAAGCGCGGGTGCAGAAAGCTATGGAATCCTTCCCCCCACCAGACATTCTTGGTATCTTCAAACCTTCAAGGCCTGTTTTCGCGTTTAAAAAATCAACCAGGTAAATAGGAAGCTGTTCAAAGCTCTCAACTACTGATCTTCTGTGTATGTAGCTATGACATGTTCACTAGTTTCGGCCTTTCGCTGGAAAATTCTGCGCCTTCTGCTTTTACATTGAAATCCCCTCGTCATCGCCGAAGGGGTTCACTGTCACCGTAACACCGTTTACACTATGCAAGAGAATCTCTTCATATATGACACTCCCTTTAGACCTTAGTTTCGTCCGAAGAGCGCCCCTCGAAAGATCGTTCCGGCCGCTGAAGACTCCCTAAATACATACCTGAAGCAACAGTCGAATAGATGATGTAGTTTCTATGAAAGAAGTGGGTTCACGATATTCAGAATTCTGAAAAAGAGGCACTTGAAAAACAAGGTCTGTGTAAAGAAGTCAGACAGAAAGATGAGCTACGACTTAACTGGATAGCGAAGCTGCTGCATATAACGATCGACCAGCTCGTTTTCGTCGATGAGACTCTTTTCAATGAGACTACAGACTGACGTCATCAAGCCTACGCACCAGTTGATGAATCAGCTCGCTATCAAGCCTCTAGAAAGAAAGGGTATTCCTGAAGCGTCCTTGTTGATAGCGGTGATAATGAATGCATTTTGGCGAAGGAGCATTGGCCTGTAATGGTCGCGTTGTAGTATTTGTGGCAAAGAGGCAAGAGAAGGACTAAGGTACCATATGACTACAAGCATCATCACCATGGCGACTGGACCACACATTTCTGAAAGCGACTAGTGATCGCTTACTGGGAGCTTTCCCGAGGCTATACTGACGGACAGAGATTCAAGCTCAGGAGCGGTAAGGATGAATTGAGCGAGTGAGCCAATTAAATTACCGAATACAGAACTTTGAAGGCTGGAATGTGTACTCATAAATTAGTCACGACAACTCCTATAGGGCTACAAAAATACAACAGCAAGCAAAACCCCAAGAAAGCCAAGAATGCAAGCGACCATAATATCCAAAACATCAGTAGGAGCTGTTCCTTTGACACTGGGGTCTTGGCTTTTAGGAAAAGACATATTGAGGTTAACTGAAGAAGACCGGCACTTATATACATCATAAACCAGGAATGTCATAATCCCTCTCGACTATGATGACGGTCATAGACTTAGCGAATGCCAATGCGAGCTGTTGAGGTTCGATTGTGGTAGGACTAGTACTGATCGCCGACTTTGAACAACAGGGACGTCTTTCTTGGCAGAAGATGACTGTTCCTTCACGGATACTGGCCATTCCAAGAACAGTCAACTGATTATCAGGCTTACAATGAGAGCCAGCTTCACTGAAAGGCTAGGCATAGAAGACCACCTCATTGCCACCGACTACGAATAACCTCGGCGACTAGGTGGCATAAGGATAGATAAGCGGTGTAGACCCACCCGCTTGTTCCCTTCATCGTTTTCGCTTAGATGGAGGGCTTGCACCTCAGGGCGGCGGGCCAAAATTTAGCCTGTGGAGGCTGCCAAGGGGCGCTGGACTTGCCCCGACAAATATATATATATTTATAATTCAAACGCTCCTATTTCCTCCTATTGCTTCTTTTGCTTCAAGAGATTCACTCTTATCGCACTTCGAATCTTCGTACAAGAATAACATCACGGCTTCTGCAGATTTCACTTCTGTTGACGTGCAAGCGACGCCAACAGGAAAGAAACGCAAGAACAACGCTCGTAGCTCAACTATGTCGCCAGCCCTAGAAGAAGGGGCGGAATTTTTCGAGCAACGAAGCACCGATATATGAAAGTAGTGTTGGAAATGGAAACAGGGAACAGTACCGTTACCCCTGTGGTTAGTAATCTCTGCATTGATCCGGCGCTACATTGATCCGGCGCTAGTAGATTCAGGTATTTACCCTTCGCCCACTTCTTTCCTTCCTGCCCTTCCATATCTACATGCTTTACCTACACCTATTATCCGTGCCCCTCACTAAGCTCATCCTTCGCTTAGGATGAGCTTAGTGAGGAGCACGGATAGCTCTGACCCTCATATACCAATAAGTAGCCCAAATTACACCGGCCCTAACTTCGAAAGTCCAACCTAAACCCTTTCACTATTCCCACGTAGCTCGCACCGCTCTTTCGATCTGCGTCGGACGCTCATCTCCACCTGCGACCACGCATGTATCTGCTTATAAGTAAGATAAAATACCTCCAAATCTAAAGATCCGTCCTCTACCACGCTGTGGCTTCTGCGGATTCTATCTAAGAAAAGTAAGCTAAAAAAGAAACGCATGCACAACGCTAACGCTGTCATCCATTCCGCCACGTGAAGCACCAGTATAGTGCTCTTACGATCTGCATCGGGACATGAACACGTGCAGGAATTGGATATTTCGGACCTGATAAAGAGGGGGGCCGAATGACGTGGGAGACGAAGATTATGGTGACAGGTGCGCCAAGAGTTGAAGACCATCTTTCTTGAAGGACAGACATACTGCTTGGTAGGGAATACTAGGTATGATGACCGGGCTTGCTAAAACCTCCACGGGGGCTTCGGGGTAAAGCCCCTACAAATCGTAATATTAGTCTCTCTCCTAGCGTTAGATACGGAATATAAATGAATCTTGAGATGTTTGGCTGTGCTGTTGAAATGTGGTATACTACCTTACGCTGGGGTGTACTACAGTGTCAACATGCGTCACGTGAACCAGATGCGCTATCACGCTAAGGAAGCACACTTCTAGGTATTGGTCTTTGACTAACAACAACAATACCCGAGACTCAAAAACTCTCATCTCTTCTAGTCCGGCATGCCTGCCCAGTAAGCACTGGCGCGGACCCTAAGCACACGGCCATATGACAGAGCTAAATAAAGGACCGACAGAGTCTGATGAGATGACAGAACTAACCTCAGAGCGAAGTAGGTGGAATGGGTAAGGTACGAACTACAGGCATTCGAACATATCTAGGTGCATGGGTGGTCATCGGTAATTCTATCAACACGGCATTTGCCTGAATAATTCCATATTGCGGCATTCATACCTGTAGGTTGGACAAGATGACATCTTCGTCGGTTGGTGAGCAAATAAGGACTCGAAATCTTAAGGTCGCTTTCCGAACATCGCTTGACAGAAGACTCCAAAAAAGTTTTCACTACTCAAGTCAAACCGTCGGTTCAAGACTCCCGAATATAGAACGATGTTGATAAAGGTCACTCTCGCACTTCGAGATCTGAACCAAAGCGAGGGACTCCTTACGAATTTCCTCTTGATGATGAAGCCGTGAAAAACGAGTTTCGTCAAGTCTACAGGTAGTACATGGGAATCCGGTTTCAACACTTGATTTCGACAAACATCATAGGAACATAGGCGAATAGTTGCACGAAATGGAAACATATGAGGGACCGTTCGATGCCGAATTTCTTGAGGTTCTGGTAGCCCTGCACCGCAACCACAAAGAGCGACTGGACAGGATGAAGTCTGATTCTTGCCGGAAGGGGGTGCGGTAGGCAGAGGCAGTGGAACCTCATACAAGAAGTAAATTCAGTCTCAAGAGTTTGAAGAATGGCATGAAATTGTGTATACTAAACGGTTGTTCCTAAGAAGAGAACTCTCCCTTTCACCACTATGACGCCCCTTTCACTCCTTGATCAACACGAAGAACACTAATCGCTACCAGCTAGCTTCCTGGTCTTAAACTTCAAATTCACATTTCGCCCTAATTTGACTTTTCCCCTTTACCATATATACCTGTGCCTCTCATTCCGTTATTTCCTGCATCGCACACTGATATTGCAGCGACGGGTCTTAAGGCTTATATGTGCATGGAAGGTAGGCGACTTAGTTTTTGAAACCTGAATCGTCCGGTGAGACCAAATAATCATGGACTACTGTGGTTGGGTCTATATCGCGATCGTAGATACATGGGGTGGAAAGAGTCGATTAGCTTGCAGACTCACATATTTTCCTATTATCTTTTCTAGTGCGTAAGCTAGTTCCTTTGACTTGCGCTGATGGTTTTGCGGTTTTAGCCAAGGGAACACCTTGCTCCCGTCTTTTGAGACACTCTTTCCTGGCAATACGCCGATCAATGTCTCCCAGCTGGGCAGTCTGTAATCGCGTGCGATCGATTGGAACGAGGTATCGATCATACGTATTATGGGTGGGTTTGCGGGAGTGGTTGAAGAGGATAACGATGAGGCCCCTATGCTAGAAACTTGCCCCGTTGATTCGGGATTAGGGTTAGGCCCATTTGACTGTGAATATCCAGGCCGCATCGTCTGATGATGAAGCTTTAGGAGATTGGGAAACTGTTGTACCGATCAACAGCAAAGAATACATCACATTCGCCACGCGGGACGCAGTGCTTTGTCACTACTTTTGATAAGGACTTTAGGCAGATGTGAGAATCGGCGGTATTTAAGCTCTACATAGTCTCAATAGCCTTTGGAATTTTATCAGACGTTATGCAAACGTTGATGGTTTTCAAGATCCCACTGTTTGTCCCGTTAGGTGGTGTATGCTCCGCCAGTGTGGTGTAACGGTCGGTACCACTTTTTGACCTTATCGAAAATAGCTGGAAAAACTTTGGCACGACAGGCAGACAACCACAAAGAATGACCGTCGTAACTTCAGCGAAACTGAGATTGCTATTAGCAGTTGGGCGTTCAAATATCGCAAGGCAGAACGATCGTACCTCCACAACCCTAGTTGTTGAAATACATAGGTCTTGTCTTCGGAGTTCAGATAATCAAGACTATACACCAGTCGAGCAACACTTGTAACGCAGGCACTGTATAGAGTGAGGACTCGTTTGTTTTGGAGACAAGAGAGCTTACAGTAGACCAATAGCGAATATTGCGGAGACCTCGATTTTGCGCCTCAAGGGTAAATGAAGCTTAAAGATCGAGTGAATTGGAAGAACAAGAATGGATACATCGGAGAAAATATTCCAAGCTTCTGAAACAAGCAACAGCGAGGTGGTGTTAATACATTGTTCAGATACGCGAGGACTCCAAATCTTTTCCCGAGGACTGCACTGAAAGATGCATATGAAAGTCACGATGGTGTAAACACACAAGTTCGTCCAGATAAGAAAGTGAATGATTCAGTAGATAGCGCCTCTTCGAGTTGGTACAAAGAGTCTCAAGAACTGTAAAAGTATCGAGACTTTCGCCGCAAATATGATAGGACCATAGATGATCTCGTTTATATTACCAATCTACAAAGTAGCTTTGGTAAAAAGACATATGTAGAATCTATCTGGTGACAACTTACGCGATGTAATTCAACCATATTTCGCTCAGTCACGTCCCATTGATGTCGTCCTGCTCCAAGATTTGTGATTATGATCGACTCTACGGACCAAGCGATGAGACACATCTAAAAGATCATTAGCAATCTTAACAAGACACAGTCTTCGAGAATTGACAAACCCAGGCGAAAACAGACGTGTCTTCTGATCTTTAGCCACGATCATTCATGAGGGTATAGAATACTGACAGTCCTCCAGAAGCATCGATTCATTGGTACGTATTCTTACGGCGAGGCGCGCTCCAATTCCAAAGGTGGTGAGAATTATGTATACTGCGGTGGTGATAATGAGAACGGGCTTCAGAGTATATGGATCGACGAAATTTGAAGTGACTCCTAAAGGAGGTGCAAGAGCAGGTTCATTCATCACAACTTTCTTATGACTTTCTAGGAGTAGATTTTCCACGGAATTTTCTCGGAACTGTCGATAGCTTGCATAAAGGTGAGAGTGCAGAGGGACTGAACGACGCTGTTCATGAATGGGATGAACACAGCTGTAACGTTTCGATATCGCTATATGATAGACTAAGATGTCAAGTGATCAAAAAATAATTGTCGTACCAAGTGCTGTCATCTAGCCCTGTCGTCTTACGTTTAAACGATCTAGATGTCGAAGACTTACGAACTTCAAATACCAATAAGCAGGAGTAAGCAGTAACAAGGCTCTCACTATTGGTCACAGTTGAGGCCTTCTGTGAGCATGGTACGGGATTCCCAAAGCTGATGTGATGTGCGCTCTGAAGCTTGGCGAAGAATCGTAGGGACAATTAGAATAGCACTTGGCAAGTTTGTGTATGATAGAGATCCCAAAATAAATACACGCCAAGGAGGCGATGGGTTAGGGCGGACGAAGGTTTCGTGCGACGTAGTGCCTTGGTCTGTCAACTAAAAATCACTGTGTCAACTGGTTCTGTCATCTAGTTCTGTCATCTAGCTCTGTCATCTATTGTGTCAACTAGTTCGGTACTGAATGCTTGATAGTAGGTAGGTAGATCAGATCGAAGGGCTAGAACTATATGACAAGACTCGGCGGAACGACAGACAGAATCTCATGACAGAGCTCTTCAGGTGACAGAAGTAGTTGACAGAGCTAGAATTTGTTGCAAATGAGTGTTTCACTATCTGATGAAAACAAGAAAAGGGTGATGACTTTCTTGATTATGTGGGGTGCACCTGCTAGCGGAGGATCAGCACACTCGGACGCAACACATGCTGATCTCTGTGTCTCTCCCCTGGGCGAACAAAGGGGATGGCGCAGCTTTCACTAAACCGCTACCATCAGGAGTCACAGCTTATACCATATGCCCCTGCTACAATTCACCGAACACTGACTAAGGGACAAATGACTCGTGTAGCGTGTTATGGAGCGTGTAGGCGAGTAGGGTGCTGAGCACATAGGTGAGCATCTGCAGATGAGTCCAGCCCTGTGAAGCGGAGATTATCAATCAAATTCTCAACAAGTAACTAAAAATTTTCAACACGTAAATAAACGCTTAGTCCTGAGAGCCCTGAGAGCTCAGGGTTTTACTAGACTGACCCAGGGAGCCCTGGGATGAAATTATGCTTGATAAGTAATTAATTGCAGCAACGTGTATAATGAAAAATCTTGATAATACAAGAAAATTAAATTTGTGGAAGATGGAGGGATTTCTGTCGTTGACTTAATACTTCATTCAGGCGTTATTGATGAGGGACTGAGAGCTAATTTAGCCATGAAGAAGCACTCGAAAAGAAAAGGTGATGGAGGTAACGAGTGTAAGGCAGAGAGGTACATACCGACTGCATGCATTGATTCTGCCATGAATGCGGAAGAAGAAGGAGAAGAACAACAACGAGGAGAAGAAATGTCCCAAGTCTCTTTGCCTTGCAAACGAGGCACTTTGATGGCTCAGGACTAGGCCGTTTGGGCCAGGCCGGTCAACACTTTTCCCGGGCCGGTTCCAAACCGCCGATGTACTAAAGAAAATCAGAGAGTATGTTGATGAAGAACGATCAGCTCTTCAAGGATGTATTTGATGGAAAGTACCTGTGAGATGTTAGATGGGAACATTTGAGTTGGTCATGCGATCAGCTAACCATGCTGCTATTGCTATAATCATATACAATACCATTAAGAGCACACCTTCAAGCCTAGCATGATATTAGTCATTGCCGTCGAGATCATTACAGAATCATAGAACGAATACTGACCAGTTGGACTTTCCATCTTGAATGAGATAATTAATCAGTAAAACAGCAACAAACACAATTGCGATTTGAAATCCGTTAAAGGCGAGGTTCATGCTGGGATCTTCGAGAATCCAGCCAAGCACGACTAGAAATGGAATGACGAAAAGAGCGATCTGCAAACTGGAGCCAATTGCAACTGAAATTGCCAGATCCATCTTATCCTTAAGGGCCACGGCGACAGCAGTATAGTGCTCGGTTGCATTTCCGACGATGGGTAGTAAAATGAGCGCGACGAAAGTTCTTGACAATTTACCTGATCCGTCCGGAGGAGAAATTTTGTTAATTGCCGATGTCATGAACTCGGCGCAGATGCCAACCAAAGCAGTGGACACGGCAAGAGTGAGTATGGCAGCCCATAGACTCAATTGTGGCGTCTCATCGTCATCCTTGGAGTCTTGCCGTATGTCCTGTGTAAGTGGTCCCGCCGCTACGGCCGAACTCATATCGCCTGACCTGATCAAGACCTTTTTCATGTCTTGCCCTTCTCGCTTTTCGTTCTTTGGACTCGACGCGTTGTACATCGATGTGTGAGTCTTGAGCTGAAAGACCAAATATGCTGCATACGTAAGAAGCAGCAAAACAGCAGTTCCTCGCGAGAGGCTGGTAACGGATTTGCCTATCGCTGCATCTAATGGGAAAACTATCATAAGCCTCATCATCTCCAAGTGATATTGAATAGAAATGAGACACACCAGAATTTTTGCCAGCTGTCCATGATTTAAATGCCGTGGGTATGATCAAGCTAGCTATAGCGAGAGACAACAAGCTTGAACTAGTTAGAGCTACGGTGATGTTGAACTGCTGTTCAATACGATTATATCCACCTCCGAAAAAACACATTCCCATAACCAATAACAAGTTAGACAACATGCTTCCAATTAGAGATTCTTGGACGATATCAACCTGTCCTTGAACCAAAGCTATGATCGAAACAATAAGCTCAACAGCGTTGCTGAAACACGATCAGTCTTAATGTCTTAATATATAATCGACAATGAGACTCACCCAAAGGTAGCATTGAGTAAACCGCCGACTGTTTCTCCTGTGTAATGTGCAATCTCCTCGGTCGCGTAACCCAGTATGGCTGCCAATGGAATGATAGCAATGAAATTAGTAACAAAGATAGCAATTGGGCTTACGTGTATGTAGTTAAGAGTAATACCGGCGGGAATCATAACCATGAGAAAATTGGCTGGTGAACTTAAAATAACTGCTTTAATTTGGCTTATGACCGTAAACCGCTGATTGTGTGATTCTTCGGAGACCGATGCAGAATTGTTCCTAGATGCTAGAAAAGATCGTAGAAAAGATGGCATTCTAAACGCACGTTGTGGTCCTGGTTCTCCAGAATCATGCCCCGTGGGTAATGTATTATCAGGTTGGGTTGGCCGCAAAGATCTGTCCCTCTGAAATTTGTGCGAGAGTTAGTGCGATCTGCGCGCAAATCTGTAAGCCACAACTCCAGCAGAGGGCATGGATGGCTTACGCATGTTCCCAAAGATATGAGGCTGGGAAAGGATGGCTTGAGGGTATCAGTCTGTATTTATAGCCACAGCGTAAACCACGGTCGAATGTAAGGCAACGTCAGCTGCCTCTCAACCCGATCAATGCCGCCTCTTGCCGCGGATCTCATGGTGTAGTCTGATGGATATGAATCCCCCGAATGAGTCACTAACAGCTCAATGCAACCACGGCCGTCCTAACCCCCAGATTACGTGACCTATACATGCGGGCCCCCGCCCCCTTGCAGGTGGGCGAAGGATGCACCGTTCCACAG
>JAABUZ0100001052.1_pt1 | contig 56580 bp, 53 predicted proteins | sample 5562091 | NCBI WGS metagenome assembly JAABUZ01 (sample SAMN12813069, study PRJNA571459) | rock metagenome | isolation source: Antarctica rocks | place: Antarctica: Victoria Land, Linnaeus Terrace sud | collected 2015-12-21 | reverse complement strand
GGCGCAACGCCGTGCCCTTCCACCAGGTCGACCCGCAGTTCCATCGCGACATCAGCTACTTCACCTTCACCTACCCCTTCCAGCGCTTCGCCCTGGGTTTCGCGCTGACCGCGGTCGTCCTCTCGCTACTGGCGGCTGCGGCCACGCACTACCTGTTCGGCGGCGTGCGGCTGCAGACGGCGGGGGAGAAGGTCAGCCCGGCAGCCCGCGCCCACCTGTCGGTGCTGGTCGGTGTGTTCGTGCTGCTCAAGGCGGTGGCGTACTACCTGGACCGCTTCGGCCTGGCCTTCTCCCTGCGCGGCGTGGTGCAGGGGGCGTCGTACACGGACGTGAAGTCCGTGCTGCCCGCCAAGACCATCCTCGTCGCGATCGCCGTGATCTGCGCGCTGCTGTTCTTCGCCAACATCGTGGTGCGCAACATCCTGCTGCCGGCCGGGGCGCTGGCCCTGCTGGTGGTCAGCGCCATCGTCATCGGCGGCATCTACCCGGCGTACACGCAGAAGTTCGTCGTCGGGCCCAACGAGGTCTCGCGCGAGTCGGCGTACATTGGCCGCAACATCGTGGCCACCCGCGACGCCTACTCCATCGACAAGGCCGATGTTCAGCCGTACGCCGCCTCCACCACGGCGACACAGGACACCCTGCGAGGAGACACCGGCACGATCCCGAACGCCCGGCTGCTCGACCCGAACGTGCTCGGCCCGACCTTTACGCAGTTCCAGAGCATCAAGCAGTACTACGGGTTCAACAGCTCGTTGGACATCGACCGGTACACCATCGGCGGCAAGACCCAGGACTACATCGTGGCCGCCCGCGAGCTCGAGCAGGACCGCCTGTCACCCGACCAGCGGAACTGGATCAACCTGCACCTGACCTACACGCACGGCAACGGGTTCGTCGCCGCGCCGGCCAACACCTTCGATAGCAGCACCGGGCGGCCGGTGTTCGCCGTCGGCAACATCCCGGCCACGGCCCCGAACGGGGGCGCGTCCCCGATCCGCATCGACCAGCCGCGGCTGTACTTCGGCGAGCAGTCGCCGGACTACTCCATCGTGAACACCAATCAGGCCGAGATCGACGGGCCGGCCGGTTCGGGTGACCTGCAGGCGACGAACCACTACGACGGCAACGGCGGCATCACGCTGGACAGCGGGTTCAAGAAGCTGCTGTTCGCGCTGAAGTTCCGGGAGAAGAACCTGCTGCTGTCCAGCGCCCTGACCGACCGCTCGAAGCTGCAGTACATCCGCGAGCCCAAGGAGCGGGTGCAGAAGCTCGCGCCGTTCCTGCAGCTCGACGGCGACCCGTACCCGGCCGTCGTCGGTGGTCGCATCCTGTGGATCGTGGACGGCTACACCACCAGCTCGGGCTACCCCTACTCCCAGAGCAGCGTGCTCGGCGACGTGACCGCGGACAGCACCACGGGCCGGCAGGGCAACGGCGCCGGCGAGGTGAACTACATCCGCAACTCGGTAAAGGCCACGGTCGATGCCTACACCGGCAAGGTCACGCTCTACACGTGGGACTCCCAGGACCCGGTCCTGAAGACCTGGGCCAAGGCGTTCCCGGGCGTGATGACCCCCAAGAGCGAGATCTCGCTGGAGCTGCAGGCGCACTTCCGCTACCCCGAGGACCTGTTCAAGGTCCAGCGCGAGCAGCTGGCGAAGTACCACGTCCTGGAGCCGAAGGCCTTCTACAACAAGGAGGACTTCTGGGACGTGCCCGCCGACCCGGCCACCCAGGCCAACGAGGTCATCAACAGCCAGACCGCGGGCAGCGGCATCAACCCGAATGCCTCCGGCCCGGCGCAGCCGCCGTACTACGCCGTGCTGCAACTGCCCCACTCCGGCACCGCCCCGAAGTTCTCGCTCACCACCTCCTTCGTCGCCCGCAACAACACCAACCTGTCCGCCTTCGCCGCGGCGTCCTACGACGCGGACGGGACCGGGCGGATCCGGGTCCTGCAGGTGCCGCGCAACACCGTCATCGCCGGGCCGGGTCAGGTCGCGTCGCTGTACGAGGCGCGCACGGAGATCTCCAGCGCCCTGTCGCTGCTGCGCCAGGGCGGCTCGCAGGTGCTGCTCGGCAACCTGCTGACCCTGCCCGTCGGCGGCGGCCTGCTCTACCTGGAGCCGGTCTACACCCAGGCCAGCAAGGGCGTGTCCTACCCGCTGCTCCAGCGCGTCATCGTCAGCTTCGGCGACAAGATCGTGTTCCAGAACACGCTGCCCGAAGCGCTGGACGCGCTGTTCGGCAAGGGCGCTGCAGCGGTCTTGCCCACGCCCGCTCCGTCCCCGAGCACCGGCAAGACTCCGCCGGCCAACAGCGACCTGGCCGCGGCCATCGCTGCCGCGGACAAGGCCTTCAAGGACGGTCAGGCGGCCTTGACGAAGCAGGACTTCGCCGGCTACGGCGCGGCCCAGAAGCGGCTGCAGGCCGCGCTGAACCGACTTGCCGCGGACAGTGGCGCACAGACCGGCAAGCCGACGGCGAAGGCACCCGCGTCGTCGACACCGTCCGCAACGCCGACGCGCTGAGCGTCATTTGCACCGCGCTCTGCGCGTCACGTAGGGTGGCTTCACCGACGCGGGGTGGAGCAGCTCGGTAGCTCGCTGGGCTCATAACCCAGAGGTCGCAGGTTCAAATCCTGCCCCCGCTACAGAAGAAGTGCCGGTCAGCCATTGGGAGCACATCGGGCTGCTTGGTCGCCAAGATGCGTTGGATTGCGGTTCGGTGCTGGGCTCCGGTCAGCAGCGGGGCGTGGGGAACGCCGAAGGCGTTCGTTCCGTTCGACACCGCAAATCGGTCAGTGGTCATTGGTCTTCGATAGGCGGGTGCACCTGGCGAGGTCCCACTAGGGAAGCGTGGAGATCGACGACGTCGACCCCTTCTGACGTGAGGCCTCCCCCATCGCCGGACCCTGCCAGCGGCGGTCGTTCCGGACAAGGCAAGATCTGCGGAGAGGGTTATCAATCACACGGGACGCGAGGTTGTGAAGGTGTACGGCGGCTGATGGGGAAGACGGGCAGGGGGGAGGGCCTCAGTAGCTGGCTGGCCACCCTCGACGGCGCGCCTCTGACTCATCTGCTCTCGCAGCGACGTGACGTCCTCATCTCGCCGCCGGGCAGCGTTGAGCAGCTCGCCAGCAGGTTGTCCGCTCAGCGCTCGGTCGATCTCGGTCTCTCGGTGGTGGACGGCTCTTCGGTGCAGGTCGCTTTCGCGGTTGCGGAACTCGGTGGCCGCGCCCGGACAGCTGAGATCGAAGGGGCGCTCGGAAGTCAGCTACCGGACGGTCATGTCGCCGGCGCGCTCCAGCGGCTCGCTGCTGTGGGCCTGGTCTGGCCAGAGGATTCCGGTGTGTGGTGCACGACCCCCGCTTTGGCCGGTCTGGCTCGGGCCACCGGCGCGAAGACCTTCCGCGATGTCGTGGGCAGTGCCCCGCTGGAGGTGGTTCGGCAGGCGCTCGAGCTGCTGGGCCTGTCCCGCAAGGGAACCAAGCAGCAGCTTCGCCAGCGGCTGCGCGCGGAGGTCGAGTCGCCCGTTCGGCTTGCGGCCGTGATGTCGGCGGCGCCGCCGGACGTCCTTGCCCTGGTTGGTCAGATCGCCGACGAGGGTTCCCTCCCGCGCCGGATTGATGAGGTGTCTATTTGGCTGGCTCAGCGCTGTCTGCTGTTCAGTACCGGCGCCTCACGGATGAATGTTGCTCCGGAGGTCCTGCGGTGGCACAGCGGGAGGGACGCCGCCGACCTCGTTGTTGAGCCGGTGCTGGATCCACCGCACGGGCCACCGTGCTCGGCTGATGCGGCGATGTTGCTCGTCGCAAGCATGCGCGCCCTGCTGGGCGTGGTGGGTCCGGGGCTCAAGGTGCTGCAGAGCGGCGGGATCGGCGCTCAGGAGCAGAAACGAGTCGCCAAGCTGTTGGGCGTCGAGCCTGCGAATGTCGCGTGGCTGTTGGTACTGGCCGGGGATGCGGAGCTGCTCACAACTGGCTCGGAGGAGGGAAGGCTGACGCGGCAAGGCGCTGCCTGGCTGGAGCTGGACGACATAGACGCCTACCTCGCCCTCATACGGGCGGTCGTCGCCGCCAACATCGCCCGGGTGGGGGACCCTGACCCTCCCCTTGCCGGGTACCGCTTCCCAGGGGAGTCGTTGCCCACTGTTCGTGATCTGCTCTCAGCCGCGCTGCGGCCCGCGTCGGACTCCGACCTCGTGACGTGGATCGCATGGCGCTGGTCGCAGGTCGGGCCCCACCTCGTGGCGCCCGAGATCGCGGGGTTCGAACAGCTCGGCCTGCGGGAACGCGGACACCCCGCGCCGTGGCTCGCGCCGCTGCTGAACGGCGAGGACGCCGGCCCCGCGCTCCGGTCCCTCCTGCCGCCAAAGCAAGACGATGCCGTGTTCCAGGCCGACGGCACGGTCATCGTCGCCGGCCGACCGAGCGCGGGTCTGGGCCGCCTGCTGGGTCTGCTGGCGGACCGGGAGGGGAACCACGCCTGGCGTCTGCATGCCGTGGGGGCACGTGAGGCCCTCGACGCGGGCTGGACGGCCGAGCGGCTGCTCGAAGAGCTTGCCGTGCGGTCGCGGAACGCACTACCGCCGGTGATCGAGCAGCTGGTTCGCGATGCGGCTGCGAAGCACGGTCAGATCAGGGTCTTCGCCGCCGAGACCCTGCTCCGGGTCGACGACGAACCGCTCCGCGTCACGCTCCTGCGGGACAAGCGCCTGGCCGCCCTCGGGCTTGCGGAGGTGCAGCCGGGCCTGCTCGGTTCCTCGAAGAAGCCCCCCGAGGTGATGGCCGCGCTCCGATCCGCCGGTCATGCGCCGGTGGGACCTGCCGACAAGCCGCGCAAGCTGCCCGCGGGTCGTCCAGTCGAGCCGGTCAGCTGGCGGATCCGCTACGCCGACCCGGCTGCGGTCGTGGCGGACCTCCGAAGCCTGGGCGGTCCCGCTACCCAGCAGGGCATCAACGTGAGCGCTTGGCGCCCTAACCTGGCATGGGCTCAGGCGTACGCGCCGCAGCTGCCGCAGGACGAGGCTCACCTGCTGCACCTTGCGACGTCTCGGGAGGAGATCAGCCTGGAGATTGACTACGTGGACGACAGCGGCCGACGCACCACCAGGGTCATCTCCGAGCTCGCGCAGAACGGCCACCTGCTCGAGGCATGGTGCGACCTGCGTGACGACGAGAGGGTATTCAGCCTGCGCAACGTCCTGGCGGTCAGACCCGCATGAGGCCCTCAGCGTCAGGGCTGCTCCCACCGGCATCGGCGTGCTTCAAGCAATGCCCGCCGATGATGCGGTACTCGACGGATGTCAGGTAGCGACGGTGCTGTAGATGAGGAACACGTTCAGGACGACGATGACTGCGGCGATGCCGCTGGCCAGCCAGGTGGTCAGAGTGCTGTTGACGAAGGCGCCCATCACGTCGGTGTTGCGGGTGAGCAGCACCATGGGTATGAGTGCGAAGGGGATGCCGAAGGACAGTGCGACCTGGGACAGCACCAGGGTGCTTGTGGGGGACAGGCCCAGCCCGAGGACGATCAGCGAGGGGGCCATGGTCACCGCGCGGCGTACGTACAACGGGATCCGTCGTTGGATGAAGCCTTGCATGACGACCTGGCCGGCGTAGGTGCCGACGCTGGAGGAGGAAAGGCCGGAGGCCAGGAGCGCGAAGACGAAGGCCAGCGCTGCGCCACCGCCCACGAGCTGGCCCAGCCCGGCGTGGGCGGCTTGAATGGAGTCGACGTTGGTGTGGCCGGTCTTGTTGAACAGGGCGGCGGCGACGAACAGCATGCTCAGGTTGATCAGGCCGGCCAGGGTCAAAGCGATGATGACGTCCAGGCGCTGGAACCACAGGACCTCGCGCTTCTCGGCGTCGTCGCGGCAGACGATGCGCTGCTTGGTCAGGGCCGAGTGCAGGTAGATCACGTGCGGCATGACGGTGGCACCGATGATGCCCACGCCGAGCAGGACGCTGTTGGTGCCGTGGAAGCTGGGGATGAACCCGGTGGCGGCCTGGGACAGGTCGGGGCCGACCCGCAGGACGTCGTAGAGGAAGCCCAGCAGCACGATCCCGAGCAGCCCCATGATCGCCAGCTCGAAGTTGCGGTAGTTGCGCTGTTCCAGGGCCAGGATCACGAACGCGACGACGGCGGTCAGCAGACCGGCGACGAACGGCGGTACGCCGAACAGCAGGTTCAGGGCGATCGCCGCGCCGACGAACTCCGCCAGGTCGGTGGCCATCGCCACCAGCTCGGCCTGCGCCCACAGCCCGATCGACCAGCGGCGGCCCAGGCGCAGCCGGCACAGTTCGGGCAGGTTCAACCCGGTGGCGACCCCGAGCTTGGCGGACAGGTACTGCACCAGCATCGCCATCAGGTTCGCCAGCAGGATGACCCAGGTCAGCCGGTAGCCGAACTGCGCGCCGGCGGCGAAGTTGGTGGCGAAGTTGCCCGGGTCGATGTAGGCCACGGACGCCACGAACGCCGGGCCGAGCAGGGCCAGTGCCCCCCGGACCCGTCCGCGGGCCCGGATCTGTCGGAGTGGGCTGGACGTGCCGGTTGGATCGTCGTCCAGCTGCACGCTCATCCGGTCACCCGCACGCGCATCGCGCCGGCGAGTTCGAGCCCCAGGGTGTGCTGCCGGCCGTTGATCTGCACGGACAGCGACCCGCCGAACGGCTGGCGCTGCCCTACCTTGACGCTGTCCCCGAGCCCGACCCCCTGCGCGGTCAGGTGACGCAACATGTCCGGGTCGGTGTCCGAGACCCGCACCAGCACGCCGGCCGCGCCTGCTGGTAGCACGGACAGCCGCTCGGTCGGCTCCTCCACCACCCGGCCGTCGACGGTCGGGATGGGGTCGCCGTGCGGGTCGCGGTCCGGGTGCCCCAGCTTCTCGGCGATCACCGCCGTGAGCTCCGGAGACAGCGCATGCTCGAGCACCTCAGCCTGCTCGTGCACCTGATCCCAGGACAACCCCAACGACTCGTACAGGAACAGCTCGAGCAGCCGGTGTCGGCGCACCACCGACAACGCCAACCGCCGGCCCGGCTCGGTCAGCACCACCCCCCGATACGGGACGTGCGCGACCAGACCCCTCGCAACCAGCCGCTTGGTCATCGCCGAGACGGACGGGGCGGTGACGTTCAACCGGGAGGACAGCCCCATCGTCGTCACGACCCCAGCGCCGTCTTCCGCCTCCTGGTAGATCGCCTTGACGTAGTCCTCCACCGCGACGGACGCACCGCTGACCCTGCTCGTGGTCATCACAGCCAGAGTGTGACACGGCTAAACCTATCTGTGTACTACTCAAACTTCTCCGTACGGCAATGCCGGAGTGAGCTGCCCTTTGCTCGCCAAGCGGTACGGGGCGGCGGTCATCGGCGCCGGGCGGCGAGGACGACCACCGTCACGACGGCGGCAGCGGCGAGTACGACCGCGAGGGCGACCTGCCCGGTGCCGGCCGCGAGCAGCGCCCCGAGTGAGCTGATGCCGATCGCGGCGAGCAGCGCGGGTCCGGCGCAGCACAGGACCGGGACCGCGAGCAGCGCAAGCCACCAACCGCTCCGCTCGCGTGCTGCGGGCTGCTGCCGGTAGGTGTGACCAAGGGTCCGCTCGGGTGGCGCAGGCTGATCGGTGTCGGTCCGGTCGGGGCCGCGTTCGGTGCTCATGCGCAGCAGCTTGTGGGCAGGTCGGAGGCGAACAGCCGGGCGCACAGCCGCAGGGCCTCGGCCATCGTCAGGTACGGCGCCCAGGTCTGGGCGAGGTCTTCGACGGTGAGGCCGTACTTGATGGCGTAGGTCGCGGCCAGGATGAGGTCGCCGGCGCCGTCCAGGGCGGCGTGGACGCCCAGGACCTTGCGGCTGTCGGCGTCGATGACGATCTTCAGCGCGCCGCGGGTGTCGTTGTTCGCCAGCGCGCGGGGGAGGTCGTCGGCGGAAAGGGTCCGGCAGTCGCAGCGGTAACCCTGGTTTAGGGCCTGCTGCTCGGTGAGGCCGGCGCTGGCGAGCTGCGGGGTGGTGAACGTGACGCCGGGCAGCCCGCGGTAGTCCACTGTCTGCGGTTCGCCCAGGGCGTTCGCGGCCGCGACGTGCCCGGTCTGGGCGGCGACGTAGACGTACTGCGGGGCGCCGGAGACGTCCCCGGCGGCCCAGATCCGCTCGTTGCTGGTGCGCTGGTGGTCATCGACAGCCATGAACCCGCGGTCGTCGGTCTTGACCCCCGCGGCGTCCAGGCCGAGGTGGTCGGTGTTGGGCCGCCGGCCGGTGGCGACGAGCAGCCGCTGCGCGGTGATCGTCTGGCCGCCGTCGGTGGTGACGGTGACTGCGCCCGGGGTGTCGGCGACGGCGGTGGCGCGCCGCTCGACGACGGTGATCCCGTCGGTGGTGAACACGTCCTTGAGTACGGCGGCGAGCTCAGGCTCGGTGTGCGGGGCGAACCGGCCGACGATGGTGACCTGTACGCCGAGCTGGGACCAGAGCTGGGACTGCTCCAGCCCGACGGGGCCGGCGCCGAGCACCACGAGGGATTCCGGCAGCTCGGTCTGCTGCATCGCGGTGGTCGAGGTCAAAAACTGCACCGTCTCGATACCGGGCAGGTCCGGGATGGCGGGCGTGGAGCCGGTGGCGACGAGGAACGCCGGGGCGGTGAGCTGCTCGCCGGCGACGTCCAAGGTGTTCTCGTCAGCGAACCGGGCGTGGCCGTAGCGGATCGGGAAGTCGTGGACGTCCGCGACGGCCTGGTACTTCGCCTCGCGCAGCGCGTCGATCAGGTCCTGCTTCTGCGCGATCAACGCCGGCAGGTCCACCCCTGCGGCAGACGTCGGCGCGGCCGGGAAGGGGTTCGTCGCCGCGGCGTGCCGGTGCCCGGAGGCGGCGAGCAGCCGCTTGGACGGCACGCACCCGACGTTCAGGCACGTCCCGCCCAGGACGTCGTGCTCGACCAGCAGCACGGTCCTGCCGCGGTCCCGCGCCTCTATCCCGGCCGCCATCGCCGCGCCGCCGGTGCCGATCACGATCAGGTCCCACTGCGGTTCGTTGGTCACCGCACGGACGCTAGAGCTTCCAGTGCAGGGGAAGGTCAAGCCCGTACAGTCCAGGTCATGCTCATCGGTGAATTGGCCGCGAAGACGGGGATGACCGCCAAGGCCCTCCGGTTCTACGAGCAAGCGGGGGTGCTGCCCGAACCGGCCCGGACCCCGGCGGGCTATCGCGACTACGACCCGGCGGCGCTGGACCGGCTCGCGTTCGTCCGCGCCGCGCAAGCCGCCGGACTGACCCTTGCTGAGGTCCGGCAGGTCATCGCCGTGCGGGACGCCGACGGGTCGCCGTGCGCCCACGTCACCGGCCTGCTCGACCGGCACGCCGCGGATCTCGACGACCGGATCGCCGCGCTGACCGCCACCCGGGCGGAGGTGCAGAGGCTCCGCAAGCGGGCCGCGACGCTGAACCCCACGGACTGCGGAGCCGACGGGGTCTGCCACGTCATTCTGGGCGCCACCCCGTGACGCCTCCGGTCCTGGCGCGGCCCCGCCTCAGGACCCTGTTGGCACGCCCCGGGTACCGCCGGTTGTGGACTGCCCGGACCGTGAGCCAGGTCGGAGATGTTGCCCAGTTCACGACTTTGGCGCTCCTTCTCGTGCACCTGACGGGCTCGGCGGTCGGGGTGACCGGGGCTGTCCTCGCGGAGATCGCTGCTGTCCTGCTCCTCGGGCCGTTCGCCGGCTCGCTGGTGGACCGTCTCCCGCGCGTACGGGTCATGGTGGCCGCCGACGCGGTCCGGATCGTGCTGGCCTCGGCACTCGCCGGGTGGCACGGCAGCCCCGGCGTGGCGTACGGCGTCGCGTTCGGGCTCGCCGCCGGGCAGGTGTTCTTCGGGCCCGCCTCGCAGTCGCTGCTCCCGGCGCTGGTGGACGAGACCGAGCTCGTCGCCGCGAACAGCGGCATCTGGACGGCGGCGGTCAGCGCGCAGGTCCTCGTCGCGCCCGTCGCAGCGTTGCTCGCGACCCAGGTCGGGTTCGGGGCGGCGTTCGCCGTCAACGCCGTGAGCTTCGCCATCAGCGCGGCGGTTCTGATCGGCCTGCGCGAGCCCGCGCGCCCCAGGCCGGTGTCGGTCAGCAGCCCGTTCGCGCACGCCCGCGACGGCCTGAAGGCCCTGGCCGCGCTGCCGCTGCTGAAGGCCCTCGCCGCCGGGCAGCTCCTCGCGGCGCTGTCCGCCGGCGCGACGAGCGCCCTGCTCGTCGTCCTCGCCAAGGACCGGCTCGGCGGCGGCGGCGGTTACGGCCTGCTGATCGCCGCGATCGGTGTCGGCGCCGCCCTCGGACCGCTGCTCCTGACCCGCCGCATCACCGACCCACGCCGGCCGCTGCTGGTGTTCGGCCCGTACGCCGTGCGCGGCCTGGTCGACCTCGTGCTGTCGGTGGTGACCGCCGTGCCGCTGGCCGCGGGCGCCCTGTTGTTCTACGGCCTGTCCACGAGCACCGGGAACGTCACGTTCAGCAGCCTGCTGCAGTCCCGCGTCCCCGAGGACCTGCGCGGCCGGGCCTTCGCCGGGTTCGACGTGCTGTGGCAGACCGGCCGGCTCCTGAGCCTGCTCGGTGGGGGCTTGCTGGCCGACGCCGTGGGCATCCGCGCCGTCTACCTGCTTGGGGGGCTGCTGCTCCTGGCAGCTGCGGCAGTCGGCGCTCTCGGCGCCCGTGACAACGAAGCAAGGACGCGTGCTCTGGCCCAAGCCGGCCAGTGTTAACAGGGCCCACCAACCGCCCGCTCAACCAGATCGTTGCTACGGTTTTCGGTGCCGTCTACCTCGTGGTGTGTGTGCTCGGCTTCCTCGTGGCCAGTCACGGCTTCGCCGCGACCACCGGCGGCAAGCTGGTCGGGCTGTTCGAGGTGAACCCGCTGCACAACATCGCGCACCTGCTCATCGGTGCTGTGCTGGTGGCGTCCGTTCGGTTGCTCGCTTCTGCCCGGGCAGCCAGCACCGTCATCGGTGCCGCTTACCTGCTCCTGGGTGTGGTGGGCCTGTTCATCCTGAGCAGCGACGTCAACATCCTGGCGCTCAACAGCTGGGACAATGTCCTGCACTTCGTCAGTGCAGCGCTTCTGCTCGCGGCCGGTGTCTGCGCGGACAAGCGCACCTCCGTGCGCTTCAGCTGATTGCGGCCTGCGCACACGCCTCTCCAGCGGACGACCACCAGATCAGTCCCTCCCCCCTGTGTCGAGACAGAACGCGGGGGCCACCGCTCGTGGCGTGACCGCAGAGCTGCCAGTCATGCCAGGGAGTCCCGTGCCGACCAGCACCGGGATCGTCCGACAACGAGCAGGTCGTGATCTCGCCGTCGAGTGACATCGTCATGTGCGAGATGACTTTGCTCATCGTGGCCACCCGTCGTCGCGGGCACTGGGAGCCCATCTCCTCTTGACCTTGTCGTGGCGTCAACTTCTACCGTTCTTGCCAGGCCGGAGAAGCCGGCCCGACGGTGCGGGGAAGGGCGGCGGGCAATGGCCTGGTCAATCGCCGAGGTGGCCCGGATGTCGAACGTGACGTCTCGGACGCTGCGGCACTACGACGACATCGGCCTGCTGACGCCGGCGTACGTCGGCAGCAACGGATATCGCTACTACGAGCAGGAGCAGCTCCTGCGGTTGCAGCAGGTTCTGTTGCTGCGCGAGCTCGGGCTGGGCCTGGAGACCATCGCCGAGGTCGTCGATGAGCAGCGTGACCGAGTGCAGGCCCTGCGGCGGCACGAGCAATGGCTGTACGTCGAGCGCGACCGATTCGGGCGACTCGCCGAGACCGTCTCGCGCACCATCACCCAGTTGCAAGGAGGAAACACCATGTCCGCACAGGAACTCTTCGAGGGCTTCGCCGACAAGCAGGCCCAGCAGGAGGCCGACCTCGTCGACCGGTACGGCGAGGGAGTACGGGAGCACTTCCGGACCTCACGCGAGTACACGAAGGACTGGACGAGCAGGACTTCCTGTTCGCCCAGCAACAGGGCGAACAGCTGGACGCCAGGGTGCTCGCGCTGATGCGCGGCGGCATTGCTCCAGACTCCGCGGCGACGATGGACCTGATGGACGAGCACTATGCCAGCGTCGCGACGTTCTGGACCCCCAACCGCGAGAGCTATACCGGGCTCGGGCAGCTCTATGTCGATCACCCGGAGTTCAGGGCCCGCTACGACGCCCTGGCCCCGGGCCTGGCCGAGTACCTCCGGGACGCCACTGCCGCCTACGCGACCCAGCGGCTGCACTGCCTCTGGGAGGTCGGCGCTCCAGGGCCTCAAGGTCCCTCCTGGTCACCGCAGATCATGGCCGCCCTGCTGGCCGGCCAGTGGTCGACCGTCATGCGCCAAACCTCGTCCTGGCCCGACTCGCCAGGAGCTTGCTGCTCCTTGCGGCGAGTGGCGAGGTGGGCGTACCCCAGCCGCGCGGCTACGGCGCGGCTGGGCCGGTTGGCCTGGTCGACGTGGATCTCGAGGTGCGTGACGTCGGGAAGGCCGAAGCCCGCTGCAGTCAGGGCGGCCGCGGCCGCCGTTGCCAGGCCGCGCCCGGTGTGGGCAACGTGCACCCAGTAACCGATCTCCAGGCCGCCCGCGTCGATGCGGCGCATGAGGCCGCAGGAACCGAGGACAGCTGAGCGGTGTTGCGTGTCGAGCACCGCGTACTGGAACGCGTGGCCCGTTCCCCAGTCGGTCTGGGCGCCGTGCAGAAAGGGCAGAGTCGACTGCTCGTCGGGTTCGTCCTGGGCCCATGGCATCCAGGGACGCAGGTGCTCCCACGAGGCCTTGGAGGCCGCAACCAGCGCAGCGAGATCGTCGGGCCGCCACCGCCGGAGGTGGGCCTGTCCGCAGGTCAGCAGCTCCGGAGGAATCATCACCCGGACATCTTGTCGAGACGTCGAACAAGTCCGCCACCGGGTTGCGGGCACTCACGTGGTGCGGGTTCCCGGTGGCGTGGTGGGTGGCGCCGCCGTCGTTGCCCCGCGGCGCGCCGCGTTGGCTTGGGCGCGGCGTCCGACAGTGATGCTGACGGTGACCATGACGGCCATGACCACGTACGGCATGGTGTTGTTGACCAGCACCATCGCCGAGGTGCCGAGCTGCCACGTCAGGACCGCGCGGACGACGGCTTCGCCGAAAAGGGCCAGTCCCCAGGCCGCACCGAGACGACGCTGCAGGCCGCGGAACTGCGGGTACTGCCAGAGCCCGTCCCACCAGTCCCGCTGGGTCTTGGACCCGTCGGTCGCGAAGCGTCGGCCGAGGTAGAACGTCAACGGGCGCCCGAACAGCAGGGTGGCCAGGAACGCCAGCCCAATGAGGCCGGTGGTGATCGAGTCCTTCAGGAAAATGCTGCGGGCGTCACCGGAGAACGCGGTGGTGATCACACCGACCACGATGCCGAGCAGGATGAACACGCTGAACTCATCGACGTGGTGTTGTTGCCGCACTGTGTGGGCGATCTCCACGATCGGCCAGACGCCGGACAGCAGCAGCGCCGGCACGTCGTGCACGTCGGCCGACCGCGTCAGGACGAAGAAGGTCAGGGTGGGAAGGACGATGTTGACCACGATGGGCACGAGCCACGCCTGTGTCCGAGACTGGTTGCTCACCGGCTTGGGACTGCTCGGCGCCGATCCGGGATGATCCACTGGAGTCCGCATACGTGACAGAATACGAGACGAACGTGAACGACACTAACACCCATAACGCGCGGCGGCCTTCTCGCGGGCGGTCCGTGGGGTTGGTCGGGTTCCTGTTCGGCGTCACCGGCCGCGCGACGCTGCCTGGTGTGGTGCTGCGCCGGCTGCTCGAGGACCTCGGTCTGTCACCCGACGCCTCGCGGGCCTTGCTGTCCCGGATGTGCCGGCACGGACAGCTGGCTGGGGACCGCCGCGGCCGGAGCGTGGACTATCGGCTGGCGGGGGAGTTCGCCCAGGGTTTCGAGCGGATCCGCGACCAGGTCATGGCGCAACCCACCGCCTGGCCGGGCCACTTCCACGCCGTGCTGTATCAGGTGCCCGAGCATCAGCGCGGGTTCCGGGATGCGCTGCGCCGTACGGCAGTGCTTGCCGGTTATGGCCTGCTGCAGCAGGGCGTGCTCATCTCACCCACGGACCGCAGCGCCCAGCTTGCCGACGTACTGATCGCCCGGCCGTCCGACACGCACGTCTGGACCACCACGCTCGGTATGGAACTGGAGGGGGCCGCCGGCGCAGCCTCGCTCGCCTGGGACCTGCCCGACCTGGCTCGCCTCTACCGGTGCCATACCGAACGGCTGACCCGCCAGGCCGATGCCCACAGCCGCCCCGGCCGGCCACGCGGCCGACCCGCGACGTCGAGCGGCCCCGAAGCGCTCCGCGACTACGTCGACACCTTGCTGCCAGCTCTCACCGACACCCTGCGCGAACCACGCCTGGCCGCCACGCTGATGCCGGCCCACTGGCCAGGCCCCGCCCTGCGCCAGGCCATCGCACGATTCAACGACACCTTCGCCTCCACTACTGAGCCCTACCTGCAGACGATGCTCGGCTGACCGGAACTCGTTCGGCGGGAGTCCTTCGCAGCAGGCGGCTCGGTGCCGTACAGGCGTTACCTGGCAGGTCATCGCCACCGCGCTGCTGCTCCGGCACAGTGGACTGCAGCGGCGGCAAGCGCTCGCGGGCCAGGTCTAGGGCACTGCGGCATCGTGAAGATCGTCGTGCAGGACCGACCTCGCGACTACGCGCGCAGAACGCCCTGCGGCCGCACGACGATCTTCGCGACCAGGTGTCGGGTCCCTTCGAGCTGACGACGCGCCGGGACACCGACGCTGTACGGGCGGCGGCGGCCCCCACGTCAGGAGTTGCCCGGCTGCACCGGGGAGTCCTCGTCCTGTGCCTGCTCGTCGGTCGTCAACGGGCTGTCTCGGCGACTCTCGTGCTGGCCGCCGGGCTCATCCTCGCTGGTGAGCTCGATGTCGGCTCCGGCCGCCGCCGCGTCCGTCTCGGGTGTCGGCGATTGCGTCATGACGCTGTCCTTCGCTAGGTCGTGCGCCGCGGTCGGCGTATCACTTGGGCCCTACCCCACATCGACATCCGTTCAACGGGCTGCGGCCACCAGCGGACAGGCCAGAACGGGATGCGGAGGCGACTGAGCAGTGCGGTGCAGGCGGCGCGCCAAGGCTCGGTCCGGTGCCGGTGTACCGGCCAGCCCTGGTGGCGGGCCAGCCGAAGCAGGCGGCGGTCCGGGTTGACCGCGTGGGCATGGCCGACTGCGGCCAGCAGGTCCTTATCGTTGATCGAGTCGCTGTAGGCGTGGCATAGGCCCAGCGACAGCCCGCGCTCGACGGCCAGGGCCCGTACGGCGACGGCCTTCGCCGAACCGTGCAGGATCGGGGAGGCCAACCGGCCGGTCCAGCGTCCGTCCCGTACCTCCGCGGCGGTACCGAGGCCGCCGGTCAGGCCGAGCCGCCCGGCGATGATCTGCACGAGTTCGACCGGTGCGGCGCTGACCAGCCACACCTCCTCACCGGCGGCGAGGTGGCCCAGAGCGAGCGCGACGGTCTGCGGCCACAACCGCCCCGCCACCCGTTCCTCGTACACCTGCCGGCCGGTCGCCACCACGTCGTCGACCAGCAGACCGGCTCCGAGCGCGAGCGCCCTGTCCTACGCGCCGGCCAGGTGACCCAGGTGCTCCCCGCGCAGCCGGAACAGCACCTGCACGAGGGCGTACCGAGCGACGTCCCGGCGGCTGACGACACCGTGGGCGATCAGCCCGCGCCCGATCAGGAACAGCGAACTGCCCTTCACCACGTTGTTGTCGACGTCGAAGAACGCCGCGGTCACGAGGGCACTGTAGGCACAGGGCAAGCGCGCCCAGGCGCTTGCGCCCAGGACAGGCTCGTCGGGGAAGATCCGCTGCTGCGCCGCAGCAAGCTAGCGGCCGCCGAAAAGTGCCTGCAGAAGCAGCCCCGCCACACTGAGCAGGCCCACTGCCAGGGCAAGGAACAGCAGCAGCGGTACGACGACCCAACGCCGCTTGAACCGCCACGACCCGCGGCCGTTCTTGCCCTGTGCGCGACGCGAGGCGCGGCGGTTCGGCTGCGGGGCCTGCGCACCGGCAGGGGGTGAGCGCCGCCGACGGTTCGGCTGCGGAGCCTGCGCACCGGCGGGGGGTGGCGGTCGCTGCGGCTCCGGCTGCTCGGGTGCGCGCGCAGCCCGCCGGGCCATCTTGCGTACGGCGGTGCCCGCGACCGCTTTCGTCGCCGCGGCGGCCAGGAGCGAGAGCTCGCTCAGGTCGATGCGCTCGACGCCCTCGCCGGGAGCCGGACTGGCCGCGTCAGATCCGCGCGGGGGACGAGTCGAGTGCTGCCCGTCCCGACTCCTGTCCTCACCAACGTGCTGAGGGACCTGTGCCGGGGCGGGGCGCCCTGCCTCGTCGAGCACCTTGCTCAGCGCCGCCCGAGCCTGCTCGGCGGTGATGCGCTGCGCGGGGTCCTTGGTGAGCAACGCCCGCAGCAGCGGCTCCAGCGCGCCGGCCCGACGGGCCGGCGGCGGTTCCTCGGTCGCCGCCGCCAGCAGCGTCGCCATCGGCTCCCCGCGCTCGAACGGCGGTCGACCCTCGACGGCGGTGAACAGCGTCGCGCCCAGCGCCCACAAGTCCGCGGGCGGTCCTGGCTCGTCGCCGCGGGCCCGCTCCGGTGCGATGTAGGGCGGCGAGCCGAGCAGCACCCCGTGCCCGGTGAGGTGCTCGTCGCCGAGGGTCGTCGCGATGCCGAAGTCCGTGAGCCAGGCCCGCCCCTGCTCACCGACCAGGACGTTGGCCGGCTTCACGTCGCGGTGCACGATCCCGGCCCGGTGGGCTGCTGACAACGCGGCCAGCACGTCCAGACCTATTCGAACGACCTCGTCCACCGGGAGCGGCCCGTGCTCGCTCACCAGCTCCGACAGGGTGCGCGAGGGGACATGCTCCATGACGATCCAGGGCCGGCCGTCCTCCTCGATGACGTCGTGAACCGTCGTCACCTGCGCATGTTCGAACCGGGCAGCTGCCCGGGCCTCGCGCAACGTGCGCTCGCGCAGCGAGTTGCGCTCCTGATCGGTGAGCAAGACCGGGAACGTGACTTCCTTCAACGCCACGTCGCGGCCCAGCACACCGTCGGTGGCCAGCCACACGCTCCCCATGCCGCCCCGGCCCAGCAGGCGGCGCAGGGTGTACCGGCCCGCCACAACCCGATCGGAGCCGTCTTCCGCGGCCATGACACCCGGCTACCCCCGGCAGGACGCCGCAACCGCCGTTCATGCCGAGGCCCCCGCACCGGTTGTCCCTCTTGACGTCACGGTCACCATGTACCTGTGGATGATCCCTTCACGCTGCAGCGGTTCCTCGATGCCCAGGAGGTCGGGGACGCCTACGACGGTGCGCTGCGCGAGCTCAGGGACGGTCGAAAGCGGAGCCACTGGATGTGGTTCGTCTTCCCGCAGATCACCGGCCTCGGCCGGAGCCCGATGGCGCAGCACTTCGGCCTCTCCGGGCTGCCCGAGGCCGGCGCCTACCTCGCGCACCCCGTGCTGGGGCCGCGGCTGGCGCAATGTGCACGGGTGCTGACCGAGCTCGCCGGGACCGACGCGGCGCAGGTTCTCGGCCGGGTCGACGCCCAGAAGCTGCGGTCGTCGATGACGTTGTTCGACCAGGCAGCCCCGCACGAACACCTGTTCCGGCAGGTGCTCGACCAGTACTTCGCCGGCGAGAACGACGAGGCCACGATCAGCCGCCTCTGAGCGCCCGGAAGCTGGCGCCAGTCCAGCCCGCCGACAACTAACGCAGTCCTGGGCCGGGCACACCACCTAGCCTGCGGGGGTGTCCCGAGCCGCCGCCGCGCTCCTGAGCGCCTACCCCGGCCGGTTCACACCGGCGGACGCGGAAGCGTGGGTAGCCGCCAAGCGACAGCTTCTGCTGGACCGGAGCCGGCCCGGCCCCGATCTCGGGCTCGCCGTCAGCAGCGGCTGCGCAGCCACCGGGGCCCGAGCCCACGCGCGGACGATGGCCGATGCCGCGTCGCACGCCCTCTCCCGGCTCGATGCCGGCGTCGGACCCCGCTGCGAGTCGTGCGACGAAGTCCTCGCGTTCGACCGGCTCGAGAGCGCCCCCGCGGCCGTGCGCTGCACCGGTTGCGCGCCGCCGTACGACCCCGACAACCGCTGGTGCCGCTGACTGGATTCAGCCGGTCCTGCTGTCAGGACCGCACCGACCGATGCTGCACTCGCCGGGGCACTGGACGGCGCGACTCTGGGGTGCTGGCATATCACCCATGGAGACGACCCAGGGCCAGACCCCGGCCGGCCACGAGGCGCTGGGCCGCTACCTCAACGATCACCTCCTGGGGGCGACCGGGGGCCTGGAGCTGTTCCGGCGCGTGACGCGCTCCCATCGCGGGACCGCCGAGGCGGCCGAGCTGGAGCAGCTGACCGGCGAGATCGAGCAGGACCGGACCAGCCTGCTGGAAATCACGCGAGCACTCGGCGTACCGGTCCGGTCGTACGAGGTGTGGCTCGGCTGGACGGCGGAGAAGGTCGGCCGCCTCAAGCCGAACGGTGGTCTGCTCCGCCGCGTACCCCTGAGCTCGGTGGTCGAGCTCGAGGCCATGACCCTCGGGGTGGCGGGCAAGGCGGCCGGCTGGCGGGTACTGCGCGCGGTCGCTGACCGCGACGGACGGCTCGACGCCGGGCAGCTGGACATCCTGCTCGAGCGGGCCGCCCGGCAGCAGGAGACCCTCGAGGGGCTGCGGATGGCCGCGGCAGCCGAGGTGTTCTGAGGGATCGAACTGTCGCGCCTCCGGCCCCGAGCGGGCTGGGCAGGCATGCTGCGGGGGTGAGCGCCCCGCCCGATGCCGCAGCCCTGCGCCGGCGGGCCGTGTCCGGCTTCTGCCTGTACGACGTGGCGAACTCGGCGTTCGTGACGGTGGTGGTCACCGCCGTCGGCGGTCCGTTCGTCGTGGCGATCGCTGCGGCTGCTGCGCACGACGTCGCGTCTCGCTGCTCGGGCTGCGCACCGCTCCCGGCGCTGTCTACGGCTACGCGGTCAGCCTCTCGGTGCTGCTGCAGGTCCTGGCCCTGCCAGTGCTCGGGACGTTCGCCGACCGGCCGGGTGCCAAGCGGGCCCTGCTCGCCCGCGGGACGGCTGTCGGGGTGCTGGCCACGCTCGCGCTGGCGTTCGTGCCGATCGGCCACCCGCTCGCCGCGGTCGTGGCGTTCACGGTCGCCAACGTCGCCTTCGGTACGGGTGTGCTCGCCTACAACGCGTTCCTGCGTGACGTCGCCGGCCCCCTAGAGGCCGACCGCGTCTCGGCGCGGGCGTTCGCGGCGGGCTACGCCGGCGGGGGACTGGTGCTGGCGGTCGACCTCGTTGTGCTGCAGGCCCACGCCGCGCTCGGGCTGAGCAAGGGCGACGCCGTCCGCATCGCGATCGCGACCGCCGGGCTGTGGTGGGGAGCTGTGGGCGCCCTGGCGGTGCGCCGGCTCGGGGCGGTCGAGCAGCTGCCGTACAGCGACCCGACGGGGCCGGTCGACCCGCCGCAGCCCGGCGCCCCGGCGGTGCGCAGGCTGCTGGCCTCGCTGCGTGAGCTGCGCGCCCTGCCAGGCACGGCCCGCTTCCTGGTGGCGTTCCTGCTGTTCAACGACGCGATCCAGGCGGTGGTCTCGCTGTCGGCCGTCGTGCTGACGCAGGAGCTTTTCGTGGCGAAGGGGCGTCCGGCGGCCGACGCGACGGTGTTCCTTCTGCAGCTGGTCCTGCTCATCCAGGTCGTCGCCGTCGCCGGCGCGACGCTGTCGGCGCGGCTCGCCCGACGCCTCGGCGCACAGCGCACCGTGCTGCTCGAGCTCGTCGTCTGGACCGGGGTCGTCCTCTACGCCGTGTCGCTGCTCCACAGCACCACGCAGGCGTACGGCTTGGGCGTCGTGATCGCGCTGGTACTCGGGGGCACCCAGTCGCTGGCCCGCTCGCTGTTCTCCCGGATGGTCCCGGCGGCTCGGCAGGCCTCGTTCTTCGGGTTCTACGAGCTGGCCGAGCGCGGGACCGCCTGGATCGGGACGCTGGTGTTCTCGGTGGTGCTGGATGCGACGGGCTCCTACCGGGGCGCGCTGCTCAGCCTGCTGGTGCTGTTCGTCGCGGGCGGCTGCCTGCTCGCGGCGACCGACACCGAGGCGGCGCAGGACGCTGCGCGCGCGGTGGATGCCGCCGGCCGACAGTCGGGTCCAGCCCCGTCAGGGGCCTGACGGTACGGCGGTGCCGGTCACGTCCGCACCGAGGACCTTTGGCGCGCCCCTCTCGTACAGGGTCTGCAGCCCGAGGACGTCCCAGCCGGCGTCGCTGAGCAGCGCGGTGATGGGCCGGGTGAGGTGGCAGCCGCCGGCGAGCCGCTGCTGGAACGGCTCCAGGCGGTGCTGCCAGCGCTGGACGCTCGCGTCGGGGGCGAGCCCGTGCTCCACGAAGTGCAGGGCGGCGCCGGGACGCAGGACGCGGCGGACCTCGCGGAGGGCGGCCAACGGGTCGGGGATCGTGCACAGCGTCCAGGTCGACAGGGCGCCGTCGAAGGTGTCGTCGGCGAAGGGCAGCAGCTGGCCGTCCAGGCCGGAACGGCGCACCGCCACCGGCGAGGCGGCGAGGCGCCGCGCTGCGAGCCGCCAGCCGACGTCGGCCGGCTCGACGGCGTCGACCACCTGGACGTCGGCGGGGTAGAACGGGACGTTGAGGCCGGATCCGAAGCCGATCTCGAGCACCCGGCCGTGCAGCCCGGAGCACACCTGCTGCCGACGGACCCGGGTCACCCGGCTGCCGCAGGCGGTGTTCACCAGGCGGGGGACGACCTGCGTCGAGTACCACCCCATGCGGCCTCCCTCCGACGTCGCCATGTTGCCACCCGGCAGATCGGTACGGCGAGCCGCCGGGTGACCGGCTCCGGAACGGGGCACGGGTGCGGACATGACCGACACCGCGCAGCCCGGCAGCTACGTCGACCCGGCGGGGGAGTTCACCCGCGACCAGCGCTACCTGGCCACCCGGATCACCACCGACGGACGGGAGGGCTTTGCCGTGGAGGCCGGGCGCTACCGGCTCATCGCCGCGAGGGCCTGCCCCTGGGCCAGCCGGGCGATCGTCGTACGGCGCCTGCTCGGTCTGGAGGGCGCGCTGTCGATGGGGGTGCCCGGCCCGACGCATGATGCCCGGAGCTGGACCTTCGACCTCGACCCGGGCGGCCGCGACCCCGTGCTCGGCATCGAGCGGCTGCAGGAGGCGTTCTTCGCCCGCTCGCCCGGCTACGACCGGGGGATCACGGTCCCGGCCATCGTCGACACAACGAGCGGTGAGGTCGTCACCAACGACTACGCGCAGATGACCGTGGACCTGTCCACGCAGTGGACGGCCTTGCACCGGGCCGGAGCGCCTGAGCTCTATCCGGAGCACCTGCGCGCTCAGATCGACGAGGTCGACGACGTCGTCTTCCGGGACGTCAACAACGGCGTGTATCGCTGCGGGTTCGCCAGCACGCAGGAGGCGTACGAGCAGGCGTACCGGCGGCTGTTCGACCGACTCGACTGGCTGTCGGAGCGGCTGGAGCGACAGCGCTACCTCGTGGGCGAGACGATCACCGAGGCCGACGTCCGGCTGTTCACCACGCTTGTGCGCTTCGACCCCGTCTACCACGGCCACTTCAAGTGCAACCGGAGCAAGCTGACCGAGTTGCCGGTGCTGTGGGCGTACGCCCGGGACCTGTTCCAGACCCCCGGGTTCGGCGACACCGTCGACTTCCACGACATCAAGCAGCATTACTACCAGGTGCATCGCGACATCAACCCGACGGGCATCGTCCCGTCCGGGCCCGACCTGTCCGGCTGGCTCACCCCGCATGGTCGCGAGCAGCTCGGGGGACGGCCGTTTGGCGACGGTACGCCGCCCGCCCCCCCGAGCCCCGAGGAGGCTGTGCCTGCCGGGCACACCCCGTGGGGCGGCCGAACCGGCTAGCTGTGTCCCAGGCTTGGTGTCGGCGCCCACCGGGAGTGCGTTGCTGGTGCGCAGCGGCACCTCCTTGATGAACGCGACCGCCAGGAAGGCCAGGAAGGGTCGCTGCGAATTCACCAGACTGCTCGCCCGCTTCAACGCGTTGGGCCCCGGATGCGCGGCCGGTTAGGGCGTTGCCTCCGTTCGCCCGGCCTGGCTCAGGCGCGCCCGGAGACGTACCGGGCCAGCTGGCTCGCGGTGAGCGGGCGGCTGAGGTGGAAGCCCTGCGCGCGGTCGGCGCCGAGGCTGACGACGTCGGTGAGCTCGCGCTCGCTCTCGACTCCCTCGGCGGTCACGGCCAGGTCGAGAGCGTGGCTGAGCTCGATCATCGCGGTCACGATCGACCGGGTCACCGCATCGTCCGGCACCTGCGCGACGAAGCTGCGATCGATCTTCACGATGTCGAAGGGGAACTGCCGCAGGTAGCCCAGCGAGGAGTAGCCCGTCCCGAAGTCATCCAGCGACAGGCTGACACCGAGTTCCTTGACCTGCCGCAGGACGTCCACGGCGCGGTGGGTGTCGGCGAGCAAGACGCTCTCGGTGACCTCCAGGTGCAGCGCCCCGGGATCCAGGGCGAGGTCGGACAGGATGCGCTCGATCGCGTGCGCGAAGGCCGGTCCCATGACCTGGTGGGCAGAGACGTTCACGGCCACGGCGGGGACGCCCAGGCCCGCGCCCTGCCACAGCTGCAGGTCCGCGCACGCCCGGCGAAGCACCCAGTCGCCCAGGCCCAGGATGAGGCCCGACCGCTCGGCCATCGGGACGACGATGTCGGGGCTGACCGCCCCGCGCTCCGGGTGGTCCCAGCGCAGCAGCGCCTCCACAGCCTCCAGACTCCCGGTGTGGACGTCGAGGATGGGCTGGTAGAGCAACGTGAGCTGGGCGCGTTCCTGCGCGAACAGCAGGTCGCGTTCCAGGTCGTCGCGACGGTCCGCAGCAACCCTGGTGCTGGGGTCCAGGACCTGGTAGGTACCCCCGCCCCCGCCCTTTGCCTGGTACATGGCGAAGTCGGCGTCGCGCAGCAGCGCGGCCGGGATGTCCTGACCAGGACCGGCGAAGGCGATGCCGACGCTGACCGTCAGCGTGATGGTGTGGCCGGACAGCCGGAACGGTTGTGAGACGGCGTCGATCACCCGGGTGGCGACGGTCTTCGCCTCGGTGTCGTCGTGCAGGTCCTCGCACAGCACGACGAACTCGTCACCGCCCAGCCGCGCCAAGGTGTCTCCGGGGCGCAGCACCTCACTCATTCGCACGGCCAGGTCGCACAGCAGCTGGTCCCCGATGTGATGTCCGTAGCGGTCGTTCACGGCCTTGAACCCGTCGAGGTCGGCGAACAGGATCGCCGCCGCGTGGCGTGAGCGACGGGCCCTGGCCACGGCCTGCTCCAGGAGCTCCTCGAGCAGGGTGCGGTTGGGTAGCCCGGTCAGCGGGTCGTGCAGGCTGCGGTGGTTGAGCTGGGCGACCGAGGCGGAGGTGTCGATGCGGGCCTGAGCGTTGACCAGGTACGCCGCGGCGACGTCGGCGAGTAGCTGACCGGCTTGTTGGTCCTGCTCGTTCAGCGCGCCGGGGGTGTCCCGGTAGAGGTCGAGGGCGCCCAGACGCTCGTCCTCCAGCCGCAGCGGGAAGGTGAACACGGCCGCCAGACCGTCGGCCCAGGCCCGGGAGGAAAATCGCGGGAAACGGGTGTCGCTGCGCAGGTCGATCACCGCGACGGCCTCGCCGGTGCGGTAGGCCTCCAGGCACGGGCCCTCGCCCAGCTCGTTCTGCAGGCCCTCGATGACCAGGACCGCCTCGTTGCTGGCCGCGAGGAAGTGCAGTTCCTGCTGTCCGCCCATGAGCATCACGCCCGCCCCGGTCACCGGCAGGATGTCGACGATGCGGCGCACGAGATGGTCCAGGATCCTCTGCACGGAGAAGTCGGTCCCCAGCGTCTGCGCGAACTCCACCAGGACCGGAGCAAGCCTGGGATCGCTCGTGCTGTCCACTGCCGACTCCCACGGAACAGAGCGTTGTGCACGTCTGGGCAGGCCCCCGGGCTGCCTGAGCAACCTGTCCGTACGCCGCTTCGGCCGTGAGTGGAGCCATCGTGCACACACCCGCAGGGGGTCGTAAAGCGCCAGTGCGAGTGACCGTCGTCCTCCATAAGCCCAAAGGCCGTCGTTCCGGGCAAATTGCCTCAGCGTCAGCGCAGTTGCTCGAGCAAGGCGGCGCCGTCGGGGACGCCGAGGCCGGTGCAGGCGTCCCAACCGGGCCCGGCGGTGTAGGCACCGTTGCTGCCGCTGGTGATGTCGCGCAGACCGGGTGTGGGCTGACCGGCCTGGGCGCCGGAGTAAAGGGCCGGCTGCAGGAGTCCGAGGGGGCGCCCGAGGGCCTGGGCCAGCCGGCAGACCAGAGCCGCCCACAGGGGGGCCACGGCGCTCGTGCCGCCGAAGACCTGCGCCTTGCCGTCGACGTAGACCCCGTAGCCGGTCGCGGGGTCTGCGTCGCCGGCCACGTCGGGGACCCCACGGCCCTTCCGGCTCCTCGGGTGACCGGCGCGCAGGGGCACACCGACCGCGGCCTGCCAGACCGGCTGCGGGAAGTCGTGGCTGACACCGCCGCCGGTCGCGCCGTGCCCGGGGTCGTCCCAGACGGTCTCGCTGGTCACGGCCCCGGTCGCGGGATCTGCGTGCAACGCCGTGCCCCCGCAGGCCAGCGCGTGCGGGCTGGCTGCCGGGAAGTCCACATGCGCGCGGCCGTCGGTGGCCCGGTCGCTGCTGCCGTCGTCGCCGGCCGCCACCGTGACGGTGACGCCGAGGGCCGCAGCATCGGCCATGGCGGCATCGAGCGCGTGCCGGGCCTGGGCTGTCCAGGCGTCCTCGCTCTGCCCCCAGCTGATCGACATCGCGGTCGGGGCCGGCGTCGCGTGGGCGGCGGTGTTCACCGCGTCCAGGAAGCCGGCGTCGGTGTTGGGGGCGAAGTACACGACCAGCGCGGCGGCCGGGGCCAGGGCGCCTGCCACCTCTATGTCGAGCAGCACCTCCCCGTCCGCACCCTGGGGGTCCTTCCCCGGCACGTTCACCGCGCCGTCGACGCCCACCGCCCGGACCGCCGGCACGGGCAGACCGAGGCCGGTGAAGTAGTGCTGGAGGTCGGCATCGGAGTAGCCGCCGCCGAGCTCGATGATGGACAGCGTCTGGCCTGCGCCGTCGGTCCCCGGGGGGAAGTTGTAGACGGTGCCGAGCTGCGCGCCCGTGTAGGAGACCTGCGGCGCCGTGGCCGCGCGGTAGTGCGCACGGGACTGGGGGCGGTCGTCGAGCCCGAGCACGGCCACGACAATGCCGGCGAGCTCGGCCGGGATGTGCAGCTCGCCGGTCCGGTGCCGGTGCTCGACCGCCGCGCCGGAGCCGGGGTGCTGGCTGCGTACGCGCTGCAGGGGGGTGGCGAACACCTCCGAGACCCGACCGAGCGGCCCGGCAACCCGCACCGTGCGCTGGGCCGCGTCACTGCTGAGGATCTGCAGGCCGAGCCCCGTCAGCACCTGTACGACGACTGCCAGATCGGCCGGGTCCGCCCCCGCGATGTCCGCGAGCTCGTCGCGCTGCAGCACCGAGCGGTTCTGGCCCGGGAGCTCGCCGCGGCGGCGCAGCACCACCGTCAGCCCCACCTCCTGCGAGGGGTCCAGCTCGCCGGCCGGCTCGAGGCCCGGCGCGGCGCCGCGCGCACTGCCGGGTAGGACGACGACGTCCAGGTGCTCACTCATGGAGGCTCCTTCACTCGCGGGGCGTGCGGTCACCGGGTGACTGTGCCCCAGGGCACCGACATCCCGCACCGGCTCGGTCCCGGCCGCGGCCCCGAGCCGGTCGAGCACGTTGCGGGTGATCTGCTCGAGGGGCGGGCACTGCCCGCCGTCCAGCACCCGGGCCCAGTCGGTCGTGGCGCAGTTGAACACGGTGCCTACGACTCCCGCGCCTACGACTCCCGCGCCTACGACTCCCGCGCCTCGGACTCCCGCGCCTCGGACTCCCGCGCCTCGGACTCCCGCGCCGGTGACCCCCGTGCCCGTGACCCCGGCGCCCTGAATCCCCCGCTCATGTACGCCCATGGTCGCTGCGCTGTTGCCGTTCCCCCAACCGCTGGGGCGGCAGTCACCGACGCCGAGCACGACGAACCCGGCCGGCGTGCCGTCCTCGCCGGACGCCGCGACCGGCTCGCCGAGGCTGCGGTCGAAGGCCGCGCCGTCGCACTCGTAGCCCACCAGGTGCTCGTGCGCCCCGAACACGTCGCCGTCCCGCAGCCCGGTCCCCGCGTACGCCCAGTGGTCGGCGTGCTGGACGCGGTAGCCGACCGGCACCGGGTGCTCCTCGCGGTCGCGTTCACCGCCATTGCGGAAGCTGACGCCGGTCAGGTCGTTCTCCGGCCGGCCCGTCTGCCACCACTGTTGCGTACGCCGGAAGCGGACGCCGTCGTCGAGCTCCACGCGCCACCAGCAGGTGTTGCCGCCGAAGAACGCGACGTTCCCGCCGCGGTCGACGTACTGCTCTACGGCCGAGCGCATCGCGTCGGTCCAGTACTCGTCGTGGCCGGCGCTGACGAGCAGGGGGTACGGCGCCAGCAGCTGCTCGCCGTCGCTGTGCAGGTCGACGTCTGTGCAGTAGTCCACGGCGCGCCCCTCGCGCTCCAGCCAGGCGATGAACCGCGCGTCCCAGTGCGCGAAGGACTGCCGGGGGGAAACTGCGTCGTACGGATCCCAGTTGTGGGTGTCCCACGGCGTCCCGCCGGTCCCGGCGCCGGGCCGGTGCAGCGAGACTCCGCGCAGTACGTGCTCCGGCAGCTCGTCGGGCTCGGTGTAGAGGCACCAGCCGCCCTGCCCGGTGCCCGCGTCATAGGGATCCGGGCCCGCCAGGTTGTACGCCTGGTAGGTCAGGAGCGGGACCTTGTAGAGCAAAGGGGCGGCCGGCTGGGCACTGCGGACCACGACCAGGGCCGTGCCGCCGCGGGCGTCCGGGGTGGTGCGCACGTCGACCGGCGCGAGGTCGCGCCCGGCTCCGTCGCCCTCGACCAGCGCGAGCAGGTAGACGCCCGAGGTCCAGTCCGACGGGACCGTCCAGCGGTACGCCGGCCACGCGGCGAGCGGCTCGCCGGTCAGGCCGAGGCCCGACGACCCCCAGTCCTGCCCGGGCAGGTGCGCCGGTGCGTCGACCCCGGGCCACCAGTCGGAACCGCCCCTGGGTTCGAGATCGGCGCCACAGCGAGAGAACTCAATCCGGAAGGCGGCCGCGTCGGTCGAGACGCGCAACGTGCAGGGGTCACCGGGACGAGGGCTCGGCTGCTCGGCGTAGGCGTAGATCACGGTCGCGCTCTGCCCGCTGCACGCGCCCGCACGCCGGGCTGACAGGCACCGGTCAGCCCGGCAGCGGACACTGGGGGCCCAGCCTTCGACTCCGAGCCCTGCGTTTCCGGCCCCAGCCCCGAGGAGCATCCGCCGTGCCGAGCACCGACGAACCGGCCGCAGCCCTGCTGGCCCGCACCCTGCACGAGGTGAAGCGGGTCGTGGTCGGCCAGGACCGGATGCTGGAGCGGATGCTGGTCGCGCTGCTCGCCCGTGGGCACTGCCTGCTCGAAGGCGTGCCGGGCGTGGCCAAGAGCCTGGCCGTCGACACCCTCGCCACCGCGGTCGGCGGCACCAGCGTGCGCCTGCAGTTCACCCCCGACCTGGTGCCGAGCGACATCCTCGGGACGCGGGTCTACCGGCCCTCCAAGGAGGACTTCGAGGTCGAACTCGGGCCGGTCTTCGCGAACCTCGTGCTCGCCGACGAGGTGAACCGGGCGCCGGCGAAGGTGCAGTCGGCGCTGCTCGAGGTGATGGCCGAGCGGCAGGTCTCGATGGCCGGCCGGACCTACCGGCTGCCCCATCCGTTCGTGGTCATGGCCACCCAGAACCCGTTGGAGAGCGAGGGGGTGTACCCGCTGCCCGAGGCCCAGCTGGACCGGTTCCTGTTCAAGGTCGAGGTCGCCCATCCGTCGATGGAGCAGGAGCGGGAGATCGTACGGCGGATGTCGGTGGACCCGCCGCGGGCGCGGACGGTGCTGTCCCTGGAGGAGCTCGTCGTCCTGCAGCGCACCTGCGACGAGGTCTTCGTGCACCCCGCGGTCGCCGACTACGCGGTGCGCCTGGTGATGGCGACCCGCGAGCCGGCGCAGTGGCGGGTGCCCGAGCTGGGGCCGCTCGTGGCCCACGGCGCCTCCCCGCGGGGCAGCCTCGGACTGGTCGCCGCAGGCAAGGCCCTCGCCCTGTTGCGCGGTCGCCACCACGTCCTGCCGCGCGACATCGCGGACCTGGCCGTCGACGTGCTGGCCCATCGTCTGGTCCTGACCTACGACGCGCTGGCCGACGGCGTACCGCCCAGGCGGCTCGTGGAACAGGTGCTGCAGGTCGTCGAGCCGCCCACCGAGGTGGCCCAGGCAGCCCAGCCAGCACAGGGCGCGGCGTGACGACCGGTCTCGCGGCCGACGCGGCCCGCGCCCGGCGGCTCTACCTGACCGTCGTCCGCGCGGTGGACGGGGTGCTGCAGGGCGACCACCTCGGTGTCCAGGCCGGCCCGGGCGGCGAGCCGGCGGACACTCGCGCCTACCAGCCCGGCGACGACGTACGCCGGTTGGACTGGGCGGTGCTGGCGCGCACCGGTGACGCCTACGTGCGCACGACGAGGGCCGAGCGCGAGCTGGAGACCACGCTCGTGGTCGACCTGTCGCCCTCGATGGCCTTCGGCACCCGGGGCCGGGGCAAGCGGGATCTCGCGCTGACCGTCGCCGCGGCGTTCAGCCACCTCGGTGGAGGCGCCGGGGACCGGCTGGGCGCCGTCGTGCTCAGCCGCGACGGTCTGGTCCGCGTGCCCCCGCGCCCGGCCCGCAGCGCCGGCCCGCAGCTGCTGCAGCTCCTGGACCGCGTCGTGGTGGGGGAGGGCGCGGCGCCCTCGCTCGGCACGGCCCTGCGCGCCGTACCGACCAGCCGCCGCGGCCTGGTCGTGGTCGTGTCGGACCTGCTCGGCGGTTCCGGGGGCGCCGAGCCGGAATGGCAGCGGCCGCTGCGGCTGCTCGCCGGGAGGCACGACGTGGTCGTGGTGGAGGTGCTGGACCCCCGCGAGATCGAGCTGCCGCACGTCGGGCTGCTGCGCGTCGTCGACCCGGAGAGCGGGCGGGCGCTGGACGTCCCGACCGGCAGCCCAGGGCTGCGCCGCCGGTACGCGCAGGCCGCTGCCGAACGTCGCGCCGGACACGCCGCAGCAGTGCGGTCGGCCGGGGCCGGCCACCTGCTGCTGCGCACCGACGGCGACTGGCTCAAGGACCTGTCCGCCTTCCTCGCCGTACGCCGCCGGGTGCGCGCCGGCCGGCGGGCAGGGGGTCGCTAGTGCTGTCCGTCCCGCGCCACTGGACCTTCGACGCGCCCAGCCGCCTGCTGCTGCTGCTGCTCGTGGCCGGCCTGGCGGCGGCATACCTGCTCCTGCAGCGCCGCCGCCCGTCGTACGAGGCGAGGTTCTCCGACGTGGACCTGCTGGCGTCGGTACTGCCCCGGCGGCCGGGGTGGCGCCGGCACCTGCCGGCTGCTGTCCTGCTGCTCGCCCTGGTGGCGATGACCACCGCCTTCGCCCGGCCCCGTGCAGACGTCAAGGTGCCGCGGGAGCGGGCCACGGTGGTCATCGCCCTGGACGTGTCCGGGTCCATGCAGGCGACCGATGTCGCGCCCAGCCGGCTGGCGGCTGCCAAGGCGGCGGCCGTGCGCTTCGTCGGCTCGCTGCCGAAGACCTTCGACGTGGGCCTGGTGTCGTTCAGCAGCGCGGCCACGGTGCAGGTCGCCCCGACGCAGGACCACGCGAGCGTCGACAGCGCCATCAACGAGCTGACCTACGGCGGCGGCACCGCGATCGGGGACGCGGTGGCCGCCAGCGTGGCTGCGGCCCAGAGTGTCGCGGTGATGGCGGGAGCGGCCCGGACCCCGTCGCGCATCGTCTTGCTGTCCGACGGCGGGAACACCGTCGGGCAACCCGTCGACGCGGGGGCCGCGCAGGCGCAGGCTGCGGCCATCCCGGTCTCGACGATCGCCTACGGCACCGACCAGGGCGTGGTGCAGGTGCAGGGCCGGCTCATTCCCGTCCCGGTCGACAAGCCGGCCCTCGAGGCGCTGGCCGGCAGCACCGCGGGCACGGCCTACACCGCGGCCTCTGGGGACCAGCTGCAGCACGCCTACGACGACATCGGCAAGCAGGTCGGTACCAAGACCGGCCGCCGCGACCAGACCGCCGCCGTCACCGGGCTCGCGCTGCTGCTGGCCCTCGGGGCGGCAGCGGCGAGTCTGGTCTGGTTCCGGGTGCTGCCGTGACCAGGCCCGAGTTCCTGCCCTACCCGGTACCGGCACCGCCTCCTCCTGCGCCGCCGCGCGCGGCACCTGCACCGCCCGCGGCCGCTCCCGTCCCGGGCGGAGTCTCGAGGGCAGGCGTGGCCGCTGGGGTCGCCGCCGTGGTCGCCGTCGTGGCACTGGTGGTCTATCTCGGTACGGGCGGCTCGCCCGTCGAGCCCGACCCGCAGGCGACCCCGGTCCCCTCCGCCGCCCCGCCGCCGACCGTTGCACCTCCGGTGGTGCCGCCGGTGGTGCCGCCGCCGACGCTCGCGCCGCCGGCCGCCCCGTCCGCTCCCGGCTCCCCGTCGCCGTCCGGTCGCGGCCCGGCTGTCGCCACCGACCCCACCGCACCCGGCGAGCTCGTCGGCACCGTCACCAACGCCACCGGAGCGCCGATCGCCGGTGCCGGCGTCGTGGTCACCCGCGCCATCCCCGGCGACAGGAGCGAGGTCGCGACCTGTCCCACCCCGGTGACCACCAGGACGGCCGCCTCCGGCCGCTACGCCGTGGCGCTGTGCCAGCTGGGGCCGGGCCTGGGTTACCACGTGACGGTGCGCAGCGGTGGCCGTACGGCAGCGGCCGACCTGTTCGTCGAGCAGGGTCAGACCACGACCTTCGCGGTCGTGCTGGACGTGCGCGTCACGCGCGGGTGAAGCACGGGTGAAGCACGGGTCAAGCGCCGCTCAAGCGCCGCCCGGGCGCGTCGGCTAGGCGCCGTCCACCCGGTCGAAGCCGTCTCGGCTGGCGTCCTCGGAGGCGTCCGGGTCCCGGTGGAAGAGTAGTGCGATGCGGCCGAGCTCGAGCCGGTCGCCGTCGAACAGCTCTGCTGTGCTGATGGGCCAGCCGTCCACCCGTACGCCGTTCTCTGCACCGAGGTCGCGCACCCAGGTTCGGCCGCTGGGTGCGACGGTGATCTCGGCGTGCTCCAGGGACACCGAGGTGTCGCTCAGCCGCAGGTGCGCCTGCTTGCTGCGTCCGACCACGTGCCTCCCGGCGGTCAGCTCGTAGGACTGGTCGGACCCCGCTGCCGCCGCACTGCCGTGCTCCACCGTGCCCGTCGGGCCGCCGACCGGCAGGAACACCCGCGGCTGTCCGGGCACCGGTCCCTGGGCCTGCGGATCGTCGGGCTCCGGATCATCAGCCGGGTCGGGCGCGGGCCGGTCCCCGTTGTGGGCGCTCGGGTCCCGCTGCCCGCCGCGACGGCCGCGGGCGACGAGCAGACCGGCCAGCGCCATGAGCCCGGCGGCGGGCTTGGATCTGCTCATGAGCAGCAGCCTTCCCTGCAGCGCCCACCCTGTCACCCCACCGGGTCCCTGCCCCGCTTGTGCCACGATGCCGCCCATGGTCCTCGAGGTCGCCCTGATCGACGTCACCCCTGGTTGCGAGATGGCCTTCCGGACGGCGTACGCCAGGGCGAGGACGCTCGTGGACCGGTCGGCAGGCTGCCGGTCGATGCGCATGACGCAGGGCATCGAGACCCCGACGCGGTTCGTCCTGCTCGTCGAGTGGGACAGCGTGGAGGCCCATGAGGGCTTCCGGACCGGTGAGCGGTTCGCCCAGTGGCGCGCCCTGGTCGGTCCGCACTTCGCCGGGGCGCCCCGGGTCGAGCACTTCGCCGACGTACCGGAGCACGAAGACTGACGCGGTCAGCAGGCGCGCCACCCGACACGAAGCTGCTCGTCGGTCAAGGCGTCGTCCACGACGCCGTCCCACCAGGGACCCTCAGCAACGGGTGCCGGTGGATCGGCGGCGCCCCCTCGTCAGGCCCCCGGCGCCGTCATCGCCAGCGCAGAGGCAGTGAGGGGCCCCGGTGTCGACGCCGCCGCAGCCCCACGTGGCGTCATCCCGATCGCTGCGGCCGCAGCCAGCGCACAGGCGACGATCAAGGCCCAGCGCACGTCGTTGAAGGCGCCGTGTACCGCTCGGTATCCCACGGGGGTCCCGAGCAGGGCCACCAGGACGCTGACGCCCAAAACGGTGCCGACCTGCCGGCTCATGTTGACGATGGCGCTGCCGGTCGCGGCGCGGGCCGGCGGGAGGTCGGTCGTGGCGGCCGACAAGATGGTGGGCAGCGCCAGGCCGACCCCCGCGCCGCCGATGATCGAGCAGGGCAGCATCTCGGCGGCGTACGACGGGTCGGGCCCGAGCAGAAAGACGCTCAGCGCCAGGCTACTGCCCAGCAGGAGGCACCCGGCGGCCGCGATCCACCCGGCGGAGACCCGGTGCGCGACGCTCTGCGCAACCGCGGCGAATATCGGCACCATCAGGGGCCCGGGCGCAACGCCGAGCCCAGTACGCAGGGCCGTGTAGTGCCAGACCTGCTGCATCCACAAGATGTTCACCAGCAGGTTGCCGGCGAACGCGACGCCGAACACGAGGGCGGTGGCGTTGGACCAGGCAAAGGCCCGGACCCTGAGCAGTGCCGGCTCCACGACCGGCGACGCGTGCTGCAGCGACCGGCGGCAGAACCACGCCATGCTCAAGGCCGCCAGCGCGATCGCCCCCCACGTCCGCAGGCTCAACCGCCCCCAGGAGGGGGCCTCGACCAGACCGAGGGCAACGGACCCGACGGCCAACGCCAGCAGGCCGGCGCCAGGCAGGTCCGGCAGTCGCCCGGGCTCGGCGTCGCGCGACTCGGGGACGACGCGGGCGGCGAACGACAGCCCCAGCAGGCCGACCGGGACGTTGACGAGAAAAGACCCAGCGCCACGACGCCGCCACGAGCAGCCCACCGACGACCGGGCCGGCCGCAGCGGCCAGGGCGCCGGTGGCAGCCCACACCCGTACGGCGCGCGCACGACGTGCGGCCGGCATCGCATGCAGCAGCAGTCCCAGGCTCGTGGGGGTGAGCAGCGCCGCCCCGGCGGCTTGCAGCGTCCGGAAGCCGACCAGGAGCCAGAAACCCGGCGCGGCAGCGCAGCCGGCACTTGCCAGGTGACCCGAGGTGCGCGCGACGTGCACGGGGGCCGCACGCCGCACCGGCCACCAGTTCGACCGACCGCCCTAGGGCGGCTGAGCCCCCGTCGACACGTCCAGCCCGTCAGCGCCTGCCCGAGGTCGTCGGGGCGCGCGGACCGGGACGCGCGCAGGGGGAGTGCTGACAGGGCGGCTTCCCCGTGTACGGGTCGGTCTGCTGGCCGTCGTAGTACCCGTCGTAGGGGTTGTAGTAGAGCGTGATGGGCCGGATGGGGTGCGCAGGGTCCAGGCCGTAGCAGAGCTTGCCGCCGCCGTCGCCGTACACCGGTGCCTGGTTGGGGGTGAAGCTTCCGTTGTCCTGGGTCACCTCCAGGGTGATGTGCAGGCCTGGCTGCAGGCCACCGAAGGTCCGCTCGATCTCGGGCTGCTGGGCCACCACCGCCTTGAGCAGGCACGGGTAGCCGGTGGCGCGCTCGGCGTACACCTGCAGGCTCGGCAGGCTGTCCCTGGCGAGGCTCATGAAACGGTCGGAGTTCTGGCGCAGGATGCTCTCGGCGCTGGCGCTGAACGTGCTCCCGGTGGTCAGGAAGGTGTCGAGCGAGCCCTTCTCCTGCTCCAGGTTCCGGCTGTTCGCCGCGAAGTTGTCCAGCACCCGTAGCAGGTCGGGCGTGGCATCTGCATAGCCCTGAGTGACCTGACCGAGCCGCTCCATGTCCGCGCCCAGTGTCGGCAGCTCGGGGTTGAGGCGCCCGAGGTAGGCCGCGGTGCGGACCGCGTTCGCGCCGATCGCGTCGCCGCGGCCGCGCAGCGCCCCCGACAGCGCGTTGAGGGCTAACGACAGGTCGTGAGGCTTCAGCGAGACCAGGAGCGGATACAGGTCGTTGAGGGCGGTCTCGGTCTCCAACCCCGTCGCCGTGCGGTCCTGGGAGATGACGTCGCCCGCGTGCAGGCGCCGCGAGGACGGCTCGTCCCGGATCTGCAGCGCCACGAACTTCTCGCCGAACAGGGTCTTGGGTAGCAGCAGCGCGTGCAGGTCGGCGGGGAGCTGGCCGGCCTTCTCCGGGTTCAGCGCGAGCTCGAGCCGTGCGCCCCGGCCGGTGCTCCTGATCGAGCGCACCTCGCCGACGAGCAGGCCCCGGACCTTGACGTCCGCGCCCGGGGTGAGCTGGTTACCTGCCCGGTCCGCGTCGAGCCCGATCATCGTGACCGGGGTGAACGCCTTCTGGTACAGCCCGACCGTCAGGGCGACCAGCGCCGTCACGACGACCATGAACAGCAGACCGAGCGCACGCTGGTAGAGCGGCGGCACGGCCGCGTTGCAACGGGGCAGACACGAGACCTTCCCGGGTCGGATGTGACGTGCATCATGCCCCGTTTCGTCCCTGCGCGCGGCTGTTCGCCAGACCGCCGGCGCCCACCGGCGTCGTCGCCCCGGACCCGGCCTCGCGCAGCGCGTCCTCCAGGCGGCGGGCGTGGCCGGCCGGCGACGCCGTCGATGATCCGGGCGACCGCCGGCTCCAGCGGGTAGGTGCGCCCGAAGACCACGGCAGGCGGGCGCGCATGGACCCGAGCGCCGGTCGGGCGTCGGCGCCGCGCATCATGTCGGTGTCGGTCCAGCTGAGGTAGGCGACACCCACGGCCACGCCGTGGTGCCGGAGCTCGCCCCGCAGGCTGTGCGCGAAGGCCTCCGCCCCGGACTTGCTGGCACAGTAGGCGCTCATCGCCGGGATCGGCACGAGCGCCGCCAGGGACGCGACCTGCAGCACGTAGCCGCGGGTCTGCACGACCTGCGGCAGGAATGCTCGCACCGTGCGGACGCTGCCCAGCAGGTTCACCTCGATGACCGCGTCGTAGGACGTCGGGTCGGCGAGCAGCAGCGGTCCGGCGGACGCGATCCCGGCGTTGGCCACCACGATGCCGGCAGGGCCGAGCCGCTGCGCCACCTCGGCGGCGGTGCGCACCAGCGCCTGGCCGTCGGTGACGTCCACCTCCCACCACGCGCTGCCCGGGCACTGGGCGCTGACCGCCGCGAGCTCGTCGGGTTCCAGACCGAGCAGGGCGACCCGGGCGCCGCGAGCCGAAGCTGGCGGGCCAGCGAGGCGCCGACCCCGCGGGCGGCACCGGTCACGACGGCGACGGTGCCGGTCATGTCGCGGTCCGTTGTTGGGCCGGTCACGCCGCGGCCGTCCGGTACAGGCCGAGGTCGAACTCGCTCAGCTGCCTGCTGAAGCGGAACGTGAACGTCGGCCACAGTGTGGTGTTGCGCCCCTTCGCGTCGAGGTACCAGCTGGAGCAGCCGCCGGCGTTCCACACGGTGCCCTGCAGGTCCTGCTGCACCCGGGCGTTGTACGCCGCCTCGGCCTCGGCCAGCGGCTCGATGCTGGCCAGACCGCGCGCGTCCATCGCGTCGAGCGCCGCGAGCAGGTGCTGCACCTGCGCCTCGATCACGACGATGATCGAGGTGTGGCCCAGACCGGTGTTCGGCCCGACGAGGAAGAACAGGTTGGGGAAGCCGCTCACGGTCAAACCGTGCAGCGCCTGCATCCCGCGCTCGGCCCAGTGCTGGGCCAGGGTGCGGCCGTCGGCGCCGACGAGGCGGTGGGCGACCGGCGGGTCGGTCGCCATGAAGCCGGTGCCGAAGATCATGGTGTCCACCTCGTGCAGCGAGCCGTCCTCGGCCACCACGCCCCGCGGCACGACCTCGCGGATGCCCGTGGTGACGACGCGGGCGTTGGGCGCCGACACGGCCGGGTAGTAGGTGTTGGACAGCAGCACCCGCTTGCACCCCAGCCGGTACGCCGGGGTGAGGGCGGCCCGGTGTGCGGCGTCCGGCACCTGCGCCCTCAGGTGCCGGCGGGCCTCGAACTCCCCGAGCGCCATCACTCGCTGGTCCACGGCGAAGCCGAGGATCCAGCTCTCGCGCAGCCAGTAGGTGCCCAGGCGGGCCAGCCGCTGCGCCACGGGGACCCGTCGGAACAGCGTTCGCTCCAGGTCCGTGATCGCCCGGTCCCGCCGCGGCAGCACCCACGGAGCCGTACGTTGGAACACCGTCAGGTGCTCGACCTGCGGCTGGATCTCCGGCACGAACTGCACGGCCGAGGCCCCGGTGCCAACGACAGCCACCCGCCGCCCGCGAAGGTCGTGCGCGTGATCCCAGTCGGCCGAGTGAAAGCTCGTACCCGCGAAGGTCTCGAGCCCGGGTAGGGAGGGCACGGCCGGCTCGGACAGGCCGCCGGTGGCCGACACGAGCACGTCGGCGGTGAGCGCGCCGCGTGCGGTGACCAGGTGCCAGCGCCTGCCGTCCCAGGCGGCGTGCTCCAGCTCGGCCCCGAAGCGCAGGTGGGGCAGCACACCGGCCTCGAGCGCGGTCCGGTGCAGGTACGCCTCGATCTCGGGCTGCGGCGAGAAGGTCCGCGACCACTGCGGGTTCGGCGCGAAGGAGTAGCTGTAGAGATGGCTCGGCACGTCGCAGGCGCAGCCCGGGTAGCTGTTGTCGCGCCAGGTGCCGCCGAGGTCGTCGGCCCGCTCGAGCAGGACGAAGTCCTCCCGGCCGGCCCGCTTCAGGCCGATAGCCGTCGCGAGCCCGGCGAAGCCGCTGCCGACGATCGCGACCGCCACATGCGCGGGCAGGGCATGCGGCCCTTCGAGGGTGCCGGTCATTCCACCTCCACAGTGCTGCCGGAGGTGCGCTGCGACGCCATTGCTACAAGTCTGTAGCAACATCTGTGTAGCATCTGTGGGGTGAGCGCTGCAAGAGCCGCCAGCAAGCCGTACGCCGCCCGGATGGACCCCGCGGGCCGGCGCGAGCAGCTGCTCGACGCGGCGCTGGCCCTCGCCCTGGAGCGCGGCTTCCACGCGGTGAGCATCGACGGCGTGGCGCGTGCGGCCGGCGTCACCAGACCCGTGGTGTACGGGCAGTTCGCCAGCAGTGCCGACCTGCTCACCGGCGTACTCGAGCGGGCCGAGCGGCGATCCCTGGCCCAGCTCGGCCCCGTGCTGCCGAGCGTGCCGAGCGCGGGCGCGTCGGTCGATCCCGACGAGCTGCTCGTCCAAGGCCTGACCGCCTACCTGACCGCGGTCCGCGATGATCCCGCCACCTGGCGGGTCGTGCTGCTGCCCCCGGAAGGTGCGCCGCCGGAGCTGGCCCAGCGTGTCCGGGTCAACCACCGCGTCGTCCTGTCGGCGCTGCGTGAGCTGGCGACCTGGGGGTTGGCGGCTCGTGGGGAACCCGCGCCGGACGTCGAGCTGTTCGCCCGGTCGCTGCTCCTGCTGTCCGAAGGGGCCGCGCGGATGGTGCTGGCCGATCCCGACCGCTATCCGGTGGAGCGGTTCACCGGGTTCGCCCGCGCCCTGCTCGCCGCGCTGCACGCTGAGCCGCCGCACCCCTGAGCGCCCGCACCCCTGAGCGCCCGCGCAATGAGCCGCGCCTGAGCCCGCCGCACCACGTCAGAGACCCTCAACCCCCGGCGATCTTGACGATAGTGCGCGCCGTGCGGCGTGTCGCTCGCAGGACCGTCAAGATCGCGCGGAGGGGGACGGAGCGCGGGAGCGGGGGCGGAGAGCGTAAGTGGGGTCAGTCGGAGGGGGACGGAGCGCGGGAGCGGGGGCGTAGAGCGGGAGTGGGGTCAGTCGGAGGGGGGCGGAGCGCGGGATGGGGTCAGTCGGAGGGGGCGCTGGCCAGCGTCACCTGCGCGGTGTGGCCGGCACCGTTGCGCAGGTAGGTCACGGTGACCGTGCTGCCCGGCTCGTGGGAGCGCACCGCCACGATGAGCCCGTTGGCCTCGGTGACGACCCGGTCGTCGACCTTGGTGACGACATCGCCGGGCTGCAGCCCTGCCCGAGCGGCGGGACCGCCGGCCGAGACGGCGTGGACCGCCGCGCCGAGCCCGGGCGCACCATCGGTCGTGGACGCCGCATTCCCGGCGGCGATCCCGATCTGGCTGTGCGTCGCGTGGCCGCCGGAGATGAGCTGGTCGGCCACCCGGGCGGCATCGTCGGAGGGGATGGCGAAGCCGACCCCGATGTTGCCCGACTGCCCGCTGCCCGAGCCGCCGCCGGTGGAGGCGATGGCGCTGTTGATGCCCACGACACGGCCGGCGAGGTCGACCAGCGCGCCACCGCTGTTGCCGGGGTTGATGGCCGCGTCGGTCTGCACCGCGTCGATGACCGACTGCGCGGAAGCGCCCGGCTCCCCGGTGGCGACCGGTCGGTGCAGGGTCGAGACGATGCCCTGCGTCACGGTGTTGGACAGGCCGAGGGGCGCGCCGATGGCGAGCACCGACTGACCGACCCGCAACCGCGCGGAGGGCGCGAAGACCGCAGCGGTCAGGCCGCTCACCCCGGTCGCCTTGAGCACAGCCAGGTCGTCGGTCGCGTCATGTCCGACGATCGTTGCCGGCACGGTACGACCGTCCGCCAGGGTGAGGTGCACGGTCCCGCCCGACTCCGCGGCGGCGACGACGTGGTTGTTGGTCAGGACGAACCCGTCGCTGCGCAGGACGACGCCCGAGCCGGTGTCGGACACGGGGGCGTTCTGGCCGTCGAAGGAGCCGCCGGACGACGACTGCGTTCCCGTCACCTCGACGGTGACCACGCTGGGCGCAATGGTGGCCGCTGCGGACTCCGGGCTGCCGGCGACCGGCCGCCCGGACGGCGACGTCCCCGAGGACGTCTGCTCCACCGTCGATGTGCTCCGCTGCACCGAGTCGGGACCGCCGGCGGTCCCGCTGCTGCTGCCGCCGTCGGCCGCGGCCGTGACCAGCGCCCCTCCGCCTCCGCCGGCGAGTACGGCGGCCGCGAGCAGCAGTGCGCCGCGACGTCGGCGCGTACGAGGCCGGGCGGAGGGGGCCCGGGCGTCAGCGGCGGCGGAGGCGGCTGGCGCGTCGTACGGCGGGGGGGTCGGGTGGGGGGTCAGGTCGTCGGTCATGACAGGAGCCTGCGCCGGGCGCCTGGGAGGTCGCTGTGAGCAGGCTGACCCGCCTCTGGGAGTCCGTCCCGGCGCTGCTCGACTAGCCTCGCAGGTGCTGGGAGCCAGCACGTGCAGGGGAGGACGACGTGGTCGCGGCCGCCGGAGCGGGCCTGCGCGCCCTGCTCCTTGAGAACATCCACGACGACGCCGCCTTCGCGCTGCGCGACGCCGGGTTCGAGGTCGAACGGCTGGACCGCGCGCTCAAGGAGGCGGAGTTGCTCGAGCGGGTGCAGGGCGTCGCGGTGCTCGGCATCCGGTCGAACACCCAGCTGACGGCGCAGGTGCTGCAGGCCGCGCCGGAGCTGCTAGGGGTCGGCGCCTTCTGCATCGGGACGAACCAGATCGACCTGGCCGCCGCCGCCGGCAAGGGCATCGCGGTGTTCAACGCGCCCTTCTCCAACACTCGCAGCGTCGTCGAGCTGGCCCTCTCCGAGATCATCGCCCTGACCCGCCGGTTGACCGACAAGAACGCGGACATGCACGCCGGCCGGTGGGACAAGTCGGCTGTCGGCAGCCACGAGGTGCGCGGCCGAAGGCTGGGCATCGTGGGCTACGGCAACATCGGCAGCCAGCTGTCGGTGCTCGCCGAGGCGCTCGGCATGCGGGTGCTGTTCTACGACACCGCCGACAAGCTGGCCCTCGGCAACGCGCGCCGGTGCGGCACCCTGGACGAGCTGCTGCAGGAGTCAGACGTCGTCTCATTGCACGTCGACGGCCGGCCCGGCAACAGCGACTTCTTCGGTGAGCAGCAGCTGGCCCGCATGCGGCCGGGCAGCATCCTGCTCAACCTCTCGCGCGGGTTCGTCATCGACCACGGCGCCCTGGCCCGGCACATCGCGAGCGGGCACCTGGCCGGCACGGCGGTCGACGTCTTCCCCGCAGAGCCCAAGGCCAAGGGCGAGGAGTTCGTCTCGCAGCTGCGTGGGCTGCCCAACGTGATCCTCACCCCGCACGTCGGCGGGTCGACCGAGGAGGCCCAGCAGGACATCGGCCACTTCGTCGCCGGCAAGCTGCGCGACTACGTCGCCGACGGGGGCACCTCCCTGTCGGTCAACCTCCCGCCGGTCGCGCTTCCCCGCGAGCCGGGCACCACCCGACTGCTGCTGCTGCACGCCAATACCCCCGGGGTGCTCGCGACGGTCAACGGCCTGCTCGCCAACCACGGCGTCAACATCGAGGGTCAGCTCCTCGGCACCCGCGGCCACCTCGGCTACGTCGTCACCGACATCGCCGCCGGCTGCTCGCGCGAGGTCGTCCTCGCGCTGGAGTCCCTGCCCGAGACGGTGCGGCTGCGGGTTCTGGCGTGACCGGTACCGGCGTGACCAGCGCGGCACTGCTCGACGAGCTGCGCGCCACCGTCGGTCCCGAGCACGTGCTGACCGACGGGGACCTCACCGCGTCGTACGAGACCGACTGGACCGGGCGCTTCACCGGACGGGCGGCCTGCGTCGTACGACCGCGTACGACGCACGAGGTCGCTGCGGTGCTGCGGGCCTGCTCGGCGGCCGGGCAGCAGGTCGTGGTGCAGGGCGGCAACACCGGGCTCGTCGGCGGCGGCGTGCCCGGCGGCGGCGAGGTCCTGCTGAGCCTGCTGCGCCTGAACGAGATCGGCGAGATCGACCTGGCAGCAGGCCAGGTCACTGTCGGAGCAGGCGTCACCCTGGCCTCCCTCCAGGCCCGAGCGCGCTCGCTCGACCTCGATGTCGGCGTCGACCTGGCGGCCCGCGACTCAGCCACCGTCGGCGGCTTGGTGGCCACCAACGCCGGCGGCATCCGGGTGCTGCGGTACGGCAGCATGCGCGAGCAGGTTGTCGGCGCCGAGGTCGTCCTGGCCGACGGCTCCGTCCTGACCCGGCTGGCCGGCCTGGCCAAGGACGGCACCGGCTATGACCTCGTCGCGCTGCTCGTCGGCAGCGAGGGCACCCTCGGCGTCGTGACCCAGGTGCGCCTGCGGCTGGTACCCCGGCTGCGTCACCGCTGCGTCGCCCTGCTCGCCATGGCCGACACCGCCGCGGCCGTGGCCCTGCTGCCGGGGCTGCGGGAGCGGCTGCCCGCACTGACGGCGGCCGAGCTGTTCTTCTCGTCCGGCCTGGACCTGGTCCGCGCCTACGGCGGCCTGGCCGCGCCCTTTCCGGCGCCCTACCCGGCGTACCTGCTCCTGGAGTGCGCGGACCGCTCCGACCCGACCGAGCGTCTGGTCGAGGCGGTCGGTGCGGCAGACGGCCTGCTGGACGCGACCGTGTCGACCGACGCCGCCTCGCAGCGGGCGCTGTGGGCCTATCGCGAGAGCCACACCGAGGCCATCGGCGCGCAGGGCGTGCCGGTCAAGCTGGACGTGTCGGTGCCCACCGGCCGGTTGGCCGAGCTTGTCGACCAACTGCCGGACACGGTCGCGGAGGTCTGCCCACCAGCTCGGCTGATCGTGTTCGGGCACGTGAACGAGGGCAACCTGCACGTCAACGTGCTGGAGACCGGCGAGCTTGCCGAGCAGGTGACCGACGCGGTGCTGCGGCTCGTCGCCGGCCTGCACGGCAGCATCAGCAGCGAGCACGGCGTCGGCCGTGCGAAGCTCGTCTGGCTGGGGCTGTCCCGGTCGGCGACCGAGATCGCCGCAATGACGGCTGTCAAGCGAGCGCTGGACCCGCTGGGGATCCTCGCGCCCGGGGTCCTGCTGCCTGCGGGGTGAGCCGGCAGAAGGCATGCTGAGCAGGTGGAGCTCCAGGGACGCCGGGAACCGGACGACAGCAACGAGCCCACGTCCTACGCCGGGCCCCCGCCGCAGGCTCCGCCGCTGAGCGACCGGCTCAAGAAGGCCTTCGGGCCGGTCGTGGCGGTGTTCGCCGGTCTGGCGAAGTTCGGCGCCATCGTGTTCAAGATCAAGGCGCTGGCCGTGCTGATCACGATGGGTGCGAGCATCGCTGCGTACGCGCTGTTCTACGGCTGGCAGTTCGCGGTCGGCTTCGTGCTGCTGATCTTCGTGCACGAAATGGGGCACGTGGTCGCGCTGCGGGCCCGCGGCATCAAGGCGGGTGCCCCGATCTTCCTGCCCTTCCTCGGCGCGTTCGTGTCGATGAAGTCCGCGCCGCGCAGCGTGTACGAGGAGGCCGAGAGCGCGCTGGCGGGACCCGTCGTAGGTACGGTTGGCGCCTTCGGCGTGGCCTACGCCGGGCAGGCGCTGAACAGCGACCTGCTGCGGGCCCTGGCGCTGACCGGGTTCCTGCTCAACCTGTTCAACCTGCTGCCTGCGCTGCCGCTGGACGGCGGCCGCGTCGCCGGCGCCCTGAACCCCAAGCTCTGGTTCCTGGGCCTGGTCGGGCTGCTCGGCTATGAGTTCTACCGGCCCAGCCCGGTCGTGCCCGTCATCCTGCTGCTGGGCGGCTACGAGCTCTACCGCCGCTTCCGCGGCCGCGACAGCGCCGCCAGCCGGCAGTACTTCGCGCTGACCCGCGAGCAGCGCCTGCGGATCGGTGCGGCCTACGTCGGGCTGATCCTGGTGCTGGTCTACGCCGTGCACGCCAACCAGCTGCCCGACACCTCGCCGGGCCTGCGGTGACACGCGCCTGCGATGACACGGGCCCGCGGTGCCGGCCTGAAGGGCCAGCGGGCGCACATGACACAGCGATGACGCGGGGAACGCGGGGAACGCGGGGTGCGCGCGCCCGGTTGTACGACGCGTACCCCCGAGATGAGGAGTCCTCCTGATGTGGTCCTTCGGCAAGAAGCACGACCTCCCCACGGCCGAGGAGGCGTTGCCCGGCCGGGACGCCCCGATGCGCGTGCCCGCGCGACACGAGGTCCTCGACGCACCGCTGACCGGGCCGTACCCCGAGGGCGCGCAGACGGCGTACTTCGCGATGGGGTGCTTCTGGGGCGCCGAGCGCATCTTCTGGCAGGCACCGGGGGTCCTCTCGACCGCCGTCGGCTATCAGGGCGGCCGCACCCCCAACCCGACGTACGAGGAGACCTGCAGCGGACGCACCGGCCACACCGAGATGGTGCAGGTCGTCTACGACCCGGCCGGCATGACCTACGACGCGCTGCTCAAGCTGTTCTGGGAGAACCACGACCCGACGCAGGGCATGCGGCAGGGCAACGACGTGGGCACGCAGTACCGCTCGGCGGTCTACACCACGACTCCGGAGCAGCTCGCGGCGGCGCAGGCCAGTCGCGAGGCGTACGGCGAGGCGCTGGCGAAGGCCGGGCGCGGCGCGATCTCGACCGAGATCCTGCCGGCGGGACCGTTCTACTACGCCGAGGCCTACCACCAGCAGTACCTGCAGAAGGTCCCGAACGGCTACTGCAACCACGGGTTCAACGGGGTGACCTGCCAGGTCGGCACCGGCGTCGCCAGCACCGGCACGATCACGGCGTAGGTGTCGCGCAACGCCGCCCTCCCGGCGCTGGTCGCCGGCTGGGTTGCGGGCGTGCTGGGCCTGGACACCATCGCCTCGCTGGGCCAGCAACGGCTCCTGGGCGTCGTGACGTGGCTGCTCCTGCTAGCCTGCCTGCCGGGCGAGCAGCGGCCCGTGCGGGTGCAGGTAGCCGTGGTCGTGGCCTTCGCCTCGCTCATCGAGTACGTCTTCGCCGGCTGGTTGGGCGTCTACGTGTACCGCCTGCACAACGTGCCGGCGTTCGTCCCGCCGGGTCATGGGCTGGTCTACCTCGCCGCGCTCGCCATCGGCCGCAGCACGTTCGCCAGTCGGCACACGCGGCTCGTGCTCGGCGCGGCGCTGACCGCATGCGGCGCCTGGGCCGTGTGGGGGCTGGTGATCTCCCCCCGGCCGGACGCGCTCGGGGCCTTCTGGTTCGCCTGCCTCGCGGTGTTCAGCCGATGGGGCCGCTCCCGTCTGGTGTACGCCGGTGCGTTCCTGGTCGTGAGCTATCTCGAGGTGGTCGGCACGTCCCTAGGCACCTGGGCGTGGCAGCCGCACGACCCGACCGGGCTCATCACCATCGGCAACCCTCCGAGCGGGATCGCCGGTGGCTACGCCTGGTTCGACGCCGCGGCGCTGCTGCTGACGCCACGGCTGCTGGCCCGCTGGGACGCGCGCGGAGGACGGGTGAGTCAGGGCGCGTCGAGCGGGACGAGCTCCACCGGCCGGGTACGGGCGAGCACCACGACTGCGGTCAGCACCAGCGCGGCGCCGCCGAGCTGCACCGGCGACAGTATGTCCCCGAACGCGAGCCCGGCCACCCCGACGCTCACGACCGGCTCGAACGTGCTGATCACCGCGGTGTCGGACGGTCCCAGCAGCGCCAGCGCGCCGAAGAACGCGCTGACGGCCACGACCGTCCCGATCAACGCGACGCCCAGCAGGGCGAGCCAGGAACCGGAGGTGTGGGGCAGCGAGGCACGGGTCGACAGCGCCAGCACGTCGTAGACCGCGCCGCACCCGCCCATCACGACGGCGCTGGTCGCGAACGGCCCGAGCCCGCCGGTGATCCGGCTCGACACCAGGATGTACACCGCGTATGACGCGGCGGCGCCCAGGCCGAGCAGCACCCCGGTCGTCCGGCCCCCACCGACCGGTCCGAGGGTCAGGGCCGTCCCGACGGTTGCCGTCAGCACGCAGACCAGCGCCTTCGGGCGCACCCGCTCCCGCAGGACCACCGCCGACAGCAGCACCACGACGGCCGGGTAGAGGTAGAGCAGCAGGGCCGTCAGCCCGGCCGAGATGCGCGTGAGGGCCACGAAGTAGCAGGTGGACTCGACCACGTACCCGGCACCGCCGAGCAGCAGCAGGCCGCCGAGCTGCCGCCCCCGTGGCAGCTGCTCGTGCCGCACCCGCGCCAGCGCCAGCAGGACGAGGCCGGCCACGGAGAAGCGCACCGACAGCACACCCAGGACGCCCGCCCCACCGGCGTACACGACCTTGGTCAGCACCGGCATGACGCCGAACGCCGTCGCGCTGGCCAGGGCGAGGGCGGTGCCCTTGGCGCGCCTGTTCACGCGGTCACCGAGCTACCGACTCCCCGAACACCAGGCACCGGGTCACCAGGTCACCGGGTCACCGGGTCGTCGGGGGAGCAGGTCATCGGGGAGCAGGGCGGACAGGACCTCGTCGTGCAGCAGCCCGTTGCTGCAGACCACGCTGCCGCCGCCGGCCGTGGCCGCGCCCGAGAGGTCGGTGAAGCGCCCCCCGGCCTCCTCGACGATGACCTGCAGCGCAGCGAGGTCCCACAGGGAGACCTCGGGCTCGAAGGAGGCATCGACCGCCCCCTCGGCCACCAGCACATGCGACCAGAAGTCACCGAAAGCCCTTGTGCGCCAGCACCTCCCGCTCAAGGCCAGCAGTCCCGGCAACCGGCCCTGCTGCTGCCAGCCGGTCAGTGAGGAGTAGCTCAGGTGGGCGTCGGAGAGCTGCTCCACGGCGGAGACCGCGATCGGGAGTCCCTGTGCAGCGCACGGGCCGGCATGGGCACCCAGGCCCCGGGCGGCCCACCACCGGCGGCCCAGCGCGGGCGCGCTGACCACGCCCACCGTCGTACGGCGGGATCCCTGATCGCCCTCCGGCTCCTGCAGCGCGATGAGGGTGGCCCAGACGGGGACGCCGCGGACGAAGTTCTTGGTGCCGTCGACCGGGTCCACGACCCAGCGGCGGGGGCTGTCGCCGGTGTCGCCGTACTCCTCGCCGAGGACGGCGTCGTTCGGGCGCTCGCGGGCCAGCCGGTCCCGTACCAGCTGCTCCACCGCGGTGTCGGCGTCACTCACCGGCGTCAGATCGGGTTTGGCCTGGACCCGGAGGTCCAGGGCGCGGAAGCGCCCGAGCGTGAGGGCGTCGGCCGCGTCGGCGAGCTCGTGGGCGAGCGCGAGGTCCTCGGCCAGGCTCATCAGCGTGAGACTAGCCAGTAGTGTTCGGCGGATGGAGCGCGAACAGGTGTTGGCAGTCATGCGGGAGAAGGCCGTCGAGCTGCTCGAGGTCGAGGCCGACGCCGTGCAGGAGGACAAGTCGTTCGTCGAGGACCTGCAGGTCGACTCGCTGTCGCTCGTGGAGTACACGATGGACCTCGAGGACGCCTTGGGCATCGAGCTTCCCGAGGACGAGCTGACCGACCTGAAGACCATCGGGGCGTTCGTCGACGTCATCATGACCAAGGTCGGTACGGCCTCCAACGCCGACGGCTGAGACCGCCCCAGGGGCACCCTTGTGCCTGCAACTGCCCCCCTGCAAGGGTGGCGGTCCCCGAAGGAGCAGGAGCGGCCCGTGCAGCAGCTGACCGGACTGGACGCGGCGTTCCTGGCCATGGAGACGCCGGCGGTGTACGGCCACGTCGGCAGCGTCTGCATCCTGGATGCGAGTACGGCCAAGGTGCCGGTCACCCTCGAGGTGCTCACCCGGCTGCTGGAGGCCCGGATGCACCTGGTGCCGATGTTCCGCCGCCGGCTGGCGCAGGTGCCGCTCGGGCTTGACCAGCCCTACTGGATCGAGGATCCCGACTTCGACGTCGAGTTCCACGTGCGCGAAATCGCCCTGCCGGCGCCGGGGGACGACAAGCAGCTGGCCGACCAGGCCGCGCGGCTGCACTCGCGGCCGCTGGACCGCAACCGCCCGCTGTGGGAGCTCTACCTGATCTCCGGGCTGTCCGGTGGCCGCGTAGCGGTCTACAGCAAGGTGCACCACGCCGCCATCGACGGGGTCGGCGGCAACGACATCCTGGCCGCGTTGCTGGACCTGTCACCGGAGGGCCGGGACCTTGCGCCGGCTCCGCCGTGGACCTGCGACCGGGTGCCCGGCCCGGTCGGGCTGCTGACCCGCAGTGCCCTGTCCTTCAGCGGCCACCCCGTGCGGGCGGTCCGGCTGACCGCCGAGCTGGCCCGGTCCGCCCCCTCGCTGGTCCAGAATGCGAACCTGCCGCGGATCCCGGTGCTGGACCGCTTCCTGCGGCGCGGTTCGTCAGCAGTGTTCGCCCAGACCGGGCTGCGGGCACCCAAGACGCCCTTCAACCGGCCGATCACCCCCCACCGCCGCTGGGCCTTTTGCACGCTGTCCCTGACCGACGTCAAGAAGGTCAAGAACGCGACCGGCTCGACCGTCAACGACGTGGTCATGGCGCTGTGCGCCGGCGCGTTGCGGCGCTGGCTGCTCGACCACGAGGCGCTGCCCGACAGCCCGCTCATCGCGGCCGTACCGGTCTCCCTGCGCAGCGAGGACCAGAAGGGCTCCGGCGGCAACCGTGTCTCCACGCTGATCGCGCCCATCCCCACCGACACCGCTGACCCAGCCGAACGGCTGAGCCTGACGCACGAGGCCATGCGCGCAGCCAAGGAGCAGCACGGCGCCCTGCCCGCCGATCTGCTCTCGGACGCCGCACAGTTCGCGATGCCCGCGCTCGCCGGTCAGGCTGCCCGGCTCAACGCCCGGCTGCGCCTGCTGGAGTGGCTCAACCCGTTCAACCTGTTCATCAGCAACGTGCCCGGTCCCAACATCGCCCTGTACTACGCCGGCGCCGAGCTGCTGGGCTACTACCCCCTGTCCGCGATCGCCCACGGGCAGGGGCTCAACATGACGGTGATGAGCTACCGCGACGGGCTGCACTTCGGACTTATCGCCTGCCGCGAGCTGGTGCCCGACCTCGACGAGCTGGCCGGACACCTGGTCACCGAGCTGGAGGAGCTGCTGGCGCTCGTGGGCTGACCCCGTACACCTGGCCCAGTGCGAACTAGGCTTCAACGATGCCGCCCACGATTTTGCCGGTGGAGCTCGCCCGTCGGTGCGCCGAGCAGCTGCTGCTCCCGTCGGCAGAGCGGGTCGATGTCGAGGGCGTCCCGCGCTCGCACCTGGACGCGCTCGGGGCCGCCGGGCTGCTCGGACTGACCGGCCCCCCGCCGTACGGCGGGGCGGGCGCGGGCGCTCCGGTCGTCCGGGAGGTGACCGAGGCCCTGGCTGGCGCGTGCGCGGCGACCTGGTTCGTCACGACTCAGCACGCCATGCCGCTGGCGGTGCTGGGCGGGTCCGGGAACAAGGCCTTGCAGGACCGTTGGCTGCGGGCCATGTGCACCGGGGGGGCGCTGGCCGGCGTCGCGGTGGCGCACGTGCGACGCCCGGGGGAACCGGCAGTCCGGGCGGTGCGGGTCGCGGGCGGCTGGCGCTTCGACGGACACGTCGGCTGGATGACCTCCTGGGGCCTGTGCGACGTCCTGCTGCTCGGTGGCCTGTCCCCGGACGGCGAACTCGTGTTCGTCCTGGTGCCTGCCGTGGAGGGCGCAGGCCTGACCGCCAGCGCGCCCATGCGGCTCGCCGCCATGCAGGCCACCTCGACGGTGACGCTGGACCTGTCCGCCTTCGAGGTCCCGGACGGCTCGGTCGCCTCCGTCGAGCCGGCAGGCGCGTGGCTGGAGCAGGACCGGGCCAAAACCGCCAATGTGTCGGCGGCCGTGTTCGGCATCCAGGCCGACGTCGTACGCCGCCTAGCCGCCACCGCCGAGCGCCGCGGCGACGGCACCGCGAAAGAGCTCGCCGAGCGGCTGACGGCCGAGGCCTGCGTGCTGCGGCAGGCGGCCTACGGGCTGGTGGACGACGTCCCTGCGGACGAGCAGGTGCAGGAGCGGCTACGGCTGCGAGCGGCGGCCCTCGCGCTGCTGGTGCGTTCGGCCACGGCGCTGGTGGCGGCCACCGGCGGCAGCGCGATGGGCCTGGACAACGCCGCACAGCGGCACCTGCGCGAGGCGGCTTTCATGCTCGTGCAGGCCCAGACCGGGCCCGTGAGGGAGGCGACCTTGCGCGGGCTGCTGGAGCAGGGTGCGGGTCAGGGTCCGGTCGGTCGGTGACCGTGAGGTCGGCGACCATGCTGCTGCTGCCGGAGCAGAGCCAAGGCCGCCGTGGCGTACCAGAGGTCGACGACGCTCAGGCCGGTGCGCTGCCACAGCCCCTGGTCCGGCCCGACGACGGACACGGTCAGGGCCACAGCACTGAGCCCCCCTACGGCGTACGAGGCAGCGCGCGCCGGTCTGGGCAGTGCGCCTGCAGCCAGTGCAGGGGACGCAGCTGTCGCGACGTAGCCGAGCAACGCCGAGACGGCGTGCAGGCTTCCATGGGAGTCGACGGGGAACGCAGCGACGAAAAGGGTGCTGAGGCCGGCAACGCCGACGCTCAGCCGCAGCGCCGGCACCTGCAGCGCGGGGGCCAGCGCGAGCGCGAACAGCGGCAGCAGCAGGCCGAAGGTGACGAAGCCCGCGGTCATCAGCAGCCGGTGGGGAGCGTCGGTGCGGGCCAGGTCGCTGATGTGGTCGTGGACCGCCGAAAAGCCAAGGGTCTGGGCTCCCGCAGCGACCCATGCACCGATGAAGGCAGCCGGTGCAAGCAGCCCGCAGGCCAAGCCGGCCCTGGTCACGGTCGGCTGCTGAGCAGCTCCACGACCGCGACCCGGTCGAGCTTGCCGTGCCGATTGCGCGGCAGGACCTGCACCGCCCGGACGCGGCGGGGGACGGCGTGGGTGCCGAGCTCGCGCTGGACGGCTCGCCGCAGCAGCGGGACGTCGAGCTCGGTCCCCGCACGCAGGACCACCGCGGCGGCCACCGACTGGCCGGCCACCGACGAGGGCAGTCCGACCACCGCGGCGTCGGTGAGCAGACCCGTTGCCAGCAGGGCCCGCTCGACCTCGGCCGGGTAGATGTTCACCCCTCCGCGGATGACCAGGTCGACGGCCCGACCGCTGACGGTGAGATAGCCCTCGCCGTTCATCCGCCCGACGTCGCCGGTCCGGAGCCAACCGTCATTGCTGAGCGGGCTCGGTTCTTCCCCCCAGTAGCCCGGGGTGACGGCAGGCGAGCGCACCTGCAGCTCGCCAGGCTCTCCTCGTGCGACAACGACCCCGTCCGGAGAGACCACACGGACCTCGGCGTACGCCACCGGGCGACCGACCGAGCCAGGTCGGCGCGGCCGCTCGCCGTCGAGCAGACAGGTCACCGGCGCGCAGGTCTCGGACAGGGCGTAGACGTCGTACAGGCGCAGGCGGGGCATCCGGTCGGCGACCCGGTCCAGCGTGCCGGCCGGCGCGGGTGCGCCGCCGTACACCGCCAGGCGAAGGCCGGGCAGCGTGTCGGCGCGGAACCCCTCGACGCGCAGGAGCAGCTCCCAGATGCTCGGTACGACATCGAGCCAGGTCACAGCGTGCTCGCGGCACACCTGGACCAGTGCCGGCCCGGAGAAGGTCGCCATCGTCACGACCGAGCCCCCGCTGAGCATCGCCGGGGTCAGCTGCGTCACGTGTCCGCTGACCCAGCCGAAGGGCAGGTGCACGGCGGTGCGGTCGGCCGCGGTCAGCCCCAAGGTCCTGGCGTAGAAGGCTGCCGCATGGCCGGTCATCCGGCCTGTGACCCGCACCGCCTTCGGGCGCCCGGTCGTCCCACTGGTCGGGATCAGCATGTACGTCGCGTCCTCGTCCGGCAGCAGACGGGAGTGCTGCCAGGGCAACTCACTCGACACGAGCACCTCGACGTCGTCCAGCTCGAGGTCGGGCAGCTCGAGGTCGGACAGCTCGAGGTCGGACAGCAGCCCGACAACGTCGGGCAAGAGGTCGGTCTGGGCGAGCAGCAGCGAAGGCGTGGTCAGCGCCACGAGCTCGGCGAGTCGCGCCGGCGGTGCGCCGGCTGGGAGCCCGATGTGAACGAGACCGGCGCGGGCGCAGGCCCAGATGGCCACGGCCGCCTCCAGCCCGTTGCGCAGGAGCACGGCCACCCGGTCGCCGGGCTCGAGCCCGCGGGCGAGCAGGCCGGCGGCCGCGCCCTCGACCAGGCGGGCGAACTCGGCGTAGGAGGTGGCCCGGCCGCCGCGGGCCGGGTCGAGCAGCAGGACGTCCTGCGCCGAGGTGTCCAGGGCGTCCTGCAGCACCTGCACGATCGAGCTGGGACGGTCGGCGTAGCAGCGCACCGCGATACCCCGGACGACCTGCTCGACCATGGCGTCCGGGCCGTCCTGCACGGAGAGGGGGTGCACCGCAGCAACGCTAGGCCAGCACCTCTGGCGCGAGGCCCAGCGTCGGTCAGCGCGGCGACCCACTCGCCGAGCCCGACCGCGTTGGGGTGCAGGCCGTCGGCATACTTGCCGCGCCACGGCGGCCCGGTGTGGGCCCAGAGGTCGGCCACCGGCAGTCCCCGCTCGGCGGCCAGGCGCAGCAGCTCGGCGTTGGCCGCGACGGCCTTGCCCTCCTTGAGCCCGCGCGGCATGGTCGCGACGAGCGATCCGGCCGGCAGCCGGGCGAGCAGTTCCCGGAGGTCGCCGAGCAGCTTCGGCAGGTCCGTGTGCCGCAGGTCGTTGGCGCCGACGACGGCGGTGACGAGCGTGGGCCGCAGCGCCAGGGACTGCATCGCCGGTAGCTGGGTGTACAGCACGTCGGCCACGACGGCGCCGGATCGGGACAGGTTGACGACATGCCACGGCTCGCCGTCGCGCTGCTCGAGCAGGCGTCGCACCCGGCCCACGTAGCCCTGCTGGGGTTCTGCGACGCCGATCCCTTGCGCGGTCGAGTCTCCGAGAACCACCCACAGGCGGCCGCTCGGGCGTGGTTCGGCCTCCAGGTACGCAGCGTTCGCGAGCTGCCAGGCCATCGCGTGTGCGGGAACCTGGTCCAGGCTGCGCCGCAGCGCCGGTATCCGGCGCAGAAGCCACGTCCCGGCGGTCACGACAATGAGGTCAGAGCACGGCAGGGCGCAGGGTTCAGCACGCCGGGCTCTGCGCCGTACGGGTGGCGTGCTCGGCCATGATCGTGAGGCGCTGCGCGACCAGCGCCAGGGTGCCCGCGTTGAGCCGGTACACCTTGATCCGCTCGCACACCGTGCTCTCGATGAGGCCGGCGTCGGTCAGCACCCGAAGGTGGAACGACACCAGCGGCTGGGTCATCGCCAGCTGCTCGGTGAAGTCCCGCTGGGTGAGCTGTCGGTGCTCGAGCAGCCGCACCATCTGCGCGCGGCGCGGTTCCGACAGCGCGGCGAGCAGTGCTTCCAGGCTGGGCGCAGGCGTCAACGGACCCCCTCGCGTCCCGGCTCTACCCACGACGGTACGCCAGCTGATCACCTCCCGCCGGGGACCTCCGCGCGCTCGACGAGCGGCTGGTGATCGCCGGGTGCCTCGAGCTCGGTCCGGCCCGGCTCCGCCTGCTGGCCAACGCCGCCGAGCAGCGCCATCACTGCAGCCGCGGTCAGGGCGCCGGTGATGAGCGCCCATCCCGGGGCCTGCAGCAGGCCCAGCGCGGACGCGAGCAGCACCGCCGCGACCACCGGGCGGGTGAGCCGCGCAGGCGCCGAGGAGGACAGCCTGGCGCCCAGGTAGATCGCGGGCAGGGCGCCGATCAGCAACGACCCGGTGACCGCGAACTGGACGTCGCCGAACAGCAGATGGCCGAGCGCGGCCGCGGCCACGAGCGGGATCGCCTGCACGATGTCGGTACCCACCAGCTGGGACGGACGCAGCGACGGGTAGCACATGAGCAGCAGCGCGATCACCAGCGACCCAGCGCCCACAGATGTCATGCCCACTGCGAGGCCACCGGCGACGCCGATCAGGACGGTCGGCAACGGCTTGACGACGAGAGGGGCCGCCGCGCCGCGGTTCCCAGCCCTGCGGTCGATGACCTGTCGGACAACGGTGGAGCTCAGCGAGACCAGCAGCAGTACGCCGATGACGACCTTCAGGTCGTGCTGCACGGCCGCGCTGCGACCGAGGTCGCCGACGAGGACGGCGCCGGTGAAGGCCGCCGGCACCGAACCGAGCACGAGCCAGCGCAGGAGGCCGGTGTGCACCGACCGGCGGCGCAGATGCACCGCCGCGCCGAGGGGCTTCATGACCAGGCTGGTGATCAGGTCGCTGGACACCGCGGCGAGCGGCGGGACGTGGAAGACCAGGACCAGCAGGGGGGTGAGCAGCGCCCCGCCGCCCATCCCGGTCAGTCCGACGAGGAGCCCGACCAGGGCGCCGACGAGCGACAGCGAGAGATCGATGTGCATGGTGGTTCATGCCTGTTCTGGAAAGGCCGACCGGGGAGGCCGGCAGAGTCGGACGCTGGTGTCAGTGGCCAGACGTCGGACAGGCAGAAGGCAGGCGCATCAGATCGACGTGGAGTCGCCGGACCAGCAGGGCGCTGATCCCGTCCCGGACGTCCGAGCTGGGCATGTGAGCAGACTACATTGTCGACCGAAGTTGTCGACATAGCCGCGGGTCAGCAGTCGGCCATGCTGTGCCTGTGCAGATCTCCGCCAAGACCGACTACGCGCTGCGCGCGCTGTGCGTCCTGGCGACCGCGCCCGAGGGCGCCGCGGTCAAGGCAGTGGACATCGCTGCCGCGCAGGAGATCCCCCAGGCCTTCCTGGAGACGATCCTGGTGGACCTGCGCCGGGCCGGACTGGTGCACAGCCGGCGCGGGCCCGGTGGCGGCCACCGCCTGGGCAAGCCGTCCTTCGCCATCGTGCTCGCCGATGTCGTGCGGGCCATGGACGGTCCGCTGGCGCTGGTACACGGGCACCGCCCGGAGAGCCTGGCGTACGCGGGGTCGGCGCGGCACCTGCAGGACGTCTGGGTAGCCGTACGAGCCGGCCTGCGCGCCGTCCTGGAGAACACGACCCTCGAGCAGGTCGTCCAGGGTCGGCTGCCCGAGCAGGTGACCGCGTTCTGTGACTCGACCCGCTCCTGGACCTCCGTGTGGCCCCCACCGGTCCCTGACCCGACGCCAGACCTGCCTACCCCTGACCTGCCGACCCCTGAGCCGACGCTGACCCGACCGGACGCCTGACAGCGTGGCGCTGCGTGTCTTGACACGGCGTGTCGTTCTGTAACAAGGTGTGACCGTGCTCACCACCCGCGACGCGCTGCTCGACGCGGCGTACGACGCTGCCCTGGCCGGTGACTGGGCCCGGGTCCGGATGGCCGATGTCGCCGCGTCCGCAGGCGTGAGCCGCCAGACGCTCTACTACGAGTTCGGCAGCAAGGACGGCCTGGCCGAGGCGCTGGCCATGCGGGAGGCCCAGCGCTACATGGCCGGCGCCGACGCTGCGCGCGTCGGTCATGAGGGGACCCCGGCCGAGGCGGTGGCCGCAGCCATGGAGTTCACGCTGACCGAGGCCGCGCAGAACCCGTTGCTCAAAGCGGTTCTCACCGACGACCAGGCATCACTGCTGCCGTTCCTGACCACCCGTGCCGAGGCGATCCTGTCGGCGGCGCGCGCGCACACCGCGGCGTACCTGTCCGCGCACTGGCCCGACCTAGCCGAGGCCGAGGTCCTGCTGGTCGCCGACACCGTCAACCGGCTGACGATCAGCCACCTTGTCCTGCCCGGCGGCCGACCCGACCAGGTCGCCCGCGACACAGCCCATCTCGTCGACCGACTGCTACCAGGGAGCCCTTCCGCATGAGTGATGTCGCGTGAGTACGCACGAGCTCTACACGATCCCGGCCGAGCACCGCACGTGGGACGTCGACATTACGGGTGCCGCCCGCTTCACGTGGGAGTACGACGACGGCCGGGACCGGCTGCTCTCGCTGTACCAGAAGGGCAAGGACAAGCAGTGGGACGCCACGACCCGCATCGACTGGTCGCTGGACATCGACCCGAGCAACGCCCTCGGCATGCCGGTCGAGGCGATCTCCATCTACGGCACCGACCAGTGGGACCGGATCTCGGGTGACCAAAAGGCCATCGACGAGCTGTCGATGCACCTCAACAGCTGGCAGTTCAGCCAGTTCCTGCACGGCGAGCAGGGCGCGATGATCTGCTCGGCCCGGATCGTGGAGTCCGTACCCGACCTGGACAGCAAGTTCTACGCCGCCACGCAGACGATGGACGAGGCGCGGCACGCCGAGACCTACTCGCGGTTCCTGCAGGAGAAGCTCGGACTGCTGTACCCGATCAACACCCATCTCAAGGCGCTGCTGGACGACACCCTGACCGACTCGCGGTGGGACATGCCCTATCTCGGGATGCAGGTCCTCATCGAGGGCCTGGCACTGGCTGCGTTCGGCGTCCTGCGCGACATGACCAGTGTGGCGCTGCCCAAGCAGATCCTGGCCTACGTGATGCAGGACGAGGCCCGCCACGTCGCCTTCGGCCGGCTCGCCCTGAAGGACTACTACAACCAGCTGACGACGGCCGAGCGGGAGGAGCGCGAGGACTTCGTCGTCGAGGGCTGCTACCTGATGCGGGACCGCTTCCGCATGCAGGAGGTCTGGGAGAACCTCGGGTACGACGTGCAGGCCTGCCTCGAGGCGGTGAAGACCGCGCCGTTCTTTCAGGCCTACCAGTCCTTGTTGTTCCAGCGGATCGTGCCCTGCGTCAAGGACATCGGTCTGTGGGGCGAGAAGGTCCAGAAGGCCTACGCCGACATGGGCGTGCTCCACATGACCGGTGTCGATCTCGGCGCGCTGATGAAGCAGGACGAGGACATCGCCGACCAGGTCGACGTCGAGCGCCTCAAGGCACTCGAGGAGCGCGAGGTCGCGACCTCCAAGGTGGCTGTCGACACCACGATCGCCGTCGGCACCGGGAGCTTGGCTGCCGACTCCGCCTTGACCGCCGCCGGCCCCGCCGCAGCCATGCCCGCTTGAACGGGTCTGCTGCTGGCCGGTTGATCGTTTACTCGCCCGGGCCTTCGGCGGGAGCTCTCAGAGGGTGACGGTCCCCCCGGTGCGCCAGTAGATGCCCGCCTCGCGGGTGAGGTATCCCTCGTCGACCAGAGACCTGCGCAGGGCTGCGTGGTCGGGGTGAAACACGCGTAGCAGGGCGTTGACCTCGCGCTCGGGGTAGCGGGTCCCGATGTCAAAGACCCGGGCCAGGTGGTCGAGCACGACGAGCCGCTTGGACCGTGTCGCCGGAATGCTCACCAGGCGCCCGTCCCGCAGGAAGGCGCGCAGGACAGAGGCCTCTCGCTGACCGAGCCCGTCCTCCTCGTACGTCGGCGATGACGCTGCCCCTGCCCCCGCCTCGGTGCGCGCCCGCTCCTCGATGACGTCGGTGCGCAGCTCCCAGTGGTCGCCGGACGCGCTGACGACCCCCGCGGACTCGAGCCGAGCAAGCGCCTTCATGACCTTTCGAACCGGTACGCCGCTGGCTGCCGCGACGCCCGAGACGGTCCCCTCGCCGAGCGCCAGTGCGGCGAACACCCTGCGCCGGTCCGGCTCGGCCAGTAGACCCCACATCGCAGTACTCCCGTCGAAGAGCCAACCCGGGCCGCCCCTAGGTACTTCGACCTGAAAAACCCGCTGGGCTGAGATCGGGGGTCGGCGGCGACCGAACCGGCAGATTCCGGTCTCCCGCCGTGGACCGATTAGCTGGCCAGGGCCCCGATCTTGACCAGGTTGTG
>JAABUZ0100001051.1_pt1 | contig 56796 bp, 51 predicted proteins | sample 5562091 | NCBI WGS metagenome assembly JAABUZ01 (sample SAMN12813069, study PRJNA571459) | rock metagenome | isolation source: Antarctica rocks | place: Antarctica: Victoria Land, Linnaeus Terrace sud | collected 2015-12-21 | reverse complement strand
GCATGCGATGCACAGGTGCGATCCAGGCCAAGTAGATCTACTTGGCATGTTCGCAGAAACTCATCTCTCGTCGTCTGGGTGGACGCGAGAGAGGATCGTGACAGAAACTGCGTTCGCGAGGAACACCATCTTCTGTTCTGCTTTCCACTCTTCAATTGTCAAGGTGCGTGGTGCGAACGGGCATGACGCCCAGTTCGTTGTGATAACAGGAGTATCGCACATTCCTAGTGCTTTGTCAAGCGGTTAGGAAAGAAACATGCTTACCCCTCAAAATCCTCTTCTTCTATTGAGAGCATCAGACAGCCATTAGAAACGATGCAGCCCTTTTTAAGAGCGGCACAAACACGATGTCAATCTGTGTTGCTCTGAGAAGAAATGATCTCGTGAGGAGCCACTTTATCGTGGCAAGCCGTGCCTCAGAGACAAAAGCACACAGCTTCGTGAAGGTGTGTGGTTGTCTGACTGGGACTTGCATAGTATGTCATACTCCAACACCTTTGTCAAGCCCAGAATTACTCTCATTACTCCTCGGATATAACTTGTGAAGATTGCCACTGAAGACGCAAACGTTGAGCATTGGTGAAGGTATCACTAAGACTTTTATCCTGTTGAGAGATACGATCATGTATCTTTTCCAGGGCGACGATATACTCTTCGAGCCATTGTACTATAGGCCCGCTATTAGTTAAACAAATATCGCGATACATTTCGGGATTGCCACCTGCTAGCCTGGACATATCACGGAAGCCGCCAGCAGCGAGCAGAGATGCATCCCCCCATGTAGCATCATTAGCAACAGTGTTAACCATCGCAATAGACGCAATAAAGGGAAGGTGACTCACTCCTGCAACCTGTTTATCATGATCCTCGGGTTCCAGTAAGCGCAGACGAGCGCCAAGCACTTCAATAAGAGCCGCGACCTTATTTACGGCGGTCTTATGAGTGCCTGTAGTCGGAGTAAGACAATAGATGCGGTTGTTAAAAAGTGTTGCATCTGCTGCATCTACACCACTCAGTTCTTTCCCTGTCATAGGATGACCACCAACAAATGGTACAGACGGAGATAAAAACTCTTCGGCCCAATTGATTACCTGAACCTTCGTACTGGCAACATCGGTTACTATAGTTCCAGGCGAGATTATGGGAGCAATATGTTGTAGTAGTGAACGCATTGCACCTACAGGAGTAGCTAAAATAACGAGTTCCGCTCCACGCACGGCATCAGCAAGCGCATCATAGGATTGATCTACTGCACCAACTTTACGTGCTTGTTCACTCACTCCTCTGCCGAGATCATATCCGACCACTTCTCTCGCTGCCTGCGCCTGGCGTAGTGCGAGACCTATTGATCCACCGATCAACCCTAGACCAATGATTGCTACACGATTGAACATACAAAAGGTTCCCTTTGTTTTGTAACTTTATTTGACATCATATACTCCTGTCTACTAAAATATAGCAGAATTATACTCCTTTACGTTACTTCATTCAACCAGTTGGGCTTGGAGTGCAAAAGTTGCGTCGCAATTATTCTGTAGAATGGTTTAAAAGAACTTTTCTAACCCGTATGTGGAAACCTTTTTATTAGCAATACATAAACACCTTATATGAGATATTGCTCTTAAATATACATATCTATATGAAGACATACTCATCCTAATTATATTGGCTTCTTTTGTAGTGCGTTCGTAGTGTGTTTAATTTTTAGTGCGTCATACAGTGAAAGTGCTTTTCCTTCAGGTTGTAAATTGGCTTCGACGTAGAAGCTTTGTGATACAACCTAACGTCCTTGCGTACTATCTTGTGTAAGGTATGGAATGGCTGCCTACTTAAATAATCCATGCCGACAACTAGAGACACAGCTGTGATTCAGGGATGAATACACAGCCAGGAGGTTCGTTATGAGACGGCTTATCGGCCCCTTACTCATTCTCTTTGTACTTGCGCTTAGTGCTTGTGGTGGTAGTGGCGGCAGTGGAGGTAGCAGCGGTGGAGGTGGTGGCGCTACCCAGGGTTTAGCAAGCGGAAATAATTACATTAAGTGTCCAGGTAGCACAAATACGTCGGCTTCTGCTGCTGAGAGTGGCAACGTTACCATCACCGTCACAGGTGCCACATCTACCCCCGCTGAAGATGCGCTCGTTCAAAGCAATTTGAAAAAGTTCTCGCAAGCACATCCCAACATCACGGTCAACTGGACTCCTACTGCTGGCGACTACCCAACGAAGATGCGCACAAACGTTGCTGGCGGCAACGTCCCCGACGTGTTCTATGTACAACCGCAGATGGGAAGTGAGTATACTACCGCGGGCAAGTTGCTTAACCTTTCACCATACATGGCGAAGGATAACGTAAAAACGAGCGACTACTACTCCTCGCTTCTCACGCCATTCACTTGCAAGAGCGGCAACGTCTATGGTCTTCCAAAAGACTGGAACTCACTGGGTGTTTTCTATAACAAGAAAATGTTTCAACAAGCAGGAGTTGCCTTCCCATCGGCGAACTGGACATGGGATGACATGCGAGCTGACGCCAAGAAATTGACAAAGCCGGGTAATGCTGCGACTTCACAGTATGGTATCACCTTGCAACCTGATACATCACGTTGGGGAGCCTTCTTGTTCGCTGCTGGTGGCAGTGTCCTCAATCAGGATGGTACACAAGCTGCCTTCAATAATCAAGCAGGTATAAATGCTACTAATTTCTATGCTGGCTTCGAGAAGGACGGCTCTTCTGTGATCCCCACAAACGTGAGCGCGAGCTGGCCTGGAGAAGCCTTCGGCAAGCAGCGAGCGGCGATGGCACTTGAGGGTGGTTGGCTGATCCCATACATGGCACTGACTTACCCGAACGTCGATTACGATATTGCTCCTATTCCTAGTGACCCGGCAACAGGAAAGCGCGCCGATCTCATCTACACCAATGCATGGGGTGCATATTCCGGTACGAAGCATCCTGAGGCAGCATGGGAGGTTATCAAGTACATGACGGGAACCGATGTGCAGACGAGTCAGCTGAACGCAGGATTTGCCCTACCTTCGTTGAAGAGTCTCGCCAATGCTCCCTACTTTGCCAGTCATCCAGGAGTCAAAGTGTTGTTTGATGCAGCTCAATATGGTTATGCCGATAGCTTTGGGGCACATGACGACATCATACACACCAAGATTCAGCAAGGACTTGAAAAGGTGCTGCTAGGGAAAGCCGACGCGAAGACCGCACTTGACGACGCGGCTCATCAAATCAACAACGAACTGGGACCGTAAACATAGAGCTTTAACCTCGTAAAAGTGCTTGCAGCTTGAGACGGTCGTCTTCTGTAAGTACTCTATTAGCAGTCCTCGCTCTCTTTGCAAAAGGTGACTTTTGAGAGGGGCGAGGGACGGTTGCAAAAACATAAGTAGCAAGGCATCTACCTTACACAGGTACAAAGACCGTGTGTATCAGATGCCTTGAACTCAAAGAACAACGAATAGTTTTCAGTAAGCAAGGAGAGCTTTTATGGCTACGCAACCACAATCTGTTGCCTCTGCTTCACCAATTAGCACGAGAGGAAGAGGTTCGCTGCGCCGTGGGACAGGAGGCACACCAAAGGGACGGCCTGGCGAAACGCTTGCGGCTTACCTCTTCCTCCTGCCTTACCTCATCGTTCTGGGCGTTTTTTTTGTGTTTGTTTCGATTTATGGCATTGGTCTAAGCTTTTTTAAGATAGACATAGGCATTACCTCACCAGAATTTGTTGGCTTTGCATATTATCAGAGGCTCTTCGCACAACTTGCATATGCTGGCGATAGCGACTTTTGGGTGTCGATGTGGAACATCACCAGATACACCTTTTTTGTGGTCATTGGAGAGACGGTGTTCGCACTGATTTTAGCCGTGCTTCTTCACAACACTAGATTTATCAAAGGTTTTTTTCGGACCGTCTTCTACCTTCCCGCGGTAACTTCCTCAGTTGCAGTGTCACTCATTTTCTTGTGGCTGTACACACCACAAGGAGGGATTAACTATCTGCTTTCACTTGTTGGTATTCCTGGACCACACTGGTTAGAGGACCCATTGTTCGCCCTTCCCGCGTTGATGCTCATGAATATCTGGGCAACATCTGCGACGTTCATGATCTACTTTCTTGCTGCTATGCAGGATATACCAAAAGAACTGCTTGAAGCAGCAGAGGTGGACGGGGCAGGCCGCATTCAGGTCTTCTTGAACGTCACCTTACCCTTGCTGCGCCCGGCAATCTTTCTGGTGGTGGCACTGGGCACCATTGGCGCATTCCAGATGTTTGACCAGGCCAAGTTTATGACGAACGGTGGGCCGCTCAATTCAACGCTGACGCCGCTGCTTCAGATTTACAATACAGCATTCACGGACAACCAATTCGGCTACGCCTCTGCGATGTCAGTGGTCCTCTTTATCGTCATCTTCGCGTTTACGCTCATCCAACGTCGGCTGATCGACGTGAGAAACTAGAAGGGAGATAGGTCATGGCACAAGCACAAGTCCAGGCGCAAGCAGGAGCACGAGCTGTAGATAGAGCCACACACGAATCTCCACGTAGGAGTATTCGAGCAATCGACATCTTCATCTACGTGATGCTAGCAGTGTTCACTTTTACTTCTCTAGCGCCATTCATCTACTCGTTCCTGTCATCATTTAAAACAGAACAACAGGTTCTAGCATTTCCACCAACGTTGTTTCCAACCAACTGGACGCTCTACAATTACGGACAACTATTAAGCGGTGGGGCATTTACGCGCTATCTGTTCAACTCAATTGTCTTCGGTGTCGGTGCTGCCATACTCAACGTGCTCTTCTCAGCAATGGCAGGCTATGCACTTTCACGTATGGAGTTTCCTGGGAAAAACTTCATTTTCGTCCTCACACTTGCTGTATTGATGATCCCAATTCCAATCACGATTATCCCTAAGTTCCTCGTCATGAACAGTTTGCACCTGGTAAATACGTACTTTGCGCTAATTTTGCCATATGCGGCACAGCCCTTCTCGGTCTTCCTGATGGTGCAATTCATGAAGGGTCTTCCTAAGGAGCTAGAGGAGTCTGCCAGGATCGAGGGTGCATCGCGCTGGCGCACGTTCTACCAGATTATTCTTCCACTAGTTAAGCCTGCACTCACGGCTGTAACTATTTTAAGCTTCCAGGGTGCCTGGAACGAATTCCTCTGGTCCCTGCTTGTTCTGGATACTCCGAACATGTACACACTTCCCGTAGGTCTTTTCCAGTTCAAGAGTGCTCATTACACTCAGTACGCCCTGCTCATTTCAGGCTCGATGTTCAATGCTATTCCAGTATTGATCCTATTCTTCATCTTCCAACGCTACTTCATCGAAGGTGCGGTTGGCTCCAGTGTGAAGGGTTAAAAAATACGATGTAGAACCCCAGCACAATGCATCCCCCTTAACGGGATCATTGTGCTGGGGTTCTACATCGTACTCGTATTAGAAGTACACCAAATTTTCTAACCAGTCGGTTCCACCTGGACCAAGAACGGTTGCAAGCATGTTAGTCACATCATCGCTCAACAGCGTTTCGCGCTCGACACGATAGAGATCAAGAAAGCGAAGAAGTATCTCAGGTTTGTAGTTTGCGAGGAGATCGGCGGCAAACTGCTCAAGCAAAAGTTCGTACTCTAAATAATCTTCTGGTGTTGTATCTTCGTACCAATCGAAGCCACGCACCGTCACAGGTGTTTTACCATCTGGCTCAGGCTCAAATATCTCTTCAAATTGTTCTCGCAGGTCTTTGTTGACGATTCCTTGCACTTTATCAAGACGCTGAGAGAGCCACAAAGCCGCAAACTTTAATTGCCACTCATCAGCCCACAATGGATAATTATCAGGCCATGGACGTGGGTCATCTTCGAGGGAGGCCAGGGCGATCTCGTGGTAGAGAATAAATGCTAGCTTTTCTTGCGTCGGCTCACCTACTAGTATGTCAATTTCAGATGGCACGATGAGACTGGGTGGAGATGTTACACTTGTCCAGTAAGGTTGAGGAGTAATTATCTCGTCCTCTTCATCTCGTGGAGCAAGATGCCAGTCGGCTGCTGTAGCCAATAAAATCTCCATCTTTGGCATGGGACGAGACAATAACTCAGCACATAGATTTCCAGCTTTATTGACAGTCTGAAATACCCAACGGGCGCGGGTTTCCGCGCCCGTTGGATAATAAACCGTGAGTGGCTCTGCCAGTGTTTCATAGCGTTCGTAGGGAAAGTGCATCAGCTTTTCAAGCCTTCCCTTCTTCTAGTCTTGTATCGTTTCCTTTGGCTTTGGCACCTCCAGGGGTACTGGACCACTACTTCCGTCGAGCAACTGTTTGCGCAAATCTTGAGGGGTGTTATTCTTGCGGAAGCGATTATAAATTTCGTTGTATCGTTGCCGCAGACTACCGGGCTGTACTCGTTTACCGCCTTCGTAGTACTCGAGTGCCACCTCCCCAATAGACCATGTAGCACCACCAGCGATAGCGCCTGCCACGAAGTCACCTCCAAAGGGGACAACCTTCGCCGCCTGCTCCGCGAGGTAACGCAGTCCAAGGCCGCCTGCCATTGTAACTATAAGTTCCCTTGCGTGCTTCATAGCATCTGCAGAATTCATTGACTCACCGTACAAAGCAGCGATACGGAGCACCAGGCGGATTTGTATTCCTAGAAGAATAGGAATATCTACTAGAGGAATTGGCTCTAATCCAGCAGCAAGGCTGAGCAGCGTTGCATTGCGAATGATGCGTTGTGCCGCATCACGTCGGAAGGGAGGAAGTTCACGTCCGATGACCAGCGCTGCCTCTGGACTAGCTTCAATCATAGCAGGAACAAGCTCTTCAGCGATGTTGGTCCCATCTTTTGCTGAAACGGGGATTACTCCGACGGCATCAAGTGCTACAGCTATTTCGGTCGCAAGCTGATCACCACCTTCTCCACCTTTGAGCGTGTCAATTTTATTGACAGCAATAATGGTTGGCTTGTTCTGCTTGTTAATAACATCGTATAGCTCTCGGTCCCTCGTCTGAAAACCCTTCGAGGCGTCAATCAAGAACACTATCATGCTAGCCTGTTCGAGACCTGTTTGTGCGATATCTGATAGCTTTCCAGGTGCATCAATGCCAGGGGTGTCAACGAGAGTAAAGGGACCAAAATCTGTTCGGACGAGTGTGTGTGTTGTGCCTTCCTGCGGAGACACTTGAGATAGGTTTTGCCCTTTGAGCTTATTGAAAAGCGTACTTTTCCCTGTATTCGGTTGACCAACAATCACAACCGTGTTATTCAGGCCCTGAAGTACCTCATCTTGAGCCTGTTTCCAGTTCACGGCCTTCATAAAGTTCTGTACCATACCAATGTTAGCAGGTAAGTTCTTGAGGGTGCTAATACCGAGTTCACGCACATTGCGGGGGCGATTACTCGCTCGAATAGCACTCTTTACCACTTCTTTTCTGAGCTTCCGTTGTTCTTCTGTAGTTTTTTTTGATTTGTTCGTTGCCACGCTCTAGTTCCTCCGCTAGTGTAGTGTAGTGATAGCCAGAGTGAGATAAAAAATTAGTGCATTTTCACCCTGATTATAAGCAGCTTTGCTATAAAAGAGCAAACAAAACTGATATGGGACCGCTTTATTACCCATATCACATTCATAGGGCATAAAGTATCTTACCTTTTATACGTTTCTACTTACCATTAAGGTGCTATTTGCTGATATTTGCCACTAATCACCCACGCACATCCTATGTGAAACAGAAGAAGCGAAAAAAGACTCCATTCTGTTATATACTAAACGAGCAAAGAAATCAGCAAGCCTTGCAGAAGGGAAGCAAGTCAATGTCGTTTAACCAGCAAGATATTCCTATGTACCAACGCCCAGCAGAGCTATTGCAACGGCTCATCAGGTTCAATACGACAAATCCTCCTGGAAACGAGGCTCAATGTGTCGAGTATATCAATAAAGTGCTGACTGAAGCAGGGTTCGAGACAAATATTTTTGGAATCGAGCCAGAGCGCCCAAGCCTTGTTGCGCGCCTAAAGGGTAGAGGTGATGCTCCTCCCTTGCTATTACAGGGACACGTCGACGTGGTAACAACAGAGAACCAGACATGGCAGTATCCTCCTTTTGAGGGAAAGATGGTAGACGACTTCATCTGGGGCCGTGGCACCCTCGACATGAAAGGCGGCGTCGCCATGATGATGGCAGCGTTGATGAGGGCCAAAGCCGAAGGGGAGCCACTTCCAGGTGATGTGATACTAACGGTCTTGAGCGATGAGGAGGCTGGTGGAATATCTGGAGTTAAATATCTAGTAGAAAACCACGCTGATCTCTTCAAGGACGTTCGTTATGCACTAGGCGAGGTAGGAGGCTTCAGTTCGTATATCGGCGGCCAGAAATTTTATTGCATTCAAGTGCTTGAGAAGCAAGTTTGCTGGCTTAAAGGTACCATACATGGACCAGGAGGACATGGATCAATTCCCATGCATGGTGGTGCCTCAGCTAAATTGGGACGAATTCTTCAGCAACTAGATCAACAACGCTTACCAGTCCATATCACTCCAGTTTTGCACCAGATGCTTGAGGTAATGTCTAAGGCTCTTTCATCTTCTCCTACAGGCTCGCTTTTGAGACAGTTGCTCGATCCCACTCAGACAGATAAAGCACTGGACCAACTCGACGCCTACAAATATTTCTTCGACCCTATTCTACACAACACAGTGAACGTCACTATGCTACAAGGCGGTCATAAGATTAACGTTATTCCAAGCGAGATTATTATTGAGATGGATGGTCGCCTTCTCCCTGGTTATAGCACAGAGGACATGATGCATGAACTACACCAGGTTATCGGTGACGAGGTCGAACTGGAATTACTACGCTTTGGTCAAGGACGCGCTGAACCGGCTATGGGATTTTACGATACACTGGCAGATATCCTTCACAAAGCCGATCCAAGTGGAATAGCAGTACCGACTTTAATGCCTGCAGTAACAGATGGACGATTCTTCTCACAATTAGGCATTCAAACGTATGGCTTCTTACCGATGGACCTTCCCAAAGGCTTAGATTTTCTACAAACAATCCACGCGGCTGATGAGCGCATTCCTGTAGAAGCTATGGAGTTTGGCACTAACGCTATTTACGAAGCCTTGCGTCGCAACAAAGCATAATATTGGGCATTGGAGAAGCAGAGTAACTACATCAGATGCATTGACAACTTGCCTTGACGCAGCCACACATTTTTTGACATAATGTGGTGTGTAGATGTATGATTCTCCACTCAATATACGCTATAGATTATGAGGCAAAGTGATGCAAGATACGCCGATGCAAAACGAAACGGAGGAGCGAGATTATCGCGCAGGCTATGCACGCGTGATGCGCTTTGCCGAGCAAGCCCGATTACGTGGTTGGAAGCTGAGTGATCGTCAGCTTGTACATGAGATTATGCAACGTGAACGTGCCGCGCAAATCCGTGAAAAGAGTTCTATCCCTATAGTTGGGTCAGAGAGCCGTTCGGCTGCCTGGAATCATGGTCAGGCTGATGCATTGCGAACTATACTCCGTTCTCAAAAAGAACGATATGGCAAGAGTTTCTAAGTTTCGTTTTGGCGTGTCCAATTATACTAACCGCCTTGTCGATATGCCCTGGCTTCAACACTACGATGACAGCTCCTTCCGTGTGTAGGTGTGATTCCTATTTCCCTCTTTCTGTCTTGGATTTCTTTGTCGTCTTTTGGCAGCAAATAGAGTTGTTTTTTTCTGTCAAACGGATTGGGGACACCACCTATGCCTGTATTTCATCAGAAAGTTACAGAATATATAGCTTCACTCCCATCTCCTCAAAAGGAGATTTGTCAATCGCTTCGAGAACTGATACTCGAAAACTTTCCGCACATGAGGGAGGAATTTAAGTGGAATTATCCGGCATATTACTATAATGGGAAACGTATCTGTCTTACCAGTGGATTTAAGGAGCATGTAACTGTAGAGTTATTCTATGGCGCACATCTCCAGGATGCTCAAGAACGGATTGTAGGGGTGGGTAAGAACACCCGTCACATGAAGCTTAAATCACTCAAAGAAATTGATACCAATTACTTTGTTGATTTATTACAACAAAGTATCGAGTTATCACAAGCAGGTACGTCAACTTAGCACTCATCCGGCGCTAGCTTTGCCTCAAGATGGTGTGGCTTGAGGTGCCCTATTCTGTCAATTGTCACTCCGCTTGCGAGATAGCCCAGGCCGCATTCACGAGGCCGATGTGGCTGAATGCCTGCGGGAAGTTGCCCAGCAACTCGTTACTCGCCGGATCTACCTCCTCGGCGAGCAGGCCGACGTCATTCGCGTAGGCAATCGCCCCTTCGAAGGTCGCCCTGGCTTGCTCGACCTCCCCGGCCAGTGCCTGCGCCTGGGCAAGCCAGAACGTGCAGAGCAGGAATGTCCCCTCTTCGCCAGCCAGTCCATCGGATGCGCGGTAGCGGTAGACCAGGCCATGCGCGTCGGTGAGTCGCTCGGCGATCGCGTCGATGGTGGACCTCATGCGTGGGTCGGTAGCGGGCAGGAACCCTATAATCGGCATCATGAGCGAAGAGGCATCCAGGTCATCGGAGCCAAACGACTGGGTGAATGCTCCAGCTTTCTCGCTCCAGCCATATTTGAGGATGGCGTCACGGATCTGCTCGCGTGTCACTGTCCAGGTATCAATCCGGTCATGCGCATGCAATATGTCGGCGAGATCGATAGCGGAGTCGAGCGCTACCCAACACATGAGTTTTGAGTACAGGAAATCCCTCGGGTCTCCGCGCACCTCCCAGATGCCCTGGTCGCGCTCCTGCCAGCGTGTCGCCGCGGCGTCGGCAACTTCGACCAGGAAGTTGCGCGTAACCTCGTCGAGATCACTGATTTGGTCGCGAAGGCGGCGGGCTGCTCCGAGGAGTTCACCGTAGACGTCGAGCTGGCGTTGGTTCCAGGCACCATTGCCGATGCGCACCGGACGGCTGGCCCGCCATCCCACCAGGTGGTTGAGCGAGCGTTCGCTCAGATCGCGCTCGCCACCCACTCCGAACATGATCTGAAGCTCAGCACCTCGCCGGATCTGGGTAGCTACTGCACCAGCCATCCAGGAGAAGAACCAGTGCGCCTCATCAGGACAGGCTGCGACCCAGAGTGCGTCCAGCGTAAAGCTGGCGTCGCGTATCCAGGTGTAGCGGTAGTCCCAGTTGCGCTCTCCCCCGATGGACTCGGGCAAGGAGGTGGTGGGTGCGGCCACGATTGCTCCCGTGGGACGGAACATGAGTGCTTGCAGCACGCGGCCACTGTGATGGACCAAATCCCGCCACGGTCCTTCATACCGCTGATGCAGGGCTGACCAGGTACCCCATCCCACAACGGTGTCATGCAGGGAGTCGGTGACCTCCGCCTGAGTATATACCTCTGGAGTTTTCTCCCAGCTTGCCCGATGCTGGAGTGCGAAGCTCGCCTGCTCACCCGTCTGGAGGGTAAAGCGAGCGCGTGCCATCGAGCCTTCTATAGGCAACACTATCGGTGAGGAGAGGACCAAGACATCTGCGCCACCGCGGGCGACAATGCCTCCCTGAATTGGCCTCAGCAGGGGGAAGATGAGACCGTATTCGAACCGGGGCGCATACTCAAGCTCTATCTCCACCGTGCCGCTCTGACACGATACAGAGCGGAGTACTATGCCAGGCGAGTCAACGCCCAGTTCGTGTCCACGCTCATTGCGCCCGATCGCTATGGCGTCGACCAACACAGCGCCGCCCGTTGGGGTGCGAAAGGTGGTTTCAAGTACCATCGTCCCTTCAATGTAGCGACGGCTCACTTCGGTAGAGCAGACCGCGTGGATTGACCAGTGCCCCGCCTGCTCGTCCAGCAGGCGGGCAAAGACCGACGGCCCATCGAAGCGGGGAAAGCATAACCAATCGCCAGAGCCGACACGGTTGACCAGTGCGGCTGAGCGACAGTCTGACAGTAAAGCATAATCGGCAATTGGCACGTTACTCATGATCTCTCTCCTTAGCATTACATTGCCCATTTGGAAAGTCCGTCACCTTTGGCATCGGCACATCCTCTAGATGCATGGAATGTGGCTTGCCAGGATAGACCGCAATTGCTTTCATCGTTTACCCGCTCTTTCAGAGTTTCAGCATAGGTATTCTCGTACTGGACTGTCAAAAGCAGCATGGCCGTCCAGGAAGGACATGGCATACAAGCGACGGTTCGTCCCTTGATCGAAGATGCGTCGGCACTGACGCACTGCAACCTTCTCCACCGCTCACACTGCTGTGTTTCCGTGCCTCGGTGATATGGTCTTGCTGGACGCCGATTCGTTACACTTAGATTGATTCTCGTTCCTGCCTCCTGCGTACTTGTAACCCCTGTTTCTCTATTTTCTCGCGCAGCTTGAGAATCCCTTCAATGAGCGCCTCTGGACGCGGAGGGCTCTGCAACTATGATAGAAGAGTCATAGTTTTTGAGATGAAGGGGGTTGCCTCCTCCTTCTCCTCCTTGTCGAGACGTTTGTCCGCGGCAGCCCCGGAAAGCGTGCATCTGCTGCGTCGTCATCTCAAGCAGAGCTGGATTACTGCGGGCTCGGTCTTTCGCGGCGATGCTCGCTATGGAGGGGAGTGCGCTTCCGCTCGATTAAAGTCTTTATAAAACCGCCCACCAGCCACAGGTTCAAGATGAAAGGTAGAGTGGGTGAGGATAAAGAAGCCGTCTTTGCGGGATTAACGAGAGGAGGAAGTAATGGCCTGACTTCGGGGCATATTACCCGTCTCAAACTGAGCAAGCGGAGTATAAGAAAGGGGTGACCGATGGGGCTCGAACCCACAACCGCTGGAGCCACAATCCAGAGCTCTGCCTGATTGAGCTACGGTCACCACATCCGTTTAGTACACCGTCAGTATAGCGGACCAGTTGCGCCTTGTCAATAGGAAGAACTCCAATGGCTCAATTTCATCTTTTCATTCTTGCTTTGACTTGCTAATGATGATGTTGCATACTTCATGCGATGGAGTATCAGGCAATACTCATACATAAAAGGCAAGGGAGGCAGACTTAGAACTTCCTCTATTCAAAAAGTAATGGCTATCTTTGTAGAGCTACAGCACCACACAGTAATGCTCCCAGTTCACTCGCGTTAGTACTGAAGCGACGGGCAGCGATATGACGATCAGGGCGTATGAGATAGAGTGTTTGCTCTCCGCTATTATATGTGGTTGCCCCTTTCGCCTCTGTATCCAGCAGGACATGTATACCATCTGGAACAGAAATTGTAGGTCGATGTGATGTAATCAGGTACAGCATGAGCGGAATATTTGGGAGATCAATCTGAGCATTTTGTAGAGCCTCAACACCTGCATCCGCGTTGGAGCAGAAGTAGAGCGCGACGAAACCGTTACCAAAGTAATCCAGGAGAGACACGGACTCGTCGGTCTTGGCATCGATTAGCACGGCGGCAGGAGCCAGTGCACCTCCGACGGGACCAAGGCGGAAACGGTTGAAAATTTTTTGTTCCTCTGCTGACAAGGTGTTGATGCCACTACGTAATTGCGGGTCTTCTGAGACGATGGGCGAGTCGCGGTAGGTAAAGGGATTCGACATGTGTCCGGCGTTGATGTGGCGGCGCATAGACTTGAAGGGAAGACTAGCTCGCAGGAGCATATCTCGTTTCCAACGTGCAAAACGCGTCGGCGGGACCAGAAATTGCATTGTGTCCGCAGTGAGGCGCAGATTCTCAATAGCAGCCGCGTGCCGTTCGTCATGATAGGTGCCAAGTAAGGATTCTGGAGCAAGGCCAGCACGCACGAATGCGATTTTCCATACGAGATTCCACGTATCCTGGACGCCGCTATTTAAGCCGCGCCCACCGAATGGCGACATGAGATGGGCGGCATCTCCTACGAAGAGCACGCGTCCGTGCTTAAATTGCTCCAGGGCACGCTGCTGATATGTGTAGATACTTTTCCACACGATTTCGTAGGGTCTCTCTCCGACAGTGGCAACAATGCGTTTATGGAGAGAGTCGGGCCGCATCGCCTCTTCAAGGTCTTCATTGGGAGGAAGTTGATAATCTATGCGGTAGATGCTGTCGGGCTGTGGATGCAGCAGTGCAGTACGACCCGGATTGAATGGAGGGTCGAACCAGAACCAGCGTTCGCGTGGCGTCTCCAACTGCATCCGCACATCCAGAATGAGAAAATGATGGTCACGCGATTCACCTGGGAAATTTAACCCAAGTAGATGCCGTATCATGCTACGCGGCCCATCGGCGGCAAGCACATAGGGAGCGTGTATCTCCTCAACTCCACGAGGTGTCTGCGCTATAACGCAGACACCTTCGCTATCCTGGGTAAGTCCCGTTACCTTATGGCGCCAGCGTACCTGGCAACATTCACAGTTTTGAACAGCCTGATACTGAAGACGCTCTAACAGGTTCTGAGGCATGTTCACGAAGCGTGGATAGCGCATGTCTTGTTCAGGAGGAGCATTGAGCGTTTTATACAACTCTGTTTTGCGGAAAAAGACGCGCCCTCCCGTTAGCGTCATACCCTGTTCAGCCATCTGTTGACCGACGGGGCTCCATGCTCCCAGCACTTCAAGCGTGTGACGTTCCATGAAGATGGCCCGCGAGCCTTCAACCGCCGTACCTTCCGCATCGTCTAGCACGATAGATGGCACACCGTAGTGTGCCAGCCCCAGTGCGGCACTCAAGCCAACGGGGCCAGCACCAACGATAACGATTGGGTCCTTCCAGCCTGGGACCGCCTGTAATTGAATCGTATCTCGCACAATCATCTGCATTGCCCTGCTGACGCCTCGGTAACGAAGCTCTTACACGCCTATGTTTCTACGCGCTACGAGACAAGAGAACGCCATAATTCGGCATCACGGCTTTCGGTCCAGATGCGCGGGCGGGTTCCGCTCATTTCGTCGAACATTCTCTGCGTATTGAAGGGGAGGCAGTGTTTGAAGATGGCCCAGTCGCCGAAGCGAGGCGTAAGCGCGGTCTCGACATCACGATAGGTATCAGCGAGAGTTGCCTCATGCAGCACTGCTGTGCGAACAGTATCACGTAGAATGCTCAGGTAGGCAGAGGTTTCGTCGACAGCCTTGCTCACCTCTTCGCCTCGTACCACAGACCCACGACCAGGAACGACAACCTGGGCGTTCAAGGAACGCACACCGTTCAGCGTGCCGACCCAATCCTGAATGTAGGCGTCGCCGCAATAGGGCGCGGCACTCGCCTCTACAAGGTCGCCAGCGAAGAGAACGCGTTCGGCGGGAAGCCATACAGCTGTATCACCTTCGGTATGGGCGCGTCCTAGCCAGCGCAGTTGTACCTCTCGATTACCGAGATCAAGGCTCAATGTTCCATCATAGACGATATCTGGATGGGTGAGGCCAGGAACAGACTGAATATCGAGGAACAGACGAGGAAAACGCCTTGCCTCCGATTCAAAGTCCTGTTGACCGCGTTCGTTGATGAGATACCGTGTGCCACGATGAGCCACAATATGCTCAGCGCCGATGCCAGAGGCACCCATTACGCGCACGGCGTGGTAATGAGTCAACACAAGGTAACGTATTGGCTTGTCTGTAACTTTGCGAATGCTGGCGACTGTTTCTTGTGCGAGAGCAGGAGTAGCGTGTGCATCGATCACGACCACGCCACGCTCTCCAACGATAAAGCCTGTATTGGGGTCGCCACCTGTGATGAGGGCGTACACTCCATCGGCAAGTGTTTCAATAGCTGCGGGTTCTGGTGCGGAAACGGGTGCGTTAGGATTTTCTAGTCCTGAATCTGCCATGATAGCTCCCTCTTTCTGCAATATTCAACCATGAAGGTTGAGGTACAAATAATTTGGTCGATAATAACAGTAATACCAACCATACGATACACCAAAGAGGCGCGACTCTGCCAGAGTAAAAAGTGTTCCGCCAGAGTGAACGAATAGCTGAAGCGTAGATTGGTCTTGGGAGATCAATATTACAGTGAGGCCAGAGAATATTGATATCGATCAGCATCCATGCTATCATGAAGTGCAGCAGAGGAGGAATCGGGCCAAGTGTAGCAAGAAAGGGGTGGGATGGACGCAAGGCGCATGTGGTATGAATTACTGTGGGACCTGATAGATGTCCCTTTCCTTTTTTGCTCTGCAAGAAAGCATGCGCATGTAGGAAAAGTCCCCCCATTACGTCGATGTGGAAGGAGCTCTTTGTGAAAACACCATCAGATCAGACCAACAGCGAGAATGCTTATGTCCTGGATGCGGAAAGCACGGCGGAGATGGCCCGTTTGACGGATCAGCATCGGGTCGTCACCAGATTCATGAATGGGCTGCTGCCAGAGGACATCGAGTTGCCAGAGAAGAGTGCGATTCTCGATGTTGCCTGCGGACCGGGTGGCTGGGTGCTCGATGTCGCGTTTGAGCACCCGAAAAGCCAGGTCGTCGGCATCGATATCAGCACGATTGCTGTCCGGTATGCGCATGCGCGGGCACGATCACAGGGATTGGAGAACAACGCGATGTTCCAGGTGATGGATGCGAGCAAACAGCTGGACTTTCCTGACGCCAGCTTCGATCTGGTCAACGCGCGTTTTCTGATCGGGTTTCTCACCCCTGCCGCCTGGCCGGAGTTTGTGCGGGAGTGCATGCGCATTACCCGCCCTGGTGGCTTCATCCGTCTGACGGAATGCGATGATATGGGCATCACTACCAGTCCAGCATTTGAGCAGTTGTGGGTCCTGTGCGCCAGGGCCTTTAAGAAAGCGGGACGCAGTTTCGCTCCCGAAGCCCGCAACTTCAACATCACACCCATGCTGGGGCAGTTCCTGCATCAGGCGGGGTATCAACCGATCAAGACTATCCCTCACGTGATCGATTTTTCTGCCGGGGCAGAAGCACATTATAGCATGGTTCAGGATTGGATGATCGGTCTGCAATTGCTTCAGCCCTTCCTGACGAAAATGGATGTCACCACCCAAGAGCAGGCTGAGCGCTTATACCAATTGGCTATGGGGGAGATGATGGCCGATGATTTCCGTGCTCTTTGGTACTTTGCGTCCGTGATTGGACAACTCCCCTTTTGAACCTTTCATGGCACAGGATAGAAAGACCGGTCGGCGGTGAGCGAGATGCCCAGCGCCGACCGGTCTTTCTATCCTGCTGAGATGTGCCAATTGGGGATGGCTCGTGTTTCTCGCGGCTGCAAACTGGGGGTCTGGAAAAGACGAACTTTCCAGTTCGCAGCCATTTTTTTCCAGTTCTTAGACGTTCGAAACGGTCCATAGTGCCTTTTGAGCGCTTCTTATACTGTTTAGAAGAAGGACCTTTTTCACGATGAGAACTCTGTGAAGGGCACACAAGCTGCCCTGGAAAGAAGAACCATGAACCTACGATCAGGACGAAAGAAAGTATCAACACGTTTTCTCTTTGCTATCGCTCTTGTCTGTCTCGCCGCGAGCGCGCTCGTTAGCCTGCCACGGCACGTCTTTGCAACACATGATCCCATCTGCCATGAAGAGACGCTCTCGGTCACGCTCGTCCCCAACTCGCTCACCAGGTATTCCATCGTGGGATGGCTCTGCTCTAATGGGACGCTTGCAGGCAAGACCGTGCAGGTGCTTGTTTCAGGAGGTGCCTATAGTCATGTGTATTGGGATTTCCCCTACCAACCAGATCACTATTCGTATGTGAGAAGCAGTGTTCAGGCGGGATACGCGGTCTTTAATTTTGATCGCATTGGCATTGGTCAGAGTGCTCATCCACTGTCCGCACTGGTGACCGTGCTATCCAACGCCTCGGTGGTCCATCAAATTGTTCAGGCGTTACGCAGGGGTCAGTTCGAAGGAGTCTCCTTCCAGAAAGTCATCGTGGTCGGGCATTCGCTGGGATCGGCCATCAGTCTGTATGAGGCGGGCCAGTATCCGGGCGATGTCAATGGGGTAATCATCACCGGCTTTTTGCATACCGTCAACGCGCTTGAGGTCCCCATTCTTGCCAAGGACATCCACCCTGCTCAGCTAGATCCCCGATTTGTTGACCAAGGATACTTACCGGGCTATTTGACAACGCGACCGGGAACTCGTGGGCAACTATTTTACTCTCTTCCCACGACCGAGGCACAGGTGCTCGCCACTGACGAGGCAACCAAAGCCACCTTTACGGATGCTGAAGCCTCGACCTTTTTCCCCCTGGTGCCAGCTCCTCTCTCTCGACAGATCCATGTGCCGGTGCTGCTGGCAGAGGGCAAGTTTGATCATTTCTTCTGTGAGGGAACGGTTCTTGTGAACTGTTCGGACCCACGGACCGTGCAGGATTACGAAGCCGCCTTCTTTTCGCAGGACGCACACCTACAGGTACAAATCATCGACCAGGCTGGTCACGATCTCAACCTGCAAGAGAACGCGCCCTTCTGGTTCGAGCAGGCCATCTCCTGGGCAGATGACGCTGTGGGGTCCAAGTAATAATGGGCCCTTGAAGAGGAATGTACCGTTTCCTGGTACGTTCCTCCTCAAGGGCCTAGATTAAACGGCTTGAGCTGATCAGTATGATGTGAGCGAAGTTATCACCATGTCCCAGAAGCGTTCTACTTGTAGAGCGTAGCCAACAGAGACGTTTGGTTCTTTGCCCAGCTTGCTATACACGTCGCAGACAGTGCGTCCGGCTGTCCACTCGCCTACTGTCTCGATCTCCACGCGCATGCTGTGTGTGTGGAGGATTGTCGGGTCCACGACGGTGGCTACAGCACAGGGGTCGTGGACGGGACCAGCGGGGAAACCGAAGACTTGCTGATACATGTCACCAAAGAAGTCGAAAAGGTCGGCGGCAAAGGTGGCGACGGGACGATTGACTGTTCGCAGGCGGTTCAATATGTTTTGGGTTGCCAGTGCCTGGTGCGTCACCTCTAGTGGCGACATGGTGATGGGTCGGCCACAGCCGAATACGATTGCAGCAGCCTCTGGATCGAAGTGGATATTGAACTCAGCGGCAGGAGTGGTGTTGCCAAGACTGATGGCACCACCCATGAGGGAGACCGCTTTGATTTTAGGAATGATGGCGGGTTGGCAGCGCATAGCGGTGGCAATATTTGTTAGAGGGCCAATGGGGACGAGCGTGATGTCGTCGTCCGAGTTCATGAGCAGATCAATTATTAAGTCAACCGCGTGCTGTGATACGGGCTCAATGTTGGGTTCGGGAATGTTCGGGCCATCCATGCCCGACTTGCCGTGAATGTTTTCCGCGTGTTCTGGTGCGCGAACGAGCGGTCGCTCCATTCCTCTTGCAACTGGGATTGAATGCAAGTTCGCCAACGAACACACCTTGAGCGCGTTGTGGGTCGTCTTATCAAGAGATTGATTGCCCGCGACAGTCGTTATGGCGAGTAGTTCAATGTCAGGGTGATTGCCTGCCAGAAGAATCGCTATGGCATCATCATGACCGGGATCACAGTCAAGAATGATTTTGTGTTTCACAAAGTATTCCCCCTTCTACTCTATTGGTGCATCCGCGCCAGGAACAAGGGAACGGATATGCTTCGCTCGTCCGTGGGCGCAATCAATTGCGCCCCTACGGGATTCTGTTCATCTTTCAACGTAGAAGCTGCACAAATGGCGTGTGTTATAGTAGTATATCACTCGCTTATTGCATCCTGATGACCTCTTCCACCATCTCCACTGCCTGCTGCACCGTCACCCCTTCCAGGCAGGTATAGCCGATGGGGCAGGTTGCGTAGCCACACGGTCTACATGGTACGGGATGGGCCAATACTCGATACGGTCCATCTTGCAAAGGGCCATTTGATGCTGGATTGCCACCACCAAATATCGTGACGGTTGGTGTGCTTAAAGCATAGGCTATATGAGCAGGCCCGGTATCGTTAGTCACCAATACCGCCAGTTGTGCGATGATCGCACCCAGCACGACCAGTGATGTCTTGCCCATCAAATTCAAGCAAGGTTTACCAATCTTCTGTGCCAGTGCATCCCCTGCGGCTCGCTCCTCCGGCTCGCCAAGGAGCACCACTGTTCCACCATGACGGCGCAGCAGTTCGGCTCCCACTGCTGCAAAACGATCTAGTGCCCATCGTCTCGTCGCATCTCGCGCTGTCGGATGCAGCCCTATTAGTGGTGGCTCGGCTCCCGCCAACAACGTCTGTGCCTCACAGTGGTCTTCAGGCCACAACGGGAACTCTATGTCCACTCCCTGTGGCGGCACACCTAAAAAGGTCGTCAGCGCCAGCACGTGTTGTATTTCGTGTCCTTGCTGAGGATAAGGCAGCGCGGCGTCTAAACGGCCTGGAGAGTCGCCTTGGCGCACAAATCCGGCTGTGGCTCTGGCACCCAGGAGAAGTATGAAGGGATTGGAGTAGACGCCGGAGCCTTGCATCTGCACCGCTAGATCGAAACGCTCCGCCTGCATCGTCTGGAAGAAGTCTATCGTGTGTCGTGCATCAAAGAGCTGCTCTGCTATCCCTGGAAAGCCTGGGAATGCCGCGAATCTGTCAAGGTGTGGAGAGCGCATTGCCAGGTCTTGCAGCATTGGCAGTGTGATCATGGTTATCTCGGCTTCAGGTAGTGCCATACGCAACGCTCTAAAAGCTGGTGTTGCACAGATGAAGTCGCCGATACGTGAGGCACGCAGCAGCACTACTTTTCGCGGTCTTTCGGGCAGGCGTGAGAGCAGACCAGGGGTAAAAGGATCAGTCATGGCGTATCAACCTTCATCTTAGGGGAACGTATCGCTCGATCATTTCTGGAAGTAGATCCAGTGCATGTCCATCGACTGTACCAGTGTTGTTCAACACGGTTGTTGGCACCTGTGAGTAATAGGTTCCCGAAGGCATGAGGGCGCAGCCACCCCATCGCCTCATTAAGAGGTTCTGTACCAGGACCTCCTCGCCGGAATGGTAACGTGGCAGTCGAGACCAGAATGAGAAGCCTCCGACCTCCAACAACCTGGCTCGGTCGTAGAGGATGCAGGATGCGATCCAAGCGACTTTGTACCGTCGAAATGTTCCTGGCGGGAGCGATTGACTCGCGTGGTAAAGATTCGCGGCGCGGTGCAATTGCCAGCGTTCCCATTGAGGTGAGCCTGGATTCACCACCTCTGGACGTACTGGGCCATCCCAATACTCCACAATATGCTGTTCTGGTCGCACATCGTAGCGATGCGATAATCCGGCGGGGAATGCACCGACAAAGCCGCACTGCTCACGGTGGAGTGTCTCTAGCAGTCGTTCGACGACCCAGGGTTCCATGAAGACATCGTCGTCAAGGTATAGCACTGAATCCGCTGCCGCGAGCTTGAGCAAGAAGTCACGCTGCTCAGCGATGCCGTGAATTGGAGGGCGATGGTGATATTCAACCGACCCTCCACGAACCTCAACGAGGCGTCGTAGCGTTTGCACCACTTGCTCGTTTTCGACTGGCTCCTGACTCTGATCGGCTATGATCACATGCATATCTTGTACTATCTGTGCGGCAAGCCCAGACAGCGTGAGAATAAGCGACGCGAGACGATTGTATGTCGGGAGTAGGATATCGACGGTTGCCATAGCAAAATCCTCTAGCAAGGTGGGCAAAGAATAAGGAGCAAACGGCGTTGTGTTGTCATTAGAATGTCCCTGAGTAGATCGAGCAAGAGCGACACACCTCTGGTGGCTCATCGGACGACAATTGGTCCCGAAACTCCTGGTAGGATACGCCATTCCATAATGCCTCTGCTCCCTGCTCTGCTATCTTGCCGAAGTTTATGCGGTCAGGTGTTGAGACCATGCAGCAAGGCATAGCATAGCCCTGGTAGCTGATATAGGCTCCTCTCCACGGCCAAGCACAACGCATCGGGCCAGGAGTACCGGACGGGTGAAGGCGTAGTCGCGTTCCTGGCAGACGCAACTCTATACCTAACGCCTTTGCCACGGCTCGCGCCTCTGTAAAGTAACAGTCGATACGTTGAGGATCTTCCTCAAGCAGCGTTTCCTCTTGCACGAACTCGCGCATGGGTAGATATTGTGCTGGGAGGTTGGACTCACCAAAGTCATGACAGAGATGCTGGACGAAGATACTTTCCACCGAAAATTGATGGGCGAAACGCACCAGTTCTGGAAGCTCGTGCAAGTTTTGCCGCATGATAACCATTACTATTTGCAGACGTGGAAAGCCACTTCCAAGCCGTTTTCGGGCAGACAGTATCCGCTCAAGATTGCCCACCACACGCTCAAAGTGAGCGCGTATGCGAATGCGCTCGTAGGTCTCGGCGGTTGCACCGTCAATGGAGACATGCAGGCAATCAAGCCCGCTTGTTACGCAGCGTTCGGCACGCCTGTCGTTTAATAGCGTCAGGTTTGAGTTTGTTGTGACTTTAATTCCCTTTTTGGCTGCATACTCTACCATATCGAAAAAGCGGGGGTGCATCATGGGCTCGCCCAGTCCTTGCAGGTGCAGTTCTTGTAACGCCACAAGCTGATCAACGACGCTAGTGAAGGTCTTGAACTCCATGAAGGCTGGTGGTCCATAGGGCGGACCATCCTTGCGAAACTGAATTGAGCACATCTGACAGCGCAGATTGCACTGACCAACCGGCTCGATCTGCACATAGGTAGGGAGTTTCATACTCCGTTTTTTCCTTCCTTGCAATGACAGTAGCGATATACTATAGCTCCTATCTATAAGAAGAACATACGAAACTTGATGGCACCGCGTAGACGCCAGAAGATTGCGAGTGGCGGAATGAGGATAGACGTTACAATCATCTCCACTATGTGAAGCGGAGAGCGGGATGTTTGTCGAAGTCGTTGTATGCAGAAACGCGCGGTCAAATACAGCCATCCACAAAGACCTGCGAACGCGACAGGTCTTGACCTCTTCAAGATACCGACGAGCATCACTAATAGTGCACCTACAATGCCATAGTAATGCCAGGGTGGTGTTGCTTGCAGTTTCTGTTTGTACAGGACAGGATGCTTTTTATAGAGCAGAGCATTGAACATGCTCTTGCGCTGCTGATGCAGGCTAATGCCCCATCGCGCAGATCGCACAGGGTGTATCACGACCGCTTCTGGAACGGAGGTGAAGATGCAGTTACGGTTGAGCAAGGTGAAGAAGAGATCGCTATCCTCTCGCCAAGGGGCAGTAAAGCGTTCATCGAAGCCTCCGACCAGTATGAGCGCACAACGCCGATAGAAGCAGTTTGCGGTTGCGAACTCGCTTTGCTCAAGATGGGACGCGTTGTATTCATAATCTGTGGGTGTATGCGACAAAGGAACGATGATACGTCCCGAAGCTCCTATGGTTCCACCCGCAAGGACGGCAACTCCCGCTTTCAGCCAGTTTCTTTCTGGAATACAATCGTCGTCGGTAAAGGCGATGATTTCGCTGCGAGCAGCACGCCAGCCTCTATTTCGTGCAATCGCAGGGCCACGAGGACTGCGTATATCCATGACTGGAATGTAGCGGATAGTATGACCACAGCATTCAACGTGTTTTGCCCTGCATTCTACCTGTTGTCTTGTCTCGTCACAAGCCGCATCGTCAACGATAATGATCTCGTAGTCCGTGGGAGCGAAGTCTTGTGCCAGAAGTGCCGTAAGGCATTTTTCAAGTAGGTCGGGACGTTTGAAGGTAGGCACGACGACTGAAACACGCAATGTCATGGGCTGTCCTGACGTTTCGCTAACACGAACGACCCGATTACAAGTGCATCGAGCGGAGAGGTCCAGAAACATTCGACCGCATCGCGTGGTGTACACACAATTGGCTCACCATGCGTGTTGAACGAGGTATTGACGAGCACGGGTACACCAGTACGCTCTTGAAACGCCTTAATGAGATCGTAGTAGAGCGGGTGCTGCTGGCGGTTGATGGTCTGAATGCGTGCAGTTCCATCGACGTGTCGTACTGCTGGAATGCGGTCGGCCTTTTCTGGGAGCACATCGTAGACGAAGAGCATAAAGGGAGACACTTTAGCATCAGCGAACCAGTTGGAAGCCTCTTCCTCTAAAACAACAGGTGCTACTGGGCGGAAATCTTCGCGGTCTTTGATCTCGTTGAGCCGATTCTGCATGGAGGCATGGATGGGCGATGCGAGAATTGATCGCGCTCCAAGTGCACGCGGGCCAAATTCCATGCGGTGCTGGAACCAGCCAATCACCTTATCTTGCGCGAGCATGTCGGCGACTTCATCCGCAACATTCGTCAGGCGGCGATACGGCAGTTTTGACCATTGTAGAAATTGCTCAATCTCGTCATCGTTATATGCCGGGCCGAGGAAGGCATGATTCATACAGAAGGTGCGCTTAGTGCTTGATACCCATTCGTCAACGCCGCTAGCGCGCCTACCTTCCGGGTCAGACGAATGCAAGGTAGTGCTCTCCCTCTCAAGAGCGTCAATCCAGAGCGCTGCTCCCAGTGCGGTTCCAGCATCACCAGCGGCGGGCTGCACCCATATGTTTTTGAATGGCCCACGTTTCTGTAGTCCTGCATTCAGGACACAATTGAGAGCGACACCACCCGCTATGCACAGGTTTTCCGTGTTTGTGGCCCCGTGAAGCCATGATGCCAATTCCAGGACGGTTTCCTCAAGTGCCACCTGTAGCGAATGGGCGATGTCATAGTGCCGCTGCTCCAAGGGGCCACTCTTCACGCGTGAAGGTCCAAAGCGCTCTATCAGTTGGGTTGGCTGAATAGTATACTGACCATTCGAGCCAATCTGGATGATCTCATGAAAGTCAGCGAGGTAGCGTGGCCTACCGAATGATGCCAGAGCCATTACTTTGTACTCGTCTGAAGAGTGGAGAAACCCTAGATACTCTGTGAGTTGCTCGTAGAGCAAACCAAGCGAGTGCGGGACGTTGACCTGTCCAAGCCAGTGCAGCGCATTGCCGTTGCCCATGCTGTAGCTCGTCGTCGCCTTCTCACCACGTCCATCTAATGTCAACACAGCAGCCTGCTCGAATGGAGAGGCGAGAAAGGCACTGGCGGCGTGTGCTATATGATGTTCTACAAAATGCCATTGGTAAGACCGAGTGCCTCGAAAGCGTGCTTGTAAATGATGGGGCGCACCGTCAGCCAGGTGTCGTGGCGCATTCACAATCGAGGATAGAAAGAGGGGGTCCCACGCGGACTGCCATTCGACAGCGGTTGGATGAGCACTTGGCTCCAGAGGTAGTGTAAGAGTTGCATCGTCGTAATGTTGACCGAGGAGCAGAAAGGGATCGTACGAGTAGGCGATGTGACTCACGTCAACGAGGTCGATTCCGCCTTCTTGCAGGCAGTAGTTGATCGCATGAAACGGCAGTTCGTAGGTTGAAAAGGGGATGGGACGCTTTGCATGCTTCACATGCGTGAAACGCTCTTCCTCCGCTGCCGCGATCACCTGCCCATCTCTGAGAAGACAGGCTGCCGAATCATGATACACAGCGTTGATACCGAGGGTATACATTCGTACTCCTTCAATGTTATGCTGAGCAGTGACAGCAGCATAGGCTCGTAAGTTTACACCAAAGCACAATTCGTGTTTTTGGCACTTCTCTATGAGTGCAAATGTTTCCTGTTTTAGAGACTTCCGCTTTAACAATATTTGTGTATTTACATCCTTCGATATATGTATTATAAAGTATATCGAAGCAATCTGCCAAGCTCATCACTATACATAGGGGGTCTGTCTGTGAACAAGATAACTGGGTGACGCATCAGCTTGATGCGTCACCCAGTTATCTTGTTCACAGACAGACCCCCTATGGTGACGATATTTGATCGAATGCGTACAGGGTGCCATCGTTCGAGCCGATGTAGACTGCCCCGTTTGCAATCCTGGGTGAGGAGACAACACTGGAATCAGTAGTATAGCTCCACAGCTTTTGCCCTGTTTGAGCAGCAAGGGCGTACACGGTATGATCGTGTGAGCCGACGTAGACGACCCCGTTGGCTACTGCTGGCGAGGAGTCAATGCCCCCGCCTGTGGTGTAGCTCCAGCGTTCCACCCCTGTAGCGGCGTCCAGGGCGTACAGTCTATGGTCATGTGAACCAACAAACACCATTCCGTTGGCTACTGCTGGCGAGGAGTCAATAGTATCCCCTGCGGTATAGCTCCACCGTCTTTCACCTGTGGCGGCATCCAGAGCGTAGAGCGTGTGGTCGCGTGAACCGACATAGACGACTTCATCAACAATCGCTGGCGAGGAGTTGACGCTCCCCCCCGTCTTGCAGTTCCACCGTTCTTTGCCAGTCATGATGTCCAGAGCATAGACCGTGGTGTCCTGCGAACCAAAGTAGATGATTCCATTGGCTACTGCTGGTGAGGAGTCGATTCTTCCTCCAGTGCTATAGCTCCACAACCTCTCACCCGTAACGATATCCAGAGCATAGAACATGAAATCGTGTGAACCAAAGAAGATCATCCCATTGGCGAATGTCGGCGAGGAGCGGATACTGCCTCCGGCGGTGAAGTCCCATAGCCTGGCTCCTGTACTGGTGGCAAGAGCATAGAGCTTTGAATCGGCAGAGCTGACATAGACCACCTCACCGACCACGAGTGGCGAAGAGTAGATGCTACCCCCGGTGACATAGTTCCACTGTTCATCGCCACTAATGGCATCTACGGCATGCAGTCTATGGTCCTGCGAACCGACGTAGACGACTCCATCCGCTAGTGCTGGTGAGGAAAGGATGCTTCCCTCTAACGTGTAACGCCACAGCCTATCGCTCTTAAACGCATACAGGGTGTGATCTCGTGAGCCGACATAGAGTATCCCGTTGGCTACTGCTGGCGAGGAGTCGATAGCGCCAGCAGTGGTGTAGCTCCATAGCCTCTCACCCGTGATCGAGGAAAAGGCATACACCGAGTGGTCCTGTGAGCCGACATACACCACCTCATCGGTGACGACTGGTGAGGACTGAATGGCTGCACCAGTCATGTAATTCCACTGTTGGGCACCGGTAGTGGCACCAAGAGCATATAGCCTATTGTCATGTGAGCCGACGTAGACGACTCCATTGGCGACCGTCGGTGAAGAGAGAATGATGTCGCCTGTTCGATAACTCCACATTTTCTCGCCTGTACCAGTATCAAAGGCGTAAAGCATATGGTCCTGTGAGCCGATGTAAACGATACCATTAGCAACGGCAGCCGAGGAGCTAATCCTACCTCCAGTGGTGTAGCTCCACTGTACAGCGCCAGTAGTGGCATCAAGTGCATACAGGGTGTGATCCCAGGAGCCGAAATAGACAATGTCATCTGCGATCACAGGTGAGGACTGAATGCCCCCTTTTGTCTTGTAGGCCCACACTTCGTCACCTGTGTAGGTGTCAATGGCGTGGAGAGTGGAGTCAGCAGAACCCACATACACCACTCCACCAGAGAACGCTGGCGAGGAATCGATAGCGTCGCCCGTAGTGAAGCTCCACAAAACAGTGCCTGTGCTGGCCTCAAGGGCATAAAGAGTTTTGTCAAACGAGCCGACATACACCGCTCCGTCACCGACTGCTGGCGAGGAGGTGATAATATTGCCCGTTGTATAGCCCCAGACCTGCTTGCCCGTCCTGGCGTCAAGAGCATAGAGGTTGTGGTCTCGTGAACAGATGTACACCATCCCGCCTGCAACCACTGGCGATGACGTAATAGCATCGCCAGCAGTATAGAGCCACTCTTGTTTTAAGCGAGGTACATTCGCGGGATAGATTCCGTTGTTATTAGAAATATTCTGTACCATCCTGTTCTCCTTTTTTTCGTGAAGTATGTGTATTAGAAACTAGTGTTTGAAAATATAGCGTTTTGTAGCGAACTATAGCGTTTTATTGCAGGAATTTGGGCCTGAAACGACCCTCTGAAATAGTAGACCTTACCGACTAATGAAGAGGTTTATACTTGACGGCTTTTTGCCTGATATTCTGTGATTGCTTCCTTATATGCTTGTATGAGATGTAAATCAGAGGTTGCAATATCCAACTCATACATCACACGTCTGACTACAGGTTCACCTAGGCGGGTAAAGCCTGCACTTTCAAGATTGCGGATTCCGTCTAAGGTGCTCCCACAACCATAAACCTTGATAATATCAATGCCCTGTTTTCCCCATTGCTCAAGAAGTCGTGCTAGTCCGAAAAGCAAATGTAGGGCATAAGAGCTTCTTCGACTCGGGGGCACCAGGGGCGTTGTTAACATGTCGATGATAATAACCTCTAAAGGCTTGCCCGGCTCAAATTGTTCAATGTACTCACCTAAGTTCCATCCTCGTTCTCCTTGACAAAACTTGAGAATCCCTTTATGGGCAAGTGGAAGAATATTGATAGAAGCTACCATGAATTTGCCGTCATAGAGGTAGTAGGACATATCTGGATTGGCTTGAAGAAACTGACGACGTTGTTCATTGAACGCTACTGTTCTTTCTCCATAGTTTTGTACTGCCAGCTTAATCTCTTCCTCTAGCTGGTCAAGCGTAGCCTTTCTGAACTGAAGATCAGGAGATTGGGCGGCAATCATTGCGGAGGCAATAGACATTGCAAGCATATCAATGTCACGCTTCATGAAATGTCCATGCTTTCCCACAATAGTTGTTTTCTTGATGACTCCTGTCCTCACATAATGGTTGAAGGCATCTTTTGTCATGCCAAGCTTTTTCCTAGCTTGCTCTGTTGTATAGTACAGGTCTGGTAGATGTTCTAAGTTCATCGCATCCTCAATAACTCTTCTTTTGACCTTGCGCTAGTAGGTAAAATTTATACCTACTAGCGTTAATCTTTCCTTCATTATAGGCCACACTGACACAAAACGCAAAGTTCACACTTTGAACACTTGACAGATATTATACCCTTATGGTACCATTTTTCTTACGGACACTTTAGACACTTTACACGATAAAAGCTGCTTGCAATGCGAATGAATGGCGCAACACTAGAAAGGAGATCAGCAAAAAAGTGCTGGTTCCGTAAATCAGACGGAAACCAGCGCGGGAATACCACCCTGTTACAAGCCAGGATTCCCAGTCACATTGTAGGCTCGGGTTTCCTTCACCGTCAAGGAGTACCCATTATGGGAGAACACATTGTTTTAGGACCCACTCCTGTAGAGGTAGCAAGCCAGGACTTTAGCCTCGGCTATCAAGAAGGCTACCTTCGCTTTACCGATCATTACCAGAACAAACACCTCACCGATCTTGACGTTTTCAATTTCATGTTCCGTAACATCCTCGATGGCATGACCACAGAACGCTACCGAGCAGGCTATGTTATGGGGTGGAATGCCGCACTGCACGCTCAAGGCAGACCAGGGCCAATGGTTGGCTACTACGTTGCCGACCAGCAGAATGCGCAGGTGCAAGCATGAGAACCCACGATCTCAAGCCGTATGGCGACAACGTCATTCTTGTTGTTCCTGTTCCAGCAGAAACCATGCTCCATTCTGAGGACAAACCCTTCTGTTACAACAGTACGTGCCCCTGTCACCAGGACCGCGCGTCGCGGCGCGAGGTCTACCGTTACGTGCTGCAAGGACTGATGAGTCGTGAGGACGCACGACTGTTTCTCGCTGGCAAGACGTTCTAGTTCTAGCCCGATGAGGAAAAAGCGTATCTTCTTCCTCATCGGTACACATACAGAAGGACCCATGATGATGAGCAACCATAACGACAGCAAACCGAAATATCGATTCGAGTCTCCCCAATCCGTGACGAAGCGCACCGCCGAACGCGCCGACCATACCCGCTTCGGCTGTTCGTGGGTCTCCACCCTGATGCCAGGGGAACGACTTTGTAGTGTGTGTGGCAAAAAAGCATATTGCCCTTCCTGTTTCAGGCAACCGCTTCCCGCGACGGCACGTATCGCTTCTTGTTACAAGCACCAGGAAAGTAGGTGTGAAGGATGAGTATTCACCAGTTCCCACGTGACCCCTTCCATGCTGCTGCGACGCTTTCTTCCACTGGGGACGCACAGCACCCCATTTCCCTCATCGAGCGGGAGTGGATACCGCTTGATGCGCTGGCCCAGGAGTGGGCTGACGTTGGCAGCAACGCCACATCTGCCCAAGCCTTTCAAGCCATCGGCATGGCCTTTACCGCCTTGGCCTTTGAAGCCAGTGCCCGCAAGCACTACACGCTCAGCTGGCATGGAGCATGGCAACACACGCCCGCACTGTTGGTGCGTGGCTTACGCATCTGTGTGAACGATCTGAGCGAAGCCAGCAGATACTGGCACAGTGTCGTGCTCTGGCTGGAAAAGCTGGCGAACGAGGAAGTGCAGGAGCAGGAGGAACTAGAGCGGATTCGCCACCTGTTCGCACTCCTGCAAGCGCAGATCCACCGCCTGTCTCACCTGTGGATGGCGGTCCATCAAGAGCTTGCGACCCTGACAGGCTCCTGCGTGCCGATGCCTCTTGGCACCCTGTCGTCCGAGGACACTTCGGGGGAGGGCCGATCATGACGCAACAGCAGCCAGGACCGATCAGAAGACAACCCGCCTACGACGATGCAGTAGAGGATGACGGTCTGTATCCACGTCGTCCGCCAACCAGCACGATCCGGTATCGACCTCTTGAGACGCGTGACGATCCACGGGTACCGCAGTCCGATCAGCAGCGACAGGTGGTCACGCAAGGGCGACGGAGTGTGCAGGGATACGGACAGTATGGCTACGATCAGGTCAACGTGCACATCCGACGCCGCAGCAGTCAGCAACACCCAGTGTCGTTAGTGCCATCACATCGTCCTGTTCCCCGGCCAGAGCTACAGGACCAGGAGGAGATGGAGACTGAGCCGCTTGGCACACCTGCACCAGCCACACGCCGTCCACGTTCACGTCCGCACTGGATGTTCTACGTCGGTATCGGTATGTCCATCATCGTTGCCCTCTACATTGTGGGAATGACGGTCTTGAACTGGTGGAATGTGTACCAGGATGACCTGCATTATGGACGCCCACGCACCTTCCAGTGTGATGCTGTCGTTGGGCATCGTGACTCATCGGCTCATCCCAGTCACTTTCTGGCTCTCAACTTGAACCGCCATGTGGAGATCATCGAGATACCAGGGGGCGACTCCGCACACATGAAGGTCTATGCGGGTCCTGTCCTCTATGGCGATGGACAAGACCTCGCGCCTGTTACCTTGAGTTTCCGAGATGTGAATGGAGATGGTCAGTTAGATATGCTCATTCACGTGCAAGGGCAAACGATAGTCTATCTCAACGACAATGGACAGTTCCGACCAGCCAGAGCAGCAGACAAGATCAGCGTGTAGTGAGAATACACAAGGGAAAAGACGGTCTTTTCCCTTGTGTGAGAGAGGGAAACACATGAAGGACCACGAACTGCTCAGAAGTATCGAGGACATCCTGAGCGAACTGGACGCCCACGAACACGGGTACGAGAGCACCTATACCGAGCGTCATGCTCAGGAGACCCAGAGACCCGAGCGGGAGGCACATCCACGACGGACGATCAACATCTATGTCGAGGTAGACGACGGACAGCAGGTGGATGATGACCTCTCGATGGTGGATGGCACCCTTGAGGAAAGACAGGAAGCACACGACCTTGCAGCGACGGATGCATGTGGTGCCAGTGAGGACCAGGAACACCCAGCTTCTGCACGATTGGACACACCTGATACCGTTGAGACATCTCAACACCCTGTAGCACCCAGGGCAGTGAAGCGACGCCGTGCGCGTCGCTTTCCCATCATGCTGCTCCTCGCTTTGCTTGCTCTTGCGGGGTGTCTCGTTGGTCTTGCCTATGCGATTGTGGAACCAACGCTTGCCCCATCGGCAACGGTGACGATCATTCCAACCGTTGTGCCAATTACCACCGATACCACGCTGACCGTCGTTCCAAGCACACCCACAACCACGAGTCATCAACTCTCAGGACGGCTGCTCTCGTCGGTCACGATGAGCCAGGCGCACACGGTCCCGACAACAGGAACCGCCCATCAGGACGCGAAAGCGGCACAGGGCTTCATCACCTTCTACAATTCGTCCTTGTTCGTGCAGACGGTCACGGCTGGCACCATCCTAACAGGAGCCGATGGCGTACAAGTGGTGACCGATACTGATGCCGTGATTCCCGCGGGACAACTCACCACCAATGGACAGCGCACCGTTTCGTCCCATGCAGTAATCGTAGGACCAGGGGGCAACATCCAGGCAGGGGATATCTATGGTCCCTGTTGCCGCGTGAACGTCTTTGCCGCCAATACCGCCTTTACAGGGGGACAAGCGGCCAGAACCTATCCAACGGTGACGCAGCAGGATATCAATGCGGTGGTCAGCATGCTCAAGACCAGCTTAGACCAGAGTGTGCAAGCAGCATTCCAGACGCAGGTCCACCCCGATGAAACACTGCTTACACCCTTACCTTGTCAGCAGAGCATCACACCCGATCACCATGTAGGAGAGGAAACGGCCCAGGTACAGGTGACGGTCGATGAGACGTGCACAGGAATGGTCTACAACACGCAGGCATATCGTGACCGTGTTGCGCACATCCTGAGCCAAGAAGCAACCAAGCGACTAGGAGAGGGTTACATCCAATTGAGCGATATCCAGGCAAGCACCACCAACACAACACAAAAAGAGCATGGCACGGTTGACCTCGAAGTCAAAGGAGCAGGCATGTGGGGCTATCAATTCCAAAGCGACCAGGTGCAGCACCTTAAGGCAGTGATCGCTGGCAAGAACGAGGCACAAGCCAAAGCCCTGCTGCTCCAGATTCCAGGGGTCAAAACGGTTTCACTCAGTGTCAAGAACGGGACACATCTTCCAACGGATACGAACACTATTCACATTATCGTCTTAGAGATGGTGTAAAAGAAGGTGAAGAAAAACAATGCTGTGACCATCGAAATCGTTGCAGTGAACAAGGAAAACAGAGAAGATCGTGCAAGAGGGAGAGGCTCAAGCGCAACGTACAACAACAGAGAAAGGGGTGAAGAAAATGCAACTCGTTGAACAGCATATCATTAACAAGCATGATCCACGCTACGCTCTTATCGATGAAGCGGCTTTTCAGTCCAAGAACCTGTACAATGCTGGCAACTACGAGGTACGTCAAGCATTCTTTACTGATGGGACGTACCTCAACTACAACGAAGTGCAACGACGCATGCAGTCGCATGAAGCCTACAAAGCGTTACCAGCAAAGGTCAGTCAACAAATTTTGATGGTGCTTGATCGAAACTGGAAGTCCTTCTTTGAGGCGATTGAAGCCTATCAGGAAGACCCTTCAACGTTTCTTGGACGGCCCAAGTTACCCAAGTACAAGCACAAGACTGAAGGTCGTAACATCCTGGTCTATACCATCCAGGCGATGAGTAAAAGAGGCTTGAAGCGTGGCCTCGTTCAGCCGTCCATGCTTCCGATTTCGGTACACACGAAGCAAAAGGACATTCATCAGGTTCGCATCGTTCCTCGAAAAGGGTTCTACGTCGTTGAAGTTGTCTACAAAAAAGATGTGAAACAAGCATCCGTCAACTCTGCGTATTACGCTGGTATAGACATTGGCATGAATAATCTGGTCGCGCTAACCTCAAACAAACCTGCTTTCCAAGCGGTAGTCGTTAACGGGCGTCCAGTGAAAAGCGTGAACCAATTCTACAACAAGCGCAAAGCGGAGTTACAGAAACAGCTAGGGCATACAGGCACAACGAAGCGCATGGAACGCATCACGAACAAGCGGAACCGTCGCATCGATCAGTATATGCACACGGTGAGTCACCGGATTATTGACGTACTGGTACAAGAGGGGATAGGCGTGTTGTGCATCGGCAAGAATGACGCCTGGAAGCAAGAGGCGAACATGGGCAAGCGCACAAACCAGAACTTTGTCCAAATCCCTCACGCTCGTTTCATTGCCATGTTAACCTACAAAGCTGAGTTAGTGGGCATCACCGTGAAGGTCACCGAAGAATCCTACACGTCAAAAGCCAGTCTTCTTGACCTTGATCCGTTGCCAGTTCGGAAGAGCGGCGATGAGACGAAGCACACGTTTAGCGGAAAAAGGGTCAAGCGTGGATTGTACCGAGCATCCAACGGGCGCTCCATTAATGCCGATATCAACGGTGCGGGCAACATTATACGCAAAGTAGCACCTGATGCTTTTCAACAGGCGGAGGGTGTAGAGGGTGGGAAAGGGGTGCTTGCATCCCTGGTAGTCCATCCTGTGAGGATTGTCATTCCCCTCACGAAGCCAAAAAAAGCAAGCGATCAATAGAACGCTATAAATCGCTATAAATCGCTGTGCTTTTTGGAACTATGATGACATGAATGTATCCGCCAAAGCAATAGCTCCCATTTTTAAAGTGGAGCGACCTTTGGGGTCGCTCCTTTTAGTAGGCATGTCAGTTCCAAATTCTTTCTAAGGAAGTGCATCAGGCGATTTGGCCTTGTCGAGTTGTTCCTGGGTGATAAGCGTGCCTCTGAGATCGGCCTGTCTGAGGAATGCACCAGTGAGGTCTGCGTCGGTCAGGTTTGCCTGGGTCAGATTAGCTCCGATCAGCTTGGCATCGATCAGGACCGCATTGTTGAGGCTGGCATCAGTAAGATTTGCTTCTGTAAGGGTTGCTCCACTGAGATCAGTTCCAGTCAAGTTGGCTCCACTAAGGTCGGCTCTGCTCAATTCAACACCAACAAGGCTGGAATAGCCCAGGTCTGCTTTGCTTAGGGCCGCACCAGTCAGCTTTGTACCACTCAAGTTGACTCTACTCAAGTTAGCTCCGCTCAGGTTGATATTACTAAGGTCATCCTCGTTCAAATCTAGCTCCACGGTGGGATTTTCTTGTCGCCATGTATTCCAGGCATCCGTTCCTTGCTTAAGAACAGTTATCTGCTGCTGATTTGACATACTCGTTTCCTTCCTAAATATCAAATTCACTAAATACACAGGTCATGATACATTTTACGCATCATGGCCTGTACTTTCTGATGCAATCTCTACACTACCATCTTGACCATCTGTTGACAAGACTCAGCGCAAGCGCGACAGGCATTTCCACAGTCGTTCATACCCATTTGGAAACACGTGTCGGCACAACGGCTACAGGTTGCTTCTTCACCCACAATAACATACACGTCTGCTGTAGAAAATTAGGTACATCAACATTAAATGTTTCTGGTGACCAGGAGTATGTATTTATCTTTGCCTTTCCTTACAGGCAAAAAATGGCCTATATGACACTCGACGCATGATACATCCCTTGTTATAATGACTTTTAGAGATGATAATGCTCTTAAAGACTGGCAAGTAGGGGGTGTTCATTGGGTGCAATAGTACGTGGCAATTTGATTATCGGGCAATCGGGCGGAGCGACCGCTGTTATTAACGCAAGTCTCGTTGGAGCGGTTGAGGCTGCTCTTAAAGCGAGTCGTATAGATGGCATCTATGGAATGCGGTATGGTATAGAAGGGCTACTGAAAGAAGATATTATCGACCTCCGTCAGCAGCCCTCTACGCTCTGGTCAGAACTTCTACATACACCCTCTGCTGCTCTCGGCTCCTGTCGCTATAAACTGTTGGAGAGCGACCCTGAACGTGCTGTCGAGATATTGCGGCGCTACAATGTTCGTTATATGCTCTATATCGGCGGCAACGACTCGGCGGACACAACGCATCGCCTGGCACAGACCGCGCAATATATGGGCTACGACCTGCAAGCTATTAGTGTTCCCAAGACTATCGACAATGATCTCCCCGTTACCGACCACTGCACAGGCTATGGGAGTGCAGCGCGCTTTATTGCCGAGGCAACGAGAGATTCTACGATGAACACAATTTCTATCCCCTGGCACTATCCCGTGAAGATCATAGAGACGATGGGGCGCGATGCCGGGTGGCTTGCCGCCTCGTCAGCATTGGGCAAGCGAGACGATGTAGACCCGCCGCATATCATTCTTATGCCCGAACAAACCTTCGTCGCTGATCGCTTTCTGGAACAGGTAGACGCTGTTCATCGTCGTCTTGGCTATGCCGTTGTCGTTGTGGCTGAGACAATTCGTGACGAGAAGGGACAGTCGCTTGGTTCCGTGGGACAGGTAGGGACCGATGCGTTTCAGCATCCATTGTTGGGTGGTGCGGGTCAGTCGTTGGTAGACCTGGTCAAGGATGGTCTGAAGCTACGCGCGCGCTTCGACAAGCCTGGCGACCTGCAACGCATGGCCTCCATGAGCATCTCACCTCCCGACCGTGACGAGGCATATCTTGTAGGTCGGATGGGGACGCGCGCGCTTCTTGAAGGTCAAAGTGATAAAATGGTGACACTTGTACGTCATACTGGCCCAAAGTATTCCTGCACGACAGGTCTTGTGGACCTGGCAGAGGTAGCAAACGAACAACGCGTGATGCCAGCAGAGTATCTTGATGAGAGCAAGACGATGGTCACACAAGCATTTTATGATTACGCACTACCACTCATTGGCGAACCGCTTCAGCACTATCCACAATTGGAGATAACGCGGGTGAAGCGATGATAAGACGGGCTATTCTTGTTGTGTTGGATGGTGTAGGAGTGGGGGCAAACCCCGATGCATCAGTATATGGAGACGAAGGAGCAAGTTCGCTTGAGCACTGCGCACAGGCAGTTGGTGGCCTTGCGCTTCCACACCTGGGCAGTATTGGGCTGGGCAACATCACTTCCATTCAGGGGACTCCGCCTCGCAGTGATGTTAGCGGGAGCTATGGGCGCATGGCTTCAGCGGCGGCTGGAAAAGATAGCACAACGGGACACTGGGAGATGACGGGCGTTGTGTTGCAGAAGTCGCTTCCGACCTATCCAGATGGCTTCCCGTCCGATCTTGTTGCTCAATTTGAGCAGGCTATTGGACGCAAAGTCATCGGCAACATTGCAGCATCGGGCACAGAGATTATTCAGGCGTTGGGCGAAGAACACATGCGTACAGACTCACCTATTCTCTACACCTCTGCCGACAGCGTTTTTCAGCTTGCCGCTCACCAGGAGATTATTCCGCTCGACGAGTTGTGTAGGATGTGTGAAACTGCTCGTGGCCTGCTTACAGGTGACAATGCTGTTGGGCGCGTCATCGCACGTCCGTTTGTAGGAACTCCGGGAGTGTTTAAGCGTACAGAACACCGCCGAGACTTCTCGCTCGCGCCACTGGGTACAACACTCCTTGATGTACTCAAGGCGGCGGGCAAAGAGGTTATCGGCATTGGTAAGATAGAGGATCTGTTCGCGGGTCGTGGTCTGACGCAGAGCGATCATACTGAGACGAATCGTGACGGCATGGCGGCAACGCTGCGCTGGTTCGAACGCGATTTTGAGGGACTGCTTTTTGTCAACCTTGTGGAATTTGATATGTTATGGGGCCATCGCCGTGATAGTCACGGATACGCACAGGCGTTACGTGATGTAGATAGCTGGTTTGTACAAGTACAACAGGTTATGCGACCAGAAGATGTTATCTTCTTCACAGCGGACCACGGTGTTGACCCGACCTATCACGGAACCGATCACACACGCGAGTGTGTTCCACTGCTTGCTTACGGGCAACCTGTACGTCCAGAAGTAAATCTTGGGACACGCTCCACTTTTGCCGATCTGGGTCAAACGCTGGCACAGGTCTTCGGTGTTGAGGCATTGGCGGCAGGCACCAGTTTTGCACACGACACGGGGCTACTATGACAGAGACAAAACACACAACAGAACATCAGCAGGACTTGCCACTCTATGGTGAACGTATCACCTTACGACGCCCGACCATAAATGACGCCGAAAACATCTTTCGTTGGGAACGAGATGACGAGGTATGGCGTTACGACCCACACCGTCCCTACTCGAACACTATGGCAGAGTTTTTTCCCCTGTTCGAGCGAAACTACGTGCAGGGAAACGGACGGCAGTATTGGTTTATCATAGAAGATGAGCAGCACGTTCCCATGGGCACCATCACCTATTTTAATATAGATTACCGTCGTGGTCAGGTCGAGATAGGTCTGGGTATTGGCGATAAAACACGCTGGGGCAAGGGCTATGGTGCGGAGGCCATCGGTACACTCGTCCGCTACCTCTTCACCTTCCCAGGTCTCGCGCGCGTTTACGCAGAGACGGCTATGGCTAACAAATCAGCCCGTAGAGCCTTCGCCAAATGTGGCTTTGGAGAGATTGGGCAAATCTTCGATCCCCGTAGCTCAGGAGAACCCTGGATATTACTGGAAACATGGAGGAAGAAGCAAGAATGACCTCAGCAAATACTATCGTAAATCCTACTATCTTCAGCGCTTATGATATCCGTGGCATCTATGGTCAGACGCTGACCGATGAAACGGCCTACAGCATTGGACGCGCCGCCGCCCAATATCTCAACGTACCGGAAATCGCAGTGGGCCGTGATATGCGCCTGTCATCACCACAGATCGCTGCTGCTGTAATACGCGGCATCACCGATTCAGGAGTCAATGCGATTGAGCTTGGCATGACGACGACCGACGAACTTTATTTCGCCGTTGGCAAGTTCAACTACCAGGCGGGTGTCATGATTACCGCCTCACACAACCCAGGCAAGTACAATGGTGTCAAGTTCTGCCGCGCCCAGGCTTTCCCAATTAGCCTTGATACGGGTCTTGCGGATATCCGCGATCTTGCTGTTAGTGGCAACTTCACGGATCCAGCACAAAAAGGCCAGGTTATACAGCGCGATGTTACTGATGATTATGTCAAGCATGCGCTCTCTTTTATCGATGTTAGCAAGATCAAGCCACTCAAGGTAGTCATAGATGCGGGCAATGGCATGGCTGGTATGATAATGCCTCGTGTCTTTAAGCATCTCCCCTGTGAACTTATTCCATTGTACTTTGAGCTTGATGGCAACTTCCCCCATCACCCTGCGAGTCCTATTGAGCCGGAGAACATGGAAGATTTGCAAAAGAAGGTGCGCGAGACAGGTGCCGACTTGGGAGCAGCCTTTGATGGTGATGCGGACCGCATGTTCCCTGTTGACGAGCATGGGAATGTAGTAGACGGTTCAATGGTCACGGCAGCAGTAGCGAATAGTCTGCTTCATAAGTTTCCGGGCTCGACCATTCTCTACAACCTGATCGTCTCTAAGAGCGTTCCGGCATTCATTACAAGATTGGGCGGTAAAGCTGTTCGGACGCGGGTTGGACATTCCTTCATTAAAGCGGAGATGCGTAAGCTCAATGCCATTTTCGGTGGAGAACATTCTGGACACTTCTACTTCCGCGACAACTGGTATGCCGACTCTGGCTTGATCGCGTTTTTGATTATGTTAGAGCTTGTCTCCGTTGAGGGTAAGCCGCTCTCTGAGTTACTCAAGCCGCTGGATCAAGGTGTACGAAGCGGCGAGGTCAACAGTACCGTCACCGATACGCAGGGCAAGCTAAAAGCCCTTGAAGAGCATTTCGCTAAGGGTGCCCAGTCTATCGATCACCTGGATGGTCTCACGATAGACTACGGTGATTGGTGGTTTAACGTGCGTCCATCCAATACAGAGCCTTTGTTGCGCTTGAACGTCGAGGCGAATGATAAGTCGTTGATGGAGCAGAAGCGCGACGAATTGCTGGCATTTATACGAAGTTAGGTTCACTCCGACAATACGCGAAGAATGGTTCGAGATGGGCATTCGGCAATGCCCATCTCGAACCATTCTTCGCGTATTGTCGGAGATTTGATCCTTTCCCTACAACATCACATTCGTATCCTGCTCGCCAGTCCCGTTCTGCGATAAAAACCCAATCGTCAAAGCCTTCAATCCTGATGGCGCGGAGAAAACAACGCGACCGCTTACCCCTTTAGCACCAGCTTTAAACGTGTATGGAAGGCTATTGTCTATTGGCGGACGACTATTTCCATTCAGCAGGAGGCGCATATAATCAAAGCCATAGCCAGGCGACACGTCCGCGCCTTCGGGATTGTTCACTCTGAAGTTGAGTATGTAGAACTGCTGTCCCGCTTTGCATTGACTTCCTTGATAGGCATAGCGCATCTCAATGCTTGTTAAATGATAGGTCAATACATGAGTGAAGAAGGTGTATGAAATAGTTGCCATATGAGATGATACGGAATCAGCATAGCGAGTGGAATTGAAAGGACCGACAAACGGGAAATTGACCAGCGCCTCATTTAGGCTCGTTGAACCTAGCTGAAGTGTCAGCCCACTCAATTGAACATCCCTTGGTACTGAGAAATCTATCCAGCCTGTCTCACTTGTGCCGGGTTCGGGACCGACAGAGAGATGAACATTGGTTGGAGCAAGGGGATTGATGTTAGGAGCAAGTAGGCGAGCGATATCATAATAAACAATATTTATTTGTCCGGTAGTATGATTTGCTATCTGCATATTGAGACGCACAACAGCGTGGCCCGAGCGAATTTCGTCGTCAGAAAACGAGGTTGCATATTGTGCGTTAACGACAGTCATGTCTAACCCGGCATACGGAGCGGTACGCTGCACCTTCAATGTAGTAACAGGTGACAGTGTCGTGTTTTGGACGCCAACGCCAGGGATTTGGACATTCTTGATCCAGTTGGCAGCATTCAAACTGACAACGCTTACAATGATAATTCCCACGGTTAATACTAAAGCGGTCCAGAGCCAGAGCCTAGGGATATTCGAGCGTTTTTGGAGTTCTGCCCGCTCGACGGGTGTACGCGGTATTGCTTCAAGACGTGGTAACGATGGAGTTATAGCTTTTTTCTTATCCATACACTTTCCCTACTAAGAAATAACCTCATTCATTATGTATCTTCTATTGTATCAAGCCGATGCAATGGTTTTCTTGACACACTGGTATGATAGTGCTAGCATAACTTCAGTTATATGGCCTATTTCCCCTCGGTAAGGGATTCACACTCTGCATCGCAAGGAGCATATTCTTCATGAAAATTCATGAGTACCAGGCGAAAGATATCCTGGCTCGTTATGGGATTCCAGTGCAGCCTGGGCGTGTCGCGTCTACGGCAGACGAGGCCGAAGCCATTGCCCGCGAGTTAGGCGGATCGGTCGTGATCAAGGCCCAGGTCTACGTTGGTGGACGCGGCAAGGCCGGTGGTATCCAGTTCGGAGATACGCCAGAGCAGGCTCGCGCCTCGGCCCAAAAAGTATTAGGTATGGATATTAAGGGTCTCAAGGTCGAAAAAGTTCTGGTCACTTCTAAAATAGATATCAAAGAGGAATATTACCTTGGTATCATTCTTGATCGCAAGACACAGTCCCCCGTGGTGATGGTCTCGAAAGAGGGCGGCATTGACATTGAAGAGGTTGCGGCAACGACACCGGAGAAGATCATCCAGCAGCCCATCGACATGCACTGGGGGCTTCGTCCCTTCGAGGCACGCGAAATTATTGCTCGTGCGGGGCTTCCTCACGAAACCATCGGCAAAGCGGGAGATATCCTCGCGAAACTAGCAAAAGCCTTTATTGACAGCGATGCCAGCCTTGCAGAGATCAATCCGCTGGCACTGACCGCCGATGGCAAGGTGCAGGCAGCCGATGCTAAGATACTTGTCGACGACAACGGACTGTTCCGTCAGAAAGAGTACGCGAAGTGGGCGGAGTCGGAAGAGTCTAATCCACTTGAGTATGAAGCGAAGCAGGCAGGTCTCACCTATGTCAAGCTTGACGGTGATGTGGGCATCATCGGTAACGGTGCTGGTCTCGTCATGACGACGCTCGACATGGTCGCACGTGCCGGAGGCAAGCCTGCCAACTTCCTCGATATCGGCGGTGGTGCCAAGGCCGAGGTCATGTACAAGGCGCTGACATTCGTGGCACGTGATCCACAGGTCAAGGGTATCCTAGTCAACATCTTCGGCGGCATCACACGCGGCGAAGAGGTCGCAAAGGGCGTTATCATGGCGCAGTCAGACCTTCCCAAGGGAATGCCGATAGTGGTGCGCCTCTCTGGTACAGGAGCAGAAGAGGGCAAGGCACTTTTGAAGGATGCAGGACTGGATTGGGGTCGTGACATGCGCGAGGCAGCAGAAAAGATCGTCGCAGCCATCAATGCAGTGGGATTCCGGCCAAGACAGGCATCACCGTCGGCACAGCAATCAAAGGTAGAGTAAGGATAAAGCAATGAGTATCTTGTTGGATAACACAACGCGAGTAATCGTGCAGGGCATCACTGGACGCGAAGGACAATATCACACTCGTAATATGAAGTCAGCAGGAACTAACGTAGTTGGTGGTGTGACACCAGGCAAGGGCGGCGAAACAGTCGAGGGAGTGCCCGTCTTTGATACAGTTGCTGAGGCTAAGGTCGCTACAGGTGCTACCGCAAGCTGTATCTTTGTTCCCCCTGCTGGTGCTGCCGACGCGATCATGGAGGCGGCGAGCGAGGGCATCGAGTTGATTGTCTGCATTACTGAGGGCATTCCGGTGATCGATATGACCCGTGCTATGCTGGTTGTACATGAACACAATGCGCGGTTGATTGGTCCGAACTGTCCAGGTATGTGTACACCAGGGCAAGGCAAGATAGGTATTATCCCTTACCAGATATTTACCCCTGGCCCTGTAGGATTCATCTCGCGCTCTGGCACGCTCACCTACGAGGTCGTCTCGCTGCTCACAGAGGCTGGTATCGGGCAGTCCACCTGCATTGGTATTGGTGGAGATCCCATCATTGGCTCAACCTTCATCGACTATCTCAAATTGTTCGAGACTGATCCACAGACGAAGGCGGTTGTGATGTGTGGCGAGATCGGTGGCAGTGATGAAGAGGATGCAGCCGAGTATATCAAGACGATGAGCAAGTCTGTTGTAGCCTTTGTCTCAGGCCGTACCGCACCTGCTGGAAAGCGCATGGGACATGCTGGCGCGATCATCTCAGGCAACACAGGAACAGCGCAGGGCAAGGTTGCGGCACTGCAAGCGGCAAAGGTTCCTGTAGCTGATACCATCTTTGATATTCCTGAGCTGGTACAAAAGGTATTGTAGACAAACATGTGGGTGGTGGACCTACGTATGGTGGACATGGCGGGGGCAAGCCCCCGCCAAATATCCTTATCAACAATTAGCAAGCATTGAAGACGAAGGAACCAACAATGACCACGGCACTCATCTACGATCCGGTATTTCTGGAGCATATTACACCGTCAAGGCATCCAGAGAGACCTCAACGCATCGAGCAGGCGTTTGAGATGATTAAGGATCTCGGCTGGCTAGAGCGCGATGGATTGGTACAGCTTGCACCTCGGGCCGCCACTGTAGACGAGTTGGCAGCGGTTCATGATCGTGAGTACATTCAAGATGTGGAAGAGGCATCGCGTCAAATGGCAGAAGAAGAGGTCAAAGATGGTTATAAGACAAGCTTTTTTGCCACTGATACCTACATTTCAGCAAAATCTTATGAGGCTGCGATTAAGGCGGCTGGTGCACCGATTACAGCTATCGACGCGATTATGCAGGGTGAGATAAACAATGCATACTGTCTAGTGCGACCACCTGGGCATCATGCATTGCCGGATGACGCAATGGGCTTCTGCATCTTCAATAATGTCGCTGTTGCTGCTCGCTATGCCATTGATCACTATGGCCTTGAGCGTGTGATGATTATCGACTATGATGTGCATCATGGTAACGGCACTCAGGACATATTCTACAGCGATCCGCGTGTTCTTTACTTTTCAATTCACCAGGCTCCCTTCTATCCTGGCACGGGAGCATCGGATGAACTTGGCGAAGGACCGGGGCTGGGGACAACGATAAACGTACCCATCCCCGCGAAGTGTGGCTTCGATACCTACCAGGCGGTTTTTCGACAGGTCATGGCATCGGCTGCAGACCGCTTCAACCCACAACTTATTCTCGTTTCTGCAGGTTTCGATGCGCACTGGAAAGACGCCATTCCGCAAACAAGCACGCATACCGATATATATCTCTCTACAGCAGGTTTCTTCCAATTGAATGCGGTCATTATCAATCTGGCAAACCTATTATGTGATGGTCGTCTGGTGATGGTGCAGGAGGGGGGATATAATCTTGATGCGATGGCAATGTGCGTCTCGACCTCTGTTAACCAACTTCTTGGAGACGATGCGGCGGTAGACAACCTTGGTCCTCCACCAGTTGATCCGTTGCGTGTCAATACCGACGTGTTGATTGCGGAGTTGCGTCGTATTCACGGACTGACAGGCTATCGTATGCGCAACGCCAAGAAACCAGATGTTGAGCGGCTACGGCGCGAGATGAAGGGACCAGCCCCCGACGAAGGGAAAGCCTGAGAGGAAGCTCATTATTCATGCCATTCATGCCACAAGATGACTACCAGGTACGATTGCTGACAGTTGACGACATACCAATGGTTGAGCGGCTGCTTCGCTCCTCCGAATACATCTACCAGCGATTTACTTTGAACGAACTGCCCCTCATGCTCAAGCACTATCCAGCGGTTGGTATATTTCATAGTACGACGCTTCACGGCTTCCTGCTCTCACAAAGCGTGAATGGCCTAACGGCATGGATTGGCGGGTTTGGCGTGAGTTGGAGTGAGAGCCGTTCCTATCTCAGCATTCTTTTTGCTCTGCTTGAACACCTTTCATCTCATCTCGTTGCATGGGGCGTAAGGTATCTTCACTATTCAGGCAACGAAACACAACATGATTGGCTCCGCAATGTATTGCTGGGACGCGGCTTTGTCCCATATCGTCTCCTCTACTCCTACGACAAATTCGACTATCGCGTACCCTCTGAGGGCAATCAACAGGTGACTTTGCGGCGTGTAAATGTGAAGGATATGGGAAGCAAGGAGAGCGACATGGCGGTGCTACTTGCCATTGAACAAGCCTGTTTCGAGGATTTGTGGCGTTATGATGCGAAAGCGTTTACCGATATCGCTGCCACTCATCCCTACTTCGTCGTTGCTGAATTACATGGCAAGGTTGTCGGCTATCAATTCAACGCCGTCGATGATGAGTATGGCTATCTTGTCCGTATCGCTGTACACCCTTCAGCAGCAGGCCAAAGGATAGGCGTGCGTCTTATGGCGGAAGCCATACACTTCTTTCAACGAGAGCATGTGACGCGTATTATGCTCAATACGGAGGAGAACAATACCCACGCCCATCAACTATATGAATGGTTTGGGTTTATACGCATTCAGCAGATGGGGTTTGTATTGAGGAAATACTTGTAACCTGAAGATCCGACAGGGACATTCTTCTCAGGAAGAAGCCTACAATATGCATCAGATTCCTACTTCTTTGATCAACTCCTTGCGTTCTCATGAGAGTTTTCGTTTTCTGTTGGAAGCGGAAGGGGGAATAGCAGGCCGGAGAGAAGCCAGCTTATCAAGCATGTTACCACCACAGAGCCAACAAGCAGGTGCGTACTCCACACGGTTCCATATACAAGTGCGACAATGATGGTATAGGTCAGGAGCCAGATACCAGGAACGAGAGCAACGAAGATGCGGAAAGAATCTTTCCGCTCTAGCGACGGTCGCATAAACCGATATGCAGCGTCAATGAGTAGACCGGCAACGGCTCCAATGGGGATAACAATAAAATTGTTTTGCATGGTGGCGAGCGGTATCGCGCTCAGTGTTAACGCAAGTGTGAAAAACCCAAAGAACAGCTTCCATCGCCGTATCGTGTACATAGAAAGTGCAGCCAAGAATCCACCTTGAATGATGTAGGAGACAACAGCAAGAATCTGTCCTGCCTCATTTGTTTTTGGCGTCTTCGTGAGCCACAGCGATGTGTACGGACTTGCCGATTGTGAGATGATCGACCAGTAGGTGAGCAAGAGAGTGTAGGAGAGGACAAGGAGCATTTGTGATATGGGTCGTGTACCTGTATAAAGCACGCGGTAAGGGGCAACGAGAATAAAGCCGAAAAACAGCATTAACGCTATGTGCGTAGGGGAAAATACAGCGTCTGCATTTTGTTCAACCCCTAAGAGAACATGCCAGGTCATATCCCCAATGCCGCCAATGAAAGCACCTATCAGTCCTAGCACCGCAATTTCGTAGCCAGGAGGAATTGCATCTTTCCAGGATAGCCCGCGTAAGCGATTGACGAGGATCGTGCCTGGAAGCACCAATCCTGTGGCAAGCAAGCCCGAATATAAAATTGCATGCCAGGGTGTGAAGAAGGTTTCTAGTCGAATGTGGTTATGCGCCCACGCGTCAAGTGTGGTACCAAGCAGGAGCCAATAGCAGGCTCCAAGGAAGCACCAGGAGAAGATTTGAGACGAGAGCAGTGGCCCTGCTTGTGCGCGAACGTGTGAACTGATAGTACTCATGCGTGTTGTCCTTGTCTAAGTGGCTGCTACACAGTATTCCCATAGATAACGATAGCACATATATCGTACCATGTCGATGGTTTGGTTTTTATGTGAAGGTTTGATTAAGCCATACCCATTAAGCACCACACATCTAATGGTGCTGACTTGTTCTTTACATACAATGGTGCCATCTGCGCCACGCGCACATATGGACGCACTTTCTGCAAGGTCGAGTGGTTCAGCAGGATGTTGTTATCCGAGGCGTTTGATTGGAGGCGTGCGGCGACGTTGACAGCATCGCCAATTGCAGTGTAATTCTGTATGCGGCCCTGTGAGCCGATGTTGCCGATGGTGGCCTGATCGGTGTTGACGCCGAAACCAAATGAGATGAGCAGACCTTGAGGCTGTGAACGCTGGTAGTTGAGTACCGCCATACGCATCTTCCACGCGGCGCGTATCGCACGTATAGCATGGTCTTCCTGGGAGAGAGGAGCGTTGAAGATTGCCATCAGAGCATCACCCATGAATGCGGTCAAGGTGCCCTCTTCGTCCCACACCTCTTTGACCATGATCTCCAGGTAGTTATTCAGCAGGTTCATGACCTTTTCGGGGGCAATACTTTCGCTCAGGCGAGTGTAACCACGAATATCGGCGAAGACGACGGAGATTTCTCGCGTCTCTCCACCAAGATTGAGGGCCATCGGGTCGCGAATAAGTTGCTGTACGACGTTAGGATGCACATATTGCTCGAATATACGGCGAATCTGCTTTACTCTAGCTTCGGAACGTTTCAGGTCGGTGCGGTCATCAATCACGAGGGCCATGCCGATATGGGCGCCCTCGGTATCGCGCAGCGATGTAACATACAGGTTCAGGTTGATAAGTCCCTCTCGCCCAGGAATTTCACAATCGACAGAATTGGGGACAGTGGTGCCATGCTCATGATGTGTGTCGGCATTGTACAACAACTCGACGAGACCAACTTTGGGGCGACTATTGAATACTGTTTGATAGTGCTTGCCTATCGCCATCTCAGGATTGAGGTTCAAGATAATGCCTGCGGCATCATTGAAGGTCGTGATGAAACCGGAAGAGTCGGTAGTAATAACTCCGTTTGCGATAGAGGAGAAGATGTTATCCATGTACTGTTTATCTTCCCTGACCTTCTGGATTGCTTTGTTGAGGTCGGCGAAGAGACGAGCGTTGTCTATAGCAATGGCAGCTTGATTGCAGAAAGCGAGGAGCAGGTCTCGATGCTTGGGACCAAACAGGTTGGCGTTGACACGGCTATCGACATAGACAGCACCAATACAATGATTGCGTACAACGAGTGGAGCACATAAAACTGAGCGGATACCATAGGCCATGATGCTTTCATGCCCTTTGAGCACGTCATCTAACTGTGCATCGTCGGAGAGAAGCGGTTCTTGTTTGCTGATAACGCGCTTGACCGTGCTGCGGCTGATTTTGAATGCGTTCTCGTCAATCGTCTGCGCCTCTTTGTCACGAGCGATGGTAAACTCAAGTTCGTTCGTTTCAGGGTTTACCAGCATGAGGAAGCCGCGCTCCGCATCGACGAACTCGATCATCCGGTCCATAACCAGGCGCAGCACCTCGTCAAACTCAAGCGTTGAGTTGAGGGTACGTGCAATTTCATAGAGCGTCTCCTGCTCGCTGCTCTGCTGCTTGAGGCTAATAATACTGGAGTTGAGGGCCTGACGCTCACGCTCGAAGATGGCCTGAGATGAGGAACTACTATTGGTTTGTCCCTGTAACGTCTGTGAGATACGTTGTACCACCTGATTGAGTCGCCCCAATTCCAGGTCGGCAATGCGACTGACATGCAGAGACTCACTTAGAAGGCGGACGCGGGGATCACTACCCTCATTTGCATATCGACCCTCGACAACCACTTCTAATTTATGGGTATGCTCATGCAAAGTGCGCGAAATATTTCTCAACGTATCGCCAAGAGTGCGTAAATCGCGGCTAGCTTTGTCTGCAACATCGGGTGATACTGTCAAGCGAGTTCCTCCGTCCTATGACAGAACAAAATAGTTATGAAGTTGTAGTATGCAGATTCGATTGGGAAATATTCTTCGCCCAATGATAGGCATACACATCTGAGAGGATTGTGGCCGCTCACAAAATGAATATGATGCACATAGTATATACGCTCTTGCATTGTGATTATATCACAGCGGCCGAGTAGAATAGGCGAGAGAGCAGGGACGAGTGGGGGGTGAACAGACAGGCTTGTCTGTTCACCCCCCACTCGTCCCTGCTCTCTTTTGTGTTGTCTACACGCCGTGTTGTTCCAGATAGGTTGTAAAGGACGTGGGCTTGAAGCCAAAGTCGCGCTCGACACTATTTAGATCAGTAGTGTTGTTGAAGGAGAAGAGGCCCATAGCGGCCCTGGTGAGGGGAGGTTTTGGCAAGAGCGCCTCCATCACAGCTGCGCCAATTCCGATAATTGGCGTAGGGGCGTAGACTTTGAGCCGATTTTTGTGCATAACCTTGGTCAGTTCGTCGAATATCTGCTTGAATGAGTAGTAGTCAGGACCACCGATGGTATAGATTTTCCCATTTGTGCCTGCCGGGTTCTCAAGCACTTTGATAATGACCGTTACAACGTCTTCCACATAGATTGGTTGAAACATCGTCCCACCTCCACCAATGAGCGGCAGCACAGGAGCAGTACGTACAAGGTCAGCCAAGCCTTTGACGAATGGCGCGTCCTTTCCGAAGAGTACCGAGGGACGAATGATGGTATAGTCCAGTCCACTATCTATGAGCATCTTTTCCGCGAGGTAGCGTCCCTGCATATAGCTGCCAGGCTTGTCAGGCTTGGTGCCGAGGCCGCTGATCTCTACAACGCGTTTTACCGCTGCTGCTTTCGCGGCTTTGAGCAAATTGGCGGTCCCATTGACATTCGTGTTTTCGTAGTAGTTACTCCCCAACGATTTATGGTCAGCTGTTATGAAGGCAGCGTGTACGACGGTATCTATGCCCTGTACGGCTGCATTCACCGAGGTGAGTTGGGTTGTATCACCCTGTACGAAATCGACCTTGTCGGCTGGTAGAATAGTTTTCGCACGGTTGATATCGCGTACAAGGCACCGTGGGCGTTCTCCCTGCGAAACCAGACGAGCCACCAGATATTGTCCAATGTAGCCTGTCGCACCAGTGATGAGTATCATGAGAACCTCCATGTCTGTATTTGTTATGCCTGAGACGCTTTACACGGCAAAAGCAAGTAACATTTTCTCGTCGTCTTCGTAGTGTGGCTGACAACTCCTCTTACATTGCCAGTATAGTCGGAAGTTGAAGAAGTGACCAGGGAGCCGAGACATGCATATGTAGGTGTGTCAGCACACAAGAAAGAGGATAAATCGGGGTAGTATTTCTTTTACTCACCCTGCCTGATAAGATTCTCCACTGGAAGTTCTACCATTGGCTTCCAAATGTAGCTGCATTCATGGATGTAGACGTGTGAAACAGGTTGAGCAGTTTCTGGCGAAAACGGATGCTCCACGAAAAAGGCAGAGAAGGAGTCGAGAAGTTCCAGGCGCTGCAGGTGCCACTTGTCGCGCTCAATTTCCAGATCGTAGACCAAGGAGCGAACTGGGTCGTAGGCGTAGGCATGGAAGAGTTGGACCAGCTTCGTTTTCTCCTCGCTCACACTGCTGAAACCTGGAGCAGGGGCAAGCTGTTCAGCCGGGCCATGATTGCGCAAGTACGCTACCAGGTCACCTTGCTTGTCGGCTGTCTGCACACTGACGAGCATGTCCTGGTTGTGTTGAAACAGTGCAATGGCTCCCGTGTGAAAGTAGTGGAAGCGAAACTCGGTGAGCCGATTGCCGAAATAGCTCATCACGGGATCATTGCTGTCGGAACGCAAGAAGAAGACTCCTGGGCGCTCGTTCCCAGCTTTGTCGTACAGGCACACCACAGCTCGATAAACGATCTGATAGTAGTTGGTACCCAGGAATTCTGGAAGCATGCCTGGACGCATACCACGCATATTGCCGACGACGATGGAAATGTAGCTCAGGCCATCCCAAACATACGGATGAATATACGGAGGGAGGAGTGCCGCGAGCAGGGGAGATTTCACCGCGTACGTCAGTAGTAACACGTCCTGGAAAGTGGTTTTCATTGTGATAGGGAGTCGATTGATGGAGATGCTCATAGTGCCCTCGTCAGATGTGGTGTAATAGTGAGACGGAAGTAGATGCCATTTACCAACAAGACCAGAAACCAGACGATACCATAGATGAGAAACTGTACGTTCGGCAAGAGGGTCATAGCGACCATCGCTCCTAGAAAGATGATGGAACACACCAGGAAGAAGCGATGAGTGACCATCGCCATCATTGAGAAGGCGAATGCTGCAAGCAATCCCAGTATAGGAGCATTGAAGAAGAGTGGGAGCCCAACGAACTGGTTGAAAAGGCCGATACTGATCGCACACAGAACGAAGGTCACCCAGATCCACCAGATGTAGGTCTCAGTTGCGGGCCGCTGTCCCCCACTGCGACGGTGAAGAAAGAAAATGATGGGCGGGATAAGAAGAACGTGTATGCCCCACAATCCCATGTAAACAAGAGGACGATGCTCACCGCTCCATAGCAGGAGTTGGGTGACAGTATTAGTACCCAGAATTTGAATGCCCATTACAATCCAGACTAGCCACCAGCGTTCCGAAACGATGCGTCCACGCACATCGCCGCCAATCTCTCCGACTAACGCAAAAACCCGCTCTGCATCTGTACGATTCATATGATTTCTCCAACCGTTGTGTCTTGCTCTTGAACGCTCAAGGTGAAAAGATGTTCTCAATTATTGTAGAGCAAAAATGGGGAGAATATGCAAGTGGAGTACTCTTCTCAACATGACAAACATGCAGTAGCATTCACTTTTTCATTACGGACACGACGGAGAGGTCTGTCACGCCTCACTTGTATTTCAAGAATCTTCACACTCTAACGCAGTGACTCGGCGGGGAGAAAGATACGCACCGTCACGCCTTCGTCAGGAGAGCTTTTCACGATCAAGCTGCCACCGGCAATGGCGAGGAGAGCACTGTGCGTCAGCAGACCGCCACCGGTACCTGTGGTGGAGCTTGTTGCAGAAACAATGCCAACTCCATCATCAGCGACAACGACTTCCAGATGAGGATTGCAGGATGCTTTGACCGAGAGGCAGAGACGCCGATGCACGTCAGATCCTCTGCCGTGGCGCGCAGCGTTACGCAGGGCCTCTTGTACCGCGGCAAAGATCAGTTCCCCCATAGCAGGTGGTACAATCTCGTCGATATGACACATTGTCTCCTCTGAGATGTCCCACTCAACCTCGTCGAATGACTGCTGGAAATCTTGCTTGAGCATGGTGTGAATAGCGTGCAGCATACCGTCGCGTTCTAAACGATGGGGGGCACTTGGTGCAGTGGCACGCATCATTGCGGCAAGGCGGCGATGAGCGTCGCTAATCGTCTGCACAACATCATCAAGAGCTTCTGTTTGTCTCGTCTTTATAGTAGAGTCTTGCTCGCTGTTAGCAGAGGAACGAAGGGTTTCCAGTCGTAAGAGAGCCAGGTGCATCTGCGGTAAGATTTCATCGTGGAGAACACGACGATGCTGTGCTCCTAGCAGCTTTACATCGACGATACGACGGCGGAGGAGTCCCGCAACGGCCTGCATGGCTTCGTGGTCTCGTAAGCTATCAAGAATACGTTGTCCACATGCATGCGCGAGGTCCATATCCTCTTCAGTGAAGATACTTCCATCCTGGCGTGGGCCAAGATAAAACGTTGCCACGAGACCTAGCTCATCATAGATAGGCAAAACCCAGCAAATAATTGGCTGCTCCTGAAAGTCCACACGTACCCGTGTGGGTGAATGATTGATAGCTTCTCCATCGCTACTGTCATTTTTGATAGAACGAATCTGCTGTGTTGATCTTGCCGCAACAAAAGCCTTGCTACTCTCGTCACTTTCGTCAAAGGGAGGCCACCGATAGGTAAAACTCCGTTTCACGGAACTTGTGAGGACGACCAGGCGCGCGCATTGCACCTCTAACACATTGTGACAGAGATGAAAAAAGAGGTCTTCCATACTTTGCTCCGTCTTCTGCACATCTGTGTGTAGCCAATGACGCAGATTCGCGCTTCGTAGGAAGGGGCCGAGCATAGCAATATAGCGATCATGCGCAGTGTAGCTACTCCACGTAAAGAGGGCATAAGCTCCTGTCGCCAGCGAGGTGATCAACAGTAAGCCTGCAAGGTTGCTGTGTGTCAGAGCAACGAGCAGAGCAATAAAGAGGGCAATAGTCGTTGCCACGATGACGATGCCGCGCCATTGCTCAAAGAAGCCGCGACGTGCCAGTGGACGCTCAATCAAGATGCCGTGCCGCACAATTGAGTACCCCATGAGCAGAATGATAAAAGCTACCAGACCGGTTGCGAACATGTCGAGCAGCAGAAGGTTGAGTGGAATCGTGCTTAGCGTAGGAGGTACAACAACGGGTGCACGACCGCCCCGCTGTAGCCAGTTGACCATCGACAAGACACCCAGTACGCCTAAGCATGTGGTGAGTCCTACCATCAACAAGGCAGCCAACAGTAAACCAGGACGAGCAAGTTGCCAGGATAGTACAGGCTCCTCTAGCAATTCCACCTGCGCATGATCGTCCCAAAATGCATCGGCAAGACTTTGGCGAAGTTTCCCATAGTGTCTGCTACGAGCATGTCGCAGTACGTGCAAAAGCCGACCAACTCGCGCCGGTGTAAACCAGGGACCAATTGCACAGAACGTGACGTAGCACAAAAAGAGAATGGGAAGCAGCACGAGTGGCGAAATTAACTTCACGGTTCTAATGCCAGGCACGTCACCGTAGGCGAGTAGGCGTATAGTATCAACAAAGGTAAACGTTGATTGATTGAGAATGAGGAGCAGCAGCACAATGCAACCAAGAAGTCCACTACAGACCAATAAAAAGGGACGTCGCAGCCGCCATCTCTCGTTGAAAAGCGCGGCATAGTGTAGCCCAATGACAAACCATATGTAGGGTACGCCTAGTGCTGGTAGCCAGATGAGGTGCCAGAGGAAATCTGGCGTAACCAGACCCGCCGCTTGCGAAAGTGGACCGGCGATCAGCAATGCATGTAAAAAGAAGAACAGCGCGGAAAGGCCAAGCCCAATCACACCTACGCGAGCGATCAAACTTCCTCGATTACCATTCAACCAGACGGTAAAGGTCAACCAGAGGAACGCGATAAGGTTGAAGATAGAGAGCGCTAGCACTATCGTTTGTAGAAAATGTGTAGGTTCAAGCAGTGCGGAAAGTAACATATCATTCTTCTTTGTAGAGGGGAACCCATTCGCCCCGACGGTCCTGCACTAAAGCCACACCATCTTCATCCCACATAATCATACGATTGAGGATGTAAATCAGGGTTGCCCTTGCCCGCGCAACTTTATCATCAACGGCATTTTCGCTCAGACCCCAGGAGGCATAAATGCGCCCGTTGGTACGACTGACAGCGCGTTTATCGTGCAGGTTGAGACGTGCGGCAATCTGTTCGTTGGTCATGCCCTGTGCCATCAATTCGGCGACACGCAACTCATTTGGTTCCAACAGGGCGCGGGGCGACTGCTCATCGAGGTCACGCACCTCTTGCACGCGGTCTTCGATCTCGGGATCGACGAGACTTCGCCCATTCACGGCATCACGCAGCAACGGTACAAGCATGCTCGGCAACAGGTAGTTGCTCTTGCGCACGTAGGCATAGTGTGTCAGAATGCCAGAGGCGCGGAACTCACGGTAGTATTCGTCGTCGTCCTGGATAGAGTAGAAGACGACGGGCATACGCGGACGCTCGCGACGAATGGCAACGGCGGCTCCCACTCCACTCATCGGGTTGCGTCTGACCTGCGGGTCTTGCAGCTGCACATCCATCAGAATAACATCCATATCAAATTCGAGCGCGCGCGTCACAGCTTCGCGTCCAGTCGCGGCCTCGCCCACAACGTATACGGTACCCGTCGCCTCCAGCCCCTCGCGCAACGCCTCGCGTAGAGGCCCGTGATCGTCTACAAGTAAGAGTTTTATTATTGCCATAACATGCCTTTATTTGATGAGATAGTTAGAGTATATCAGTTTCGTGAAGAGGGATGGAGTGTTCGAAACAACGAAAAGATGCACACGTGTCACTCTGATGGAGGTATGCTTTCATCAAAGTGAGGTGTGTGCATCTAAAAAGACGGATTACGTACTAGTAGCCGGTGCCATTCTCAAAGGCGGAAGCAATAACACTGTAACCCGCATCTTTGGCGTGAACATCGTGGAAGATACTGCACTCCCAAGTATAGTTACAAATGTTATTGTTAGGAGTCGTCGCACCCCCAAAGCCATCAAAGACATCTACAATGTTCCCATAACTGCTTACATCATTTGCAAGATGTTGATTGAAGATTTGCAGGTAAGGGACAGTATTTGGGCAGATGTTTTGGTATGGATCGTAGAGGTTCATCATTACCAGATCACCAGTCAACTGTCCATTGACCATCAACGCATCATGCAACTTCGGAAGGATGATCTGTGTGAGATTGGCATCGACTGTTGCCATATCAGCGTTGAACTTGTCCGTGTTGATAACACAGGTACTTTTGTTAATGTCTGGCAAGATATCGTTTGCACCGATATCGAGTGTCACCGGACTCACCTGTCCACGGTATGCGGCAAGGTAAATCAACGCGGCGTTTAGTTGCGAACCGATATAAGGAAACTTGCGTAGTATAGGCACAGGACACTTACCGTTGATAAGCGTGTTACTAGTCTCGCCGGGGCATCCGAGGTTCGCTAATGCCTTCACACCATGGCCTTGCAGATTGCTATAGAAGTCATCTACGTAGCCATCGTCATAGTTGAGGTCAGGCTGATAGCCGAAGGCGAGTGAGTCGCCCAATGCGAGATAACGTTGTTTGGGGCCAACCAGTGAAACTTGAGAATGGGCCGCAGCAAACACTGACGGTGCAACTATCAAGAGGAGAATAGAAGAGAGGAGTAATGGTGTAAGAATACGTCGATAAGAAAATGACGTTCTAAGACATGCAACCCCTTTAGGCATGAATTGTCCCCCTGCTGTATGGACAAACAAAGCTACGAGAACGCCTCAAATGTAGAGCACTGCGGAAGGAGAAATGAGTCTACTAACAATTATACCTTTAAATAAAGCTGATGGAAGCACAAGCACATCGCAAAAAATAGGTATGTGCATTGCATTACGCTCTTGCTCGGCCTATGACGCAGTTTCAGGGCGAAGTGAATGAGGCCCCTACATGCAACGCTCTTTGGTAATAGGCCATTTGCGTTGGAGCCTCCTCAACGCCCACCATAATCCTATCTAAACGGGACAGATCATACTCAGCCAGCATCTTGCATAGCTCGCCACAAATATATTCCGCCAGTCGCTCTGCTGTCGAGTTATCAATGGGCAGTTCTACCACGTCGGTACGTGGGAAAACATAGTGTTTACTTTGAAAACGAATTTCCCAGGCGTCGGGTGTGGGAATTAGTTCGAGATGAGGATTATGTAGAGGCAACAAAAAATGGTGATTTAAGCGTTGACAAATTTCTCTTGTGAGACGTTTTAGTACGGTGAAATCGAAGACAACTTTATCATCACTTAAAGCCCCTTCAAGCTCGACCAGTACTCCATAGTTGTGCCCATGCAGTCGTTCGCACTTTCCCCCAAAGGTGATAAAGTGAGCCGAACTAAATTTGAGGTTGCCGCCCTCTACCTTTACCTTGCGCATAATCCGTTCGCTTGCCATTCCAGGACTCCAGTTCTGTTGCACCGAAAGAGATTTTTTGTTTCCAGCATATCATCACAGAGAAAGAGAAACAAGATTCGATCAGACTGGTGATCGCCCTGACTCCCAATTCTAGGCGGAACTTTGTTAACTGGTTAACTAGACATGGTTGGTTTCGGGCGCTATACTATATCTGTATTAGCAGGAGCCTTATCCTGTATTACTAAGAAGGAGCTGAAACAATGACAGTTGACGAAGCCTTCGCGACTATGCAAACCATATTTAACCCGTCGGCAGCGGCAGGCATGAATAAGACATACCAGTTCAATATTAGTGGTGAAGAGGCTGGTAAGTGGGCCTTAAAGATCGCTAATCAGACATGCGAACTCGTTCGTGGTGGTGTTGAAAAGCCTGATGTTACCTTCTCTGTTGCCGATAAAGACTGGCTCGCTATAGCGGAAGGCAAGATGGATGCTATGAATGCATTCATGACGGGCAAGGTTAAAGTAACCGGTGACATGATGCTCGCTATGCGCCTGCAAAATCTGTTTCCGACAGGTCGCTAAACCAATACATTACAAAGTAACACCTAGTATTCTCGGAGGGCGACAAATAGGGCCAGATAGGGGCCGTGTCAAGTCAAATGAAAATGTTACCGAAGGAGCAGATTCGAGCACAGTTCCCTCAAATGAAAATGTTACTGAAGCCGACACTCTCCTTTCGTCATTAGGTGCTCTCATGAGCGGGGAAGGGGGTCGCCTGAGCCGCGGCTCAG
>JAABUZ0100001049.1_pt1 | contig 56812 bp, 50 predicted proteins | sample 5562091 | NCBI WGS metagenome assembly JAABUZ01 (sample SAMN12813069, study PRJNA571459) | rock metagenome | isolation source: Antarctica rocks | place: Antarctica: Victoria Land, Linnaeus Terrace sud | collected 2015-12-21 | reverse complement strand
CTCGACCTTCACGGCCTTCTTCTCGGCTCGCCCTGCGACTTTCTCGGCGCTCTTCGCCCTGGCGGCAGCGCCTGCGGCCGCCTTGTCGGCGGACTTCCTCGCCTTGACGGCGACGCGAGCGGCCGCCCTGCCGCCGGAGCTCTTCCTACCGAACATTCCGCTCTCCCGTCGTCGCACCTACCACCGTCCGTCGGCGCGTTGGCCACCGTTCGTCCGCGCGTTCGTACTGTCCCGTTGCACCATTGAGAGCGCGCCGGCGCAGTACCTGTCCACAGCGTAGAGCGGTGTGGTGCGCGAATCCCAGCCCGCCTCCTACGCTGGTGTGGATGACACTCGCCGGTTCCAGCGCAGCCGGGTCCCCAGACCTGCGACCCGGTGCGGCCGCGGCCGCGGGCGCACCGCTTCGCCTCGGCCCGGCCGCCGCGGGTCGCTGTCGGCGACGAGTACATCTGGACGCCGATCCGAACGCTCCACGACTGCTTCGCTCGCCGACCGACGACGGCCTTCGGCTCCGGCTCTCGGACGGCGAGGCCCACCGCGTCGAGGTACTCGACACGCTGCGCGCCGTTCTCGGCGAACAGGTGGATCCCTGGGATCCATCGGGGCCGGAGCGCCCTCCGGTGGTGTTCGGCCCCGCGCTGCGCAGTGACACCCGGTTCGGCAGCCCCGATCTACTCATCTGGGTGGGTGACGGCTACCGTCCCGTGATCATTCGGGCGCACCGAACGACCGATCCCGGTAGTGGCGCCCTCACCGCGCCGCTGGACGATCCGTTGGCGATTGCGCCGAATCCGCTCCGAAAAGGCCGGCCCCACGCCGCCGACACGCTGGCCCTGGCCCATTTCCACCGGTTGCTCGGCGATCTGGGCCTGGCCGGTTCCCAGGCGTTCGGAGCAGTTGTCGGCCGAGGCGGTTCCACCAGCGCATCGGTCGACCGCCCGGGCGCGTCACAAGCCGAAGGGGCGGCAGCCGCACCCGGAGTCTCCGACCGGATGGCCGGTGATGCCGGAATCCTGTTGTGGCATCAACTCGAAGTACCGGGTGCTTCGGTGCTGGCCGACTACGACCTGAGGTTTCACGATCGACTGCTGGTCGCCACCGCCGCCGCGTCCGGAGGTCCTCCGTTGGCCCTGCCGTCCCGGATCGGTGAATGCCGCCGGTGTGCGTGGTGGCCGGTTTGTTCGGCGCAGCTGTTGGCTGCCAGGGACGTCTCGCTGATCGCAGCCGGCGGTGACGTCGACGTGCTGCATGCGGTCGGCGTCCGGACAGTGGACGAGTTGGCCGGAATGAGCGGCCAGGTTGCGGCGGCGTTGCCCTTGACCGGAATGGATCCCGGCGCGGCGAGGGTCCGCGCCAGGGCCTGGTTGGCCGGCCTGGCTCTGGTGCGCAGAACCGACGAGGTGCTGGTTCGGCGCGCCGATCTGGAACTCGATGTGGACATGGAATCGTTCCTCGAGGACGGGGCCTATCTGTGGGGTACCTACCTGACCGGACCGGCCGTGGAATCGCTGCGGCTGCAGTCCGGCTACCGCGCCTTCGTCAGCTGGAAACCACTGCCTGACGCGGACGAAGGTCGAGCATTTGCTCAGTTCTGGAGTTACCTGTCCGAGCTGCGTGCAATTGCGGCGGCTCATGGACTCACTTTCGCGGCGTACTGCTATTCCAGATCGGCCGAGGAGCGGTGGCTGCGTTCGACTCCCCTTCGCTATCCCGATGTTCCGGGAATGCCGACGCCGGCCCAGATCACGGAGTTCTGCGCGTCGGAGGAATGGGTCGACATCTATCAGGAAATCCGCGATCAATTCATCGTGCCCGGTTCGATGAGACTCAAGGTGCTGGCACCGATCGCCGGCTTTTCCTGGCGAGATCCAGAACCAGGTGGTGAGAATTCGATGGCCTGGTACCGACTTGCGGTGGGGTCCCCCGGGATTCTTCGTCCCGACGGACAACCGGTGAACCGCGAAATGGCGGACCGGATTCTGCGGTACAACGAGGACGACGTGCTCGCCACACTCGCGTTGCGCCGCTGGATGACTGAGCGTTCCGGCGAAATACCGACCGTGGCGGAGATCGACCGGGATTGACGTCGTTTCGCTGCGGATAGCGGTGAACAAATGGTCAGCGCGGCGGCATCCGCAGCGCGCCGTCGAGGCGGATGGTCTCGCCGTTCAGATAGTCCTGAGCGGCGATGGCCAGCACCAGAGCGGCGTACTCCTCCGGCCTGCCGAACCTGGCGGGAAAGGGCACGTTGGCGGCCAGGGCGGTACGGAATTCGTCCGTCACCGCAGCCATCATCGGTGTGTCGAGAATGCCAGGCGCGATCGTCATGACGCGAATTCCCAACTGCGCCAGATCGCGCGCGGCAGGCAGCGTCATCGCGGCCACTCCGCCCTTGGACGCCGCGTACGCGATCTGCCCGATCTGCCCGTCGAAGGCGGCCACCGACGAGGTGTTGACGATCAAGCCACGCAGCCCCTGGTCGTCCAGCGGTTCGGTGGCGGCGATGGCCTCGGCAGCCAGCCGCAGCACGTTGAACGTGCCGACCAGGTTGATGGAGATGACCCGGGCGAACTGATCGAGATCATGGACACCTTTTCGCGACAGGATCCGCCCAGGCGTGACAACCCCCGCGCAGTTGACCGCAAGGCGCAACGGACGCCCGGTAGCGACGGCAGCGGAGACGGCGTTCGCCACATCCGATGATTCCCGGACGTCGCCCGCGACGGTGGTGACACCCGTCGGCGGGGTGCCGCCGCGCTCCCAGCCCGCGGCCAGGTCCAGCCCGATGACGGCCACCCCGGCCGCTCCCAGAGCTGCCGCCGTTGCTGCCCCCAGGCCCGACGCAGCGCCCGTGACGATCGCCGAACTACCGCCGAGCTGCATGAACGTTCCCCGATCTGTCGCCCGAACTGCTCACTGTCGGGCAGCTTGCGAGGGCGCAGAGTCCGAGGGTGCTGAGTCCGAGGGTGCTGAGTCCGAGCGTGCTGAGTCCGAGCGTGCTGAGTATTCCCGAGCAACTATGGCCGAGCTGAGTATGGCGGTGCAGAGTGTTGCGGTGCAGATTATGCCAGCGGGGTCATCGTGGCCTGCACGTAGGAATGCAGCGCGGTCCTGGCTGCGCCGGGGGACAGTCGGGATTCGGGCAGATAGGACTGCACCACCAGTCCGTCCAGCAGCGCGATGAACCGCACCGCCTCGGTGGCCGGGTCGGGAACCAGCAACGTGCCGTCCAGCTGGCCGCGGGTCAGGATGGACGCGGTGAGCTGGTGCAGGTCTCGATACACCTGCGACTGCCAGCTGGAGTACTGCGGATAGTGCGCCGCGAGCGCCCAGAAATCGAGCCACAGCTTCCAGTGCTCGTACGTGCGGCTGTCGGAGGCGACGAGCCCGTCGATGAGCGTCGTGAGCCCGTCCCGTCCGGTGGCGGCGGTCGCCGCCCGCATCCAGATCGGCGCGGAGTACCTCTCCGTCTCACTCTCCAGAACGCCGGCGAGCACCTCTTCGATGCCGGAGAAGTGATAGGTGACGGTACCGACGGCCACGCCGCCGGCGGCGGCGATGTCGCGCACCGTGGTGGCGTGCAGACCACGCTCCGCGATGACTCCGCGCGCGGCATCCAGGAGCATCCGGCGGCGCACCTCCGGCGGCCGGCGTCGTCTCGGTGCTCCGGGATCAAGATCATCGTTGGTGGCCATCGTTGGTCGTTTCGCGACCACTGAGGGCCACGAACGATGATCTTGGAGCGGTGTCACCGGCTCAGCCTCCCTTGGTTCCGATTCGGACAGTCAATCCGTTCAGCCATTTCGGCAGCCGGCCGAACGAGCTTGTGCCGACGAAGCCTGTCGCTGATAGCCTGGATCGGAACTAATCGTACAGTCGCCCGATTAGCAATCCGGCCCGGCCGTAGAAGGAGTGATCCCCGCCCGTGTTCCTGCTTCGAAAGCCGATCCTGGCGCTGTCGGCCAGCGACCGTGTCCGGAATCTGACCACCGCGACGCCGATGACCCGCTCTGTGGTGGATCGCTTCGTCGCTGGGGAGAGTACGGCGACTGCGGTTGCGGCAGTTGCGGCACTGCGGGCTGATGGGCTGCAGGTGAGCATGGACCATCTGGGCGAGAACACCACCGATACGGCTACGGCCGATGGAGCCGTGGCCGCGTATCTGGAGCTCATCGGTGCCCTCGGCGAGGCCGGGCTGGCGGCGGGCGCGGAGCTGTCGGTCAAGCTCTCGGCCGTGGGGCAGGCGCTGACCGGCACCGATGGTTCCCGGTACGCGCTCGCCGGCGCCCGGAAGATCGCGGAAGCCGCCTATGCCGTCGGAGCCAGGATGACGCTGGACATGGAGGACCACACCACCATCGATTCCACCCTCGACGCCCTGGACACGATCCGGCAGGACCATCCCGACGTCGGTGTCGCGATCCAGGCGATGTTGCTGCGGACACCGAAGGATCTCGCCGGCCTCACGGGCGCGGGCTCACGCGTGCGACTGGTCAAGGGCGCCTACGACGAGCCGGCTGCGGTGGCGTTCTCCGACTCGCGTCAGGTCGACCTCGCGTACGTGCGTGCGCTCAAGGTGCTGATGGCCGGGAACGGTTATCCGATGGTCGGATCCCATGATCCGCGGATGATCGCCATCGCCGGCAAGCTCGCCGCCGACAACGGCCGAGGCCCGCAGAGCTACGAACACCAAATGCTGTACGGCATCCGTCCCGACGAGCAGCAGCGGCTGCGGGCCGCCGGCAAGACGGTGCGGGTCTACGTGCCGTACGGCTCGGACTGGTACGGCTACTTCACCCGCAGGCTCGCCGAGCGCCCGGCGAACCTGCTTTTCTTCCTTCGCTCGCTGCTCGGCCGCGGCTGAGCACTCACGCTTCGCTGCACACCTGGAAACTACCGAATAGATCTGCCCGAAAATAGGAGTTCCTCGATGGACGCGATCACGCACCCGCCACTGCCGGTCAACGAGACCGTGCTCGACTACGCCCCCGGCAGTCCGGAGCGCGAGCGGTTGACCGTCGCGCTGAAGGCGTTCACCTCGCCGCTGGAGCTGGGTGCCGTGATCGGTGGGGTTACCCGCCGGCCGGCCGGAAAGTCATTCGACGTCGTCGCGCCGTTCGAGCATTCCAGGGTGCTCGCGACCTCCGCCGAGTCCACCCATCAGGACGCCACCGACTCCGTTGCCGCGGCCGCCGCGGCGGCTCCGGAATGGCAGCGATTGTCCTTCGACGACCGCGCCGCCGTCATCCTGCGTGCGGCCGACCTGCTCTCCGGTCCGTGGCGCGCGCGCATCAACGCCGCCACCATGCTCGGCCAGGCGAAGACGGCCTACCAGGCGGAGATCGACTCGGCCTGCGAACTGGCCGACTTCTGGCGCTTCAACGTCCATTTCGCCCGGCAGATCCTCGCCGAGCAGCCGATGGCCAACAGCAAGGGCATCTGGAACCGCACCGATCACCGCCCGCTCGAGGGGTTCGTCTACGCCATCACGCCGTTCAACTTCACCGCCATCGCCGGTAATCTGCCGACCGCGCCGGCGCTGATGGGCAACGTCGTCATCTGGAAACCGTCCACCACCCAGCAACTGGCGGCCTCCCTGACGATGGAGTTGCTGACCGAGGCAGGCCTGCCGCCGGGGGTCATCAACATGCTGCCCGGTTATGGTCCGGAGATCTCGGAGGTGCTGCTCGCCGACCGCAGCCTGGCCGGCATTCACTTCACCGGGTCCACCCGAGTTTTCCAAGATCTGTGGAAAGCGGTGGGCAACAACATATCTGGCTATGCCGGCTATCCGAGGATCGTCGGCGAGACCGGCGGCAAAGACTTCATCGTCGCCCACTCGTCCGCGGACGTCGACGTGCTGCGCACCGCCATGGTCCGCGGCGCCTTCGAGTACTCGGGCCAGAAGTGTTCCGCCGCTTCGCGCTCGTACATCCCGCGATCGCTGTGGCCGAAGCTGAAGGACCAACTCATCGCCGAGACCGAGGCGCTCGCTCTCGGCAGTGTGGAGGACTACTCGAACTTCAGCTCTGCGGTGATCGACGACCGCTCGTTCGGTCGGCTCAAAGCCGCGCTGGATCGCGCCAAGGCCACGGATTCGATCGAGATCCTGGCCGGCGGCACCTACGACGACTCGGTCGGTTACTTCGTCCGGCCGACGCTGCTGCTGGGCACCGATCCTGCTGACGAGATCTTCTGCAATGAGTACTTCGGCCCGATTCTCTCGGCGCACGTCTACCAGGACGACCAGTTCGACGCAGTGCTCCGGCAGGTCGACACCGCTTCGCCGTATGCCCTCACCGGTTCCATCATCGCGCGGGACAGGGTGGCGGCGGCCAGGGCCGGCGAGGCGCTCCGGTTCAGCGCCGGAAACTTCTACATCAACGACAAGCCGACCGGTGCCGTGGTCGGCCAGCAGCCGTTCGGCGGCGCCCGAGCCTCCGGTACCAACGACAAGGCCGGCTCGGCGGCCAATCTGCTGCGGTGGACCTCGCCGAGATCCATCAAGGAGACGTTCGTCGCCCCGACCTCGGTGGGCTATCCGCACCAACTCTGATCGGAAGGACTTGTGCTGATCGGAAGGTCCTGCGTCGCCGGCTCGGAGTGGAGCGGTCGACGGGTGCGGATGGCCGCGTAGCAGCGGGCCGTCATCGCCCGGACAACAGGCCACGGGCTCCCTCGACCGCCTAGGATTCGAGAAACTACGCGGCGACCTGCGGCGATGATCAACGGCCCGACGATTGAAGGTTCTGCGCAGATTCGCTGGGGTTATTCACAGTCGAGTCGGGCATGCTGGCGACAACTGCTGTCTATCGGAAAGTGACGGGTATGGCGACCGCTGTGGCGACGATAGAAGTGGACGCGCCGCAGATCGGGCGGCGATCCGTTCCCCAGCGACTGGCCCGCGTTGTGGTCTCGCTGCCCGACCGGCTGATGACCTGGTTCCTGGCTGTCTCGATCGTCGTGTCGGTCGCCCTGTTGGTCGATGAGTTCCGCCCGATTCTGGTCTTTCCGGCCATGGTGCTCGCAGTGATCGTGACGTCGCGTTTCGTGCCGAAGTCGCCGGAAATGAATCGGGCAGCAGTGGCCGGCGCCGGTGCTGCCCTGCTGCTTGCGATGGCCTGGTATGTCGTGCAGCGGGGGTACACCGCTGAGATGATCGGGCTGGATCGCGACCCATCGCAGTACACGCTCTCCGCCCTCTACCTGATCAATCATCCGACGCCCGATGTGGCGCTCGATCCGGCGCTGCCCGGCCTCGCTGCTCACGTTCCGGGCCTGCTCACAGACTTTCTGAAGGGAGACACCGGGGCCGTCAACCACATCCAGGGCAATGATCTGCTGCCTGGATTGCTGGCGGTATTCGGCTGGGTGCACGGAACCGCCGGAGTGCTGACCGGCAACGTGGCCATCGGCGCGCTCGCGCTGCTCTGCATTTATGCGGTCGCGCGCCGGGTCCTTGGTCCGCTGTGGGGGCTGGCGCCGATGCTGCTGATGGCCGTGACCATTCCACTGGCGGCGTTCTCCAGAATGCCCTACACGGAACCGGTCGCCCTGATCTTCGTCTGCGGAATGCTGGTTGCGCTGTGGGTCGCGTTGAGCACGCGGAATCTCCGGTTGTTCGCCTTGGCCGGCGTGTTCGCCGGTGCCACGATGATCGCCAGGATTGACGGTGGCTTGATTGTGGTCGCAGCGTTGGCCGCACTGAGCCTGGTCGCGATCGCCCCCGTCACCGCCGTGCGCCGCCGTGAGGGCCGGCTCGCCATGCTCGTCTTCACCTGTGGCGCGGTGCCGGCCGCAGCACTGGGATGGCTGGACCTGTACGTCCACAGCCCCAAGTACCTGTTCGGGTTGTCGGGTGAGTTGAATCCCGTTCTCGCCGCGTTGCCCGTCGTCCTGGCGCTCGGTGTGGGCCTCAGCTGGGCGCGCCCACTCACCGGACCGCTGTCTCGCGCGCTGTTGCGCCATCGCCGAAAGATCGCAATCGCAGCCGGCATTCTGGTCGCCTTGGGCTGCATCGTGATGGTGACGCGGCCGTGGTGGCTCGCGCATCACTTCATCAAGAACCGTGACGGCGGGGACTACATCGGCGGCGTATCCGCCCGGCAGAAGGCCGAAGGGCTTCCCGTCGACGGCACGAAGAGCTACGACGAGATGACGATCAACTGGCTGGCGTGGTACATCGGCTGGACGCTGGTCGCCGCTGCACTGCTGGGCGCCGTGCTCGCCGCAGTGCGGTTCTGCCGAAGGCGGGAGCCGGCCCTGCTGGTGATGTGGGCCATTCCCACCCTGGTCGCCCTGGTGTACCTGAACCGGATCTCCATCACGCCCGACCAGGTCTGGGCGCTCCGGCGTCTGCTGCCCGTCGTCATCCCGATGACCGCGATCAGCGCGGTCTTTGCGCTTCGCGCGGTTGTCATGTCGTTGAAGCGATTCCGGTTCCTGCGGGCGGTGGGTGTGATCGCGACGGTTCCGCTCGTGCTGTACCCCGCGGTCTATTGGGGGCCGCTCTGGACAGCTCGGGAGGGTGTCGGCACCTACACCCTGGTGAACCAGATCTGTCGGCTGGCCGGCGACGGGTTGATCGTGCAAGCCGGTCCATACCCCATCATGGGTTCCGCGATGCCGGCGCTACAGGAGACGTGTTCGGACAAGGTCGTCACGATGAATCAACCGACTCTGAGTTCAATGGCTCAGATCAAGGCCAATTGGCACGGCAGTGGCCCGATCACAGTGGTGGCGTTCTTTCCCGACGCAGTCACCTGGAGCAAACCGATAGATCCGCACAAACCGTTGGCGCGGGCGGTGTTCTCGCGCTGGGAGAGTGTGCTCTCACACCGCCCGGTGAATCTCAGCCTGCAACAGGTGTCCGCCTGGATGGGCACGCTGGATTCGACGGGCATGGTGACGCCGCTTGCCACGGCACCTTTTCCGGCGCTGTTACCCGGCACCTGAAAAGGGCAGGGAATCCCGTTTGCGCGAACGGGCTCAGTCGGTCTCGGGGCCCTGGCAATAGTGGCAGTTGTCGTCGCAGAGCGCCGAGGTGCCGTGCGAGGAACTCGTCACGGGAGCCGCCTGCCGCTGACTTCGGAGCTCGCTGCGGGCGGTCAGGTGGCCGTCGATCCGGCCGGCCGGGTGGGGCGCTCTCTGGGTCTGTTTCGTCGATGAACTCATGACGGGGGACGCATGGGCCGAGCCGAGGATGCGTCGAGCGCGACAACCCGCCGACAGGGAAGCGGGCGTCCGGATCGTTCCCCGACGGGTCGTAGCGACCGGGACGACAACGACGAACTGTCACCCGGTCGCTGCATCAGCCGGCGGGACACTTCGTCGACCAGGGCCCGGGAATCAGCCGCCCCGCGGAAAGATGGCGTCGATGGCGTCCAGATCGACCTGATCAGGCGTCCAGGCATTGGCGGCTTCGGCGTTGGCCGCCACTTGTTCCGGTGAGGTCGCTCCAGCGATCACGGAAGCCACCTGAGGCTGCGCCAACAGCCAGCCGAAGGCCACCTGCAACATGGTGACGCCCCGTGATTCGGCGAACTGCGCGAGCTGCTCCACGGCTTCCCACGGTGCAGATTCCAGCAGACCCGGCTTCAGATCGGTCAACCTCGTTCCAGCTGGCGCCTCACCCCGTCGGTACTTGCCGGTCAACAGGCCGTTCGCCAGAGGAAAGAAGGGCAGCACCCCGACGCCGAAATGCGTCGCGGCGGGAAGCAACTCTGCCTCGACGTCCCGACGCAACAGGGAATACTCGTTCTGCGCCGAAATGAATGGGACCGTGCCCAGCTCGCGAGCGGTCCACGCGGCATCAGCCAACTGCCAGCCGGCCAGGTTGGAATGCCCGAGGTAGCGGACTTTGCCGGACTTCACCAGGTCGTCCAGTGCGGCGAGGGTCTCCGCAATCGGGGTCAGTGGATCCGGCGCGTGCAGTTGGTACAGGTCGATCCAATCGGTCTTGAGCCGGCGCAGCGATGCCTCCACCGACTGGCGGAGGTAGCGACGCGATCCCCGCGCGTCGTCGTCGCGCCCATTCACGCCCTGAGCGTCCAGGCCGAATTTCGTGGCCAGCACGATCTGATCCCGTCTTGCGCCCAGCGCCACGCCGAGGATCTCCTCGCTGACCCCCGGTTGTGCTCCATAGATATCGGCGACGTCGAACAACGTGATCCCGGCGTCGATGGCCGCATGCACGACGGCTGTGCTGCCCTGGACGTCAGCCGTCCTGGTGCCCTTCCTGCCGAGGTTGTTGCAGCCGAGGCCAGTGGTGGAGACTGCAAGGCCGGAGCGACCCAGTCGTCGCAAAGAAGGTTGTGTCATACCAGTTAGCGTACGATTCCACGACCGTGGTGGTTCTCGGATGGGTCCCGCCTTCGGGTTTTCAGCGTGGGCCGGGCACCGGGTTCCGGCACTGGTTCGGGCACAGTCGGCGAAGCGTTCTGGATTCCTGGGAACACAGTCCTGGGACGGAGTCGAGTAGAGAATCGAAGGAGAACCAATGGCCGGCGGCCGCATCGCAGTGATAGGCAGTGGTTATGTCGGTCTCACCTCCGGGGCCTGCCTGGCCAGCCTGGGGCATGAGGTCGTCTGCGGAGATGTCGATGCGAACAAGGTTGCGGCGCTCGCCAGGGGTGAGGTGCCGATTCTGGAGCCTGGGCTCGACGAGATGGTCGCCAACGGCCTCGAGTCGGGCAAGTTGACATTCGTCCACGGCGCCGTCGCGGCTGCTCGGGGCGCAAAGTACATCTTTCTGTGCCTGCCGACGCCGGATGGCGGCGACGGCCGCGCGGACCTACGCATCGTGCACGACGTAGTCGCCGAGATCGGGCCGGTCCTGGATCCGGGAGCCGTGCTGGTGACGAAGTCAACCGTTCCGGTCGGCACCGCACACGACATCACCGCGACGGTGAATCGATCCGATGTCGCCGTCGTCTCCAACCCCGAGTTCCTGCAGGAAGGTACCGCGGTTCGAAACTTCATGAACCCGGATCGGATCGTGGTCGGATCTTCCGACCGGGCCGCAGCCGCCGCCGTCGCCGACCTGTACGAGGCTCTCGGCGCACCGGCCGTCATCACGTCACCGGAGTCGTCGGAGTTGATCAAATACGCCTCCAACGCTTTCCTGGCCATGAAGCTCTCGTTCATCAACTCGATCGGCGCACTTGCCGAAACAGTAGGGGCCGACGTCGGAGAGATCGCCAACGGAATGGGCTTCGACGAGCGCATCGGCCCGAAATTCTTGAAGTCCGGCCCCGGTTGGGGCGGCTCGTGCTTTCCGAAGGACACCAGGGCCCTGGCTACCATTGCCGCTGATCACGGCATACCGTTCCCGCTGCTGGCGGCGACGACCGAATCCAACGACCAGGCCCAGGACAGAGTCGCCGACAAGGTGCGCGCTGCCGCCGGCGGTTCGCTCGATGGCGTCAGGGTCGCTCTGTGGGGTTTGACCTTCAAGGCGGGAACCGACGACCTCCGCGATTCACCCGCGCTCGCCGTCGCGGGCCGGTTGGCGGCGCAGGGCGCAGTTCTCCGCGGGTTCGATCCAGCCGTTTCGACCGACATTCGTGCCGGCAAGGACCGGCCGTCCATCGAGGTGGCCCCCGATCCGTATTCGGCCGTCGCCGGTGCCGCGGTTCTGGTGGTGTTGACCGAGTGGCCGCTCTTCGCCGAACTCGACCTGGTCAAGACCGCCGAAGAGATGGCCGGTCGATCCATCGTCGACGGACGCAACGTGATCGACCCCGCGGTCGCCCTCTCCGCCGGATTCGACCTGATAGCTCTTGGCAGGCCCGCGCGGGTGCGGTGACCTCACGCGGCGGCGGTTTTCAAGCTGCTCTAATTGCGCAGGCGATGTGGCCAGCCCAGTTCAGGGACAGGGAACGGGCAGAACGACACCGACCGCGTCGGCAGGCGTGCAAGTCGGTGCGGTAGATGTCGTCGTGTCGGCTGTCGAAGTGTCCGTTGTCGGAGTAGTGGTAGCGGTCTCAGGGGCGGACGCGGTGGAAGTAGTGGCGTCGGTCGTCGAAGCGGCCGAAGTGCTTTCGGCGGTCGTGGTGCTATCCGCAGTGGTGCCGGCCGAAGTGGGACCTGCCGACCGCGACGAACTGGTGATGCTCGGGGCCGGCTCAGTGGCGGCCGGAACTCCCTTCGACGTCGAGTGAACCGGTGCCGCCGAGTGCTCGGCAGCATTTCCGGCAGCGTTCCCGCCGCCTGCCGGCGACGAGGAACTCGAAACGCGCCCGCCGCTCAGCGCGGTCGCTCGAGGGATTGTTCCGACGACCTTCGAAGTGGGCAACAGGATCCAGCCAGTCAGCCGAGTGATACCCGGCACGACGGTGGCGGTATTGCCGTTCGCGTCCGTCGGGCCGGCCGTCCCGGACGTTATCGGCGCTGCGGGCTTCGTCCCCGAGGCGACGACTGTGCGGCCGGACGCGACGGTGCTGGTTGCCAACACCTGCAGCTCCGTCGTGCGGCCGGTGGCGATGACCGAGCGGGACGCCTGCTGGATGGTTCTGGACGTCAGCTCGGTCGGCGTAGCCGGCCGGCCGCTCGATCCGGTGGGTCGAACTCCCGTTGCCGTGAGGACGGCGAGCACGGGCAGGTGGCGGACCGCGCCGTCTGCGGCGGTGACGACCGCGACCAACCGACCTCCGACAGTCGTCATCGGCGCGGTCACGGTGACCTGGGTTGTGCTGCCGTTCAGGCCCGTCGAGACGACGACCGCCAATCCGATGGGGCTGTCGAGCTGGCCGGCAGTCGGGGATTGCGCAGTACCGTTCGATACCCCGATGGCCACGATTGCCACCACAGCGGCCGCGGCCGCACCCGCGATCGCGAGGGCGCGCCGGCGGCTACGAGGCGGCGGCGCCGACGGGTCCAGCTCGGCAGGATGCGGTCGAGTAGCAACCGACTCGGTGGGGAACAACTCCGTAGCGACCAATTCGGTGGGGACCGACTCGGCCACGGCCAGTTCAGCAGGGTGCTCGGCGGAGTCCAGCTTCCCGGCGTGCGGCTGCTCAGGTAGCCGTCTGGCCGTGTCTGCCGCGGCGGCGGCCTCGATCGCTGCTCTTGCCACCATGACCGGATATGACCTCGCCGGAGATCGATCCAGCGCCACGGTTGATCGAGCAGAGTTCGGCGTTGTCTCCTCGGCAGCGTGATCATCTGGGACGACGACGACTGCCGCTGCTTCATTTGCCGCGGCTCGAGTTGGCGGTTCCTCGCTGGCCGGAGCTCCGTCGGTGACGCTGGCTTCGTCGGTCACGTTTGCTTCGTCGGTGACGCCTGCTCGGTCGGTCAGGTTCGCTTCGCCGGTGACGCCTGCTCGGTCGGTCAGGTTCGCTTCGCCGGTGACGCCTGCTCGGTCGGTCAGGTTCGCTTCGCCGGTGACGCCTGCTCGGTCGGTCAGGTTCGCTTCGCCGGTGACGCCGGTTTCGTCGGTCACGGTTGCTTCGTCGGTGGCCCCGGCTTCGTCAGCCGCCGCCGGGTGGTTCAGCTCGGGCTCGGCGGCGATGGCGCCCGACGGACTCGAAGCGTCGGCGGCCGCCCGCGACTGTTTGGCCCGCGCCTCGTCCAACAACGCCTGCAATTCCGGCGAGCGGCCGGATTGCGGATCCCTCGTCGTCAATTCACTCTCCGTAACAACGCTGCTCGGATGACGCTGATCGGTACCACTATTCCCGATCGCGAGCAGTTCGAGACCTCCGAAGATGCTCTGGGTCACGACACATACGGCGGCGTGTCGCAAAGTTCACCCGTTCGGGCAACGAAATCAGGGACGCCCGATGCCCAGCTGCCAGTCATCCAGATATTCGGCGGCAAACCCGGCCTGGGAATAGGCGAGATAGAAGTTCCACATCCGGATGAAGGTCTCGTCGAATCCGAGGTCGGCGACGGCTGGAAGATGGTCGTTGAAGCGGTGCCGCCACTGCTCCAGGGTCGGCACATAGGACAGCCCGAGGCGACGGCTCTCCTGAACCCGAAGAGTGGTGGCCGACCCCAGCACTTCGTCGATGGCCTTGAGCGAAGGCAGAATTCCGCCGGGGAACACGTACTTGTGCACCCAGGTGTACCCGTTCCGGGTTTCGAGCAGTCGGTCGTGCGCAATGGTGATCGCCTGCAGGCCCAGGCGCCCGCCCGGCAACAGCATGCGGTCGACGCAGCCGAAGTAGTCCGGCCAGTACTTCTCTCCGACGGCTTCGATCATCTCGACGCTCACCACTGCGTCGTATTTCAGGGAGTGAGTGGCGGCATGTGCTCGGTAGTCCTCCAGCCGGACGTCGATCAGGTGCGACAGCCCCGCCTGCGCAATGCGTTGTTGCGCGAGGTCTTTCTGTGCCTCCGACAAGGTCAGGGTGGTCACCTGCGCGCCTCGTTCGGCCGCCGCGCGGATGGCAAGGCCGCCCCAGCCGGAGCCGATTTCCAGAATCCGAGAATCGGGCCGGACGCGGGCGAGATCCAGGATGCCGTCGATCTTGCGTAACTGGGCCTTCTGCAGATCCGCGGCTGGATGGTCGCCGAACTCGTACCAGGCCGACGAGTACGTCATGGTCTTGTCCAGGAACTGCTGGAACAAATCGTTCGACAAGTCGTAGTGGCGGTGGATGTTCTCCCTGGCGCCGGTGAGCGTGTTCTCCTCCTCGCGCGGCGGACGGCTCTGCCAGGTGCGCCGGAGCCGCTGCAGCGGCTCCGGCACCAGGACGGACATCCGCCTGGCCATCACCGTCAGGAGCGCGGCCAGTTCGTCCGTCGCCGCATTGAGCGCGGTTGCGTCGAAACTGGCAGCCGGTCGGGAGGCGCCCCAGCCACCGGTGGTGATGTCCCCGGTCATCCAGGCCTCGCCGAAGCCGATCAGCCCTTCGGTACCCACCCGTCGGAAGAAAGACGTCGGCCGCACCACCTGCAGGACCGGGCCGCCGGCGCCCCAGGTCGCACCATCGGGAAACGCCAGGGTGATGGGAAGTTTCCGCACAGCTGCCTTGACGAGCCACTTCGCGACTGCGGCGTGCACGGGTGCGTTCGAAACCTCGAACAGCCCGGGCCACACCCCCGCAGACGGCTGCGGGGTGGGTCGGCTCTGGGCTTTGACCGGCATGAGCAACGACATATCCAAGAGCTCCTTCGGCGACGTCGGCCACTGTCCCGGGCCGACTCGAGTTGCATAATTACTGGCAAGTCGTTCGGAGGCCTGGGTGACTATGGTGGGCGAAATCCTTAAAGTTCCGCAAAGGCCAGAACTCCCCGCCGGTGCCGGACGTCCGGCGCTCGTACGCTGGGTGCATGAGCCTTTTCTCCCGCACGCCCGATCTCCCGACCGCCGACACCGCACTGCCGGGTCGCGATACTGCGGTCCGCGTTGCACCCAAGCACCTGGTTCTCGGAACCCCGATGGTGGGTCCGTGGCCGGACGGCACCGAAGTGGCGGTCCTTGGCATGGGCTGCTTCTGGGGCATCGAGCGATTGTTCTGGCGGCTGCCCGGCGTCTACTCGACGGCGGCTGGGTACGCCGGAGGTTTCACGATCAACCCCACCTATGAGGAAACGTGCACGGGACGCACCGGCCACACCGAGGCTGTTCAGGTCGTCTACGACCCGGCGCAGATCACCTACGGCATGCTCCTGAAGGCGTTCTGGGAGAACCACGACCCGACGCAGGGCATGCGCCAGTACAACGACGTGGGCAGCCAGTACCGCTCCGCGATCTACACCACGACCCAGGCGCAGTTCCAGCAGGCGGTGGCGAGTCGCGACCTGTATCAGGGTGCCCTGCTGACCGCCGGACACGGTGACATCACCACCGAGATCCGGCCGATCGACCCGGTCAAGGACTTCTACTACGCGGAGGACTACCACCAGCAGTATCTGCAGAAAAATCCCGGCGGTTACTGCAACATGCACGGCACCGGAATCACCTGCTCCATCGACGGCACCCAGGGCCTGGGTGTTGCTGCGCAGCCGTGAGAGCCCGGTTCGCCTGTTGGGGGTGTCAGTCGTGAGCGCGCGGACTGGTGCCGCCACCGAATCCGCGCTGTCGCCACGCTTCGTAGACCGCGATGGCCGCTGCGTTGGACAGGTTCAGTGACCGCCTGCCGGGCAGCATCGGGATGCGCAACAAGTCGGTGATCCTGGGATCCGCGAGCACCTCCGCAGGGAGTCCGGTCGGCTCGGCGCCGAACAGCAGCACGTCGCCCGGGAAATACGCCACCTCCGTGTAGAGCCGCTGGGCGGTGGCGGTGAATGCGAATACCTGTGCGCCGGGCCAGCTCTCGAAAGCCGCATTCAGGTCGGGATGCACCGTCACGGTAGCGAGGTCGTGGTAATCCAGTCCCGCCCGGCGGAGCTTGGCGTCGGACAGGTCGAACCCGAGCGGCTCGATCAGGTGAAGCTCGCAACCGGTGGCTGCGGCTGTCCGGATCGCATTTCCGGTGTTCGGCGGAATGCGGGGGGTATGAAAGGCGATTCGGAACATGATCCGGAGATCTTGCCACCTGCTCCGCCGCCGCCGGTCACCTGCCGCCTCCGATCACTCGTACGCCGGGGCGATGCTCGGGGCTGGACACCTACCGTTAGCCTCTTCACGGTGGCCCGGGGCGCGCGAAGGAGCTGAGCGCCCCCGTTTGAAGTGTCGGGGCGACGACCGGTGATGACGGACACGGAACAGGCAGGCAGCGAGCACGATGAGGGTGATCGTTTTCGGAGCGACCGGAATGGTGGGTCAGTCCGTCGTCCGGGAATGCCTGGCCGACGATCGGGTGACCAGCTTGTTACTGGTCGGTCGGTCCAGCGCGGAGGTGTCGGACCCCAAGGTCGTGCAGATTGTGCATGACGACTTCCTCGACTTCTCCTCGATTGCCGCTGAACTGGCTGGTTACGACGCCTGCTTCTTCTGCCTGGGTGTTTCGGCGAACGGCATGAGCGAAGCCGCCTACCGCCGGGTGACCTACTTCATGACGATGGCCGCGGCGCGCGAACTGGCGGAACAGAACCCGAAGATGAGGTTCCTCTACATCTCAGGAGCCGGCACGGACAGCACCGAACGAGGTCGCCTCAGCTGGGCTCGGATCAAGGGCGAGACAGAAAATGCGGTGCTGTCCCTGCCGTTCGACGGATTCGCGCTGCGGCCGGGCTACATCCAGCCGATGCACGGTGTGCGGTCCAAGAACTCCCTGTACCGCAACGTCTATCGATTGACTGCGCGCATCTATCCGCTGTTGGACAAGGTGGCGCACAAGTACGTTCTGACCAGCGATCAGCTCGCCTGGGCGATGCTGGACATCGCGGTTCGGGGCAATCCGAAACGAATTCTGGACAGTGCCGACCTGGTTCGGCTGGCCGAGTCGCCGGGATAGCTCGGCAGCTCCTGACCGGCGGACCAACGGTCCCGTTCCGTGAGCTGGGCATCGGCGGCTGGAACAGTGCCTATCGTTGGTGGGTGACCAACACGTTCGTGAGCACTCCCGATCCGCAGGAGATCGCCGGAGTCGACCCGATCGCCGGAGTCGATCCTGACCATCTGGCGCTCTGCCTGCGGGTGCTGGCCTTGACCGAGTCGCTACCGCCGGAGCATCCGGACGCGGTCGCCGTTCGACGGGCCACCGCAAGGATCTTCAAGGGCGTCAAGAATGCGCGCCGGGCCGAACGGCGGAACTCCATCTCCAATGCGGACAAGGCGGTGGTGGCCGCGACAGCGACCGGCTCGCCGCAGCGCATCGATGACGAGACCGAAGGTGTTCCCCTGGTCTCCACCGCGACCGGTGCGCTGGCCGGCGTCTTCGTCCGGGCCCGCCCCTGCTACATCTGCAAGCAGGACTACACCGAGGTCGACGTGTTCTACCACCAGCTCTGCCCGAGCTGCGCAGCCGTCAACCACGGGCATCGAAACGCCCGAACGGACCTGACCGGACGGCGCGCCCTGCTCACCGGTGGGCGAGCGAAGATCGGAATGTACATCGCGTTGCGTCTGTTGCGCGATGGTGCGCACACCACCATCACCACCCGCTTCCCCAACGATGCGGTTCGCCGCTTCACCCGACTGCCCGACAGCGACGAGTGGTTGCACCGGTTGCGGGTGGTCGGAATCGATCTGCGCGATCCGGCGCAGGTGGTTGCCCTGGCCGATTCGGTGAGCGCGGCCGGCCCGCTCGACATCCTGATCAACAACGCAGCCCAGACGGTTCGGCGCTCCCCGGGAGCGTATGCGCCGCTCGCGGCGGCCGAGGCGGAGCCGCTTCCGGACGGCCCGTTGCCCGAACTGCTGACCTTCGACCACATCTCGGACGCGCATCCGGTGGCGCTCGCCGGATCGCTGTCGGAACACCCCACTCCGCACCTGCCGGACGCGCTGGGTGCCCTGGGAGGCACCGAACTCTCCCGGCTGGCGATGCTGGCGGGCTCGGCCTCGGCAGAGTTGGTGCTGGCGGGTCGCGCAATCGACGCCGGCGGGTTGGTGCCGGATTTGCATACCGCCAACAGCTGGACGCAGCGGGTGGACGAGGTCGACGCACTGGAGCTGCTGGAGGTGCAGCTGTGCAACATGACCGCGCCGTTCATCCTGGTCAGCAGGCTGCGAGCGGCGATGGCGGCCAGTCCGGCCCGGCGTAAGTACGTGGTCAACGTGTCGGCGATGGAGGGCGTTTTCGGCCGCGGCTACAAGGGTCCAGGGCATCCGCACACCAACATGGCCAAGGCCGCCCTGAACATGCTCACCCGCACCAGTGCCGGCGAGATGCTCACCGACGGCATCCTGATGACGGCGGTCGACACCGGCTGGATCACCGACGAGCGACCGCATTTCACCAAGGTCAGGTTGGCGGAGGAGGGGTTCCACGCGCCGCTCGATCTGGTCGACGGCGCCGCTCGGGTCTACGACCCGATCATCCAGGGCGAAGCCGGTACCGATCTGTTCGGCTGTTTCCTCAAGGACTATCAGCGCGCGGAATGGTGAGGCCGGGTTGCAGGGCCGTCAAGAATGAGCGGGGCCGTGGTCGTCAGGAGCGGAATCGGCGACGGCGTGTTCGGCCGGACGTGATGGTCGATGGCCAGCATTCGACTCGACATCCGGAATTTCCGGCCGCGGGTCGGTGGCCAGCAGACCGGCGATCCAGACGTCCCGATATTCGCCCCGCTGAAATCCGCGACCGCGCAGGGTGCCCTCGAAGGTGAACCCGCACCGCTGTGCGACCCGGCGCGAACCCTCGTTGCCCACGTACGCCTGCCAGTCCACCCGATGGAAACCCAGATCATCGAACGCCCAGTCGCAGATCAGGGTGGTGGCAGCAGTAGCGACACCGCGGCTTCGTGCATCGGGCGCAACCCAGTAGCCGACTTCGACGACGCTTTCTTCCGGAAGGCCGGCGAAGCCGATCGACCCGAGCAGCCTGCCGGTGTGCTCACCCAGGACCGCGAACGACGCCAGGCCTTGCACCCAGCGCAGCGCGGAACCCGCCAGGAACACTTCCGCGTGAACCGGCAGATAGGGGCTGGGCACGGTGGTCCATTGCTGGATGTCAGCAGCCTGGCACGCCTTGTGCACCGGCTCCAGATCCTCGGGCAGCCAGGTTCGCAGCAACAGGCCGCGGCCGCGAAGGACCGTCGACTCGTCGAGCTCCAGGTCGCGCATCGATCCGACAATGCCATGTCTGTTCCCGTCAGGCGAGCGTTACCGACACGCGAGTGGCAGAGGGAGGCGGACGGCGATCCGCCGGCCACTGGACCGGACCGAACCGACCGGCAGCCGCCAACGCTGCCTGGCACACTACGTGCATGCCCGAGTTGCCCGAGGTGAGTGCCCTGGCCGAGTTCGTGGCCGAACATGCCGGGGGGCAGCTGGTGGTCGCGGTCAACGTCGCCGCCATGAACGTGCTCACCACCTACGACCCACCCGCTTCGGCATTGGTCGGCCGGGTCGTCGCCGGCGCGACCAGGCACGGCAAATTCCTGGACATCATCACCGAGCAGCTCGCTGCCGACGGCTCGGAGCCGGGCCCGAAGCTCCACCTGGTTCTGCACCTGGCCAGAGCCGGATGGCTGCGCTGGTCCGACAACATCTCCGCCGTGCCGCCGAAGATGGGCGGCCCGATAGCGATTCGGGTCCGGTTCGCATCCGGTGGGTTCGACATCACCGAAGCGGGCACCAAAAAATCGGTGACGGCTGCCGTCGTCGCCGATCCGCTGCAGGTGCCCGGTGTGGCCAGGCTCGGTCCCGAGGCGATCGGACCTGATGGAGTCGGCATGGAACGTGACGTGCTGGCCGCCGTGCTGGCCGGGAAAACCGGCCGGCTCAAGAACGTGATCACCGATCAGACGGTGCTGGCCGGCATCGGAAATGCCTATTCCGACGAGATCCTGCACGTGTCGAAGCTTTCCCCGTTCGCAACCGCCGGAAAGCTCGACGACACGGCTATTGACGCGTTGCATGCGGCGATGGTGTCGGTCCTCACCGACGCCATCGCCCGCACCGCCGGCGCGGGTGCCGCCCGGCTCAAGGGTGAGAAGCGAACCGGGCTGCGCGTGCATGCCAGGACCGGGTTGCCCTGCCCGGTCTGTGGGGACACGGTCGCCGAGGTGTCGTTCGCCGACCGGTCGTTCCAGTACTGCCCCACCTGCCAGACCGGCGGCAAACTTCTTGCCGACCGGCGGCGTTCGCGCCTGATCAAGTGATCGTCGGGCGCCGCTCTCTGCTCCCGAGCTCACCCGGCCAGGCGCGAACTGATGCGAAGATGGTGGGATGAGCCAGCCGGACGATACCCAGATCTCGATCAGCGAACTGCCGGCCGACGGCGTTCTGCTGGATGTGCGCGAGGACGACGAATGGGTGGCCGGGCACGCCCCGAACGCAGTGCACGTCCCGATGACCCAGCTGGCCGAGCGGCTCGACGACATTCCCGAGGCCGACACCGTGTACGTGATCTGCCGGTCGGGCGGCCGGTCGCAGCGGGTCACGCAATATCTCAATGCCAACGGCTGGACCGCGGTCAACGTGGTCGAGGGCATGTCCGGCTGGGCGGCGCTCGGCCGGCCGCTGGTGGCCGAGACAGACGCGCACCCCGAAGTGATCTGAGACGCCGTCTTGAGTACGCCGTCTTGAGTACGCAGTCTTGAGTACGCAGTACGGGAACGGACCCGGGCCGTATCGGTCAGGACCGCCGCACGGTCACCCCGGCTTTCGCGCCGAGATCAGATGTTTGCGCTGCGCTCGCTTCCAGCCGCCGTTGCCGCGAGGCGTTCGGACCTGCGTCTACTGTTCGGCGGCGCTGCCGGTCCAGCGCTGGCGTGCGGACCCGCCACCCAACGCTCTTCCCCCCGGGTCGGCACCTTCTCGCAGGAGCCGCCCGTACCTGGGTCCACCCTCCTACGGCGGTGCGCATCCGCGGTGGGGTTTTCCGCCGGTCATCTGGCGGCCGGGCCGGGTGGTCGACGGCGAGCATGTCGGTCGGCCGTCGGTGCTTCGGCTGCGAACCGCCGGCTATCTGCTCCTGCTGACCTGCGCTCTCGCGGTGGCAGCGGCCGGCGCCGAGACCTGGCGCTTTCTCCTGCTGCTGCGCGGTCGTACCGAAGTGCTGTCCGGGCCGGTGGTGGCTGCTTCGGACGCAACGGTGACGATCGCCGGTTCTCTGGCGACGGTGTCCGCATTGATCACCGCCGCGGTGTTGGTACCGGCCTTCGTCCGCCTGCACGGCGAAGCGGCGCGTCGGGGAGCGTCGGAACCCGGGAGGCCGGCAGCCTCGGTGTTGGCCCGCCTGGTGGTACCCGGCTGGAATCTGTACGGGGTTGGTCTCGTCGCCGGCGAGGTCGACGGACTTCTGACCAGGCCGCATGGCGGACGACCGCGTATCTCTCGGCTTGTGCTGGCGTGGTGGATGAGTTGGGTGACCGACGGCGTCCTCGTCCTCGTCGCTCTGGGCCGTGCGTTCGGCCGCAGCGAGCAAGCGATGGCCGACACCGTTGAGCTGCACATCGCCGTCGACCTGGTCGCCGGGTTGGTGGCTCTACTGGGATTCCTGGTGTGCCAACGCTTCTTGCGTTTGCTGGCCGACAGTCGATCGGTGCTGGATGGCCGCTGGGTGGTGCAGCCCCCGAGACCGACCAGGGCAATCGCTTCGGAAATCGGTCCGGCCGTCGACATCGACGGCGAGGGAGTCGCCGAAGCAGCCGGCGAGGTGGGAATCGCCGAGCCTGCAGGCGCAGCGGATGTCGCCGGAAAGCCATCCGCAGGATTCACCGAGCAACCGGCCGCGGCCGGCTCGGCCTGAACGACAACCGGCCCGCGTCCGATCGGACGCGGGCCGGCTGGGCTTCTGCTCCGGTCAGCCGTACAGAATCCGCTGCCACGTCAGAACGGCAGGGCTGTGCTTGTCGACGGTGACCTTCAGCCATTCATCGACGTTCGTCGACCCCTCGACCGTGACGCGGGTGAGATTGGGAACCGGCGTGGCGAGCCCGTAGAACGACAGCCAACTCGAGCCGCCCGCCAGCGGCTTGTCCTGGTTGAACACGTGGCTGTCACCGTTGAACAGATAAACCGGGCCCGAGAAGTTCCGGCTCTCCTGGGCCAGCGCCGCCACGATCGGCGTGAAAGCGAAGTAGTCCGCATAGGCCGGATTCGGGACCGTGACGTCGAACATGTCGGCCTGGGTGAAGAGCACCACGGCGCGATCGTGGTCGCGGCGGGCGGCCGCGAAGGTGTTGCGGATCAGCTCGATGTCGGCTGCCGTGCGCCCCAGCACCTCTGCGCTCTGCTGCGCGGTCGGCGCCGTGAGCCCGAGGCCGGACCAGGGCGCGAGGCTGTTGTTGCTGCCGACGATGTGTACCGCAGCGAAGGCGACGTCGTCGCGCTGGTAGCTGACGTTCTCCACGTAGCCCTGCGCCGCTTGTGAGGCGACCCGGATCGGGTGCTGCCCCAAAGTGAGTCCCGGCACCGGGAAGAAGTCCTTTCGGACTGCGGCCAGACGCTCCAGCGGATCGTAGGCGCCATTGTTCTGCCGGTGGCAGTCCGTCCATTCATTGTCGCCGGGGGTGTAGACGAATGGATCCCGGAACAGGTCGAAATCGGTCTTGATCATCGAAAAATATCCGTCGTCGCACGTCGACGAACCATTCTTGATATCACCGAGATGATTGACGAGCTGAACCTGCGGATCGGCGTTGAGCTGGGCGATCCTGCCCGGAAAAGCAGCGATCTGCGCCGCGCCGTAGGGAATGTCGCCGATGACAGCGAACGTGAATGGTGACTTGCCCTGGCCGCCAACATGTTTGGCCGGAGAACTGGGTCCGGTGGGCGAGCGGTGTCCGGCGGCGGAGGCGGCGGTGCTGGCCCCGGCCGTCCCGCCCAGACCGGCCACCAGCATTCCGGTGGTCAGTAGGGCAATTGCGATGCGATTTCGTCGCATGATTCTCCTCTGCTCGGGCGGGTCCCACGACAGTGGATCCCACGACAAAGGAAAACATCGACTGCTGAACTGCACGTGAATCGGGGGCGAACAGCCGACGTTTCCACCCGGTGGAACAGCTCCAGGTCGAAAATGCAGCGCCGGCTCAGCCGACGATGGTGACAACCGCTCCCGGTAGTACCACGGACGGTCCGGAGGCCAACCACGCAACGGTGTCGGCCAGCACATCGGGCGACCAGCCCGGCGCCGCAGCCGAACCGGAGCCGATCACTGTGACGCTGACGCCCTGCGGGGCCAACTCGGTCGCGAGGGCCGCGCCGAGGGCAGCAACGCAGTCCTCGGTGGCGGCCGTCACCGATCCGCGCCACTGCCCGAACGGTCTGCCCCTTGCCGCCAGCAAAATGATCCGTCCGCCCACCCCTCGTTCGACGAAGGCGTTGGCGGCAGCGTGTGCGACCGTGGCCGCGCCGAGCACGTCGAAGGTAAGGCTCGCCGTCCAGGCGTCGGTCCATTCGGTCAGGGAGCTGCCCAGAATCGACGGCGAAGCAGCCGACTCGCCGAAGGACGCCGCGTTGATCACCACATCGAGTCCCTCGAAGGCGGCATCCACGAAACGGACGAGTCCGGCCACCGCGTCGCCGTCGGACAGGTCGGCCGCTACTCCCAGGTGCCCCTCGCCGGGCAGCGTGGCGACCAGTTGGTCCGCTTCTGCGGCTCGGCCTTCGCTGTGCACGGCAACTCGGGCACCCTGTGTGGTCAATGCGCGCACCACCGCGCTACCGACTGTCCCACTGCCGCCGATCACCAGAACGCGTCGCCTAGCCGGCCCGGCTTGTTCGGCTGAGGACCGCATGGACGAGTGGGCTTCGGGGTGCCGGCGAGGAGCGTCGTCGCCCTGATCGACCGGCATCGGCTCAGGCGCTCGCCGCCGGCGGCGCGGTGCCTGGATCAGCGGTGCCTGGGTCAGCGGTGCCTGGGTCGGCGGTGGCTGGGTCGGCGGTGCGCCTTCGCTACGGCCCGACTCGATGGCTCGCGAGTCGGCGGGAGTCGCGCCGGCGTTCGTGACCTCGTCGGCGGTCCGAGCAGCGTGCCCTACCGGCGCCGTCGGAGGTGGCGCAGCTGTTGGCCCAGGCCCTGCGGGACGCGTTGGCCGATCAGGGGCGGGGGCTTCGGGCAGGCCGAGCCACCCGCTCAACGGGCGGATGGAGGGCAGCGGACGGAGGACGGGCAGGGGGGGCAGGTCCGGCCAGGAGTGGAAGTCGGTGCGATCGGAAGGTCGCTGGCCCGTCGCGGCAGAGCCAGGTGCAGAGGCCACGGACACCGCTTCGGAGCCGGACCGATCCGGCATTGGTTCTCGCTGACCGGGTACGCCGGTCACCGAATCGCCGGTCAGCCACACGTCATCGATCGGCAAAGTGATCATCCTCAGGGTGTGCCGCTGGTGGGGTCTTCGGCTCGTCGGCCTCTCGACAGCGTCGGTGGGCAATCGACTGATCACGCAGCGCAAAAATCACACTAAAGCCGGAAGACCCGACGCCCCCGATGCTCTGAACACTAGTGGCGCGCAGCCGGATTGCACCAGCGCTGGAGTCGATGAACGGCTCGCCGAGCTGTATCCATCCAGGGGCTCGGCGCTTCGTCCGGTCTGCTGGCGGGGAAACGGTCCGATACGGTGAGGTTGTGTCCAAGAAGACCAAGAACAACATGGCGCCCGCGTCGGCAGGTTCGACGAGCGACCCCAGTGGAACCGATGCCGCGCCGATGAGTCCGAGAAGCCCGTGTCCGTGCGGTTCGGGTCGTCGTTACAAGGCATGCCATGGTGCCGCCGACGCCGCGGAGATGATCGTCGCCCGCCCCTTCGAGGGCCTTGCCGGCGAGACGGAGTTGATCGCTCTGCGGGAGTTCGTTCCGTCGGCCACGGTGCCGTTGACCCTGCTCGAACCGGTGGCGGGCGGTCCGTCGATCACGTTGGCCTCTGTGCTGCCTGCCGCCGCCGCCGGACTGACCAGGTCGGATGGTTCGATCCTGCTCGGAATGCAGGTGCAGACGCACTCCGGCGACCTGTCCCGCGACCTGGCCGCCGCTCTGGAGTGGGCGCTGACCGCCGAACCGTCGAGCGTGTTGTCGGTGGTGCCGCGCGCCACCGTCGGCCGGCGCTTGGCCGATCTGATCGTGAACGAGCCGTTCGACGTAACAGTGCACGACACGTTCGCCTGGTGGCTCGAGGAAGAGCCGGAGCCAGGTAGTGAGGTGGCAGCGTCGTTGGAGCGGGCGAACACCGCGATCATGCCGACCGCCAGGGTGGCCGGACTACCCGGGGCCTACTGGGTCGACGCCGGCGACAAGGCACATCTGCGCTGGGTGCGACCGGACGACGAGCAGCCGCTGATGGCCGCACTGGCCCGGCTCTCCGTCGACAACGAACTCGATCTCGGAGAGGGCTCCCGGTACGTCGGATCGTTCCGTGCGCACGGCCGGCTGGTGCCGGTCTGGGATCTCGATCGCGACGCGCATCCGTCCGAGTGGGACGGTCCGGTCCGCGAGTTCGGCGTCCGGTTGGAAACGGCGCTGGCGGTCGACGAGCCGTTGACCTCGGCTCAGCGTCGCGCACGCGACGGCATTCTGGGCCGGCAGTTCACCCTGCGGTAGGTCACGGCAACCAGCTGACGTGCCCTTTGAGCAGGGGATAAGCGACCAAGGTCACGGTGTCGATCAGGGTGTGCGCGATGACGAGCGGCCAGAGCCGACGGAATCTCAGGTAGAACCAGGCGAAGATGATGCCCATAATGGCGTTGCCGACGAAGGCTCCGTACCCCTGGTAGAGGTGATACGTGCCGCGCAGGACGGCACTACCGAGTATGACGGCGACGGTCGGCCACCGCAGCTGCTGCAGCCTGGTGGTCAGGTAACCGACCACCAACACCTCCTCCAGGAAGCCGTTCTCGACGGCGATCAGTACCGTCACCGGAACCCGCCACCAGACGTCGGTCATGGTCGACGCCTGCACCGTCAGGCTGAAGCCGAGATGTTGCGACAGCAGGTAGAGCCCGAGGCCAGGGATGCCGATCAGCGCGGCGAGGCCGAAGCCGAGCCCGGTGTCCCAGCCGGGGCGCTGCAGGTTCAGGCCGAGTCGTCTGGACAGCGCGAATCCGGCGCGCCACAGCAGATAGAGGCCCAGCGCACCCTCGGCCAGGCCCTTGGTGATGCTCAGCAGTTGGTAGACCAGGTCGACGTAGTTGACGGTCGATTTCGGAGCTGCCACCGCGATGACGTAATGGCTGATCACCGTCTTGGCCTGGGCGGCCTTGATCGACGTTTCGATGAGGCTGACCAGCGACGTCAGACCGCTCATGCCGAGGGTGATGAGGAAGACGAGGGTGATCTCGACACCGATGGACCGGGACGATTCCCGTCGCTCGGTGAGCTGGAGGTCGTTCTCGGGCGCAATGCCCAGTAGCCGGCCGACGGTGCGCCGGGGACGGGGGTGCAGGGAGTCCGGTGTCATCGTCATGGCGACGCCCAGCGTAGGCGGGTGAGCGTGAGTGCCGGCTGTGGACCGGGCGTCCCGGAGGTGGGAATTTCCCCTGACGAAGCGACTGTGCGGATCAGGGGGCGTGCCGACCGCTGTACAGCGGTGCACCGACCGATTGCCATGTTGATCCGACCGGGAACCCCTTGGGCCGGCACACGTCCTTCCCGGGGAGTGTGTTCACCCGCCTGAGGAAACACTTTCGCTTCATCGGCGGTATCGGAGGACGACGTGCGACGACGCTTTGCGGAAACAGGGCGCCGCCGAGCCGGTCTCGCCCGCGCGAAGCGCTGCCGCCCAACTGGAATACTGATCATGCCCTCGCTGACAACTAGTAAACGTACTGCTCCTGGAGGATTTTGTGAGACGACGACCGTGGACATCCCGGACCAGACTGGCTGCGGTGGGGGTGGCGATGTGCTCTGCCCTGGTGCTCTCGGCCTGCAGTAGTGCCGGCGACAGTGCGGTGACCGTCACCAGCAACGTCACGGTTCGTTCGTCGGCTGCAGTCGGTCCCACGGCCAGTCCCGACTCCACCGCCGGCAAGTCGGAAAAACCCTCGACTTCGACCGGAAAACCGGGAACCTCCACCAAGGCGCACCCCGGTACCACCGCTTCGGGGACGGCTGCAACTACTGGAAATACAGCGGCGGCCGGAGCGTTGCCCGACGGCTTCGTGCCGACCAAGCTCAAACCGGGGGAGAAGCCGCCGCAGTTCATCGTGGTGAGCTTCGACGGAGTCGGCTGGCACGAGAAGTGGCAGTACTGGTTCGACATCATGAGCAAGGTGCCGTTCCACTTCACCGGTTTCCTGTCCGGCACGTACATGTTGAGCGACGCGACGAAGTCCAAGTACCAGGGTCCCGGGCACGGTGTCGGAAAGGCGTCGATCGGCTGGAACCAGGCCGCCGATCTCCCGGTCGAAATCGCGGATCTGAACGCTTCGCTGGCCAAGGGCAACGAGATCGGCACCCATTTCAACGGCCACTTCTGCAGCGACAACCCGCCTGGCGGCAAAGACTGGAACACCGCTGACTGGAACAACGAGCTGGATCAGTTCTTCGGGCTGATCAAGAACGTCGACGCGAACAATAAGTTGCCGGCGTCGACCAAACTCAACCTGACGGCGGCTGACATCAAAGGTGAGCGCACGCCTTGCCTCGAGGGCGACGCCGCTGACCTGTTTCCGGCGCTGAAGGCACATGGTCTCGAATACGACTCGTCGTTCACCCGACGCGGAGTTTCCTGGCCGAAACAGTCCAAGGGCGACAACATCTGGCAGATCGGCATGGCCGAGTTCCCGATCCACGGCACCAGTCACTTCCAGATCACCATGGATTACAACTTCTACTACACCCAGCGCAACGCCAGCTCGAAGGGTGTGAGCCAGGCGGACAGCGCAACCGATTCGGCCCAGGTGACCGCGACGTATCAGGACATGTACAACGCCACGTACAAGGGAAATCGGGCGCCGCTCATCCTGGGCAATCATTTCAATGCCTGGAACAACAATGCCTACTCCGACGCAATTGGCAAATTCGTGCTGGCCAACTGCGGAAAGCCGGACACCTACTGCGTCCCGTTCCGCGATCTGATCGCCTGGATGAAGATGCAGGATCCGGCCACGCTCGCTCGGCTACAGGCGCAGGATCCGGAGCTCTCCGCGGGATGAACCCCACGCTGAGCGGCTGGTGCGGTGGGAAATCTCCGTCGGTGCCGCGCAGCAAAGGGCCCCTGCTCCGATCCAGCGCGAGCTGATCGGAGCAGGGACCCGTTGGTAGCTCTATCTCAGCACGCCGCCTTGTAGGCGTCCTTCGTTCCCTCGACGTTGTCCTTGGTGATGATCGAGAAGCCGGTCTGGATCTTGGCTTTGACCGTGCCGCCGTCGAGCGCGGCGATCGCCTGGTCTAGGCCATCCGTTCCGATCGTGCCCGGCTGCTGGGCGACGAGGGCCTGCACGGTGCCGTCCTTGAGGTCCTTGATCTGGGCCGGGCCGGCATCGAAACCGACGATCTTGACCTGTCCGCCCTTGCCGGCCTGCCTGACGCCGGTGGCCGAGCCTTCGGCGGAGAACAGGTTGGTCGCGAAGATTCCGACGATGTCAGGGTCCTTCTGCAGCGCCGCGGCGACCACCTGTGCGGCGGTGGTCGGGTCGTCGTTGTCGAATTGGACGCCAAGGTTCTTGAACGTCGGGTCAGCCTTGACTGCGTCATTGAAGCCGGCAACCCGTGCGTCGGTGGTGGAGATGCCCGGCTTGACGGAGATCACCAGGACCTTGCCTCCCTTGGGAGCGAGTTCCTTGATCGCCTTGAAAGCCGCGGCGCCGCCGCCGTTGTTGTCCGAGGCGACCTGGGAGGCGGCGATCGAGGGGTCGGAGACCGTGGTGTCGACCATGACGAGTTTGATGCCTGCCTGCGCAGCAGCGGCCAACGGCGCCTGCATCGCCTTGACGTCGGTCGGCGCAATCAGGATGGCGTCGGGTTTGGTCTGCACAACGGAATCCAGAATCGGCTTCTGCAGGGTGGCGTCGAACTTGGCCGGGCCCTGCGTCTTGACCGTGACGCCGAGCTTCTTGGCCTCGGCCTGGATGCCGCAGTCCATGGTGATGTAGAAATTGTCGCCGGCCACACCCTGGATGAACGAGATGTTGTAGTTCTTCTTGGCCTTTGCCGGCGCGGCGGCAGAAGAGCCGGCCGACGATGCTGGGCCGGCCGACGATGCCGGGCCGGCAGAGGATGCGGGGCCGGCCGACGACGCTGGACCGGCAGCCGACGAGGCCGCCGGGGCTGCCGACGGCGAACTGGCGTCTGCCGGTTTGGACGACGAACACCCGGCCAGCGCCAGGGTCAGAGCCGCGCCGGCGGCAACGCCGACTACGTGGGACCGCTTCATTGCGTTTCCTTTCATTGCGTTTCCCATCATTGTGTCCGGCCCGACTTCTTGCCGGGACGGCTGGAGGATTTCGACCCGCGAAGGGCTGCTGCCCGGCGGGTCTGGTCGACATACACGGCAGCGATCAGCACCACACCGAGCGCCGCGCCCTGCCAATACGGTGAGACGCCGATGATGACGAAGCCCGACTGCAAGACAGCGGGAATGAACAGTCCGACGATGGTGCCGAACATCGAACCCTGGCCGCCAAAAATGGATGTTCCACCGATGACCACTGCGGAAATGACATTCAGGTTGGTGAGCGTCAGGCCGCCGATAGTGGTGGTACCGAACTGCGAGAGATACATGACGGCACCGAGACCGGAGAGAAATCCCGACATCATGTAGACAGCGATGAGGTGGCGATTTACCCTGACGCCGACCCGTTTCGCTGCCTCCTCGTTCGAGCCGACCGCATAGGTATACAGGCCGAACTTCGTTCGATGCAACGTTATTCCACCGATTATCACCACAATCAGGGCAACAAATGGTAACGATGGGATACCGAGGAATTTCGTATAGATGCCGAAATCCTTCAGCGATGTTGCGTCGACACCGACGTCGATGGCATTGGTGATCACCTGTGCCAGGGCGAGGGCAATCGACAGTGTGCCCAGGGTGACGATCAGGGCAGGCACCCTGGCCTTTGCAACCAGGAATCCGTTGAGCCAACCCCAAGCGGCGCCCGAAACGACGGCGACCAGTACGCCCACCGCGATGACACCGACGCTGTTGCCTCCGATCGCCGCCATCACCTTGGCCGCCATCACCGACGAGAAGACCAGTACGGAGCCCACCGAGAGGTCGATGCCGGACGTGATGATCACGAACGTCATTCCGACACCGATCACCGCCAGCACAGAGATGTTCTGACTGATGAGCGAGAAATTGCCGGTGGAGAAGAACCGACCGCCTCCGGTGATCGCGAAGAAGGCGACGATGACGACCAGGACGCCGAGGATCCAGATGGATTGCGTGTTGGCGATGCGGCGGAGAAAGGACTCGTTGCGCTCACCGGTGTCGACCACCGGTGCGTTGGACACTGTGCTGGTCACGCTGCGCTCCCCGCTCCGATGTCGAGGGCACCGGTCATGGCGCCGACAAGTTGTTCCACCGACGCATCCTTGGTCTGCAGGGTCGCGACCCGCCGGCCGAGCCGCATCACCTGAACCCGATCGGAGACTTCAAGGACGTGCGGCATGGAGTGCGAGATCAGCACAACGGCAATGCCTCTGTCGCGAACCCGCTTGATCGTCTCCAGGACGTTCTTCGTCTGCACGACGCCGAGCGCTGCGGTCGGTTCATCCAGGAACACCACCTTGGAGGCCCAGGCGATCGCTCTGGCGATCGCGATACCTTGGCGCTGTCCTCCGGACATGGAACCCACCGGGGTGGTGAGCGATCGGACCGTTGCTCCCAGTTCGTCGAACGAAGCGCGGGCCTGCCGCCGCATCTCCTTCTTGTCCATGAAGCCGAATCTGCCGAGAATGCCCTTGGCCGGCAGTTCCCGTCCGAGGAAGACGTTCTGCGCCGGGTCCAGATGCGGCGCCAGGGCCAGATCCTGGTAGACGACCTCGATGCCGAGCGCCGAGACCTGTTGCGGGCTGGTCATCTCGATCCGGTTGCCCTCGAAGAAGATTTCGCCTTCGTCGAGTTGCAGGTTGCCCGAAAGGGCCTTGACCATCGTCGATTTGCCGGCACCGTTGTCGCCGATGAGGGCAACCACCTCGCCGGCACCGACATCGAAGTCGGTGTTGTCAAGGGCCCGGACGTGGCCGAAACTCCTGGACAATCCGCGCGCCTCGAGAATGGGGGTCACCGCGCTGTCACCTCCGTGTAGGGGCGCGCACGCCCGTCGATCACCTGGACGAGGTTGTCCAGACGACGTGGTCCCTCGTGGGCCAAAAAGGTCTGGCGAGCTGGACTGCTCATCCCTATCGCTTCCTTCCAGACGGAGTGGCCGGCCATGAAGCCGCTGGTGCCTCTCCAAGCCGGCTGGGCGATGACCTTCGGCGTTCATACCGCCGGGATCTGTTCGCCGGTGACTTTGTGGCCTGCACTTTCGAGTCGGAGGTGCCGACATCGACGCCCAGCAGGATCGGCGTAGGCAACGCGAAAGCGGTCATGCCGGCGGTTCCACCGGTGCTGAGCGCTCGGACTTCCGGTCGGGCAGGCTATTGGTCGACCGGAACAGCGTCTGGGGCCATCCGGCGCCCGGGCGGCAGCTGAGCACGCGGACCTTTCCCGATACCTTCCAATCGCCGAAGTCGGCCGGTACGGCAAAGACCTGCCCGCGGCCAACCGGCATCACATCGCCTCCGGCCGAACGCATCTCGCCCGCGCCGTCCAGGACGATGGCGACCGCGAAGCCCGCAGGCACACCGGGCCGATCCCTTCCCCGCGCTGTCGGCTGACCGGCCGCCGACTCTCCGGGTACCAGAACCGCAGCCTCCGCCGACCCCTCGGGGGCCAACGCCTCGGGTGCCAACAAGTCGAGCCGGAAGAACGGTTCTGCGCCCCGGGCCAGTAGCGGCTGCGCCGCAGGACTGGTGCTCGCCAGGTCCGTGTGCGTGACCAGCGCGGCGAGGTCGTCCGGGGTTAAGGCGGCGTAGCTCATGGCGGACAGTGCCAACGACATACCGAGATCGAGGTGTGACTCCTCCCGCGTTGCCGTGGTGACCGACCACTCCAGCAGTATCGAGAAGTCTGTCGGCTCTTGCACTTCCGCCACGAAGACGCCGTCGCCAATGGCGTGGGCCGTACCGGCCGGCACCAAGATGCCATCGCCGGGCCGCACCCCGATCCGGTTCATCCTGGAGAGCATCCACTCCGAATCCTGCGCTTCGACCCGGCTGCGCAGCTCTGCCTCGTCCACCGGTTCGCTCCAGCCGAGCCAGACTGATGGGTGCTCGCCGGAAGTGGCCAGCACGAACCAGGCCTCGGTCTTTCCGTACGGACAGTCGAGATGGGAGTTGGCGAAATTGCGGTCCGGGTGCACATGCACCGGGAGTCGCTGGGCCGGGTCGAGCAACTTGACCAGAATCCCGTTGTCCCCGGCGGGGCCGGCATCCGTGCCGAGCCACCCCGTCGGGTCGGCGAGGATCAGATCCTTCAACGATTCCCCGCTCTCCGTGCGGCTCGGACCGATGTCGGGCTCGCCGGCCCGATGGGTGGTCGCCGCCAACCACTCCTCCGGTCGCCGTGGCGACGTCATGTCCACACCCCGCAACTCGGCGATGCGTTCTCCGCCGAGGTAGAAGTGATCGATGATGTTGGGCGGCAGGACTATTGGACGCATGGTGGCAGCTCTCCAGAACCTCGGGAAATGACGTTGACCGGTAGTGCGAAGTCGGTTGCCGGTGCCCGCTCCCCGCGCATCCGGGAGAGCAACAGGCCGACTGCAGCTTCGGCGATCGGCGTCGGGTCCTGATCGACGAAGGTGATTGCGGGCCGCAACGAGTCGGCCAGTGCGAAGTCCCCGAAACTGATCATGGCGACATCCGTGCGCCCGTCCTGATGCAGGGATCGGACGACGCCCAGACTGGCTCGCGGGTTCGACGAGAAGATCGCCGTGGGTGGATTCTCGAGCGCGAGCAGTTCGGCGGTGGTCGAGGCGGCCGAATCCGGCTCACCACAACCGGTGCGCACCAACAGCTCGTCGGGCTCGATCTTGTGCGCGATCAGCCCGTCCCGGTAGCCCAGGCAGCGCTGGGCGATGGTCGGCAGCGCTTCGCTGTCGCCGATGAAGGCGATCCGGCGGTGTCCGTACGCCACCAGATGCTCGACGGCGGACCGGGCGCCGGCCCGGTCCTGCACCATCACTGTGTCGTAGCCGGGAAGCTCCCAGCCGCGATCGACGAGTACGACAGGGAGTCCGGGGGCCAGGGCCGGAATGTAGGAGTGCTCTGTCCCGATCGGTGCGATCAGCAGGGCCCGGATGTTCTGACCGGCCAGCCGGGCGACCTGGGCTCGCTCGCGGCTGCTCGAACGACCGGTGGAGGCGATCAGCACGCCGATTCCGTCGGCAAGCATCCGCTCCTCGATGACCGAGACGAGTCGGGCGAAGAAGGAGTCGGCGATCGAGTCGATGACGACGCCGATGGCGTCCCCGCTGCCGGTGCGAAGCGAATGCGCGACGGCGTTGCGCACGTACGCCAGCTCGGTGACCGCAGCCAACACCCGCAGTCTGGTGTCTTCCGTGACCTGTTCCGACCCGTTGACCACCCTGGACACCGTTTTGATCGAGACACCGGCCACTCGGGCAACGTCGTACACCGTCGCACGGCCCGTCATCGGCGCGACATCACTGATACGGCATCGGGTCCGGGTTCCGCGGTCGCCCGCCGAGGACGGATCGCTTCGAAGAGCTCCGCTGCCCGCGCCCGGTCCAACCGGCCGGCCGTGGCGGTCTCGCACGAGGCGGACGCGGTCGCCATGCCGCGTCGGACGATATCGAGATCACCGGCGCCGGAGACCAGGGCCAGCGCTGCCCCGGCCACAAAGCAGTCACCCGCTCCGATCGGGTTCACCACCTGGACTCGCGGAGCGGGCAGCCACCAGGTGCCCTGCTGGCTGCACAACGCCGCACCCGAGGCGCCGGCCGTCACAACGGCCCGAACGGCTCCCATCCGGTGCAGTGCGGTTGCGGCGAGCAGCGCTCGTTCGGCGATGTCATCGCCATACTCGTCGACCAGTTCGTCGGTCCGCCCGAACAGCAGGCTCTCGGCTTCGGAGAGGTTGGGCGACACCAGGTCCGGCGCCCCGCGCAGGGTAGCGGCTAGTACCGCGGGTGCCGCATCGACCACGACCGGCAGGCCGGCGCGATGGCCGATCTCGCCGAGGTCGCGGTAGGCCTCGACAGGCAGCCCAGGAGGCAGGGACCCGGAACAGATCAGTACCTCGGCGGCGGGAGCGGCTTGGGCGATCAACGCCCGATAGGCCTGCCAGAGATCGGTCGCGATGTCCGGCCCGCGCCCGTTGACAACCGTGACCCGCCCGTCGTCCTCGAGAAGAATGGTGGAGACCCTAGTGACCCCGGCGACGTGAATGGGCTGGAGGGCGAGGCGCTCACGAGCCAACAGATCGGTCAGCCGGGCGCCGTCCTCCGCCGCCAGGAATCCGCACAGAACAGGCTCCGCGCCCAGAATGGCGGCCGCTCGAGCCACGTTCACGCCTTTGCCACCGGCCGAGGTGTCGGTGCCCTTCGCCCGACCGACCGATCCTGGAACGAGGCGGTGCAGTCGGACGGTGATGTCGAGGCAGAGGTTGGGTGTGGCGACCAACATGTGAGCCTCACTCCTCGTTCTCGAGAGCTTCAACACTGCCTGACAGCGTTGTCATCTTTGCCAGTCGGCCTGGACCCCGGTTGTGATCGCTATCACTGATAACGGAGTACCTCATCACGATGCGCGCCGGTGACAGCGTTGTCAATGGCCGACCGGCGCCACTTGGATCACGGTTCGATAACCGGGCCGGGCGCGCCGTCCTCTTGGAAGTGAAGGTCGGACGTAGACGTGCCGGCCGAGAACAGCAGGCTCGATCGGGACGTGGTGAGGTCGCGCCGTTCACCGCCGGGTGCTCTACAACCGGACCGAGCCCCGAACGACGTCGCCGACGACGCCGTGTGGTCCGGGTTGGTCGGTGGACCGGCGCCGGCTGCCGTGCACCTGAGTTGGGTCAGCGTGGTCCCGGCATCCGGTGGCCGCCGCGTCCGTCGAAACCTGCCGGAGGATCGGGCTCTGTCCATGACCGAGAGCCGCCGAAGCGCCCCGCTAGGGTGGCGAACGTGACACAGCGATGGGCATATCTGGGACCGGAAGGCACCTTCACCGAACAGGCCGTCCGGTCCATCCTTGCTCGGACACCTGAGCTCGAGGTGGAACTCGTTCCGACAGATGGTGTCTCCACGACCCTCGAGGAACTGAGGGGGGGACGGGTGGACGCAGCCTGCGTGCCGCTCGAGAATTCTGTCGAGGGGGCCGTTCCACTGACGCAGGACGAACTGACGCACGGTCTGCCTCTGATGGTGACGGCCGAGGCGTTCGTTCCGGTGACCTTCCATCTACTCGTCCGGCCCGGGACCGTGCCGGCCGACATCCGGACGGTCGGATCACACCCCCATGGTCACGCTCAGGTTCGGAATTGGCTGGCCGTTCACCTGCCGTCGGCGGATCCGGTCGCCAACACATCGACCGCTGCGGCAGCAGCGGCGGTGGCGGCGGGCGAGATCGATGCGGCCGCGGCGGCGCCGTTGGCCGGCACTCGGCACGGACTGGTACCGGTGGCCGAAGACATCGGAATCGGCAAGGACGCCAGCACTCGGTTCGTCCTGCTACGGCCACCCGGGCCGCCGCCGGCGCCGACCGGCAACGATCGGACGTCATTCATCGCGTCCGTCAGCAATCAGCCGGGCGCGCTGCTCGGTGTGCTGACGGAGATCGCCGGCCGTGGCATCAACATGACCAGGCTGGAATCCCGGCCGACCCGCAACCGGCTGGGCGAGTATGTCTTCCTGATCGACGCGGACGGTCACATCGCCGACCCGGCGATGGCTGACATGTTGGCCGCGCTGGTGCGGCGATCGGTGTTGATGCGGTGGCTAGGCTCGTACCCCCGAATGTCGGGCAGCAATGACCCGGCACCCGAATTCGCCACTGCCGTTGCGTACAGCACCGCTGCGCAGGCGGTTTCAGATCTGCTGGCCGGTGGTCCGGTTGGTCCCGGTGGTCCGGGAAATTCCGCTGCCGGTAATCAACGAGAGGTGCAGTAATGCGGCTGGTACTCATTCGGCACGGTCAGACGCCGTCGAATGTGCTCGGGTTGCTGGACACCCAACCGCCCGGCCCGGGCTTGACCGACTTGGGCCGGGAACAGGCCGAAGCCTTGCTCGGCACGCTGGCGAACGAACCGATCGCGGCGGTCTACGCCTCGACCGCGACGCGGGCCCAGCAGACGGCGGCGCCGCTGGCCGGTCGATCGGGCCTGGAGATCCAGGTCAGGTCGGGGCTCCGGGAAGTTCCGGCAGGGAACTGGGAGATGCTCGGTGACGAAAATTCTGTCCAGGGGTTTCTCGGCGTCATCGGTCGCTGGCTCGAGGGGAGCCTCGACCAGCGCACCCCCGGACCCGCCGGAGAGAGCGGGCGAGAAGTTCTGCAGCGCTTCGATGACGTAGTCGCCGAGGTGGTGTCATCCGGCGTTGAGGCGGCTGCGTTGGTGGCGCACGGTGCGATCAACCGGTTCTGGGCGTCCGTGCGCGCCGACAACCTGGACGACGAATACGGCGCCACGCACCCCCTTCGCAACACCGGCGTGGTAATCCTCGACGGCGATCTCGCCAGCGGTTGGACGGCGCGGTCGTGGACCGGCGCTGGCCTGGGCGGCGCCGGCAGTGTCGACGCCACGGCTGTCGGGACGCATCGCGGAGTGGGTGCACCGGAGACGCCGCTCGGACCCGCTTGGCCTGCTGGGCCGGCCGACGAAGATCCCTTCGACGAGAAGATCCCGGTACCGGGTCAGCCCTGAGGGCCGATCAACCGCAGCCGCGCGGGTCGGGGGCGAACCGCGCGGACTGCAACCAGCGCGAGAAGGACGAAACGCGCGCGGACCGCCCAGATTCCTCCGCCCGGATATTCTGGCTCGATGACCGGTCCGACCGTCGATCCCAAGACCTTGCGGGTCTCCGACGATGAGCGCTCGCACGTGCTGACGCTGCTGGAAAGGGCCACCGGTCGCGGCCTGATCGATCTCGACGAATACAGCCGGCGCAGTTCTTCGGTGATCGCAGCGAGGACCAGGGCTGATCTGAATGCGGTCCTACTCGATCTGCCGGGGCTGCAGGTCGCGGGTCGATCTGTGGAAGCGGCCGCTCAGGCCACAAGCGGGCGGGGCGTAACGTCGCCCGGATACTCCGGAGCTCCCGCGGCCGTTGCCGGATCCGGATCCGGATCCGAAATTCTCGAGCTGACCGGGTGGGGATCGCGCTCGTTCAAGGGGCGTTGGTTGGCGCCGGCGCACATCGTCATCGGCGGATTCGGGGCCAGCACGACGCTGGATTTCAGCCAGGCCACGTTGAGCAGTACGGCTGTCACCGTCGAGTTCCGCGCCAACTTCGGCGGTTCGACCCAGCTGATTCTGCCGCGCGGCGCAAGCGTTCGGTTCGACGGACTGTCGATGCGGGGTGGCAGCGTCAACAACAAGATTCCGCCGGGTGGGGTAGGCCTGCTGGATCTGCTGCTGACCGGGACGAAGAAGGGTGGGGCGGTCACGATCCGACATGCGCGCCAGGGATTGTTCGGCAAGTAGTCGCCTGTACTGGTGGTGCCGCGTGGGCGGATCAGGCACCGGGCGCAGCTGCACCCGCTAAATTCGACAGACGTACTGCTTTTCCGCTTCCGCGCACCTCCACGAGATCAGGAGCCTTCCATGTCCGCGCCAGCCCTCCTGGTCAAAGGTCAGAACGCGCCCCTGGCCGCATCGTCGATCGTGGTGACGGTCGCCGTGGCCGCCCCCTCGGACCTGTCTGCGTTGATGGTGATGCCGAACGGCAAGGTCCGGTCCGACGCCGATTTCATCTTCTTCAATCAGCCGGACGGTCCAGGCGTGCACTGCCAGCAGGCGCAACCAGGTCAACCATGGCGGATTGTGCTGGAGTTGTCCCAGATTCCCCCCGGGATCGACCAGGTGCGGGTGGTGGCGAACCTGGAGAACCCGACCGCTCGTTTCGGAACGTTCGCCCCGCCTGTCGCGACCGTGCTGGACTCATCCGGGGCGGAGCTGGTGCGGTACGAGGCAGTCGGCCTGTCGAACGAGAGCATCGTCATCGTCGTCGAGGTCTACCGGCGAGGGACCGACTGGAAGATCCGGGCCGTCGGACAGGGGTACGCGGGTGGCCTGGCCGACCTGATCACCGACCACGGTGTCTCGGTCGACGATGCGGGCACGTCGGCCCCGGCTCCGAGTGCGCCGCCTTCTGTTGCAGCGCAACCGGTCGCGCCGGCCGTACCGCGTCGCCCCGTTGCGTCGCCTCCGTCTGCTGCTCCATCCGCTAACTACCCGCCGGTCGGGCCGCCGACGAACTACCCGCCACCCAATTCCTCGCCCGCGAGCTATTCTCCGCCCCCCAATTATCCGCCGCCGGCGGGAACGACGTCGACGCCTCCGATGGGATCCGCTGCGCCGCAAAGCTTTCCACCTTCGGTAGGATCGCCGATCCCTCCCGGCCGCAGCACCGGCGGCGAAGTCTCGCTGGTCAAAGGCCGTTCGGTGAATCTGCAGAAGGGCCAACGAGTATCGCTCCGCAAGGAGGACGGCATCGCGCTGAGCATGGTGCGAATGGGACTCGGCTGGGATCCGGTCAAGAAGCGCAGCATGTTCGGCAGTCGGGAGGTGGAGATCGACCTGGACGCCTCTGCCGTGATGTTCGCCGATCAACAACCAGTCGAAATCGTGTTCTTCAACAATTTGATGGCCAAGGACGGCTCCGTCCAGCACCTCGGCGACAACCGTACCGGCGCCGGTGACGGCGATGACGAATCGATCATCGTTGACCTGAATCGGGTCCCGGCGCATATCACCTCGGTCGTCTTCATCGTGACGTCCTACGAGGGGCAGACGTTCGAACAGGTGGCGAATGCGTTCTGCCGCTTGGTCGATCACACCAACAACAGCGAGCAGGTTCGGTACACCCTCGGTGGCGGCGGGGCTTTCACCGGAATGGTGATGGCCAAGGTCTTCCGTGAATCCGGCAACTGGAAGTTGCAGGCGATCGGCGAGGGAATGCAGGCACGGACACCGATCGACGCTGTGCCACAACTGATCCCCTTCCTTTGACGCGGCCACTCGCCAAGGGGGAGAACACCGCCCTGGCCGGTCAGCACCTTCGAGTACGAATGTCCGGCCCGACAGGAGGCGACGTCTGCGCGTTGCTGCTCGGCGCGAATGGCAAGGTGGGCGTCGAGAAGGACTTCGTCTTCTACAACCAGCCCCGCACATCGGGGGCCGCATTGAGCGAATCCGATGTTCTGCTGGATCTGGCCGCGTTGCCCGATCGAACGGAGCGGATCATTTGCGCCATCAGTATCGAGCCGCACCAACCGGCGCTCGGGAGCGGGACCCCTCCGCACGGCTCAGTAGCCGACGGAACGGACGATCCGCGGTTCGAATTCACCGCAAGTGGCCTGACGACGGAACGAGCGGTGGTGATGTTCGAGATCTACCGGCGTCAGGGCTCCTGGAAACTCCGCGCCGTCGGTCAGGGATTCGACGGGGGCCTGGGTGCACTCGCGACGGCGCACGGAATCGAGATCGACAGATCGGACCTGATCACGCCACCTACGCGGCTGTCTGATGGACAGACAACCGACGCGCCGGTATCGCGTGGGACAAGCCAGTTCTTGCCGCCGGGAACCTCGGATGCCGAACGTCAGTTGCAAGTATTGACATCGATCTTCGAGGACGCGGCACGTTCTGCCGCAGGTTATCGCTCGGCAATAGCATTTGCCGAGCAGCGCCGGGAGCGAGAGAGGTCCGTATTCTTCGAAGACCCGCGGCTGCGGGAAATGGCCAGTCCGGGTTGGTCGGATGCCGACGAGCGACACGCCGACCTGGTGATCAGGGCGACGTCGGACCATCGGCGAGATGTCGACGTGTTGGCGCAGGAATTGCGGGAGTTGGGGCCGAAGCTGCCAGCCGCCCTTTCGCCCTGGGCAGCACCGGTCTGGCGCAGTGGCCGGTTCGGCCGGTCGGCCGGTGTCCGGGTCGGTGAGCTGTCCCTGCCCGAAGCTCCGGACCTGCAGATTCCGCTGGCACTTGGCCTTCCGCTCCGGCGCCCGGTATGGCTTCGGAATGGACCGAGCGAAGCTACTTCGCTTGCTGCGAAAGGATTCTCGGCCGATGGTAGCGCCGGTGGGGTAGGTATGGCCCTGGCCCTGATCATCCGGTTACTCGCTGCCGACGAATCGCTGCGTCTGCATCTGTGCGACCCGGGAGCCGTCCTGACCGGTGCGCTCGGCGTGCTGGCGACACCGACGGGCGGTGTACTGGGCGCCCCGCTGAGCGTGACCGCCGAGCAGCGTTCGCAAGCTCTCCGGATGATGGCCGAACGGGTCGATCTACTGGAAATGGCGCGTTCGGCCGGTGCCGAGGACGCCCTGGCTCAGGTCCACAACCCGGCTCTGCTGGTGCTGACGGACGTACCGATCGATTTCGGAGCCGAAGACCATCATCTGCTGCGGTATCTGGCCGAACACGCCGGCGGGTCGGCGGTCCAGATCGTCCTTCTCGGCGACCCGGAGCCGGGCCCTTCGCTCGAACTTGCCCGCAGGTCCCTGCTTCTGGAACCCGATGGCAGCGGTGGGATCTCGGACGGTTGGGTTGGGTTGCCGTGGACCTTTGCGGCCGACTACGGACCGGCCGACCCGGCTTCGATCGTCTTCCGCGCCCAGCCATAGGTAGTTCTGCCCACCGCAGCGACGGTCGGTAGCCAACCCGCTGACCTCAGTTCGGTGGGGTTTTGGTGGGCGGGGTGTTTTCGTGGCGGTGGGCGTAGGTCGCGCAGGCGATGCCCAGTGGGGCGGAGCCGACGGCCATGATTGCTTCGACCGCGGCCGATCCGATGCTCGACGCTGCGACCGCCATGCCGGCGGCGGCGATTCCGGCGAGTCCGCTCTGGCTGATCGCGGTGATGCCGCCGACGGCGCCGCGCAACTCATCTGGGGTTCTGCGTTGGATTTCGGTCGCGCAAAGAATCTGGGCGCTGATCAGTCCCAGGGTGGCCATGGTCAGCAGCGGCAGACCGACCGTCAGGGCCGGAGCGTGGACGAATGCGGTCAGTCCCGTGCAGGCGGCGACGATTCCCAGACCGACGCCGCGGAACGGCTTGGTCATCGTGCGCCGCAGGGACAGCCAGAGACCAGCGATGACGGCTGCGACACCGGGAGCGGTGCGGAGCAGCCCGTAGCCGGTGGTTCCTGCATGCCACAACTGGTTGTCCAGAACCGGGAGCAGCTTTTCCGTTCCGACCAACAGTGTGCTGGTGAGGAACACGAGTGCCTGCAGGGTCAGGATCTGCGGATTTCGGCGGAGGAAGTGGAACCCGTGCACCAGCCGGCTGTGCGACTGTTGTTGCGGCCCAGCTGGTTGCCCAGGTGTTCGGTGCAGCGCCGTCCCGTGAACAGGTCGCAGCATGGCCAGCGCGCCCAGTGTGCAGAACCCGTTCACCGCGAACACTGCTGTGGCTCCGGCGTGGGCCAGAAGCAGACCGCCGAGAGCTGGGCCGATCAGCGCCGACGAGCTCCACACGACCGCCGACAGCGACTGGGCGCTCAACAGCGCTTTACCGCCCACCAGGCCGGGCACCAGCGCGGACCCGGCGGGTATGGCGAAGGACAGACGAGCGGCGGCGACACCTGCGGCGCCGTAGATCATCCAGGGGCTCAGAGTTCCGGTGGCAGCCGCGGCGGCCAGGGCAGCAGCTTCGGCTGTCTCGACAACCATTGCGATCTTCACCGCTGTGAGCCTGTCGAAGCGGTCGACCGCCGGTCCGGCGAGCAGCGGCAGTACCGCGATGGGGAGCGCGAAGCACAGCCCCTCCAGCCCCAGCGCGGCGGCGGAATCGGTGAGTTGGTACAGAACCCACGCCTTGGCCACGTTGTTCATCTGTGTACCGACGCTCGACACGATCGATCCGGTCCACAGGCGAACGAAGAACGGGTAGTGAAATGCGAGCGGGAGCCGGGCACGCGGATCAGTTCCCTTCTCCTTCACCTATCGCCCCGGTGCTGCGGGTGCGTCCGGACCGGCGGTAACGGTGTGCGCGGTGGTGAGCCACTGGTCGCATTCCAGGTGCCACTGGCGCTCTGCCTGCACGTGCAGCTCCGCGCGGCGGAAGGCCGCGGCTGCAGTCGGGGATACCGACGGTTGCAGATAGCCCTGCTCCATTCCGCGGCGACGCTCATCGGCCAACCGTTGTTGCTCCGCCACCACGGCGAGGCGGTGACTGGTCAGCAGCTCACCCAGAACTGCGGGGTCCAGCGCGCCGGTGAAGATCAATGCCACGGACATTGCGTCGGCGGTCGGCTGTATCTCCCCGATGGCCCGGGCACGCAGGGCCGCCAACTCCTTCCGGCCGGCGGAGGTGATCTGGTAGATGGTGCGCTCCGGGCGGTTGTCGACCCGCTCGGTCCGCACCGCCTGGATGAGCCCCGTATCGGACATGGCGCGCAGCTCTCGATGCAACGAACCGATTCCCACCCCGGCCCAGTCGTCGGCATGCCTGACCTCGACGTCGCGGCGGAGCTGGTGGCCGTGCCGTTGTCCGTGTTCGGCCAGCAGTCCGAGAACCACCAAGCGGGTTAGATTCATGAAGCTAACGTAATGAAGCCATTAGACTTCGTCAAGATCTACAGCCGGTCCCTGCGCAACCCAGACCCCATGCAGACGAACGCTCGGCTGCCCGGTCGGTAGCCGCGGCCGGCCGGGCACTGTTGTCCGCCACCAGTACCTGGTAGGCGATCGGGTTTCCGGACGTCGGTATCAGCGCGACCAGAGTACGAAATCCCAGTCTCTGCTTGAATTGATGGTCAACGGAACCGCGGGTCTATCAGGGCGCGCGGTAGTTTCTCCGGGCCGGGGTAGGCGATGATGACTCGGATGCCGTCCGGATCGCGACCGTCCACGAAACTCACTTCGCCGGCCGCGTTGACACGGACTGAGGGGTCGAGCTCACGCAGCCGCTCCGCGAACTGATGGAGTTCCTGTTCGCTCTCGGCCGCCCAGGCCACGTATTGAACGCCGGTATCGCCGATCGGGTGGTACTTCGTCGAGCCGTCCCGTTCATGCAGATAGAGCTGGAACCCGTGCGGCGTGAGCAGAAGTGCCGCCCCCTCCTCGCGAACCGTAACCACACAGGCGAAGACCTCTCGATAGAAAGCAATCGATTTGTCCAAGTCCGAAATCAGCATCACCAACGATGAAACAATGGCCATGACGCGTCTCTCCACTCTCAGATCCAACTTGGCTGATCTCGCGCGATTCGTCGGAAACACCGACCAAACAGCATTGTTCCAACTTGACACCCAGCTGTCATCCGCAGGTGTCAGGCACGACCGCCACCGCCGGAAGCAGAAGCGGTATGGCTGACCTGCCGGCTGCACACCGCGGCGAAGTCGTCTGCACGGCCTTGGGCGTCCCCTGCAACTGTTCGCAGAAACAGTACGAAACGTACCGCTTCGCCACCGGTCCTACGGCGAATCAGGAGCAATCGGAACGCGGGCCTCCGCGCCGCCACCACGCTTGCTGGAAATCGTGTGCAGCGAAAGCTCCAGCTGCTGGACAGCATTGGACCTGCTGGTATTTGGGCGTGGCTGCTATTGGGGTAGGTGTGCGGCGAGGAACGCCCAGGTCCGACGCCAGGCGTCCTGTGCCTCGGCGGGAGCGTAGTTGCGTACTGCTGGATCCAGGGCGAACCCGTGTGCGGCGTCCGGATACCGAACGACCTGGGTGGGGGCAGGGGCCGCTGCAAGTGCCGTGCGGAGCTGCTCGACCTGTGCAATGGGGATACCGGTGTCCTTGTCGGCGTAGAACCCGATCCACGGCGTCGACACTGCGGCGGCCAGCTCGATTCCGGGTGCGATGCCGGGCCAGCGCGAACGGCGGATACCGCCGCCGTAGAAGCACACCGTCGCGGTGACCGGAATGGTGGCCGCGGCCCAGAGCGCGATGGTGGCGCCCATGGAGAATCCGAGGACGCCGATCTTCTCCGCACCAGTGTGGGTGAGGTAGTCGATGGCGGCGCGGACGTCGCACTCGATCTCGCCGGCCCGGAGTGCGCGGAGCATCGATCGCGCCTTGCGGACGTTCCCGTCGGTCACGGCCTGGTCGATCTGCCGGTGGTAGAGGTGCGGCGCGACTGCGGCGTACCCGGCCTGGCAAAGTTGAGAGGTGACGTCGCCGATGCTGGACGTGGCCCCCTAGATCTCGTGGAGCACGACGATCCCGGTCCGCGTCTGGCCGTCCGGTACGCACGCCGTCAGCGGCACGCCGTTGGGCCCGGTTTGTGTCTCGGCTCGTGGTGGGTCGCCCGATGAACTCACCGCCTCATCCAATCGGGCTTGCGCCGCGACCGTACTTGGGCGTCGCGGTGAACTCGCCCTTGCGGTCGTGCCGTATTGATGTCAATCATTGGCCGGGCCGGGCCGTTGGGCGCCGGTGAGTGGGGGCGCGGCCGTGGGGTTGGGTCGGCGGGGTGGTGACCGGGCGGGCGGGGATGGGGTAGGCGAGCGGTGCCCCGGTGGTTGCAGTGATCTGTTCGTCGTGGTGCAGCAGGATCAGGGGTTTCCCGTCGAGCAGCACGTAGGACGCTTCGGTGGGGGTGACCGTGACTCGCAGTCGCCGTGCCGGCAGGCGGATGCCGAAGGTGAGCCGGCTCAGCCCTTCGGGTAGCCGTGGGGCGAAGCTCAAGGTGTTGCTCTGGTGCCGCATGCCGCCGTACCCGGCGACGAGTGCGGTCCACACGCCGGCGAGCGAGGCCATGTGCAGGCCGTCCCGGGTGTTGTGTTCCAGATCGTCGAGGTCCATCAGAGCTGCTTCGCCGAGGTAGTCGTGGGCCAGGCCGAGATGGCCGACCTCGGCGGCCAGAACCGCCTGAATACACGCGGACAGCGACGAGTCGCGGACGGTGAGCCGTTCGTAGTAGGCGAAGTTGCGGGTCTTCTGCTCGGCGGTGAACGCGTTCGGACGCAACTGCATGGCCAGCACGAGGTCGGCTTGTTTGAGGACCTGCTTGCGGTAGAGGTCGAAGTAGGGAAAGTGTTGCTGCAGCGGGTACTGCTCTGGGGTGGTGCCGGTGAAGTCCCACTCCTGATGGGTGGTGAAGCCGGACGCCTGCGGGTGCACGCCGAGCCCCTCGTCGTAGGGAATGAACATCGTCTGGGCTGCATCACGCCAACCGGCCATCTCCTCATCGTCGATGCCGAGCTGTCTGGCTCGGTCCGGGTGCCGCTTCCCGGCATCGGCCGCGGCGGACAGGTTCTGCTGCGCCATCAGGTTGGTGTAGACGTTGTTGTCGGCGATGGCGCTGTACTCGTCCGGGCCGGTGACCCCGTCGATGCAGAACTTGCCGTCCACGTCGTGGTGGCCCAGCGACCGCCACAGCCGCGCCGTCTCGGCCAACAGCTCAAGACCGATGTCGCGTTCGAACCGGGCATCGGCGGTGGCGTTGACGTAGCGGACGACCGCGGCGGCGATGTCCGCGCCGATGTGGAACGCCGCGGTGCTGGCCGGCCAGTAACCCGAGCACTCCTCCCCGTGGATCGTTCGCCAAGGAAAAGCGGCCCCGCGCAGACCCAGTTGCTGCGCGCGTTCCCGAGCCTGCGGCAGCGTGCTGTGCCGCCACCGCAACGCGTGCGCGGCGGCTTGCGGGGCCGTGTAGGTCAGTACCGGCAGGACGAAGATCTCGGTGTCCCAGAAGCAGTGGCCGTCGTAGCCGGTCCCGGTCAGACCCTTCGCCGCGATCGCGCGGCCCTCGGCGCGCGCGCTGGCCTGCAGCACATGGAACATCGCGAACCGCGCCGCCTGCTGGATTTCGGTGTCACCGTCGACTTCGACGTCGGCGCATTCCCAGAATTCGTCCAGGTAACTCCGCTGCTCGGCGAGCAGAGCATCCCATCCGGTCTGTTTGGCGCCGGCCAGCGCGGCGTCGGCCTGATCCCAGACAGCAGGCAGCGAGCGGACCGCGGACCAGCCGTAGGCGACGAACTTGACCAGCCGCAGGCGTTGTCCCGGCACGAGGGTCGTCGACACCGTGACCCGCCCCAGATCTGGAAAGCTTTCGGCCAGCACTTGGGTGTTCGGCGGCCCGTCGATCACGTGGTCCATCACCGCGGCGACCCGCAGACCGCTGCGCCGGGTCGAATGCACCAGCCCGGCCCGGGCTGCCTGCGCGGCGTGTTCCTCCTGGACCCACGGCGCTTCCAGGACCGCGGCGACTCGCGGGTCACCCGCTCGCGCCGGGAGTTCCTCGTTGGTCACCAGTTCGGATTGCACCACGATCCGGACCGGCCCGTCGAGCGCCTCTACCTCGTAGCAGATCGCCGCGATCGAGCGTTGCACCAGGGAGACCAGCCGGGTCGAGGTGATTCGGACCGCGGAGCCGGCCGGAGAGACCCAGTCGGCCTGGCGGTACAGCGTGCCGGCCCGGAAGTCCAGGCAGCGTTCGTGGGCGCGTAGTTCGCCATAGCGGACATCGAACGGTTCGTCGTTGACCATCAGCCGGATCAGCTTGCCGTTGGTCACGGTGATCGTCGTCTGCCCGGACTCCGGAAAGCCGTAGCCGGCTTCGGCGTAGGGCAGCGGACGCAATTCGTAGACGCCGTTGAGGTAGGAGCCGGGCAGGCCGAACGGCTCGCCCTCGTCAAGATTTCCGCGCCAGCCGATGTGGCCGTTGGACAACGCGAACAGCGACTCGGCCTGAGCCAACACGGTCAGCTCCAACTCCGTGGTGCGCAGACACCACGGCTCGACCGCAAACGCCGGATGGTTGATCACGCGTGTCCGCCGGGTTCGATCATGCCGGCCGGCCGCAAGGCGTCGAGGGTCAAGCCGTTCACCGCCGGCACACCAGTGGCACCAGGCAACCGAGGCAACCACCGCTTGAGCCGACGCTCACCACGACCCGAGCGGCAACCTGGGAGAGTGCGGCGGTCGAGGACGGCGTGGCGACGATCATCTGGTCAGTCTTGCCCACATGCTGCGGATCGGTATGGCCGCCCCACCCCGTGGTGTGATGCCGAACTCGCCGCCCGCCCAACACCCCGCGACTTCCAGCTGCCTACCCCGGCGGTGCCCCCTCGGTGCGAGATCTGGCTTCGTGGAGCGTGAGCAGCCAGACCGTCCCCAAGGAAAAACCCGTATCGGAAAGATGGTGGTAGAGAGGAGAACATGATGGGTAGCAAGCACGAGGTGAGGGTGCGCCGGGTCTACGAAGAGCGGGCCGAAGATGACGGCGCTCGGGTGTTGGTCGACCGCATCTGGCCCAGAGGTGTGAGTAAGGAAAAGGCTCACCTGCACGAGTGGTGCAAACAGGTCGCACCGTCGACGGCGCTGCGCAAGTGGTACAACCATGATCCGGGACGGTTCGAGGAGTTCGGCCGCCGCTACCGCACCGAACTCGAAGATCCGGAACGCGCCGAAGCCCTCACGCAGCTGTGTGAGCTGACCGAGCACGGCACCCTGACGTTGCTCACCGCCACCAAGAACGCCGACATCAGCGAGGCCGCGGTGCTGGCCGACCTGCTCCGGAGTTGACACTCCGGCGGCGGGCCGTCCGGCCTATCCCGCGGTCACGCCGGCGGCCGACCAGTGAACAGGGACTGACACATGAGCGAACACCATCGCCTGGATCACGCCCACGGTCGTGTCGACGTCCGTGCATATCAGGCATGGCTGTTCGACCTTGACGGAGTGCTGACCAAGACCGCCGAGGTCCACGCAGCGGCGTGGAAGCAGACCTTCGACGAATTCCTCCACGCCGAGGCAACTCGGTCCGGTGAGACGTTCGTTCCGTTCGACCCGGTCGGCGACTACGACCGCTTCGTTGATGGGGAGCCTCGCAAGGACGGCGTCCGGAACTTTCTCGCAGCCCGGAACGTCGAGCTGCCCGAGGGGGGCGACGACGACCCACCCGAAGCCCGCACCGTCGCGGGGCTCGGAAACCGCAAGAACACCCTGGTTTCGCGTGTGCTCGAGACCAAGGGTGTCGCCGTCTACGACGGCGCGGTCGCGCTGGTGAAGATTCTGCGATCCGCAGGGATCGCGCTAGCGGTCGTATCCGCCAGTGAGAATACCCAGGCGGCGCTCGAGGCGGCCGGCATCGCGGACCTGTTCGACGCCCGCATCGACGGACGCGTCGTGAAAGATCGGCAGTTGGCCGGCAAGCCGGCACCCGACAGTTATCTGGAAGGGGCCCGCGTGCTCCGGGTCGAACCCGGTCGTGCGGTCGTCGTCGAAGACGCGCTGGCCGGGGTGCAGGCGGGCCGGGCCGGGCACTTCGGTCTGGTCATCGGTGTCGACCACCATGACCACGCCGACGAGCTCCGCGCCCACGGCGCCGACGTGGTCGTCACCGACCTCGCCGAGTTGCTCGGCGGCGACACCGGACCCGTAGAGGATCCACGATGACCAACCCACCCGACGACGCCGTTCTGAGCAAGCTCAGTGACAGTGGGCAGCCAGTGTCCAGCTCGGAACAGGACATTCGCGGACTCAAAGTCAAGGACAAGGATGGCAACGACCTCGGGAAAGTCGAAGACCTGCTCATCGACGATCAAGAGCACAAGGTCCGATTTCTGCTCGTCGAACACGGCGGCTTCCTCGGCATGGGTCAGACGAAATCGTTCATTCCCGTCGATGGCATCGCCATGATCAGCAACCGCGAGGTCCATATCAACCACTCGAAGGAGCACGTGGCCAACGCACCGGGCTACGACCCGAAACTGGTGAAGACAAGGCCTACCTCGGTGGCATCTGCGCGTTGCGGTGAAGTTCTTCCAGCGGCACGTCCGGGTCGGCGAGCCTGGCCGTGTCCACCGGCTGGCCGGAGCGGACCAGATCGCGGATCGCGTCGGTGACGTCCCAGACGTTGACGTTCATCCCGGCCAGCACCCGGCCGCCGCGCAGCCAGAAGGCGATGTACTCGCCGGATTCCACGTTCCCCCGGAAGGTCACCCCGTCGTAGTTGCCGTGCTCGACATATCCGGAGTACTCCATGCCCATGTCGTACTGGTCGGAGAAGAAATACGGCACCTGGTCGTAGGTCACGTCGCGGCCCAGCATGGTGGCCGCCGCCACCGGCCCCTGGTTCAGCGCCGCCGACCAGTGCTCCAGCCGCAAGCGGGTACTCAGATGCGGGTAGTAGGCGTTCGCGACGTCCCCGGCCGCCACGATGTCGGGGTCGCTGGTAGCCAGGTGCTCATCGACCACGACCCCGTTGTCGACGTCGGATCGGACAGCAGCTGCCCGGTCCGCCAAAGACCCAGGCGAGCTCCCTGCAACTTGTCGACGCCTGGGAATGGATTCTTGGCGGGATCCGAGCGGCGGGTTGGCTCATGTTACTGGTGGGCTCGGCGGCGGCTGGTGATCCAGGGGCAAGGCGGCGTTGACCACGGTGCCGGCGCCGGGTGGGCTGGTGACGGTCAGGGTGCCGTTGCCGGCTTCCACCCGATCGCGCAGCCCGGTCAGGCCGGTACCGCCTCGTGGATCGGCGCCCCCGACACCGTCGTCGCGGACCTCAATGACCAGGGTGCCGTCGTTGATGCTGACGTCGACGGTGGCGCGGTCGGCTTGTGCGTGCTTCACCACATTTGTCATGGCCTCGGCCACGATGAAGTAGGCGGTGGTCTCGGTGTGCGCGGTCAGCCGGGGGACGCGGACCTGGAGTTTGACTGGTAGAGCGATGTCGACCAGGAGGGATTCCAGCCCGGTACGCAGCCCGCCGCGGGTCAGCGACGCGGGCAGTATGCCGCGGACGATATCGCGGAGCTCTTTGCTCGCTCGTTCGGCGTTGGTCAACGCCTCGTCCAGTAAATCATTTGGTGGTTCACCGGCCAACACCGCGTCCCGAGCCAGCTTGAGGGCGATGATCGTGTGCACCAGGCGTTGCTGTGCGCCGTCATGGACGTCGCGCTGCACCCGCCGACGGGTCTCGTCGGCGGTGGCGATGACCCGCGCGCGGGAGGCGGTGAGTTTGGCCTTGTTCTCAGCGTTGGCGATGGCCACCGCGGCTAGTTCCGCGAACGGCGTCAGCCGTTCCTCGCTCCCGGCGGGCACCGGTGGGCCGGGGGTGCTGACGGCCAGGGCACCCCAGACCTGTCCTTCGACAGTGACCGGGAGCGCGATGCCGATATCCGGGCTACTTGATGGGTCCGTCGCAACGACCCGGGAGACGTTGTCAACCCTAACCGATCGGCCCGTCCGGCGGACGTCGCCGAGCGGGTCGTTGTCAGACGCGCCCCGATAGCGCCGCCCCGTTGGCGTCAGGTTGTGATTTCCCGCGACCACGACGGTCCCTTCGCCTTCGTCGTAGCGCAGCAGGGAGATCGGCAGATTTTCCAGCAGGGACGACGTTTCCGCGGTGACGGCGTCGAAGATTTCGTCGAGGGTGGCGCCGCGCGCGACGAGTTCCGCGACCCGGCGGACTGCGGCTTGTTCGTTGGCGAGCAGCTTGAGCTCTTCGCGTGCGTCAGCGGCGGAGACCGCGGCGCCGGCCAGTTCGGCGAAGTTGGACACGTGTTCTTCTATGGAACGCGAGAAAGCCTCCCGGCGCCCCACCGCGACCAGCGCACCCCACAGGCCGCCGTGCATGACGATCGGCACCCCGACGCTGGCGTTGAACCCGTGTCGGTGCGCCAGCTGCGGCCACCTCCCGGACATCTCGCCGAGGTTGTCGATGCTGGCGGGCCGGCCGGTCGTCCAGACCCGTTGCGCCGCACCATCACCGGTCCCAGGTGCGCGCATCCCGACCGCGACGCCAGCGGGAGCACCGTCCAAGGCCACGATCAGTGTGCTGCCGTCCGGCTCATAGCGCAGCAGAGCAGTGAAATCCACGCCGGCCAATGCCGAGGTCTCCACCGCGACCGCCCTGAGTACCTGGCCGGCTGGGGCTTCGTGCGCGGCGAGCTCGGCGACCCGCCGGAGCGCGGCTTGCTCATCGGCGAGCGCCGTGAGTTGTTGTCGTGCTTGCGTGGACGAGACCGCGGTTGCCGCGAGCTCGGCGAAATGAGTCAGTTCCGCCTCGATCGTCGCCGGGAAGTCCTTAAGACCTCCAACCACAATAAGTGCCCCCCACAGCGTCCCGCGGATGACGATTGGCACACCGGCACTGGATGTGAATCCACGCGCGTGCGCCATGCCTGGCCACAGGCCGGCCGCCTGGCCAAGGTTCTCGACGCGAGCAGCACGGCCGGTCCGCCATACTCGGTGCACCGCACCATCGCCGGTTCCCGGTGCGCGCATCCCGACCACGAAGTTGTCCGGAGCGCCGTCCAGGGCCACGATCTGGTTTCCGCCGTCCGTGTCCTCGTAGCGCAGCACCATCGCGAATTCGACGCCGGTGAACACCGAGGCCTCTTTGGCCACCACGTGAAGTACCTCGCCCACCGGGGCATCGTGAGCGGCCAGCTCGGCCACCCGACGTAGCGCGGCTTGCTTGTCGGCCAACGCGAGCAAGTCGCTGCGCGCCTGAGCACCGGCGATCGCGGCCGCGCCGGTACCGGCCAGCAAGGCCAGTCGATGCTCGGTGGCCGAGGGTAGTGGGCCGTGGGTTAAATACGCGGACAACATGCCCCACGATCGGCCGCCCACGGTCACCGGGACACCGACCGACGCGCGAAATCCGGCTGGCAGGTCGGACTGACCCTGTCCCGCCGCCGGGTACGGGTAGTCATCGATGCGTGCTGGTGCATTGGTGCGCTGTACCTGCGCCGCCAGGCTGCCCTGGTCCAGAGGAATCCTCGTGCCGGTCCGGGTGCTGGCGGTGTCAAGGCCCTGGCAGGCAACGACGTCCGCCGCATCGGCGTCGAGGAAACGGATCAGCGTGGTCGGCGCGCCTTCGAGCACGGCCGACGCGGAGCGGGTGATGGCGGCAAACACCTGCGACGTGTCGGCCCCGCCGGCCGCAGTTTCAGCGACCTCCAGTAGCTCGGATTGTTCCCGCGCCCGTTCCCGCAGCTCGTCATTGGCGCGCGCATTGGCCAGCGCCGTCGAGACCAATTGGGTGAATCCAGCGATGCCGTCCTCGATGTCGTCGGCGAAGGGCTCGTCGTGGACGGATCCGAGCAGACTCAGTCCCCACACGGCGCCGTGCAGCATGATCGGGACACCGACGCACCACTGCAGATCCTCGCGGCCGGCTAAGTCACCGGTAGCTTCACGCAGCGGCCAGCCGTGCGCCCCGAAGCGCAGCACGCGACCGCCGTTGCGGACCGCCAGGATGCCGTCGGCGAGTACGAGCCGTCGGCCTACGGCGGCGGGGTCGTCGACCAGACCGGATGCGGCCAGCACCACCGCCGTGTCACCGGTTTCGAAGCGCATGATCAAGCTGGCATCGACACCCGCGAAATCGGCGATCACCTGGTTGACCACAGCGACGAGGTCTCCCTCCGATCCGCCACCCGCAACCTGGGCCGCGACCCTTCCCAGAGCGGCCTGCCGGTGGGCGATCCGCGCTGCCTCCGCCCGCGAGGGCACCTCAGCCGTCGGGGTCCGGTCGGTCGCCGCCGGGGAGTAGTAGCTGTGCAGAGAACTCAACCGGCCTCCCCGCAACCGAAGAACCTCGCAGGTCACCCCATCCAACCGCCATGGCGCGGCCGGTTGGGCAGGAGCCGCTGCGGTCGCCGTCGGATTCAGGAGTTGGAACTCGGAAACCACCGCATCCCCGGACACGGCGACGACCCGGCGAGAAGCGACGACGACCCCGGGGTAGGCCTGCAGGATGCCGTTGAGGTAGGCGAGCGCGGCCACGCGGCCACGCAGAACGCCGGCGTCGACAAGGATCTCCACATCCTCGGCCAGCGTATCCAGCCACGCGTTCAGGTCGCGTGCATTGAACGCCGAATAGTAGCGGTCAGCAAGCAGGAGCGGCGCCGAATCGCCGGCACCTCCCGTAGGCCGGGCGCCGCGGAGAGGACCCCACCCACCGGCTTTTCGGCGCGCCTTCATCCACGGGCCCGGTGTTGCAGGAAGGACAAGACGGCCAGCACCCGACGGTGGTCGGTGTCTGCGGGCGGGAGGTCCAGCTTGCGGAAGATCGCCGTCACATACTTCTCCACCGACGCCTGGCTCAACTGCAACGTCTCCGAGATTCCCAGGTTGGACCTGCCTTGCGCCATCGCGGCCAGTACCTCATGTTCTCTCGGCGTGAGGGGAAACAAGGCGTCACCAGGCGCAGGACGCCCAAGCATCAACGAGATCACCTCTGCGTCCAGAGCATTACCGCCGGCGGCCACCCGCCTTACCGCATCGACGAAAGCCGGTACGTCTGCGACCCGCTCCTTGAGCAGGTACCCCACGCCCTGCGGGTTGTCGTCGATGAGTTCCGTCACGAAGCTCGGCTCGCAGAACTGCGACAAGATCAACACACCGGTACCGGGCAGCCGCCGCCTCAGCTGGACGGCGACGGCCAGCCCGTCGTCCTCCCGGCGCGGTGGCATCCGGACATCCACGACCGCAATATCCGGGCGGTAGGCCAAAATCTTGCTGAGCAGCTCAACGGCGTCACCCGCCCGCGCCACGACGTCCAGACCAGCGCCCAGGAGAATTCGGGCGATGCCCTCACGCAGTAGCACATCGTCCTCGCCGATCACCACCCGCAGCGCAGGCGTGGCCTCGGGCGATGTCTCCATGACCTCAGCCTCGCTCGATGAAGTCGCGCAGCGCCGCGCTGGACAATTCGTCCTTCGGCACGAAGCCTGCTGCGCCGGCCCGGCGGGCAGCCGCCACATTCGCCGGGTCGGAGTCCGAGGAAATCAGCACCACCCGAATGGGCCAGGGCATCGCGATGAGCTTCTCCGTCAGAGAAAACCCGTCTCCGTCGGGGAGCCCGATATCCACCAACACGACGTCGGGCCGCAACTCCGCGGCCCTCAGCAACGCCGCGGCGACGCTGCCCGCATGACCGACCACCAGATGACCCCAGCCTTTCACGACCCTAGCGGCCAGGTCGCCGAAAGCGACGTCGTCATCAACTATGAGCACCTCGCGAGCCATCGTTCTAGGATTTCACGACTGACCCCGCCTGGAGATAGGGCTAGCCGGAAACATTTTCGGCGGGAAGCTCGAAGGCCGCCTCCCCGACAGCGGGCCGGCCATTTTTCGACTACATGGTGCGGTAGGACGGCGAACTTCCAACGCAGTTGCCGGGGCCGTGCGGGCGACGCATCGCCGCGGAAGCGACCGGTCCATCACGCAGTCAACCGGGCAATACCCCACCGGTAGGGCTACCCCGAAGGCGTACCCCGGCCAGCCGCTGTCATTTTCCGGCCACCGGGACTAGTCCACGTTCACGGTCATTTGCCAGCATTGCCGGTACGACAACTTGCCGCAGACTGCCGGCCGGCTTTACTCCCGTCGCCCGGTCATAACCGGCAGGAAACAACACTCGAACTGCCCCAACCAGAAAGGTGACCCCCATGCCTACAGTCACTGTCGGCCAGGAGAACGGCCATGACATCGAAATCTTCTACAAGGATTGGGGTAACGGCCAACCGGTGGTGTTCAGCCACGGGTGGCCACTGACCGCCGACGTGTGGGACGGCACCGCCAATTTCGTGGCATCCCACGGGTACCGCGCGGTCTTCCACGACCGCCGCGGCGGCGGCCGGTCCAGCCAGCCATACGAGGGAAACGACCTCGACCACTACGCCGACGACCTCGCGGCAGTGATCGAATCGCTGGACCTGCACGACGTCGTCCTGGTCGGACATTCCACCGGCGGCGGCGAGGTCACCCGCTATGTGGGCCGGCACGGCACCTCCAGAGTGGCCAAGATGGTGCTGCTCGGGGCGATCCCGCCGCTGATGCTCAAGACGGACGCCAACCCCGAAGGCCTGCCGACGGCGCCGTTCGATGCGATCCGCGACGGTGTCCTGGCCGATCGTTCGCAGTACTACCGGGACCTGGCCTACCCGTTCTACGGCGCCAACCGGGAAGGATCGAGCGTTTCCGAAGGGGCCCGGGAGGCGTTCTGGCAGATGTCGATGACTGTAGGGATCAAAGGTGCCTACGACTGCATCAAGGCATTCTCCGAAACGGATCTGACGGAAGACCTGAAAGAGATCGACGTGCCCACGCTGATCGCGCACGGCGACGACGACCAAATCGTCCCCATCGGAGCGTCGGCTCTGAAGTCGTCGAAGATCGTGAAGAACGCGACGCTCAAAATCTATCCCGGCGCCCCGCACGGGTTGACCGGCGCCCACGAGCAGGAATTCAACAAAGATCTACTGGCCTTTCTCACCAGCTGACCGACCCCTTCCCCATCAACCGCAACCCCGGAAGGAAGTATCTGCCATGACCGATTCACAGACTCCGACCGTTGTCCTGGTCCACGGAGCTTTCGCAGACGCCGGAAGCTTTGACGCCGTCACCGAGCTGCTGCTTGCCGACGGCGTCAAAGTACAGGCCCTGGCCGTCCCGCTGCGCGGGTTGGCCGCCGATTCCGCCTACGTCGCCACCGCCATCTCCCAAATTCCAGGCCCGGTGCTGGCCGTGGGCCACTCCTACGGCGGAGCCCTGATCACCAACGCCGCCACCACCGCGAGAAACGTCGTCGGCCTGGTCTTCATCTCCGGATTCGCCCCGGAAGAAGGCGAAACCCTCGGTGAGGTCGAGGGCACCTCCCGCGACAGCGCTCTGGCCCCGGCGCTAGTCCAATCCCAGTACCCGACCGGGTCCGGGGATCGCACTGCGGTGGAGTTATACGTCAACCCCGCCGCATTCTACGAAGTCTTCGCCCGTGACCTGTCCGAAGCGCAGGCAGGTGTCCTGGGTGCTTCGCAACGACCCGTCGCCGCGGCCGCGTTCGAAGAGAAGTCGGGCGTGCCGGCCTGGAAGACGTTGCCGTCGTGGGCCGTGGTCGCCGCCGGCGACAAAGCCGCAGGCGCCGACGTGCTGCTGTCGATGGCCACCCGGGCCGGCGCGGACATCCTCCAACTCGAAGGCTCGCACGTCATCATGATCTCCCAACCGCGGTCGGTCACCGACGTGATCCTCAAGGCGCTCAAGTCGGTTACCGCACTCACGCCGGTGGGCTGAGCACCATGACGACCTCGCACCAGCCGATCGATGAACTCGCCGGCAAGCTCGAACGCACCGAACTGCAGCACCAGCCCTCCTCGATTCCCGGCCGGGACATCGTCCAGGTTCTGACCGAGATACCCGTCGGGGTGGAATCGGGTTGGCACATCCATCCCGGTGA
>JAABUZ0100001048.1_pt1 | contig 56872 bp, 13 predicted proteins | sample 5562091 | NCBI WGS metagenome assembly JAABUZ01 (sample SAMN12813069, study PRJNA571459) | rock metagenome | isolation source: Antarctica rocks | place: Antarctica: Victoria Land, Linnaeus Terrace sud | collected 2015-12-21 | reverse complement strand
AGTGGAGGGGAGGGGAGGGTGGGACGGACTTTTCGAGTTCCGCGGGCGAGGCGCCGTCTTTGAGCGTTACCTGTGAGGGGGAGGTTAGTTGGTATGGGGGGGGAAGAGGGAGGGGGAAGGGGGAGGGTACGTTGTAGAGTGGCATTTTTGGTGGTGAAGTGGGAGTTGGGTGGGGGAACTCTGGGGGTGATGGGGGGATAATATTCTTTGGGACTTCTGCAGATGGGAGTTGTGAGATTCTAGGAAAGAGGGGGAGATAGATGATTGAGAGTGGAAAGTAGGATGCTATGGTGAGATTGATATTGAGAAGCCCCCACTACACCCCCCAACCAGAGTAGGCTCTACTCCTTCTCACCTAGTAATGCAATCCACCCGGTAATGCAACCGCTAGTGATTTTGGCGCATAAAGCTTAGGGTTAACTCTTATAACCCTGACCTTTGCACTAAAATCACTAGCGGTTGCATTACCGGCTGGATTGCATTACTACTCGTAGGTGAATAGGAGTACCGGCAGATCACCGGGCCGGCACTTCGGAGAAACTTTTTGATTTCGATATTGCTGGACCGCGTTGAGAAAAACAAGCGAACTGAACTGTCCGTCCACTGCTGTTTCCAGGCATGGAGGATCAGGCGAACAGGCCTTATCGAAAGACGAAAGAGAAGAAAAAGCATTCGGGTGGTGCGTAAAGCTCTACCGTAACATTGAATTGGACTGACGAAAATCAGAAAACAACCCAAAAGCCTTTGCATTCGCCAATCCAGGGCGACTACAGAAGCAGGCTGCTCGCTCTCACGATGTGATCCCATTTCTGTCGTATCCCCTAGCGATCTAGCTGACGGATCCCAGGTTAAAGAAAAGCGCTTGCACGTTCCGCTTGTCGACCGCCTCCCAGAAGAGCCGCCCCCTCTCATTGTCGCCGTCGTTGGTCCTCCAGGCGTGGGCAAAACAACCCTCATCAAGTCCCTTATCAAGCGCTACACCAAGCACAGCCTTTCTTCTCCCACAGGCCCCATCACCGTCGTTACGTCCAAGCGCCGGCGCCTCTCCTTCCTAGAATGTCCCGCGGATTCCCTCGCCAGCATGATCGATGTCTCCAAGATCGCCGATATAGTGCTGCTGATGATTGATGGCAATTTCGGGTTCGAGATGGAGACGATGGAATTTCTGAATGTACTCTCGTCGAGCGGGATGCCTGGGAATGTCTTTGGGATATTGACGCATCTCGATCTATTCCGAAAACCGCAGACATTGAAGGATGCGAAGAAAAGGCTAAAGCATAGATTCTGGGGTGAGCTATATCAGGGCGCAAAGCTATTCTACATCTCTGGCGTCATCAACGGACGATATCCGGACAGAGAAGTGCATAACCTCTCAAGATTCATATCCGTGATGAAGAACCCACGGCCGCTCATCTGGCGGAACTCGCATCCATACTGTCTGGCGGACCGCTTTCTAGATGTCACACCGCCAACACATATTGAAGAGAACCCCAAGTGTGATCGCACAGTAGCGCTGTATGGCTACCTCCGAGGCACCAACTTTCCCGCTGAAGGCGCTCAGGTCCATGTACCCGGGGTTGGTGATTTGAGTGTTTCCGCTGTGGAGGCCCTTCCGGATCCCTGCCCCACACCCTTCATGGACCAGGCCATTGCGAAGGCTACCGGCAAGTCCGGACGGCGGAGATTAGGTGAGAAGCAGAAATTACTGTTCGCGCCCATGTCCGATGTTGGAGGTGTCCTGGTTGATAAAGACGCTGTTTATATTGATATCAAGACCGCCGACTTCGATAGAGATGCCACCGATCGAGAGGAGCGGGGACTGGGGGAACAAATGGTCGTTGGGTTACAAGGGGAACGAAGAATGCTTGGGGAAGCGGATGACGGCGTGCGATTGTTTAGTGGTGGAGATAAGCTACATAATGGCGATCTACCTGAAGAGGATGGTGACCGAAGAAGAGAGCAGAGATCCGCGAAAGTAGTAGACGGAGACGAGGCGGAGAATGAGTCAGAGCTACAAAACGGCGTTCACGATAGCGCTGAAGAGGACGAAACTGAAGCTGGCTCAATCGAGCAGGATATCCCCGTCGAGAAGCTGGGCCGCCTCTACAAAGATGAAAAGCACCTCGCACCGAATGGCACTAATGGGGACGTTGCTTTCGCGGACAGTGACTCTGATATCGGTTCCGTGTCCAGCGAAGATAATCAGGAATTCGATGAAGGAACCGACTTTGACGACAGCGACGATGAAGATGCCGCTCTACGTTGGAAGTCTAACCTCAAAGAAAATGCGCAGAAGCTCCACAGCACGAGCCGAAGCTACAGAGCGGCTGACCTTGCCAGAATGCTATATGACGAGTCATTGACGCCTGCACAGGTTGCTTGGAGATGGCGTGGTGAGACCGCCTTAAACGAAGAGCCCGCGGAGCATCAGGACAGCGAGGCCGCCGGAGACGAGAACTTCTTCAGAAAAGCGAGAGGAGATGAGGAGGACGACTTGGAAGACCGAGCAGTACCGAAATACGATTATCAGGCCCTCGCCCAGAAATGGAAGGATTCTGACAATTTAGAAAAGCTCCGCCACCGCTTTGCCAGCGCAAACCTACGCAAGGAGAAGAGAGCCGCAGAAGGTGAAGAAGGCTCTGAAGTCTCAGACTCCTCCGATGAAGGCGATGGCGAATTCCAGGATCTCGAAGCAGAACCGAACGGCGCCCCTGAAGACCCATCTATCGCCATACAGCGCGAGCGCGAGAAGAATGCTCGACGAAAGGAAGAGCTCAAGTTGCGCTTCGAAGAAGAAGACCGCGACCGCTCCGGCTTTGGCCAATCTACCGACGCTTCCAAAGGAAAGAACGAAAGCTTCGGCGAAGACGACTGGTACGAAGCTCGGAAAGCTGAGATTCAGACCCAACTCAGCATCAACCGTGCCGAGCTGTCGCAACTTGATGAGCGATCCCGCGTGCAGGTTGAAGGCTATAAAGCCGGCACTTACGCTCGTCTTCTACTTACCTCCGTTCCACCTGAATTCGCAAATACTTTCAATCCTCGCTATCCCCTCATTGTTGGAGGCCTCTCTGCTACCGAAACCCGCTTTGGCTATGTCGTAAGCACCCTATCTGCATCTCCTCAAGCCCATCTCCTTTCCCCCGTTCCCTGTTCTCCCATCCCTTACCCAGAATAGTCCACCATTGACTCCAATAATAGCAAGTTCGCATCAAGCGCCACCGCTGGCACCGCCGCATCCTCAAAACCAACGACCCACTAATCCTCTCCCTCGGTTGGCGCCGCTTCCAAACACTCCCCCTCTACAGCACAACCGACAACCGGGTGCGGAACCGCCTCCTCAAATACACCCCCGAACACATGCACTGCACCGCGACATTCTACGGCCCCCTGTGCGCACCGAATACAGGTTTCTCCGCTTTCCAAACACTCTCCCCTAGTGTAGCTGGCTTCCGGATTGCCGCTACGGGGGTGGTGTTGAGCGTGGATCAAGCCACGGAAATCGTGAAGAAGCTGAAGCTGACGGGGTCTCCGTACAAGATCTTCCGGAACACAGCGTTCGTGCGGGATATGTTCACCACATCCCTCGAGATCGCCAAATTCCAAGGCGCCGCCGTCCGTACCGTCTCAGGCATCAGAGGCCAGATAAAGAAGGCGCTTTCGAAACCCGAAGGCCATTTCCGCGTCACATTCGAAGACAAGATCCTCATGAGCGACATCATCTTCCTCCGCGCCTGGCACGCCCTGCACCCGTATCGATTCTATAACCCCGTCACCAATCTCCTCTCTTCTGGTCTTACTCCTCCGCCTATCTCAACACCCACCTCCAAACCAGATCCTCCTGCGAAACAAGCCGATGCATGGCAAGGCATGCGCCTCACCGGCCAAATCCGGCACGACCTCTCCCTCCCCACCCCCACCTCTCAGCGCTCCACCTACCGCCCCATCGCGCGCCCCACCCGCCATTTCAACCCCCTGCGCGTCCCCCGCGCCCTCGCCGCTTCCCTGCCCTACAAATCGCAGATCAGCACCATGCGCCCCCAGAGCCGCGAGACCTACATGGCGAAGCGCAAGCGCGCGGTTGTGGTCTCCGGGGAGGAGCGGCGAGCGAGGGATCTGCTGCAGAAGGTGATGACGCTGAGGAAGGAGAAGGTGGAGAAGAGGGCGGTGAAGAAGGAGGAGGGGAGGAGGGTTTATAGGGAGAAGGTGAGGGAGGGGCTGGAGAAGAAGGAGGGGAGGGAGAAGAGGGAGAAGGATGAGTATTGGAGGAGGGAGGGGAGGAAGAGGGGGAGGGGGGCCGAGGGGGAGGACGGGGGTGGGGCCAAGAGACTTAAGCGATGATGGGAGGGCATGTAGTACTGTGTTGCTGCTACTAAGTCTAGCTTGGTATCCCTCTCGTACTTCTGATCTTCGCCCTTGTCGCCGTTGTGTATAGCCCTTCCACTTGGTCGAGACAACGAAGCAAAAGCGATTGATTATTACTCGGACATTTCCAAAGGTTGCGTTATACCAGCGCGAGCCGACTATCCCCTTACGAAGCTTGTGCTCGCTGACTCAAGCAAGCAGCCTGTATCAAGCCTACATTGACCGATCTGATCACTCCTCAGCCTACGTACTTCAAACCCCCCAACCTTTCGAGAACAGTATCAACCATACACACTCTACAAGCTATACCTCCTCAGACACTCAAACAAGCCAGACCTCTACGCCCAACAATCCACTCCTCAAACAAAAATACCCTTCCCACACCTCTAACAACCACACTCAACCCTATGCCTCAGCGTCCCAGAAACCCCACCACCAGATCCCCAACTCCATTTGCTTGAATGAAGTCTACATTCTTAAATCCAACCCCAGTCTACATGCCAACCAAACCCATGTATGTATCACAGGAACACATAACGCTCTGCTAATATCGTCCGTCCCACACGCCGTAGCTAGGCGTGTCGGAAATGAGCGCTCGTCTCTGCAGAGGGATTCCGCGGTTGAGCGACGGAGCGATGGAAACACGTGACCACGTTTCTGCGAGGGGAGGGATGACCAGTCGAGGCCCATGGCTGAGAAGTCAAAGCGTTATAGCATTACATTGACCAAGACAAGAAAAAAGGGAAAGAGGTTTGGATATGCATTGATTTTCTTAGGAGTGCAAATAGATATACTTAGATATTGAGAGCAAGTATAGCGTCAAAATATTTCTTACTCTTAGTTTTTATACGTAGAGCTATATACAAGTATAAAGTATATGCAATTTGCTATTAATAATAGTATTAATATATATATCTTAACTTTCTTGTAGTACAAGTCTTGAGTTTTGCGAAGTAATAATTCGACAATAAGTTATAAAACGCTTTAAATATTAACGCTTTTAGAATATTTGCAAATACTACTTGTTTTTATTTATTACTATAATCTATTTATTAATGCAACGCAGTAGTAATTTAGAGACAAACTTAGAATTTTAAGACTTAATCCTAGATTTATATATCTAAATTACTAGCGCGTTGTATTAATAGATAGATTATATTAATATTTAAATTGTTTAGAAATAAATCTATATTAAGATACTATATTCGCATTTCGAAATTGTTACTCTAGTAGATCTAGTAGATATTATTTGAAGATTTTTGTTTCGTGTAGAGTTTCTATAAATCTGTCGAATCTATTAGATTTGCATTGAATAAAAATCTTCAAAAAATATCTACTAGATTTACTAGAGTAACAATTTCGAAATACAAATTAGTAACAAATAGCAATCTATTTATCTAACTAGTAAGATCGATTATTTAACGCACAATAGTCGATTAACTAGATATAATAACAAACTTACTTTTAAACAATTCGAGTAGATAATAATAACTAGACTTTAGTCTTTATATTTAGATTTTTAATTTTAACTTTTGTTACAATTGCTCTAGATTTATTTTATTAATCTTTTCATTTCTTAATATATTAGCTTCAAAATCTAACAATAGATAGAACAAACTTTGTGTTTTTAATCTATGTAATCTTGTAGATTTTAAAAGTATTTTAATTGTATTATTATAATATATAGTTTTTTTATTCTAGAATGTTTTTAACTCTTTAATAGATAAATTGTTCTTTAAACTAATCTTAATTGTCTAAAACTTGCAACAATTGTAATAACTTTAATTCTTGAATTTAATCAAGAATTGGAAACTAAAGTTAATAAAATAGATCTAAAGCAATTCTAACAAAACTTATATTTAGATCGAGAATCTAAGTATAAAGTTTAGCATTTACAAATATTATAAAAGCACTAATATCTATTTCGCTTTTATAAAAAATCTTTGCTCTATATATTAAGCAAGAAGCAACTTCGACTTTTTAGAATACTCTAATTGCAATTTCTAGATAATATATCTTTCTAGTATTATATATTAGAAATTAGAATAGTTTTTCTACTTAAACTACTCAATTTACTAGTTTAATAATAAAGTTATTAAGATTTGAAAATTAACACTCAATATAGTTAAAAGCGATTAACAATATAATATTCGCATTTGATTAAAATCTTAACTTTAGTTCTAGATATACATAGATTTGTTATAACAAAAGTCGCAATTTTGTGTTACTAATATCTTGACTTTGTGCGAGATCAAGATTTGAGTTAATAGATCTTGCACTACTTGTAAGAATCTAGAGATTAAAGTCAAGCTTTGCGAGAGAAAATCTTAATATCTCTTAATATTGCGTTCGTAGATGCGTTTGTTCTATATAATAATTATAATTTACTTGCGTAAGATGCGTACACGTTCTCTTGATCTACTAGATTCGTCTCAAAAGTAAAATTTGTTCAAATCAACAAAATCTAACGTTTAAATCGAAAAACGTAATAATTTGACGCAATTGTGCAACTAGCGAGCAACTACAAACGTTTGTGCATATCGCGAACATTAAAACTTTACGCGTTAAAATATAGTTTAATTTAATTAAGGTTTCGCAACTTTGTTAAATATAAAGAAAACAAAATAAGCTCTTTAAGTAGATTCTACTTCGACAATACTAATTTGAGTACGTAGAATAGTTAGATCTGTAAGATCTGCAAAATCTTGCAAATATCTTGATTCCTATTAGCTCGATCTGCCTCCCAAAACGCGAATAAAACTACTCGATTCTTTTATAATTACGCACAAGTTTGATTAAATATTGCAAATTTAAAGCAAAAGCAAACACTATAAAAGATACATCTTAAATCTTTGATAAAGTAAGATTGAAAAAGTTGAAGTTGCTTCTTGCTAAACATATAAGACAGAGTTTTTTTTGTAAAAGCGGGACGGATATCCAAAGCGTTTTGCAACCGCCAAATAATCTATCGCTCGAGAGCTCTATATGTGGACTGTATCCCGCCGGAAAAAAGATTTCAATATGTCGGTGGCAATCCATCTTCTTCTTATTAGCAAGACAGCGTCGATGCTCAAGACCTTATTGTAGCGAGACAGGAAGCCCAAGATATTGTAATCTATATCCCAACACTTGGTTCCTCTCTTATTCTCTAGTCCAGCTACGAGTTTACAGATTTGTTTCTTCACGGGAGCAGAGGCGATTTCGCTGCTTTGAGCGGTAGACCTGCTGCGGCCAGTTGACTCAGCCTGCGGGAGATAGTATACTGCCTTCTGGCATCAGGACTGGGTCGTTAATCAGTGCCCCTAGGTACCGTTTCCGTGAATCTTACTTGTTGCTTAGATCTCGTTCGGAGTTTCCTTAGCAATGCGCGATAGCGACCTCTGTCCGCTCTCCAGTATCCCAAGAAATGTTCCATCTACCTATTTCGATATGCATGCTTTGACGGATTACCGCTTTCGCGCTGGGGCGGACGCTGGGCGAAATCGCCAACCTCCAACACGTGAATGCGTTGTTTCAACCGGCGTAAGGCAACAAACTGTTAATCGCATTCACCAAAATTAACAGAGAGCCGAGAGCATAGAGAGTCGCCTCGGAAATTCTACGGGGCTGTGAAGATTGAGCCGGATCACCGCTTTGCGCTGAATCTGTACTGGGTGAAAATGCCCTTCGCCATCACGTTGAAACGCTGATCGACGGATGCGGGAGTATGGATTTACAAAACTAGGTCCACAATGAAAGGAGAGGGTAGATTTGTTTTGGTTTTATGGCGAATGATTGAGGGGCCGTGTTCGAGATTGAATTTTCGGGGCTTTAGGGCGGATGTAACAACGATGGGTTTGTGGGTAGGGATGGCGCAGGGGCTGGAGCGGAAGAGAGATGGAGCTGGCTGGAGAAGAGGGATGAGGAAGGTGGTGGGGATGTGGGATTGGGAGGGTGTGGTGTGCCGATTATGTGCGTGACGCTGGGGTTGAGTGTGGGGGTTGGTGAGAGGCTGGGTGTGTGGTGGCGGGGCTTTGAGGGGGAAGGAAAGGGGGATTACGGATGGGGGAATGGGGAAGAGTTTTTGGTTTGGGGTAGGCGTGGAGGATTGGTTAACGTCTTTCAGCAGGTTCGTTAAATTGTTGTCCTTCCAAGAAGGCGAAGATCAAGACATTCGGATATTTCAAGTAGCTGTTCACTCTCTGATAGTATGTCTTGCGAGGCTCGTGTGGAGGATTAGGCTGATAAGCTGTTGGTTGGTCTGTGACAATCCGTGGGAATATCCGATGGGGTTTGGACTGGCGTGGGCTGGGACGGCTGGGAATAGACGGGAGATTTTTTGGAGTTCATGCGATGTGTACGAAATAGTAGATTCGCTACGAACAAGTGCAGAAGATCCCGATTCTCAGGGAAGAAAGGGTCGAGAAGAAGAAGAAAAAGAAGAGAAAGAGAAAGAGGAGAATGGATAGAAACAAGATAAAAGAAAAGGGAGGCCCTATACTAATCTAGATTTCCTAATTGCAAACCAATTTTACTATTATTATTCGTATTCCATGGATTCTGCCTCCCTATTCAACAGCCATCAATGTGAAACCTCGATCGAATTAGCGTGGAACTAATATAAGTATCCCAAAATCTACAAATCAGAGAGCTTCAGACGGGCTCCGACTAGTGCTTTGAATCGATGATTGTTCGATCTGAGATAAAGGTGTAGAGAGGCGAGAAGAAATGTAGAGAGGCGCGAGAACAGATATATGCAGATCGGCCAAGTTTGGGTCAAAGAGCGGTGGATTAGTAGCACTAATCCAATGTCTTGCATAGCTAAATAGACCTGCAGATGGAGCTCCATACAGGGTTTTATATGGTCGCTTGATGGTGCTAGTATTGATGTGGAACGACCATTAAACCGGTGTTGTTATCATATTTAGTCCTCATTCCCGATAAGTTTGGTTGGAGTTTAATGGAGCCAGCCCGATCAAGGTCTTATATTGATGGCCATCAAATATAACAGGGAAGTTGATGGGATACAAACAGTGCAACTAAATTACATTTCTCGAAAGTGGCTTGAGCACAGTAAGACTGGCTTCCAAATAGAGGCTTCCGAAAGACAAAGCTAGAGCAAAGGATGGGAAAGGAAAAGAGAGAGAATGGGCAGTTTTGAAGAAGCAAATCAGGAAAACAAGGGAGTAGTGGCAAGTGTGGGAAGAAGGGTGATAGAGGAAAGAGAATCAATGGATGACTGCGCAATATCGGGTATAATAATCACCAGCTGTAGGCCGCCAATGGTCACGCATATGTGGGAAACCCAAATCTTATACGCGACTTCCTGGAACCGCAAAATCGGACAATACGAGGACAGCTCTCACCAACGGTCGCTAAAAATAGAAGTACATTCCCAGATCCCTGGTGGAGGTAATATAGGCGCAGGGCTAGCAGCACGCACTGACGGACCACGTCCGTGTACCTGGAGCTAACTCTTAAGCGAAAGTTGAAGCGACCCAGCGGAATGGCTCTGGAAAATCTTATACTTGCCGGGTGCTTCTAATCTGCTACCGCCAGTAAGATCTACCGTTTTGGTTTGGCTGATGTGAAGTTTGCGTTCGCACTGCCTAAGCAAGCTTTTTGTTGGCTACGTATGCACCTCGTTTCCATCTTCGTTGATGCCCGGAATTGCTTGAAATTTTCGTTCACTGTTCCCGTCGCTTCTGAGTCCTGGTCCTCAATCATCAGCTTCAACGATTTGCGTAATGACCCAAAGCTTCAACTCTCTCCTGACGGTAGCGTTTCTGCTCTTCGCCACTGCCCATGCCTTGCCTTCCCTTCCTGGACCTCTCCCTCCGACCCTGCAACTCGGTAACCCGCTGCTGGCCACAGATGGAGGCAACGCCACGACTTTCTTTAGCAACACGACGTCGCCTCTAGTGCTAGGGAGCATTGACCAGTCCATTAACTGCGATGGGGCGAAATATCGGACGGGGCTGAGGATAGCGAGCTGTCAGGATGCGGTCGAGCAGATCCCCCGCGATGCTGGGAGCCTGCGTTTTGCGCTGCGTCGCAGTGGGAATCATGACGTTGCGCTGCCGTATCGATTTATCAGTTGTGAGTGTTGGGAGCGCCGGCTTCTTGTTTCCTGTTGTGCGTAGAATGACCGACCAAGCAGCTGATGGGCTATGTACCATCGATATTGTCTTAAAAGACGATGTATCCATGGGCATGGCTTCGTACCAAGAGCTCTCGCGTGCAGCGAATGGCTTGCTGGAGCACTGCGTATCGCCTAACCAAGTGGGCGGCATAGCCATGGATCTTGGTAAGGCGCGTAGATTTGTTACGGTCATGCTGAGTGCTGAGAAGTCCGGTTTACACAAGGGTCTAGCGGGGTTTTGGGCCTCGTCATGACTTCCTTCCAGCCCAAGGTCGAATGTCAAATCGCTGACCCACCAATCGATGGCGGATGCAGCAATCTTCTTGATACAATGGTCAAGGCGCGCCGGCACAAGTCTTTTGGTTACTCCCATGATGCGAGGACCGATGTGTGGCTTCCTAAGTATCTTTTCGACAGTGAGTTGGCTACCCTTTGTGTTAGCATCCTAGATAGGCATCCTTAGTTTTCTGACATTAACGCCAAAAAGATCCAGCGAAACGGCGATGCGTGGCTATTATCCGCACATCAGGCGGTTTCGGGACGGACGTTTCTTCGTGGTATGAGATGTGGGAAGCCATCCAAGCGGTAAATGGCATGTGTGTAAGGCTCGGCCTGGTAGGAACGGCGGTGCATAGAGGTAAGCGGTTGATTGGCTAGCTCTTGAGTTTCAGGCCGGTATTGACTAGCGTATTCAGGGCAGAAGGGGTTTCTTCAAATCGAGTTGAAAGCTAGCAGATAGGCTCTCCGGATCGAATATGAAAGCCAGGCTTTCGATTCCACAGTTCCTCACGAAGTCGTCTGATGTGCGAACCAGATCCCATTCTGGCTAATCAGACGGCCTTATCGAGTCAGAACATGTGGCAGCAGCGCTGCAGACGCAATTGGTATGTGGGTACCTTCTCTGGCCGGCGATCTTTTGCGTAATGCTGGTGGCGTCCGCACACGCAGTCTTACCTTGCCGTGACGGGTTGGAGCGCAGAGGATATACGCTGTCGGGTGTTCTAAGCTCCTCCGCCCCGAGTGATGATGTTCTCCAGTAGAGCTTGTTCATGAGAGATGGATTGGATTATGAGGGCGTATAAATGAGCAGGTGGTCCACTCCGAGAACATGCTATCCGTGCACTATCCAATGCGCCGGCACCGTACCCTTTCAACGGCGCCACTCAGTCCTTGCCATTTTTAAGAAACGTGTTGACGGTACAACGTTGGGGAAATCAACCAGTGACAATCCATCGCAGGAGAGGTAAACAGTCAAAGTGTATCGCGCCCTTGAGGACAATTACCATTGAGCGACATTGGGAATTGAACAGAATCAAGACGAAAAGTCTTATCAGGCTCTTACCAAGACACAATGCATCCATTGCTGCCGGCGCACGGGACACTTACATGTAGTAAGCTCTGTATCACGTTCGAAAAAGTCCAACATTCGACTTCTTGCCTCGCGAATTCCTTTGGCAGAGATAGAGTTATTGTGATGAGGATTACCTCAATATTCAGAATGTGGTTCCCCCTTCGCAACTTTTGAAAATCAGTTTTTTTTTTCGACGTCGAATTGCAAATATCATTCATTTCTTAACATCAACGCTATTTTTCTACATAAAATTGATCTCAAATAGAAATACTATATCTAGAAACACTTCGACAATACTCTTATTTCTTAACTCAACTTGAGACAAAAGTTATATATGTAATTGCGTTTTTCAAAGCTTTATCTCGACACATTTTGAGCACTTCTTAAGTTTCTATCAAGTTCTATCAAATACGTTCGATCAAAGTCTTTTAATAGTAATAGATATATACGATCGTAATTGCAATGCTTAGATTAAATCAAGATCAATATACAAACTATTATTAATACTTTACTAGAATTTGTAGCAATTTAAATGTATTAATATTGAGACATAAGTAATGTTTGCAATCTAACGTTAGAAAAAAAAAATCAATTTTCAAAAGTTATAAGAGGAAATTATATTCTAAATATTAAGATAAATAGATTGCGCAACTTTATTTAATACAATTATTTAATTGCTTTTGCGAAGATTAATTGTAGAACTACATTGTACTTTACATCAAACGTCGAAGTATTATTTGCTTGTATTAAGCAAGCTCGATTAAGCAATTACAAGAATACTCGCGTTCTAAATATTAAAATATTAAAATTTCTTTCTATATTGTTGTTTTACGTAATGCGTTATTACGAAAGTTGTTGTAATAATTACATTGTTTGTAAGACTTGTTCTACGCTTTTTTTAACGTTAAAATTGTAACAATTAAGTTGCTTTTAATAGAGATAAAGTAGAAAAAAAGTTAAACTAGTTGTTTTGAACATCAATTAAATTATTTTGAATTAAATTACTATTTAAATTTTGAATCGTAATTTAATTGACAAACATTACTTGTTCGAACAAGTTATATTTATGCTTTTCGACTATATTTAACTTGATAATTGATTAATTAAATAATTATATTAAATAAAGTTGCGCAATCTATTTATTGAACATAACAATAGCAGAAGACTAGTTCGATATCGAAAAGATATCGAATATTAAGTCTTATATCTATATAAGATAATTCTACATTATATATAATAAAATGAGAAATAAGCACGCTAAGAGATATAATTAATCCAGAAGCGTATTATACGAAATTATTAGAAGAGAAAGAGAGGAAGAGGATTGTTTTACGTAGATTTGCTCTCGATATATAATTCTAGCTTCAACTCTATCTCTTGATTGTCTTGCTAGCTTTATACTTTAGTAATCTATCAACTTAACGCCTTTACGAAGAGCAAAGTGTATTTCGCAAGACTATATTCCTAATAATAAGATATGCGCTTTAATTATATGTAAAGCAATCTTAGGATTAATCTAGACAATATAACATATTATAGATTAATAAGTGCATTAATTTATTTTAGACTTTTGATTTTCAAGAACTTTACTCTTTTTGTTCTTTGTAAATTCTTTAAACTATTAGTTTACTTAGTTATACTTATAATCTATATTGTAATTAAAGATACAAAAAAAATCATTAGATTACAATTTCTTTAATTCTCTTAATAAATTGATTTAAATATAGAATTATAAGAGTTATAAAAAACTTCTTTAAACGCAGTTTTTTTTTTATTTATATTTTATTCAACATTCCTAAGAATCTATGCAAGAACTATATACTTTTACGATTTTTAAATCTAATTAATCACGAATAGATAAGTAGCACTAACGTCTACTTGTCTAATTATAATTGACTAAAACTCGCAATTGTTATTTTGCTTATAACAAGTTGTTATAACAACGCTACGTTTTCGTCTTCTATATCGTGATATTTGTAATACAAGAAAATTCTTCAAACGAGAACTTTATAAATCTAAGAAGAACACGAACATTGTTAGCAATATTGTTGTCTAAAATTGACACAACAACTTAATAATTAAAATTATGCGCATTGTTGCAACAACAAATTTAATCTTGTTTAACAATTATCGTAAATTTATAATAATGATCTTTTGTTATATTTATGCTCTTTTTTGTCGTTATTTAAAGCAAGTCAATAAAACATACTTAATTGTTATATGTCTTTAATCGTATTCGCAAGTTCTTGTCATAACTTCAAACATTTGTTATTTGCACAAAAATTAATTAAAGTCGATTTTGCTTGTTCTTAATTATATTAGAAGTGCATTATATAATTTAAGACGATCAATATATAGTTGCATGTGTTTATACGTAATTTTAAATACAAACTTGCGATACTTTGCGTCGTTCTTATCTCTTAATTATCTTAATTATTACTTCTTTCGAATCTTGTTCTAAATAAGCGTCTTTTTAATAACGAGCTTGTTTAATATTTGATTCGCAAGAAATAAACGCTATTTGTAAATCTTATTAACGATTTCGTTTGCAATTTCGTTATCTTTTATGTTTTTATATTTTGAAATTTAATAAAGTTTTAATATAACGTTGCGACGTTGTATTGCGTTACATACTTTTTATGTTTTTCTAAAACGTATTTAATTTAATGTTGATTTTATTTCTTTTATAATCTTTAGTAAAATTTAATTATTAAAATACATTTTATAAATTTGTTCTTGCAAATTAGTAAACGTCTTGCAATGCTTTGTTAATTTTTCGATTATTCTTGTAAGTTTCTTGAGTTCGTCGTAATGCGTAAATGTTATTTTAATATTTTCTAATTATTTTCTAATTCTTTAATTCGTTTTTATTAAGACAATAATAACGTCTTTATCGCAATTACTTTCGTCGAAATATATTCTTTAATATTAATTAAACTTGTTCGCGTCGTACTTCTTCTTAATTATTTTTTTGTTATACACAATAATTATTTTAAATTTTTTTATTTATAAGATAATTGTGTAAAATTGCTATTGCAATGTCGTTATTAATTCAAGTTTTATTCGCATTTTTTTTTAAATTGCAAAAATATTATTCTAAGTTTTAATTTTTGTTCTTTTTTTAACATTAAGTCGTTGCGTATGCGCAATATTGTTACGTCTATTATTTTGCTTAACTTTTATTTATTTATAATAATTATTAATCTTTATATTAACTTTTTAAGATACATATTAATAAAAGATATGTTAATTTCAACTTATAAATTTTTTATAAATATCGCTTTATAAATATTTGTAATGCGTTAAAATATACAACTTTATATCGATCGCAATTTCGAAATAATTTCTTTTCTTAAATTTTTAATATTTTTAGACGTATATTATGCGACGACATCGTAAGCTATTATCGACTTCTTAATAATAATATACTTGCGTTTACTTGTCTTTAACGAAGTGTTAAATATTAAATTTTCTATTATTGATGCGTTTTTGTGTTTAATTATTAGCTTAATTTTTATTTAATGCAAATAAGTTTTTTATCTTAACTTTAAGTTTAGTTGAACTCTTAATATTCTAATATTTGGTTTAATAATTATCTTGTATCTTGCGAACGTTATATCGACGCTTATATTAAATCTCTTTAAAATTCGCAAAAAATAAATTAATTTATACTTCTCTTTCGCGAACTTAAACTTATAACTTCGTGTTCATTGTTCGCATTTGTCGTACATTTAACTTAGCATTCTACAATTACATTTAATTGATTCTTTATACGTTAATATGTTAACGTTATTTATGAAATTCGTAGCGTCAATTCGCAATTTAATATTATTGTACATTTTTAATAGATTTGCATTATAAAACAAATATAAGACTAAAAAAAAAGAAGAATTTTGCGATATATTTACGTTCGCATTGCGCTTCTTTATTGTATAGTCGTTTATAATTAAGATAATACAACGTTTTTCTAAAAAATTCTCTACTTAATTAAGCAAACAAGTAGAAACTTGTCTCTTTTTTATGTTGTAAAGCAATTGAATGTGCAACACATTATCGAATGCGTATAATATGTCAAAATTAAATAGAAATATTACTCTCTTCTTTTGATCGCTTTATATTGTGTAAATCTTTTTCGTAATTAATTGCAACGTTGTGTTAATTAAACGTTGTCTTCTAATTCTTATTTGTGTACTTAATAGAGTGTTGTGTGTCTTTATAACGTAACAAAGACACTTCGATATTATTAACTCTAGTATCTTATCTAATGTATTTAATAACGCAATAAATCTAAAAAATAACAATTTAAAATAATTCTTTTTTCTTAATTTGCGCAACATTATTGTAATTGTCTTTTTAAAATAAGACAATTGTATCTCTTTCTTAATACGTTTATTAAATAGAAATTTTACTTAAAATAAAACAATGCGAATCAATTGTCGCAACGTACGATTAATTATATTGTTAATTTTTGATATTTTGTTAAAAGTTGTTTTGTGCATTGCTTTTATTACTTTGCGTTTTAACATTATCTCGTTATCTTTTATAGAAATTAAGTAAAAGAATTCGTTCAAGTCGTTTATTAAAATTGTAGACGAAAAAATAAAATAAAAATAAAATATTGTTTCAATCTTTTTCTTTATTGTTGTCGTAATGTTTGTATTAATTTGTAATAATAATATAGTAAATTTAATTAACATTTTTGTCGTTATATTTTTAGTTTACTTTGTTATTTCGAAGAGATTTTTAATAATGCTTTTCGAAGTCTTTATTTGTTTGCGAAACTCGTCTCGTTTATGTCTCTTTAAAATCTTGCTCTTCTTATTGTATATTTAAATATAAGTCGCTTATTTGCTAAAAATGCAACATTATTAACATAGTTTTGAAGTTTCTTCAATTATTTTCGTACATTTTGTTATTTATTTACGTTTAATTCTCTCGTATAATCTTGCTTATAAAATAAAGTCTTCAATAATTTTTTTTAAAATATCGAGCAACTTTGTTGTGTACTCATTAATGTTGTCTCTACTTATTAGATTATTTAATATTAATTTATGTCGTCGAACTTTTTTAAGTTTATAGCTTTTCAATTTTGTCTAAAACGACGTTAAAACTTCTTTTGCGTTTAAAAATCTAATATTGTTCTTATTAAATAATAATTTAATAAGTTTTTTATTTTCTTGTTTATATCGCAATATATTAATTGATTTGTTATCTTTTTTATAACAAACAATAAATCAATCGTAATTTAAACGTCTTAATAATCTCTTATTATAATTTCTTGAAAGAGAATTAGCATTGCGTCGATCGCACGCATTATATTTAACAAATTTTTCGAAAGCAAATATTGTTTAAAATAGAAAAAACTTATTTAGAAGAAATAATGCAAATTAAAATTCTTTATAATAATATTTTTGTCTTGCATGCGCAAAGTTAAATTTATCGCTAAAAGATTGCTTTTGTCAATTATTTTGTTATAATTATTTGAAAACAAATTGTAAACGTTATAAACGTTAACAAAATTATATCTTATATCTTATACTGTTATTGTTAAAATATAATTATAACGTTATTATTTCTATATTTTCAAAATATTATGTGTCGTATTAATTATTGCTATTAATGCGTTTATTAACGTAAAAGCATATTTTTTGTCGTTATTTACGAGCGTGAAGTTTGCGCATTTTAAGTTATATATTTTTATCTTAACGTGATGTCGTTACAATTCTTGTATCATTAATGTGTTGTAATTTTATATTTTATTCTCTTAAAACAATGCGATTATTATTTTATTTCTTAATTTGTGAACGTTATATTGTAATATTTTGAGCTTATTTTGTATTTTTATTAAAATTGCTTTGTATAATTCTTAATATTAATATTTACTAGATTTTGTATCTCTTGCGTAAAAAACATGTTCTATAATAATGTTATTATTATCTCGTTGTTATTTTGTTTTACTAAAATAAACTAACTATTTAACGATTCGTTAAAACGTCTTTTCTTGATTAATTATTAAATTACGTTCTTTTTTATCGTTATAAGAGTGTTTTGCATGCGACTTGTTTGCGTTAAACGATTAATTATTGTCGTTTTGCGTTTTGTTTTCTTCTTTAACGTTTAATTGAACGTCGTTGCGCTTTTAAGAGTTATTAAGATAATTGTTGTTTTGTTTGCTCTTATTGTCTTGACAACGTAATACAATAACTTTATTTTTGTTGCTTCTTTTATTCTTAGTCTTTTGTCTTATCTTTTAGAATATTTAAAATCAAATGCTTTGTAAATAGTTTTACAAACGTCACATTTTTATTTTAATAAATTCCATTAATGCGAACATTGATCGAAGTAATAATCTCGCATATAATAAGCGTATTGTTGCTTATTCTTGTATTCGTATATTAAGTAATTATACTTTTAACACTTTATGCATTGCTTTATTTTGCAATTTGTATTATAATATTTTGTTATCTTAATATTTAACTTATAAATTACGTTAAGTTAAGTTAGCTTATTTGTTGTCTTAACGCAATTTACTTATATTACAATAAAAGCGTATTTCTTCTTATTGCTCTCTCTTATAAATTAAGTTATCTTATTAATTTTTAATTCTTGATGCATAATCTTGCATAATTTTTTTATTGTTTTTGTCTTCTTTTTCTTTATGTTTTTGAGTATACTCTTTACTTTAATGTTATATATTATTATTTTTGCGCATTTACGACGCAAAATTGTCGCGATAAATACGTTTTTAACTTAGAAATTACTTGATTTTAAAGTTCTCTTGTTGTATTCGCTATTAATTTTAAAGATTATTATTCTTTTAAAACGTCTTATTTCTTGTATATTTTTTTGCACATTTAATGTATTAACAATGTTTAAGTTGCGTATTAATGCAATTATCTTCGTTGCGCTTATCTTGTGTATTTTTTTTTGTTTCTTTCTCTTTTTTAATTTACGTTATTAATTTTATCTCTTTAATTAATTGTCGCTTTAAGAGTGTTTGTTTAACATTTATTTTAATTGTTGTTTGTGCAACTAATAACGAGCTTTATATTATGCTCGCTTATGTGTTTGCATCTTGTGTGTCTTTCTTATTTTTTTTTACTTTTTCTAGTTGATTTGTCGTCTTTTTTAATTTTTTTAATACGAAAATCATGTCGATTCGTCTATTTTTCGCGAATAATTCGTTGAATTTACGCGTAAGCTTCTTGACAAAAATGCATTACTTAATCAATATTATTATTAAAATTATTTTAAACGCATTTTTTTTCTTAGATTTATAGAACTTCTTGATTTTTATTATTTTTGCGATAATTTTTGTCGCGATTTGTAATAAATCGCGTTAAGACGCATTAAGAGCGTCTTAATTATTCGTTAATATCGCGTCAATTATATTTAATTAATTTTGACGATTAAGATAAATCGTGAGCGTTATTGTTAATAAGATCTTCTCTCTTGTCTCTTCTTGTATAATAAGATAGTATAATATTGATTTTCGTAATCAATTCAATTAATTTTTCTAAACGCAATATTAATATTTATAAATTTATTATATATACTTAATATAATATTGTTAATCTCAATAGCAATACAATAAATTTGCAAGTTTTTTTTAACAATTTTGTAAATATATTAAGCTTAAGTAGAAAAAACAATAATAAACAAGTATATATATATAAGTTAAGAGAGTATTAATCTCTTTAATCAATATTTTTTTTTCTAGTCTTAATTTATTAAGTTAACTATCTATAATTTAATTGTACAAAAAGTTTCTATCTATTACAAAAATATTAACAATTAAGAGCAACTATTATTTATAAAATAAAAAGTGTTTTTACAAACTTCTTGTTTTTAATATATAGCTTTTTTGTATAAAGTTAATCTATTAATTTACTTATCTTTAATTTTGTAATATTAATTGTACAAAAAATTTCTATCTATTGCAAAAATATTAGCTTTTTGTAGATTTTAATAATTACAAACTAAAAGTCTTTTAAATATAATTTTTTGAATTTTTAATATTAATAGCAAAGAGATAATAAAGAACAATAATAGACACAATATTATTATTTTATTTTAGCAAACATATTGTTATTATTTTATCTTAATATTTACTCGACTTTATTAGCGATAGTACAATTATTATTAAAATATTTGTATTAATAATTAGTATTCTCTCTTTCTCTTTTTAAATATTATTATATCTTTTAATATTATAATTATTGTTATAAATAATTAGCTCTTATAACATATCTATAGTATTATATATTTACTAACAACTAATAGCAAGTATTAACAAATACTCTATTAATATTTTTAACACTTTGTTATACTAATACTTTTACAAAAGAATATTAGAGAAGAGTTTATATTTTAGAGAGATCTATAGATATCTTTAGACAATATAAACAATTATTTAATAATAAAAGATTACAATTTATAGACTAATCGCGCTAACCCGGAAATGTCACGTGCAAATGCCAAGACCTAGGTCAAAAAAAATTCGAGGAATCGAATCGCTCAAAGTAGTTTAGTCGATTACTATAAGTAGTTTAGCGCGAAGCGCGCTAAACTAATTTGAGCGATTCGATTCCAAAAAATCGTCGCGACCCAATCTTGGCGCCAGGTCGAGTTAGAGGAGTGATATCATAATCTGACCCAACGATTAGTCTAGCAATTTAGTAGTTATAACAATAATTAAAACTTAAAATAAATTAAATACAATCTATAAAAAAGTTGTATTCGAAAATATATATATTAAAGATTTTTTTTTTGTTAGTTTTGTTGTCAAGTATATTAAGTATTGTTTCTAAATATTTATAACATAGTATTTAGTTTATATTTGTTTGTTAATAGTAATTTGTTTTTGTTAATTTTAAGTATATTATATTTAAACAAGCTTTTTATTTCTATATAATTATTTTATTTGCTAAGTATATTTGCTTTATTATTATTTTTGTCGAAAATATATTGTTTTTTAAACTTATATTTTTTAAATTGTTTTAACTATTGTATTTGTCTTTTGTTAAATTATTTTATTATAATAAAGTACAATAAATTCTTATAGTTTGTAAGAATTGTAAGTTTTGATAAATTTTTAGTATATACTCTTTATAACTTTAGAAAAACTACAATAGCAAATAGTTTTTTGTTATAAATATTATAATTTTGTTTAATTAACAAGAGTTTTCTCAAGAAATATATTATTAAATATTAAATATTTTTGTATTTTTGATTAAAATATATATTTATAGCTAGATCTAATATATCGATTTTAATATATATTAACAACTATAGATTGTATATTTTCAATACTAATTTCTTTATATATTCTAGCTTAAATTCTTAAAATATTTTCTTCTAATCTAATTTTTATATCTATAATTTATTTTTGTTTATAAAATAAATTAATAGAATTGCGATAATTAAGAAGTTCTTAATAAACTTTCGATTGTAATTAATAAATTCTATAAAGACTTGCATCTTCTTTATATTAATAGAAAGTTTTTATTTTTTTGTAATTTGAAATTTCTCTAAATCTATTTAAATTCTATATTGTTTAACAATAAAGTCTAGAAAATCAATTTTTTTTAATATAATTTATATTTTTCTAATTTAAGAAGCAAACTTCTCTTACTTAGATATTTTAGTACTTAAAAGATAAATTCGATATTTTTTTTTAAAACTTTTGAGTAGATTATAATATTATTCAAATATATTATAATTAATAGATTCAAATATTGTTATAATATATTATTAATTATTTTCTAATATATTGTCGAAACGTTTGTAAATTTAAATAGTATTACTATATATCTATATAGTTTATATTGTGTGCAAAAAGTTGTTTTTTGTTCTTTCTTTATTTTTATTCTAATCTAATTATATATTTTTTGTAAATTTAATTTAATAAAATATTTTGTTTCGAATAGTTAATTTTGAAACTTACTAATATTAAATGGTAGATATTAATTTTTTATTGTAATATTGCTTAGTTTTCGATAATCGATATATAGATAAAAAATCTTGTTCTTCTTGAATATAAAAAGAATCGAATATTCTATCTATAATTAAAAAATTTTGATAAATTCTTTATTTTTATTTTTTGTTAGATATTCGCGAAGTATTGATAAATTTTTCTCGAATAAAATATATATAGATTTAAATATAGATTGCTTATTTAATTTAAGTCTAATCTTGTCATTTTACAATTAATATTTAGATAAAATCTTAATTTTCTTCTCTTTCTAAAATAGATACTTTTAATTGTTGTATATTTATAATATATATTTTAGCAATTCTTTCGTTATACTAAATAGTTCGAAATTCTCAAAAAATTTGTAGTTTTCTTTATTTACTTTAACTTTGTAATCTAATTAACTTTTGTTAATATTTGTCGAATCAAATTTTATTAGATTGTTGTTTTGCAAAAATACAAGCTTGCTATTTGCAATCGAATTTGAACTTAATTTTTATTTATTATCGAATATTGTTAATATATAAATCAAATATAAATTAAGTAATTATATTGCGCAAATCTAATTACTTGTATATTTTAGTTAACTTTTAAATTATGCTACTTTAATTAGAATATTTCTAGAACAATATTGTAAATAACTATTTTTATTATATTAAAGATTAGTTTTTTGTAATATTGTTAAATAGCTATCGATAGTAATTTTGTTTCTTTATTTAATTTTTAATTTTTTGCAAATAATAGATTTCTATTTACAATTACTAGATTATAAGTATTAGACTTCTTTTAAATAAAATACTCTTCTCTTTCTACAAGAGTTTTGACTATAAAATTATCTATTGTATTAAAATTAATTATTGCAATAAGTCAACAACTATTAATCTTAACTAATATAATAAAACATTGTGTATATACTATTAAGTTTAGTTGTTGCTATTAAACTAATATATTATATTAAACTAATATATTTTTTATTAAGAAATTTAAACTTTTCTTTGTTTTTGTACTATAACTTTTGCTTTAAATATTTGTTTGCGCTAAATTTTCTTCTAATACTAAATTGTTAATTTTAGCTTCTTAAAGAATTAGTTGCTTTTTTGCTTGTCTTCTAGATAAGTTTAGTATATATTGTTATAATATATAGTTTAACTAAAATTTGTATACGCTATAATATTTAGTTGTTTTATAATAATATCGAATATATTCTTTACTATAGTAATATTATTTTCTAATTTCTTCTTATATTTATTTATAATCTTCGATAAGCTAGCTAAAGTCTCGAGATAATTTGTAATATTTTCTATATATTTATAAAAGTCTTTTTAGCTATACTTTTTCTTTAAGTCGATAATTGAGCTATAAAATTTAATAATCTTTTAAAGTACTTAATTAATTTTTTGCATAAATACAAATATCTTGTTTGATAATATTTTATTTAGAACTTTCTATAACTAATTTGAATTTTCTATCAAATAGTAGTTGTTGTTTAATTTAGTCTTAAAAATATTTATTTCTATATTAATTTACTTTCTAATATTATTTTAACTATTAAATATTTCTCTTAATATAATATTAATTTGTCGACAATTTATTAAGTTCTATAATTAACAATCTCTTGCAAAATAGTTCGATTTGCTATATAAATAAAACGTATTCTAAGATTTGTTATTTTGCTTTTCTTTAAAGTTCTTCTTTTTGTATTGTTAAATAGAATTTAATTTTATAAATATAGATTTGCAATAAAGTAAATTACTATATTTTTAACTAAAACAAAATTTTTTCTACTAATATTCGATTGTTTAATTAAAAAAGGATTTTTTTCGAAATTAATTGTATTGTTTTTTAATAACTTTTTTGTATAGTTTGTTGTCGAAATCGATAATTACTTTAATAAAATCAAATATATTGTTAATATTTTTGCTATCATATATAATTTTGTTCTTAGAATTATTCTTAAGATCTTGTCAAAATGTTGTTATTAGAGCAACATTGTTTTATTCGATAAAAATAATATATTTTTGATATTTTGTTGCATATTTTGTTGCAAAGATTTGCTAAATTAAATACTAAACTACTTTTTTTGCAATTTGCTTTTTATTAAAAATTTCGAAGATTTTTCGAAACTCTTTTTTGAAATTGTTAAAGTTTGTAAACATTGTACAGAAATTTTTGCTATTATTCTTTAAATACTTGCATAAATTTAACTTAAATTAATAGTAAATTCTTTCTCTAAGAAAAATTGATACAAAATTTGTTTTCTAATTTGCTAAAATAAAATAAAAAATAAAATAGATATTTATTTGCATAAATTAGTCTTTTAAATTGATACAATCTTTATAATAGATATTAGACTTATTAATTTTTATCTTGTTGTTTCTACTAAATATAGATTGACATAATACTAACAAATTAGTACTTGAAATAGAAATGCGTTAATTTAATACAAATATTTTTAAAGTATTTAAAGTATTACGCTAATACTTCTACAAGAAAATATTAGAGAAAATTTACATTTTAAAGAAATTTATAGATATCTTTAGACAATGCAAGCAATTACTTAATAACAAAGAATTACAACTTAATAATTGTAATAATAAGTTAAAACTTAAGATAAATTAAATACAATTTATAAAAAAGTTGTATTCGAAGATCTATATACTAAAAAAGATTTTTTTTGTTTGTTAATTTTGTTCTCAAATATATTGAATATTGTTTGTTAATTTTGTTCTCAAATATATTAAATATTGTTTGTTCAATTTGCTATTAAGTATATCGAGTATTATTTATTTAGCTTGTTGTCAAATATATTAAGTATTGCTTATCTATTAAATTGTCGAGTATATCAAGTATTGTTTGCTCAATTTATTGTTAAATATATCAAGTATTACCTCTCTATTAAGTTGTCGAATATATAGATAGTTGTGCTTTATGCTATATATTATACTATAGATTATATACTATATTGTTTCGAGCTAGAATTTTAATATATTTTTGTAAGTTTTAAATTTTATTAATAAAGTTTGTCTACAATCTAACTTAAAAACGCTTCGCTTTTATTTTTTTTCTACAAATTGTAATCTTTGTTGCAATTAAACAAGTTTTATTGTTCTAATTATTTATAGATTAATTATTAATTTAATTTTCGATTCCAACTTCTAGAATCGATTTAAATTAATAATCTAATATTAGAAATTAAATTAAAAATTGATTCGATTTTAACTAGTTTAAATTCGATTTAACTCGAATTAAATTAATTTTCGAACTTGACTTTTGAAATCGAATCGAATTATCAAGAAATCGAAAATTATATTATTATATTAAGAATTACTATTTTTAGATTAATCTATTATTATTTTTTAATATATAATACTACTATCTATAGATTTATAGATGCTAATTAAATTAATTTCAAATAATAATATAATATTTTATTGTATTATCTATATCTATAGATCTATAGATATTAATTAAACTTATTTAAATAATAATATATTACTATATTGTATTCATAGCATCTATAGATCTATAAATATTAATTAAATCTATTAATTAATTAAAATATAAATATCAAAGATACTATTTTAATTCTATATAATTAATATATTAAATATTGTTGATAAAATTAGTAGACTTAATAATTTAAATCGATTTTTCGATTCGATTTTTAACTTAACTTTTAAAATCGAATCGAATTGTTAATTTTAATTTTAGAAATTCGAATTGTCAAGACTTTCGATTTGGGTTAAATCGAATTGTTAAGATTTAATTTAATTTCTTAAATTAAACTCGATTTCTCTAGATTAATTGTTAAATCGAATTTTGATTTCAAAAGTTAAAATCGAAATTCAATTCGAATTTTTAGCGTAAAATCAAATTGTCAAGATTGATAAAACAAGCTACTTTATTGACTTGCTTAGAACAAATTCTTTCGCTTAATTGTTAAGAATTCGAATCTAACGTTATAGAATCGAGTTACGTAATAAATTTGAGTTTTTACAATTAGTCTAGATTTCTCGAATTGATATAATTAGTTTAATTATTTAGAATTGTTTAAATATAAATAATATTAATATTATTTATTTGCAAGAGACGCAAATATTTGTTGTTTAAATAATTCGAAAATAATTTATATTATTTCTAATATTTAGACTAATTGCGAGAAACCGAAAATATTACGTGCAAGCGTCAAGATTCGATTCCTTAAATTTTTTTTAGAATTAAATTGCTTGAAATAGTAACTTTTCGATTAAGCTAAACTTACTATAGTAATAAGCTAGCTTCTTTAAGCGATTCGATTTTGTTCGATTTCTTAACCATTCGATTCGATTTCAAAGTTGAGATCGAATATCGAAGTAATAGTCAATCTACTAATATTAATATTTCGAAAAATCTTTAACTAAATAATATAGTTATTATGCGTTCAATACTTGCTAAGAGATTTTTATAATAGATCTAACCTTTTATTTATTGTTTGCGTAATTAATAGATATAGTAAAAAAGTATATAACAATTGTCTTTTTAAATATAAAGCATTTAATTGTTTACTTAGTAAGTATTTTATATTACTTTTTCTATTTAAATATAGTACTTATTTATTAAATTAGATTTTATATATAAAAATACAATTGTAAAAATAAACTTTGCAATAACTATTTTGTTTTAAGTATTAAGTTAAAAATTAAGAAGTTACGCATATTGTAGAGTTTATATAAATAGATTTCTTAATATTGTAAACAATCTCTCTTTGTTTTGTTATTGTTGCGTTAAGTAATTTTTAAGTTTAATAATTGTATTCGATTAATTAACTAATAGTAGATAAAGCAATTTATTGTCGAATTTGTTATTCTTTAAACAATTTAATAAAAATAGAGAATTGTTGTTTTTTACAAAAAATAAGAACAAAGTTATAGATTATATTAGTATAATCGATAGCTTCTAATCTAATTTTAACAAAATAAATAATTATTTTGTAAATAGAAGAATATCTTAAATACAATTTCGATTTTCTTGTCTTAACTTACTAATTTTGATTAAACTAAAGAGAGACAACAAATTGTATTATCTCTATTTATCTTTCATTGTAACTATATAAAACGAATTTTTTGTTTAATTGTAGATAGTATAAGTTTTGTATTTATATATAAATATATACTAAAGTTTTAAAGACAAATTTTAATATCTTTATTAAATATTTTTCGATTTTAGAAAGAAAAAGAAAAAGATAGTTGTTAATAAAGAATTAAAACAAATAGATAGTTAATATTGCTTTTTATATTATTTTTCGACATTAAATAGATACTTCGATTTGCTTTTCTAGTAATTATATATTATAAGAGACAATTCTATTGCAAATATTGTTTAATATAAGTCTATAAAAGAATTTCTAAAAAAAATTGAATTCTTGTATTGTTTTATAGTTTTTATACTTCTTTAATTTATCAATAATAGACAAATAGAATTGTACAAAAAAAGTAACAACAAAATAGATAGTAACAAAATACTACAAAAATTGCATTATATACAATAGTAATATTGTAAATAAGTTTGTCAAAGAAGATTAAATTCTAGTATTTGTCTATATTTTTAATTTCTTGTTATATTTTTAATTTTATTCTTATTATTTTAAGTAAATATTTTAATTTTCTCTTATTTTAATTTAATTAATATTTAAGATTTAATATATAGTTTTGTACAAAAAACTACTATCTATATTAGTTGTTAATATAATATTGTTAGTACTATAGAAATAATATCTTCGATTAATATTTTAAAAAAGTATAAGAGTTGCTTCTATACTTAATAATTGTTATTATATTATTTTTACTTGCGTCTTTTAGTTTGTTTATCTATTACTTTTAATATATAACAATAAATTAAACAAAGTTTTGCTATTAATAGACAACAACTACTATATTATATTAAACTATATTTGCAAGCGAAGTAGCTAAATATAAAACAACTATAAATTTCGAAATTTAAGAACTTAATATAAGATTTTTCGAATTAATATTAATATAATTTTACTAATATTAATATATATATTTACTTTGTTATTCTAACTATTTATTTTTTGTATATATAACTATTCTTTATCTAATTTACAAGTACTCTATTAAAGAATTTTAAATTGTTGTAACAAGAAATCTATTTGAACAATATTTTTAATTTTGTATACTAGTTTTTAAAATAGTCGAAAAATACTTATAAACTAGTTAAATTCTCAATACTTAATACTAGAATTATTATAGACACAATAATATTTTATTTGTTTCTTTTCTTTTTATCTAAGTTGCAATTTAAGAAAACTTTTTAGTTAATAACTTTAATCTAGCATTGTTCTATTGTTATATTTAAGTTATCATATCGAAATTCTTGTTTCAAACAATATGTATTCTACAAAATATTTAATAATTCGAATAATAGTAAAGTTTGAAATACTAAATTGATATTCTCTAATTTTTAAAAGCAAAAGCAAAAAAAGTCTATAAAGATTTATTTATTAGTTTATAATATATATTGTTTTATTTTTTAATATTAAAGTACAATACTAAATTATATTATAGACTCGAATTATTAAATTTAAGAGTTAGCAAAGACAACAAAATTAACAACTTAAATATCTAAAGTTGATTTAAATCTATCTTATAAAGAGGTACAAGAAAATACAAATCTAAACTATTATATATAAAAGAGAATTAAATTTGAATATTATAATCGGGTTAGTATATTACTTACAGAACTAATATTTGAAAACAATTTTTTTAGAATCTTTTTTGTTTTCAAATATTAATTCTGTACGTAATACTAATCTAAATAGGCTAAAAACTTCAGTTAAATTACAAAACAATCTAAGTTTTAATAAGAAACTTGAATTACCCTACTAAGCTAGCGCGAAATGTCATGAGACTCTCTCGGGTCGATGTCGACTCAGTGGAGCCATTGTGTTACAGAGATCGCTTCCCCGAACTGTCGATGTAAGCTCGAATATATTTTAATATTAATTAATTTCTTTTTAATCTAGTATTTACTCTCTTCTTTATTTATATTTTATATTAAGATTATTTTTAAATATTAACTTGTAAATTAAGAATACAGTTAAAGTAACAATATATCTCATTAACAATATTCAATTTATATAGAATATTATTGAGAAAGATATTTAAGAGAGCTATTGAAAAGAGGTAGTTAAAAAAAGTATAGGTAAAAGAAGCAAAGAAATAGCAAAACAAGCAAAACAAATATATAATATAAAATATACAGTTAAATAAATTTAGTTGTTTAAATCTAATTATTATATCTATATTTGTAGAGATTAATAAACTTTAATATATAGCAGTTTTGTATTACAAAATTAAACTTTGCATCTTTATATTATACAATAAGAAATATAAATCTAGCAATTAAGATAAATTTTTTGTCGAGTCTCAAAAAATCTGTTTTTAATTATATTTTCTCAATTTTAATAACTAGACTAATCGCAAAAATCCGAATTTATTACGTAACTTAATTTTATAACGTTAGATTCGAGTTCTTAATAATTAAGCGAAAGAATTTGTTTTAAGCGAGTTAATTAAATAGCTTAATTTATCAATCTTAACAATTTAATTTTACGCTAAAAATTCGAATCGAATTTCGATTTTAACTTTTGAAATCGAAATTCGATTCAACAATTAGTCTATTAATAACAAAAACAATTAAAGATTAAAAGTTTAAATTTCTTAATATTTATTACTTTCTTAATTTTCGAGTAGCTATAATTGTTTTAACAATTAAAATATAAATTTATTTATTAGCTATAATTTTTTTTTGCAACTTTGTTTGTCTATTTTTCTTTTTCTTTTTCTTTTTATTTGTTATTTTTATTTGTTTTAACTTTAATTTTTTCTCGAAAACAATATTTGTTTATAGTTATAATTTAAGTCTAATTAATATTTAAATTTCTAAAATAGATTTTACTATTAAGTAGAGTATTTAACTTAAATATTAAATTAAGAAAGTTGTCGACGTTATTAATACTAAAGAAGAATTAACAATTTAGCTTGTTATTAACTTAGTATCTTCTAAACTAATTGCGAAAATCCGAATCTATTATATAACTCGATTTTATAATGTTAGATTCGAATTCTTAACAATTAAGCGAAAGAACTTGTTCTAAGCAAGCTAATTAAGTAACTTAATTTATCAATCTTAGCAATTCGATTTTACACTAAAAATTCGAATCGAATGTTGATTTCAACTTTTGAAACCAAAACTTGACTTAACAATTAGTCTAGTATCTTTTTAATAGTAGTAGATTGTTTTCTATTTAATTAGAACTTACAACTTTTAAATTTTTTAATTTCGATAACTCTATATCTAAATACTAATTAGCTATTGCTTTATTAATTTAAACCAAAAATTTAAATAAGAAAAAATTTAGTTTTGTCTAATTCTTATCGAAAAAGATATATTTTTCTAGTCTATAACTATATATAAAGAGATATAAGATATAGCTCGAGATTAAAATTAATTAAGATTAATTAAGATTTTTTTTAAGACAAAAATAAAGTATTTCGATAGAAAAAACTATAGTAGCAATGGATTAATATTGTATTTCTATTATATTAATTGTTTTAAACTTATTAATTAATATATATTCTCTTCTTTTAAGAGATTTGTTAAGCAATTGTAATTGTTTATAACTCTACTTAATAAATAGTTTTCTATAACAAGTAATTTATATAACTATTGTAAATAATAAAATTGCTATAAAATTATTTATAGATTTGTTAATATTATATATAAAAAGATTTTACTATATAAAGAGTATTTGCTATATTTATTATAAATAGAAAGCTTAGTATAATACTTTATTGAAAGAGTAAAATAGAAATTACAAACAATATTTTTTAACTAAATTTTGACACTTTAATAGATTATATATTCGAATATCTATTTTCTTTCTCTTTTTTACATATATAATACAAAATTATTATTATTAGTATAATAATCTCGATTATTATATAGAATTAAGATTTAGTCGACAATAGTATATTATTGTAAAAATTGTTAAAACTAAATACAACTTAAGAGTTTTAATACTTAAGCAATTTATAATTAGATAAATAACGAATTACTACTTATTAGAGCTAAACAAGAATAAATTATTTTAAGTAATTTCTTTCTTTCTTTCTTACATCTTTTAATAGAAGATTTATTATTAATTTAAAAAAAAATCTAAAGAAAAATTAACTCAACTAATAGAGAAATTGTTAAATGCAAAAATTAAGATTTTAAATTAAATTTTTCTACTAAATACAATATTTAAAAGATATATTTATTTTAATTTCAAGATATTTACAAGTAACAAAGTTAACAATTTAAACATATAAAATTGAGTTAAATTAATTTGAAACTAAAATACAAGGAGATAAATAATATAAAACAACAAATATTTAAACAAATTAATTTATTGCAATACAAATTAAAACAAACGCTAAAAAAGCTTAATAAACTTGAAAAAAAGTACTTATTATATATTAAAATGAAATTTTATTTGATTAACTTATAGTTAAGAATTAACAGAGTTAAAAAATAACTATATAGAAAAGATAAGAAGCTAGAAATAGCAATTCGACTAACAAAGAGATTGTTAAGTGCAAAAAATAAGTTGTATCTATACAAAAATAAATATAGATTACTCTATTAGATAAAAAAGATTGCTAATTAACTTGCTTTAACTATTAATTATTCTTGCTTACTATATTACTTAAATTAATATATTAGATTCTAAACAAATTTTTTCGAATATCAACAACAATATATGCAAGCAATTCAAGCTGCATTTCTTTTTATTAACAAACAATTTTTTTATCTTTAATAAAAGTCTATTAGATATTAAGCAATATATTAGAAAAAAAAAATTTTGAATATTAATAATAATAAAATACAAATAAGTAGTTTAATTTAAAATATCTTAATATTAAAATTATTAAGAACAATAACAAGATTGTATATTTAAAAAGAAATATCTTGTTGCAATAAGAGCAAAGAGAAACAATTCAACTATATATTTAAACAATATACTTAAGAGAGAATTTACTTTGTTGCAATAAGTAAAAAAGAATAATTTAGCTCTATAGTTAAGCATTATATTTAAAGAGAAATTTGTCTTATTGTAAAAGTAAAAAGAAATAACTTAGTTCTATAGTTAAACAAAATGCGTACAAGATATATCTATCTTATTGCTTCAAAAATAAAAATAAAAAGTTTTGTTTTAGAATTAAGTATTTTGTTTAAACAAAATATTGCACTTATAATATATTAGATATTATTAATAGCTTATTTATTTGTATTAATAGCTACAAATTATATATATCTATTTTGTTTCTATTTTAAGAATATACTTAAATATTAAGAAAACTATAACTAAGTAAAGAATTAATCTTCAAACTTTTTTTTCTATCGAATTAATAGTATTTGTTATAACAAAAAATAAAAGATATACAAAGCAAAGTATTTTAGCTTATATTTATACTAATTTTAACCAATTATTAAACTAAGATCGAGAAGCTTTAAGATATAATAATATAATTAATTACTACTAACAATTTAAAAAAGAATTAAAATACAATAAGAGAAAAAATTATTTCTTTATTTTAAAATATATATTTTGTCTTGTTGTAGTATTATAATATACAAATTAGATAAAGATAACAATTGTACAAATATAGTTATTAAAATAGTAACTTTCAATTAATCTTATAATACTCTTAACTTTATTTTTAATATATTAAAAACAATGTAGTCTCTAAGTAACTACTAAGATATATTAATAAATTTTAAATTTTATCTATTTATTTTTAAGAAGTTACTAATCTCTTATATTAATTAATAAACAAACTTTTTATTAGAAGAATTAAAATTAGAATTAAGCAATTGTTTTTGCAATATAAATTAGTTTTAATAGATTATAATTATTAGCTTTTATTTTAATAGAGTAACAAATAAAAGAGTATCACAATTGTATTTGTACAAATAGCTAGAAAAATTCCTAAATGATAGTATCTTAATATTAAGCGTTATATTAATATTGAAGCAATTAAATTGTAGAGAAGTCTATTTCGAGATTTTCTACTCTATTTTCTATTTTTAACAATTAACAAATTTGTTTTTAGAAAAGAAGTTTAATAATAATATTAATTAAAGTTTTTGCAACTAATTTTAAGACAACAAACTTTTAATCGATAAATATCAATTTTTGTACAAGTAAAATGCAGTTAATATAGCTTAACTGTTATATTATAGAAAGAATATAAAAGTATATATAAGTTAAGAATTGCAAGAAACTATAACAATTTAAAAAGAAAACATCGTATTCTATATTACAAGTATATTATAAAAACTAAGAAATTTCAAATTTTATCTGTAATTAATATATTAAGTAGTCGATTTTACTTTTTATCAATTTTTGTTGTTTACTTTTTGCTTCTTTTCTTAAATCTTTTTTTTCTATTTTAAAAAATTCTCGAATTAAATTGCTCGAAAAAGACAAAAAATATATTAAAATTATTATATTTGTAACTTCTTTTATTAAAGATTTTTGATTGCTTAGTATAACAACTTTTTTTTATCGAAGTACTTGTTAAAATATTGTTTGCAAAATTAAACAATTTATTAATATTATAATTACAAGTTGTTGTACTACAAGACAATTTATTAATCTAAAAATTACAAGTTATTGCAATATAAAACAAGTTATTAATTTAAGAGTTGCAAATTGCAATAGTATAAAATAATTTATCGATTTAGAAGTTGCAAACTATAGTAGTATAAGATAATTCTTTAATCTTAAAATTAATAATTGTTTAATATTCGATTTGCAATTATTTTATTATTTTTTTCAATTAAGAAATTGTTTCTAAAAATTATATATTGTAATATTAGAATTTTAACTTAAATTTTTATTTAAACTTTTGTTTAAGCTGTTATTTAAATTCTTATCTTTTTATTTAAGAGTTAGTATCTCTGGATATATATTTTATAAATACTTACTAAAAAAAGATATTAATTTAATTTCTTCTTTATTATTATTTTTGCTCTACAAATAGTTTCTTTTTTATTAATTATTAGTAAAAATTAAAGAAACAAAGATTCTTTCTAGTAGAAAACAAAGACTTACACTTACTAGAAAATTAAAACTCGATTTTAGTAAAAAATTAAGATTTAATCTTTATAGAATTAGAGAATTTAAATTGCAAAGTATTAGCAAAATTATTGTAAAAAATATATTTTTTGTCTATTGTAAACAAATCCATTTTATTGTTATTATAGAAATTCTTCTTTAAAGTTTTCTATATTAACTTTCTAATATAATTTGATTTAATAAGTATAGAAGAAATTTTAATTTAACTTCTTTTTTCTTTCTAAATTTGTTATTCTTTCTTAATATATTTTGTTTTTTTTAAGTACTTTTCTATTTAAGAATTATATATATAAGGCAATTTCGCAACTCTAATTTAACAATTAAAGTAAAAAAATTAAAAAAATATATAACTATTGTATTAATTCTTTAAAAAAGAGAGATATTTGTTAAATTTTGTACTTTACTAAAAATTATAACTAAGATAACTCTTCTATATCAAAGATAATCTTGCATTTTTTTATTTTAGTTTGCAAACTTGTAGATTGACCGCCAGGTCAAGTTTCGATATCAACATTCTGGCCCAATCTAAATACTCGATATCAACCTCTTGACTCGACTTGAAATCGACTTGGGTCAACGATTTCTTGATTTGGCCCAATCGATCCGCCAAGCAATCGAAAATGACGTCAAAATGCCAAGATTCTCTATTTTTAAAAAAATTCGCATTATTTGAATTACTAAAAATAGTTTAAAAATAATAACGCACAAATAACGTACAAATACATTATCTAAATGCATTACTATATAATATTATAAACAAATCAATTAAATTAATCAATTTGATTAAGTTGATTAATGCACTTTTTTAAAATAATCTAAATTTTTCGAGTCTTGGCGAGTTAGGTCGAGTTATACGCTAAGTACTTCATACCTACCCTTTGACTCGACCCAAATACTTGGGTCAAGATTTCTAACCCGAATTGGGTCTTGGCGAGTCGAGAACCCGATTCGAACTCGATGACTTGGCTCGACGCGATTAGTCTACAAACTTGTTTCTATTAAATATATTCTCGACAAAGTTTTTGTTTTTTTTTTAAAAATTTAAAATTAATCTTTAAAAAAAAAAAAAAAAATGTTTTTTTTTATATTTTTTTAAAAATTAATTTTAATGTTTTTTGTTAAATTTTGTGCAATTAAATAGTCTCTTTTAATCTACAATAGTATATATAATACTATTATTTTTTGCTATTTAAAAAAAGTTTAAAAATCTCGAATTTATTAGATATCTTGTTATATATAGTAAGAAGTTTTCGATAATATTATTATAGAATTGCAAAAAAAAGATATTTGTCGATATCTAGATTATATTAGTTTAATTATCTTTGTATTAATATATTGTATTATTTATTCTATTTTTCTATTTCGACTTTTATTTTTTTTACAAAAGTTTGATTTGCAAGAAATACAAAGTTTTGTATTTCTTTAGATAGATTATTGTATAATATTATTAATCTATTACTAATATATAGATTACGCAATAACTACTTATATATCTTGTAAATATTCTATTAATAGATAAAAGCAAAAATCTAATAATATACAAGTAATATATAGATTGCAAGTATAATAATTTAATTAATTATTAAATTTTTGTTGTACAATTTTGTTATATTAATCTCCAAAAATACTACTATATTTGTCAAATCTATATTAGCAAATTAGCTTAATATATTGCTTGTATCTTTTTACAATACAAAAAAAATAAAAAAATTACAAAAATTAAAAAGATATAGTTAAATCTTCTATTTAAATAGACAAAAATTTTAAAGATTTTTTTATTATTTTTTAATTTATATATTTTTAATATTTATATTGTAGTAAAAGTAGTATCTAAATAGTAGCTTCGAATTTTTCTAGTATTTGCGAATAGTTTGTAATATATATCTTTTATTATAATAGTTTTATCTTTTAGATTAATACTTAGATATTCGAAAAGATATTTGATTTCTACAATTAAGTTTAAATATTATTTAATACTATTAATTGTTGTTTGTACAATAATATCTATATAGATTTGAATTATATATTATAAGTATATATTAATATTAAATATCTCAATTTTTAAATAACTATTTATCGATTAGACTAATTGTGTCGAATTAGATTATCAAGTTCGAATCAAGTATTTGACTCGAATCTTAATAATTTATACTGATCTAACTCGAAAATCTTGATAATTTGATTTCCAAAATTAAAATCGACAATTCGAACTAATTTCTATACTTGAAATCGAAATTTGATTCGAATAATTAATTCGAATTGTCAAAACTATTATTTTTAGTAAATTTTATTATTTTTAGTAGCAATTAATTAATAATTTAATAGAAATAGTTAATTTATTTAAATTAATTAATAAGTATATTAGATTGTTTTTATAGTATATATTACTAATATATATTATCTAGAAAATAATTAAAAAAATCTAAATTTAAACTAAATTTATACTATTTTTAGTATTCTTAATATTCTTGACAATTTAATTCGATTTCTAATATTGAAATCGAAAATTAACACAAATCGAGTTAAATTCATATTTAAATAATAGAAATTAGATTAAGTTTCGAGTTAATTTCTAATATTAAAATCAACAAATTAAATTAATTTCTAAAGTTAAATTCGAAATTCGATCTAACAATTATTCTATTATCGATCAAATCTTGTTTAATTTTTTCATAATATAATTGCGTTTTATTATTATAAAATAGTATTTTTTAATTTATTCGAATATTAAAGTTGCTTAAAAAGATTGTTTGCTAATCGATATATAATTATATCGTTACTATAGATATTTTATTAAGCGCTTAAAAACACTATCTTCTATCTATATTTAATACGTCTATATTTGTCTAAATACTTAAAAGCTAACATTAAATAAAGAATAGTAATAAGTTCTTAATTTATTCGAACTTTGCAATTGTTTAGAAAGATTATTTGCTAATTAAAATATAATTGTATTAATACTTTAGATATTCTATTAAGTTTCTAAAGAGTATTATTTTTTATCTATATTTAATATATTTATATTTGTTTAAATACTTAAAAGTCGAGAGTAAACAAAGAATAATAATATTTAAATATATTTTTATTTTTATTGTATTTGTTACAAATAAAGTAAATAATAACAATATTAATCTTAAAACAAAATTAATAAGTATAAAATTAAAAATTAGTTATTGTCTTATTTTTTGTTACAATTGCGCATTTAGATAAAATACTAATTCTAATAATAAAAAAGAATTTCTAAGATTAATTCTTTAATAAAGTTTTCAAAAATAGAAAAAAACTCTTAAAATTGTAATTTTGACAAGATTTTTATAGAATAAATATAAAAAAAGTTTGATTGCTATAATAATAGCAATATTCTTTTATATAGTTAGAAAATATATATATCGACAATTCGGAATAATTCTCTAGAGACTTTATTAGTAGTTTAAGACTTTCGAGATTGTTATATTGATGTCTTAACTTTAAAGTTATATTAGTAACATAGAGTTGCTTTAGAGTTTATCTCGAACTAAAATATCTATTTTTGCAAAATAATATTTTTATAAGTTATAATGTTTTTTTTAATTTATTTCGCGATATTTTAATCTATACTTACAATATAGATTATAAATAATATAATGTCTTTAATACTTATAATTATTTAGATTCTTGTTCGACTGCAACTTATATACACAATAGTATTGCAATTTCTAATATAATTTGTTTGATTTATATTATAATATTAAATGCATTTGCGTTTATAGAAATGCTTAATACTTTAAAAATTAAATTTATTTCTCTTATATATATATTATACTTTTACAAGAAGTAAAAGTTCTTCTTTTTATTATCTATAAAAATATTTACGTATAAACACTTTTTTGCATAAGCATCAAATCTCTTGTATTTCTTTGCATTATTTATAATTAATAAAAGAATCTTTTTTCTCTTTATATATTAAATTGTATTTGTCTTACTTTTAATATTTAGCTTTTTTCTTTAAATAGTCTAATTAAGTGTTAATTTTAACAATATATTTTTCTCTTGTCTTTTAACTCGAGTTCTATATTTATTTTATTAAAGATTATTCTTAATATTAATCTTCGACTTTACAATTAACTTGTTCCTAAATTGTATTAGTATAGATAATAATGTAAAGATAACAAATACAGCTTACTATATTAATACTTCTTTTTTTTAGTATATTTTGTTTGTCGCTCTCTAGTTAATTTCGATCGATCTAAAATTTGATTACAATTATTAAAGATAACTTATGTTTTTCGCTATATTTCTCGAGAAGTTGTAATTGTCTAATTGCAAATAAACATAAGCATTCAATATTTAATTTAGTATAATCTTTATAAGATATCTTTTATCAAAAAAGTCTACTTCGATATTATTCTTTTTTTTAAATTTCCTCTATAAGTATTTTTGTTGTTAGTTAATATATACATTGTTATCTATCAAATCTAAACAAGATTTAATTTAAACTTATATTTTTATTTAAGAATATCTATCTAAACGTTACTTTGTGTAATAATTTCTCTTTGTAAATACGCTCTCAATTAATTAATTTATTTGTTGTTATTTGTCAAATTTAGACAAGATTTGATTTAGATCTTCTTCTTTGTATATAAATAAATCTATCTAAATATTGTTGTTCTTCCTAGATTCTTTCTATAAGTATTTTTTGCAATTAGGTTATATAGCACTTGTTATTTGTTAAATTTAGACAAAATCTAACTTAGATTAAATTTATATTTGCTTCTTTAATTAAAAATACTTACTTTTATATTGTTTTGTTTGTTAACTTTCTTCTACAAGTACTCTTACAATTAGTTAATACTTTTATTGTTATTCGATAGTTTAAAGAAGATCTAACTTAGAATTGATTTAGATTTAACTTAGATTTGCGTTTTCGATTAAAAATACTTACTCTAATATTGTTTTAATTGTTAATCTCTTTTTATAAATATTCTTGTAATTAATTAATATCTTTGTAATTATTTGTTAGAATTAAGTTAGATCTTCTCTAAGTAACTTATATTTATACAACTTAAGATTGTTAATTGATTGCTTAGATTAGTTTATTTTTATATATTTTTTTACTTCTTAAGCTTTTAAGTACGAATTTTTTATTCGAAGCATTTATTAAATTCTTATTATTGTTTTATCGATTACATTGCTTCGATAAATACTTAAATTTCAATTTATTAGTATTTAAATTTAAGAGAGACTTTTGAAGAGAAATATACTAGATTTTGTTATTATCGAACTTGTTAATAGCTTCTTTGTTGTAAAATATAATTTTTTATTGCAATTTTTGTAAACATTTCTCTCTTTATATTATAAATTAATTGTTTTATCTTTGTTGTATTTTCTTATAAATATTTGTTAATATATTATAAGTATAAAGATTGCAATTGTTAACAAAGTAAAGTATATATTTTCGATATATTGTTCTTCGAAATAAATAGATATTTGTATTTTGTATTTAAATTTCTCGATACAATAACAAATTATAATTCTTATTATTTTAATTGTTTTTAAGATTATAAAATTAAATATATATTTAATCAAAGAATTAATTTTAAAACTCTCTTAACTATTGTTAAAAAACAAAGATATAAAAGTCTTAATTATTATCGAACTTGCAAATAGTTCGAATTGCTTCTTCTAATTGTAATTTAGTATAAAATCAATAAAGATAAACAAACTTATATCTTAAATATTCTTGCTTAGAAAAGTTGATTTTGATAATAAAGTTTAAACGTAATTACGCGACTTTCTATTGCTAATAAAGTTGTAATAATTCTTAATTATATTACAAACTTGCTTTATTATATAAGATTGAAAATTTTCTATTGCATTATAGAGTTACAATTAAATAAGTTCTTATTTACAATAGAAAGAGATAGAAGCAAAATTCAATTAAGATTTAAATTAAATCTTAACAATTTTTATTCAAGTAAAGAAGATAGCATTTATTGTTACTTGAAAATGCTTTGTTTTCGCTTATTTATTAAAATCTTCTTTATATCTTTTACAATCTTATCTAATATTATTAATCTAAATAATTATATATAGTTTAATAATTTTGAGTTTAATTGTATGCAACTCGATAATAGCAACAATGCAAACAATTTTTACAATAATATCGAAAATAGCAATTTGAGCAATAATAAGACAACTATTATAGATATCGAGCTAGATAGTAATAGCAACAATAATAGCAAGAAAAATAATAATAATTAGAAGAAGACTAGCATAGAAATCAAATTAGACAATAACAATAATAGTAATAACAAAGAAAATAAAGATTAAGAAAATAAAAACAAACAAGAGAGTATTAAAGAAGAGAACTATATAATTACAAACAATAGATTTTACTCTCTTAATATTAATTTATTTGTAATAAATTATAGCAAAATATTATTTATTGTTTCTAATAATATTAATACGTCTATTAAGAATAATTTAAGTTTTATTAATTTAATTAAGATTTATTTTATTGCTTTGACTATTATAAAGATATATTTTACATTAATAAAAACTAACTCTTAAATATCAAATTATCGAAAAATCGATTTTGTATCTTCTTTACAATTATTGCTCTTTATTTCGAATTGTTTTTTTTTATAAAATTAGCTAAGTTGTATTGTTAGAATAAGAATAAGATTATAAATAATAAGTATAAGTTCGACGAACTTAATACTTATAAATTATGCTCAATTATTAAATTTATAATAATTAAGAATATTTGTATATACTATATATTTAATCAATATTAAAAGACGTTGTTAGATATATCTTTATATTTAAAAATATAAGAAAGATATTAAACTCGATACTTTTAATTTTTCGATACAATAATAAGCTAAGCAATATTCTTATTACTTATATAAAGTTGTCGCTCTTATTATTTATAATATTAGACAATTAGATCGAAATATTGCTTATACAATTAACAAATAATAATATAGAATTACTGTTCTTGTTACTTAAACTAGTTGTTATTCTTTTGTATTTTAAAGATTTTGTATTATATATTGTTAACAATAACTTATTTGTTAAATAGTAATTTCAATTGTCGATTTATTTGTTGTTTTCTTTTTTGTCTATAACAATAATAAAAAAAGTATAGATCAAATTGTTATTGTCTCTTTCTTGTATATAGAGTAGAGCAATATTTTGTAAATCGATTCTATTATTTTTGTCGAATTCATTCTTTCTATCTTTGTCTTCTATATACAAAGATTCTATTTTAAGTAACTACTATACAAGAGAATAAAATAAAAAGAGACAAGTATTAAGTTAATTATTGTTATATAGTCTAATAAATAAGACTTTAATTAAATTGCTTTTTTAAGAATTTAATAGCAATAATATAATATTAAATAAGATTAAGTTATAAGATTATATCATTGTTAACAACAATATATTTAGATTGTTACATCTTGTAAAAAAAACTTAATTGTATATTAAAACAAACAATAATATTAATTTCAACAATAATAAAACTAATAATTTGTTAATTTTTGTATTTAAATACTTGCACTATATTATAATTAATTCTTCTTTTTAATTTTGTCAAAATATATATATCTTAATTTCTTTATCAATTTCTTCTTATTTAAAATTATTATTCTCTAAGTTTTGCAATATTTAAGCAAATTGTTATTGTTACAAATTGCGTAAATAATTAAAATGCAAGACTACAAAAGTCTTTAAAAAGAAATATAAGTTTTAAAAATTATATATTAAGTATTATTTGACAAATATATAGTCTTGTTTATTGTTTTTTTAATTAATTATTTTATAATTGTTTTGTTTAGATTTTAATTAAATTTTAAGCTTTCGAAGATTATAAATCTTTGAAATTAAGAAATCGATTAGCTTTGAAACTTTGTTACTTTATAAAAAAAAAAATGTTAATATAAATAGAACTTGCGTCTTTGCTTTTGTTTTTAATAAAGAAGATTCTTAATATTCTAAGAACAATTTAACTTAAATCTAATTTAGATTTGATCTAGATCTAATCTAGAACAATTGCTTCTTAAAGAAAAGATTGTTAATATTCGAAAATTAATTTAACTTAGATTTGACTTAGATCTAATTTAGAATAGTTGCTTCTTAAAGAAAAGATTGTTAATATTTAAAGATTAATCTAATTTAGATTTAAATTAAATCTAACTTAGAACAATTACTTCTTAGAGAAAAAATTATTAATATTCAAAAATTAATCTAACTTAGATCTAACGTAAAATAGTTGCTTCTTAGAGAAAAAATTCTCAATATTCGAAAATTAAGTTAATTTAAATTCGAATGTTTAGACAACAATAATATAATAATTTCTTTGTTAATATTAATAACAATCGATTAAGAAGTATTTTAGTCTTTACTTTGTTATTTTCGAATATTTATTATATTTGCGAACTAGTTTAAGTAACTTAATGCAAGACATTTTAATTTTTTGCTTTTGCTTATTTAATAAGCAATACTAAAAAGATGTTTTAATTGTATCTTTACTTTCTTTATCTTAACAACAAAGAGAACTTTTTTCTTAATATATTAAATATTGTAATATTCGACAATAAGTTAAAAGTTGCACTTAAAGAATTTCTTAATATTTAACTTTTGTTATTTTTATCGATAATTTCGCTAATCTTTTTAAGTAATTTTTGGAAATTTGTTAAAAAGTTTTGCTAAAAGACAAAATTTTCAACATTATAAGTAAAAAGTTAGTATAGCGTTAAAGAAGTTAGTTATTTTCTTTATTTTTAAAGTTATAATTGTAGATATTTTGTTATAATATATTCTAATATTAATCGATAAAGACTTGTAAGAAGATAAAAAGACAATATTATTATATTCGAGAGTAACTTATTTTTTTATTTTATTGTCTTTAGTTTAATAGAATCTTTTTTTTATTAATACTTTTTTTTCTTATCTTTAACTTTCTGATTTTATATAATGTTCTTGTTATTTATTCTTAATTTTATCTTCTTTTTAACAAGAACTAGTTTAATTAAGTGCAATTTAAATTAGCAATTACGTCTTTAAGTCTTATTTTATATTTAATGATATCTTGCTTATTTGTTTGCAATTCGAATTCTCTTTATCTTAAATTAAGAACTATATATTATATTATATTAATTTTGATTAGTAAAATTGTTAATATAATACTTTGTATATTTTAAATTTGTAGATACAAAACATATATTGCAAATAATATATAAAATATTATAAAAATATTAAGATTACAAATATTTAAAATTCTTATTTATATTCTTTGAATAATTTACTACTTTGTATATTTTATATATCTTGTAAGTAATTTCTTTATTAATTTAGTACTTTAATTTAACAAACGTCTTTGTATATTTTTATAATTGTCTATTACGCCTTAATCTTTTGTAATTAAGCATAAAAATAATAAGTTATATACTTCTTATATATTTGTTACTATTTGTTATTAATTTGTTGTTTCGATATTTCTTGTTCGACTCTTTATCTTGCATTTATACGCAATCTCTTTGTTAATTACTTCTATTGCGTTAACAAAAAATATATCGAATTATATTCTTTTGTAGTCGATCTAAATTAATATAATCTTTCTTGCTTTATTTTTAATACGTTAAAGACTTATAAATCTTAACAAAAGAATTTTTTGTTCAAAACAAATTTTGTTCTCGAATATTTAAATTAGCAATATTGTATTTTCTTTTGTATTTTTCTCGAATAAATATTGTTAAAACCTTTATAAAGTTAAAGTACTTAAATTAGTTTTCGATAATAAGTCTCTTAGCTTTTTGTCAATATTAGTTATTTTAATCTAAATTAATAAATTGTGCATTATTATAATTGTTAAGATTAAATATTATTAACAAATTTATTAAATCTTAACTTGATATTGTAATACTTATCTTTAATTTTTGTTTCGCAATAAATATTACTTAAGTTTTTAGATATAATATTATATCTTTTATAACAACAATATTAAGATATCGAATATTGTGCATTAATATTTGCGTATTCTAGTTTTTTGTCTTGTTTGTTCTTGAAAAGAATTGCTTTAACAAGAATTTATATATTGTTTTTCTATAAAAAATACTAAAATTTTGAGTATTATTAAATAATCGAATAAAACTTGTATAGTATATTAAGATACAAAGCTTAAGAATATTAAAACAAATTTTGTTCTTATTATTTTTATTGTATATAATATTTTGCAATCGATATTTAACAAAAATTGTTTTTAAATTGTCGATTTAATATAGCGTATATTTTAAGTAATTTAATATATTTTTATTATATAAAATATACTAAGCAAGCATAACAAAGTTTATTATTGCTTAAGTATAACATATTGTTATATCTTGTTTTTCTAATAATAGAAATATTATTGCAAAAACAAGTTATAATATTATTGTCTTTTATTCGATTTTGCTCTATTATTGAATTTTGCTAAAATACTTAAATTTCTTTAAGTTAATAAATTTAGAAATCTAACAAAAGCGCTTGTTAAATTAAATCGAATTTGTCGATTTAATAACTGTTTTTTTCTTTTTTCTACGTTTTGCTAATCTTTTAAAATAAGTATAAAAAATAATATTATTAATTAAAGCAATAAATTAATTAATTAATTTTATAATTATATTTTTGAACAATTGATAAAGAATATTTAGATTTATTAAGATATAAATGTTGCAATATTTGTAATTCTATATTTAATTCTTTACAAAATAAATCTTTATATTTGTTTTGTCTCTTTTTGAATTAAAATTTTGTTCAACAAGCTTAATTTAAGTATATTTAGAAGTTTAATATTTTTATTTCTTTGTAAGATTCTCTTGCTTGTTAAAAGAAATTTTGCGAATGTTATAGTATTTGTTCTTCTTAATATTAGTAATAAGTATTTGCTTTTTGTAATTTATTATTATTTTCTTAATAATTAAATAATAGCTTCTTGTAAAGTTATTTATATATCGAATATTTATATCGAATTTTTTAAGTTTCTCGAAATCTTTATTAAATTAATACGAAGAATATATATATTATAGTTAAAATACATATATTTAAATACTATTTTGATAGTTTAATAATATACTTTTGTTTATATATATAATTAATATTTCTTTTTAATCTTTACAATTAAAATTATTTTTATTAAAATTATTTTTAATCGAATTTAATTTCGTTTAGTTGTATAATTAAGATTGCCAATAATAAAATAAATCGATTATAAATTCTAATTGTTATAATAATATCTTATCTATATCTTATCTATAAATATAAGAATTAAAACAATAATTATCTCTATTAATACCTAATTTTGCGTACTTTATTATTAATCTCTTATATATATCTTTGTATAAACATATATATTGTTTGTTGTTCTAATTTAAATAGACGCATATATTAGATTTTCTTAAAAGAATTTGTATTTTAATAGAAAGCGCATTATATTTTTTATATTTCGATAATATATAATATACTTAACAATAGCAAAATTATTTATTGTGCTCTTAATAGTAAAGTTCTTGCTTATTTAATTGTTATTTCGAATCTTATATAATGTACGATATATTTGCGTACATTATTTTTTAACGTTGTAATAATTGTATTGCTTGCGTATATACTTAAAATTTATATTTCGAAAAAGAGCGTTAATAGTACTCTTTGTAATTTTGTAATTTATTAATTATTGCGCAAACTTTTAGTTTGTAATATCTCAAAAAAACTTATATATTATACAAAAAATCTCGAGATATATTGTTATACTTTCTTCGAATTAACGAAAATAATTATTTTTTTTAATTATAGACTTGTTAAGTTCTTTAATTCTCTTCTTTTTATTATATTTCTCTATTATTAGAGAGAAGACAATAAATTGCAAATCTATTATAGAATTGCTTCTTATTAAGTTATTAAATATTTTCAAAATTTGATTTTTGTTAATAATATTGTCTTGTTGTAAAATTGCAAAGTAGCAAATTGTAATCTTTGTAAAATACGTATTAGAAAAATTCTTTTAATTTTAATTTAATTCGAAAGATTATAAAGCTTCGTTATATATTATTTTATTTAATAGATTTAATATTTTAGTTTTTGTTGCAATCTATCTAAGTGTAAGAAGACTATTATATAATTAATATAATTTTTTATCTTTCGATTTATCTTTTATTTTTATTTTAGATCTAGATTTTCTTTAATACTTTTTCTTTCAAGTTATTAAGTACTTGTCAAGATATTGCGTTAGTTTATTATAATTAGATTATTTTAATTTATAATTAATCAAAGTGCTAATTAGATAATATCTAATTAACTATATAAGATATAATCTCTATTATCAATAATTGTTTCTTTCTAACAATAGTATTGTTTTTATATATATTAGTATTTAAGCTCAAGCACGTTCGAAACAATTATTTATATTTTAAATTCTAGAGCAATTCTCAATATTAACAAGAAATTAATATTAAAGTAAGAAAATACGCTTTGCTATTGCTCAATAGTTAATATTTATAGATGTTAAGTTCTTTAAATAAAATAACTTAGATTCAACTTAGATACAAGATTATACTATAGATTAAAAGAGAAGATATTAAGCAAATACAAACTTATATTTAGAATTAGATTTGTTAGATCTAATTAAAATTTGATCAAGATTTGATTTAGATACAAGATTATACTATAAATTAGAAAAAAAGATATTAGACAAGCACAAACTTATATTTAGAATTAGATTTGTTAGATTTGATTAAAATCTAATCGAGATTTAACTTAGATACAAGATTATACTATAAATTAGAAGAAAAAATATTAGACAAGTACGAACTTATATTTAGAATTAGATTTATTAAATTTAATCGAGATCTAATTAAGATCTATTTTAGATTACAAGATTACAAGATAAACGCGTAAATTAGAAGAAGTTTAATAGCAATTCTATTGCGTCTAACTATAAGAGCTTTGTGCTACTTTATCTTAAATATACTCTTATTATTATTAGATTTCTTGTATATTCTTAATATTAATAAACGCATTTATAGAAGTATTATTTTATTTAGCAATTTCGATTCTTTATTTCTTTTTAATATTTAATCTCGAATGTATCGACAATAAAGTTGAACTTTATTTTCTATTTTCTATTTTTTATTTTTTATTTTTTATATATTTAATTTTTGGTATTGCATAAAGTATACAATAGAATATTTTATTAATATTGTTTTAATAATAAGCGAGCTTAAAAATTTGTTTGTTCGACTTCGAATTAATAATAAATTTAAATCAAATAATAATTGTTATTTGCTAAAAATTTAATATTGTTTCTATAAGACTTGTTATATCGATAAGAGTATTTAATTAATTCTAAGCTAAAATATTGTTAGTTTTTATATATTTTTTAAGTATAAATGTGGTGACAATTACGCTGCGCTTTGCTTAACTATTGTAATTTATTTATATATATTAATTTAATATAAAACGCTTGCAAAGAAATTGTATAAAAGAAATTAATATTTGTTAATTACAAAGTATATTAAACGCTATGCTTAATTTATAAAATAGTAAATACTTCGACTCTTGTAAACAAAAGAGTTAAGTTAAGATATCAATTTACGTATTTTATTATTAATATTATTTCGAGAAACAAAAATATAATAGATATTAAAGTGTCGAAATGTAATTTAAGAAACAATTTAATAACTTTTAATTTTAAGACGTTCTAAATAAGATATAAATAAAAGTTCGCTAAAAAGTAATAATTTTTTGTTCGATTAATAATCGAGTTTATATATATTCTCTTTACTTTAGCATTTGTTTATCTTATATTTTGCTTAAGAGAACTAATATTGCGTTCGATTATAAACAATATATTGTTATAAATATAAAACAAGCTAACTTCTTTATAAACTCTCTTAAATTTTGATATTATTAATTTTTTTAAATATTGTCGAGAATAGATTTGTTTATAACAATTTTAATTTTAAATAAATTGCAATTCTTTAAGTTGTCGTAAATACATATTCTTTTGTTTAATTATTAATTATTTATAGTTAATACAAGATTATTCGAGAATAGAGTGACAAAAATTTTCGATACAATTTTTTAAGTTCGATTAAGCAATTCTTGAACTAACAATTTTTCTTGTAATATTAAATAATAATACAAAGCACAATCTTCGCAAAGAGTTAACTAAATATATTTGTCTCTTTTTTAATTTTTTTGTTAATAGTTACTTGATACTTTTTAATAATCTTCTTTATTACTTTTATTATAATTAACTAAGAAACGTAATACAAATGCTTCGAAACTCTAGTGCGCTTAAAAGCTTATAATATTATTATAGTTAATAACAATAGTAGAAACAAAGTATTAATTAATTTTGAACAAAAACGTTTGTTAAAATCGAAATTTCAATTTGTTGTTCTTTATTTGTTGTTAAATTTTTTAAATTCTCTTCTCGAAATCTCAACATTATAAAATTTATTAATATTGAAAAAATCGCAAAGAAAACCATTAATCTATTGTGTTTTTCTTGTTCTCTTTGTATTTTTCTACAAGAAGTAGCTATAAATATCGATAATCTTATTATAAATATAAGATTTCTAGAAGCTCTAAATAATTTACTACCATAGCGTAGTATTAACAATTATATTGTAATACTTGTTAAAATTAAAATCTCTTTTTGTTTAAGATAATTAATTGCTAAGCTTTTAAATAAGTAATTATAAGAATCTCGAATTATTCAAAGTCGATTTCTTAACTTAATTAAAAGTTTTATTTTAAATTTCTTAAACAACTTATAAAGATATAGAAACATAATATCTAGTTTTGTTAAATCGATAATCTTAATAATAACTCGATATTAATTGTTAGTATTAATGTTCGAAATTACAAATAAAATTAATTTTTTAATAACATAATAATTATAACAAGTGAAGTCGAATTCGCACAAATAAACGTCTAATTAAATATCGAAAGTATTAATTAAAAAAAAAGTAAAGATCTTGAATACTTAGTAGAAACAATAACAATAAATAGCAAACTCGACTTTTTACTTAAATAGAATATTTATTAATCGACGCTATAAATAAAGTTAAAGAATAACAACAACAATTGCTTCGACTATCTATAAATAGATATTGTTAATCTTTATATTATTGATTAAGTTAATATATATTATTTTCTTTAGATTTATTTTATTTCTTATAGAAATGTTACAAAGATTTTGAATGCTTATATATGCTCTAGTTATAAATTAGATAATCGAATATTGTTAGTAAAAATAAGCAACAATATATTTAACAATAATTATATAACTTTTTTATTAATCTTTATAAAAACTAATTTTATAAAATATATAGCGCATTTCTATATATTGTCGACAAAATATTTATAGAGTTAACAAACTTATATTGTCTTAATTTTAATAATTAAATTAATCTTAATATGCAAGCAAAGAAGTAATATTTTAACTCGACGTATAAATTTTTATTTTACGCTTTATTGTTCTTGGTTTTTTCGATTTTATTAATATTTTTGTTCTTTTACTTTATATTTGACGCGACAATAAAAATAATCTTTGTTTTTCTTTTATTAATCTCGATTGCAATCTTAAACTTAGATTAATTGTTATTTCAACTATTTAAGATATTGTTAACAACATTTCTTGATATATTTTTTGCTTAACTTTCTTAAATGAAGACAAAGTAACTATTAACTATTTATTGTTTAGAAGTTTAAGAATTCAAAAATAGATAATTTTAAGTCTAGAATAATAAAATATTAATTTTAAAGATATAGAATAAAAAGAATATTATAATATATTGATTAGCTCTATTAATTTTCTACGACAACTTTGCTAAACAATATAATAGAATTTTTGTTAGTTCGAAGACGTCAAAAGAGAAAAGATCGAATAAATTATTTTTAGAATTAATATTAATTAAATATTTTTGCGCTTCTTTTGTTCTTCGAGTAGATTATAATATAAAAGTAAGAGATTGATTTATTTATATTATCTTGTAATTAACATTAAACTTAGACTAATCGCGAGAAATCGAAAATATCATGTGAGAGCATCAAGACTCGATTCCTCGATTTTTTTTAAAATCGAATTGCTTAAAATAGTAACTTTTCGACTAAGCTAAACTTATTATAGTAATAAGCTAGCTTCTTTAAGCAATTTAATTTCATTCGATTTCTTAATAATTCGATTCAATTTCAAAGTTGAAATTAAATATTGAATCGACAATTAATCTAATTAAACTTTAATCTAATTTTAATATATATATAGACTAATCGCGTTAACCTAGAAATGTCACGTGCAAATGCCAAGACTTAAGTTAAAAAAAAATCGAGAAATCGAATTGCTTAAAGTAGTTTAGTCGATTACTATAAGTAGTTTAGCGCGAAGCGCGCTAAACTAATTTGAGCGATTCGATTTCAAAAAATCGTCGCGATCCAATCTTGGCGTCGAGTCGAACTAGAAAGATAATATCATAACTTGATTCGACGATCAATCTATATATATATTGATTGTAACAATCTTGTTGCGCAAATTATTATTCTTAAATAGAGGAATAAAATTGTTTAATATATAATATTTTAAAACTTAATTAACTTTGTTGCAAAAAATATTCCGCGTTCGAAATTAAGTTTAAAGAAAGCTTAAACAGAAGTTACTAAATTGCGAACAAACTCTAAATATAATTATAAAGAGTTACTTAGTTTTAAGTTTACATAAAAGTATAAATAATCTTATTCGAAATAAAATGCAATTAATTGCGAATTTGTTTAACACAAATTTAAAAACAAACTAATAGAAAGAAAGCAAAATGAAGAAGAGAAATAAAATAAAGAGAGAGCTAAAAGAAGCAAAGAAAAAATCTATTAATAAAGAATATTTTCAAAGATTAATATTGTAATTTTATCTTCTTATTTTTTTTGCAAACTTTTTTATTATTATAATTTTAATATTAAAGTTATCAATATAAGTAATTGTATCTTTATTAAGACATTTAATAAATATAGAATGCTTAGAAATCTTTGTAAAGTTCTAAAAATTTTGTTGTAAAATATAAACAAAGTTAAGTTTATAAATTTTGTGTTTGTTTTTTGTTAAATATTCGCGAAGTATTTCTAACTTTTTTTCGAATAAAATATATATAAGTTTAAACGTAAGTTACTTGTCTAATTTAAGTCTAATTTTGTAATTTTATAATTAATATTTAAATAAAGTCTCGATTGTTTTCTCTTTCTAAAATAGATACTTTTAATTGTTATATATTTGTAATATATACTTTAGCAATTTTCTTGCTATATTAGATAATTTAGAATTTTTAGAAAATTTGTAGTTTTTATTATTTACTTTAGCTTTGTAATTTAACTAATTTTTGTTAATATCTATTAAATTAAACTTTATTAGATTGTTTTTTTGCAAAAATGCAAACTTGTTACTTGCAATTAAATTTCGACTTAATCTTTTATCTATTATTGAATGCTATTAATACGTCAGTTAAATATAAATTGTATAATTATATTGTGCAAATCTAAGTACTTATATATTTTAATCAATTTCTAAATTGTATTTACTTTAATTAAAATATTTGTAAAACAATATTATAAATAATTATTCTTATTATATTAAAGATTAGTTCTTCGTAATATTACTAAATAGTAATCGATAATAATTTTGTTTCTCTATTTACTTTTTTATTTTTTGCGAGCAATAAATTTTTATCTACAATTATTAGATTGTAAGTATTAGATTTCTTTTAAATAAAATATTCTTTTTTCTTTACAAAAGCTTTAACTATAAAATTATCTATTATATTAGAATCGACTATTGCTATAAGTTAATAATTGTTAATCTTAATTTTTTTTTTCTTTTTTTTTTTATACTCGATTCAACATTCCTAAGAATTTATGCGAGAATTTATGCGAGAATTATATACTTTTATAGTTTTTAAATTTGATCAATTACGAATAGACAAGTAACACTAGCGTCTATTTGTCTAATTATAATTGACTAGAATTTGCGATTGTTATTTCGTTTGTAACAAATTGTTATAACGACGCTACGTCTTCGTCTTCTATATCGTGATATTCGTAATACAAGAAATTTTTTCAAACGAAAACTCTATAAATCTAAGAAGAGTCTAAATATCGTTAATAATGTCGTTGTTTAAAATTGACGCAACAATTTAATAGTCAAAATTATGCGCATTGTTGCGACGATAAATCTAATCTTGTTTAGCAATTATTATTAATTCGTAATATTAATCTTTTATTATATGTGTGTTCTTTTTTGTTGTTATCTAAGACAAATTAATAAAATATGCTTAATTGTTATACGTTTTTGATCGCAATCGAAAGTTTTTATTGTAATTTTAAACATTTGTTGTTTGCACAAAAATTAATTAAAGTCGATTTTGCTTATTTTTAGTTATATTAGAAATGCATTATGCGATTTGAAACAATTATTATGTAATTGCATATATTTATGCGTAATTCTAAGTACAAGTTTGCGATACTTTGCGTCGTTCTTATCTTTTAATTATCTTAATTGTTATTTCTTTCGAATTTTGTTCTAAATAAGCATCTTTTTAATAACGAGTTTGCTTAACATTTGATTTGCAAAAAATAAATATTGTTTGTGCGTCTTGTTAGCAATTTCGTTTACAATTTCGTTGTTTTTTATATCTTTATATTCTAAAACTTAATAAAGTTTTAATATAACGTTGCAACGTCGCATCGCATTATATGCTTTTTACATTTTTCTAAAACATATTTAATTTAATGTTGATTTTATCTTTCTTATAATCTTTAATAAAGTTTGATTGTCGAAATACATTTTATAAATTTGTTCTCGCAAATTAATAAACATCTCGCAATGCTTCGTCAATTTTTCGATTACTCTTGTAAGTTTTTTAAGTTCGTTATAATATATAAGTGTTATTTCGACATCTTCTAGTCGCTTTTCAATTTTTTAATTCGTTTTTATCAAAATAATAATAACATTTTTATCGCAATTGCTTTTGTTAAAATACATTCTTTAATATTAATTAAACTTGTTTGCATTATATTTTTTCTTAATTATTTTTTTATTATACGCAATAATTATTTTAGAGAGTTTTACTTATAAAACATTTTTGTAAAATTGCTATCGCAATATTGTTGTTAATTCGAGTTTTTTTCGCATTTATTTTTTCTTAAGTTGCAAAAATATTATTTTAAATTTTGATTTTTATTCTTTTTTTAATATTAAGTTGTTGCGTATGCGTAACATTGTTACATTTATTATTTTGCTTAACTTTTATACATTTATAATAGTTATTAATTTTTGTATTAGCTTTTTAAGATGCACATTAATAAAAAACATATTAATTTTAATTTGTAAAACTTTTATAAATGTTGTTTTGTAAACATTTGTAATATATTGAAGCGCACAATTCTATATCGATCGCAATTTTAAAATAATTTCTTTTCTTAAATTTTTAATATTTTTAGATGTATGTTACGCGACAACATTGTATTTTTGTATTATAATTTAATATAATTAACAATATATTTATTAATTTAAACAAATCGACTTCTTAAAATATAATAAAAAATTAAATATTTCGATTGCAATTCTAACAAAAAAAACAAAAGTTATTTCGAGATAATTAAAATAGAACAAAGAAGAAGATTGTAATTTTTCAATTTACTTTACATAGTATAATTTTTATATTTTTTGCAATAATTACACGAAGTACGCAAAACTAATGAATATAATTTTCTTTCGAACAAACTATAGATATAAATTTGAAAAATTTAAATACATTAAAAATAAAGAAAGAGATAAAGAGAAATATAATTCTTTAAAATAGATAGAAAATATATTGTAACTAAGAAGTTATTTCTTGTATATATTAGAATATATATATATTAGAATTCTAATATATACCCTTTTTTTAATAAATTAACTACTATTGTTATATTTTCTGCAAACTATACATACTTTTTAATAGATTATATATATTCTTTAACAAATGCTACTCAAAATATATAATATAATAGAGACAACTTTTTTACAAACTTGTATAAAACAAGATTTATAATAAGATTGTCTTTTATAATATATAATTACTTGAAAAATATAAAAAGCAATATTTGAATTATCTAATATTTTATTATTTAATACTAAAAAATAATATGCAAAGTAACATTAACTATTTATATATACAACAAAATTGCTAATTTCTTTTTTTCTTTTTTAAAAAAATTAGAGAAGATATATTATATTTTTCTTTAATTGTATATTGTTGTTTGCAAGATTGCAATTCTTAAAAGATTTGTTCTATTTTTTTATTATCTTTATCTATTTAGAATCTCTTATTTATATAGTCTACAATACAAAACAAAAAACAAAAAAAATCTAGATTATTATTTCTCTATAATTTAATTGCAATTGTAAAATTAAGTTAAAGCAAATTAATCTAGTTTTTTCGAAATTGTTTTAAAATTAATATTTAATATATTATTAAACTTCGAATTAAAGCTATCGATTGCATTAATATAATTAGATAGTTTCTTGTTATTTTTCGAAATAAATAAAGATTTTTTTGTTGTATATTGTTCGAAAAGTAGCTTATTAGACAAAAATTAAGATTTATTGTCTAACTTGTTATTAATTAATTGATTGAATATAACAATCTTTAAAAATATACAATAGTAATAACATTAAATTAATACTAACAAACTAGTAAATACAATTGCATATCTACTATATTTGTACTATATATAAATTTGTTTTTCTATAGACAATACTAAATTCGAAGTAGTTGCAAATAGTATTTCTATAGTTAAATCTTTAAATATTAAATATATAATATTATTAGTATTTGTTTAAAGCAAAGAACAAAAGAAAGATTTATTAAGTAAATAGTTAAACAACTTTTGTTTTTAAAGACAATTGTTGCATACTTTAATTTTTATCTTGTTAACTATGTAAGTATCGAAAATTAAAATAAATTTATTGAAGAAATCTTTTATTAAATATAGACTAATTTTTAGATAAAATTTCGGTTTCAACTTTAGAAATTAATTTAACTTATCGATTTTAATATTAGAAATCAATTTAAAATTCGATTCGATTTCTATTATTTTAAAATTAACTTAACTTAATTTGAGTTAATTTTCGATTTTAATATTAGAAATCGAATTAAATTGTTAAAAATATCAAGAATACTAAAAATAGTATAAATTTAGTTTAAATTTAGATTTTTTTAATTATTTTCTAGATAATATATACTAGTAATATATAATATAAAAATAGTCTAATATATTTATTAATTAATTTAAATAGATTAACTATTTCTATTAAATTATCAATTAATTGTTACAAAAAAAATTTACTAAAAATAGTAGTCTTAATAATTCGAATTAATTTTTCGAATTAAATTTCGATTTTAAGTATAGAAATTAATCTAAATTGTCGATTTTAATTTTAGAAATCGAATTATTAAATTTTTTCGAATTAAGTTAATATAAATTGTCAAGATTCGAATTAAGTATTTAATTTAAATTCGATAATTTGATTCGATATAATTAGTCTAATTAAATAGTAAGTACAAAGCAATTGTATTGCTTTGCTATAAATTTTCGAAATATTAATTATACTCTTAAAACTAATTAGATATTTGTAGACTTATTTAATAGATTAATATTTACAATTTTTGTTAATATACAAAATACTATATATTAGAGAGAAGATTACAATAGATATCTAGTTCGATAATATTAAACGTATTAATAATTTAATAATATTCGAAGACTAGAAGACGCAATTATAGTTGTTGTTGTATTTAATTTGTTATTCCAAAGCAATTTCTTTTACTAAATAATCTATAAGAGTAGAACTAATAATAAGAATATATTTATTATTGCTTACTATTTTGTTTTAGCATTTATCTAACAATAAAAAATTATTATAGAACTTAAACTATATTAGAAGCAATAACTATAGAAGAGTTTATAGTAGTAATTGTAATGATAAAGAGAAAATACAAATATAAAGAAAATTTACTAACAAAATAATTATACTAGCGCAAAACAATTAGAATAAATATAATATTTAAATATTTATTTAATATTAAGTATTATTCTTAATAGCAATACTTATTGCTAGAAAAATACTACTATATATATCTTATTGTTCGAAAGAAAAACTAGTATTACAAAGAAAGTTACTTAATATCTACAAATAGAGAATAATTCTATAATTTATTTTTTAAGTTTCTTTTTCTAATTACTTAAACTTTGTTATATCTATTAAAGAAATTAAAGATTTAAATAAATAATTAAAGATAATTGTAAGTATTATAATACTAGACTTCGAAATATTGAAACAAATCATTTGCTATAGAAAATATTTTGTCTTTTAAATTTGTAATATCTATAATCAATTAAAAGAACTAATATTTTACAAATATTTTTCTATTATTTTAAATCGAAAAACAATACTAGTGTAATTGTTAAGTTAAATTAAACACTTTTTCCTTAATTTAACTTATTCTCTTAGATTTTGTAGAATTAAATTAGAATTAAGATGCGAACTCGATCTTAGAATTGAGTTTTGTCAATAAACTAATCGCGAGAAATCGAAAATATTACGTGAGAGCATTAAGATTTGATTCCTCGATTTTTTTTTAAAATTGAATTGCTTAAAATAGTAACTTTTCGACTAGGCTAAACTTATTATAGTAATAAGCTAACTTCTTGAAGCGATTCGATTTTATTCGATTTCTTGACAATTCGATTCAATTCCAAAGTTGAAACTAAATATCGAATTAACGATCAATTTATTCGTCAAGTTAATGTCAAGAACTTAAGTTAACTTTG